>Ga0164241_10007080_pt1 | contig 10123 bp, 7 predicted proteins | sample OricomyardsoilBY_FD_108780 | JGI IMG/M metagenome (GOLD analysis project Ga0164241, IMG submission 108780) | Backyard soil microbial communities from Emeryville, California, USA - Original compost - Back yard soil (BY) | ecosystem: Environmental > Terrestrial > Soil > Unclassified | place: USA... | reverse complement strand
GAGGGGCTGTCCGACTACATGACGGGCGCCTGGGACGTGCTCGACCTCATGGCCGTGCGCGACACGGCGCTCACCGACAACGTCCCGAAGATGAGCCGCCTGTACAGCGCGCCCCTGTCCGGACGGACGCCGTACTCGCTCGGACACGCCACCTTCGAGTTCATCGAGGCCCGCTGGGGCAAGGAAGGCCTGCGCCAGTTCCTCTTCTCGCTGCGCAAGAGCGTGCTCGGCAGCGGTGACACGGCGTACGAAGAGGCGCTGAAGCTCAAGCCCGAAGAATTCGACGAGGAGTTCGACCGCTGGATGAAGAACCGCTTCAAGCCGTTCCGAGACAAGGAGCGGCCGGCCGACTACGGGCGCAACCTCGCGCCGGATCCCGAGCGCACGCCGTACTCGCAGATCTGGTCGATCGAGCCGTCGTCGAGCGGCGACCTGATTGCTGCCGTCGCCGCGAACCCGCGCGACCAGGAGCTCGACATCCTGCTCCTCTCCGCGATGGACGGCCAGATCATCCGCAACCTCACGCGCGGCCTGGACAAGGATCGCGGGTTCGAATACATCTCCACGCCAGGCGGCCTTCGAGGCAACCTTGTGCCCTGGATCGCGTGGGCGCCCGTCGGCGACCGGCTCGCGTACTTCGTCCGCACGGAAAAGGAACGGACGCTGGTCATCCAGAACGTCGTGTCGGGCAAGATCGAACATCGCTATCCCCTGCAGACAATCAACGGGCCCGAATCGCCTGCCTTCAGCCCGGGCGGCAACACCGTGGTCTTTTCCGCCATGTCCGGCGGCCAGGCGGATCTCTTCACGATCGACGTGAACACCGGCGCGCTGAAGAACCTGACGAACGACAGCATCGCGGACTACTCGCCCGCGTTTGCGCCGGACGCGAAGTCGATCGTGTACACGTCGCGCACCGGATCGAACGACAAGCTGTTCCGCATGGATCTGGCGACGGGAGCCAAGAAGCAGATCACGTTCGGCAGCCACGACGACGACGGCGCCAGGTTCTACGACGACCACACGATCATCTTCGCGTCGACGGCGACCGATCCGAGCGTGTCCATTCCTGCGGCCATCGCCCGCGACGGCAACATCCCCAATGTCTGGACGCTGGACCTGACCACCAACCAGCTTCGCCAGTGGACGGACGCCGCCACCGGGAACGTCTCTCCCATCGTGCTGAGGCAGTCGGCGGGGACGCGCGTCGCGTTCATTTCGTACTACAAGGGCACGAACAACCTGAGCACCATATCCAGCGACAAGCAGGTTGCCCTGGTCGCCTCCGATGATTTCGGCGGCCCGGGCCCGGCGTTCGACTTCACCGCACCGATCAGCCACACGCTGCTGCGCGACAACATCCGCAAGAAGGGATCGTTCGAGAAGATGCGGCTGGCGGGCCGTCCGCCTGTGGCGGTCGGCGTATCGAGCGGCGGCGACCTCTACGGCAACACACAGCTCACCTTCACGGACGTGCTCGGCGACAAGGAAGTGAGCTTCTACGCGCAATCCGAGCTGCAGTACCGGACGACGGCGCTGACCTACACGAACACGGGACGCCGATTCCAGTACGCGCTGCAGGGCTTCTCGCAGGACCAGTTCCTGTTCGGGAACAACCAGCAGCTGTACGACCCGTCGCTCGCCCCGTTCGTCACGCGCGACAACGCCGAGGCGGTCCAGACGCAGCGCGGGGGGACGGCATTCGGCATCTACCCGTTCAATCGCTACACGCGGGTCGAGCTGACGGCCGGATTCCTGTACCTGGCCGAACGGTATAACGACGATTACCTGCAGGCGCTTGCCGAGCAGTACCAGCTCGACACCTACGGGACGACGACGTTCCGCAACGGCTACATGATGCCGTTCGGCGTGTCGCTGGTGAACGAGACGACCGTGTTCCGCGAGTACGGACCGGTGGCCGGGAGCACGTACAAGCTCTCGTACAACGCGTCCCCCAGCTTCGGGAACAACTGGCTCTCGCGCCAGACGCTGGAAGCCGACGCCAGACACTATTCGCGCCTGGTCGCCAACGGCGTCTTTGCAGTGCGTCTCAACGTCCAGAAGAGCGTCGGCACGAGCCCGGACCTGTTCGCGTACGGCGGCAACTCGGAGATGCGGGGCTACGAGTACCTGGAGTTCCTCGGGCAGCAGGGGTTCTTCGCGAATGCCGAATTGCGCTTCCCCCTGATCGAAGCGATGCTGACCCCCATCGGCGTGCTGGGCGGCCTGCGCGGCGTGTTATTCGCCAACCTCGGCGGGTCGAAGTTTAACAATCAGCCGTTCCAGTTCGGATCGCGCAACCCCTCCACGAAGGACGTGATCGCCGGGTACGACTTCGACTTCAACGGCGACATCACCAACGTGAGAACCCAGACGTACAACGTCACGGGGCTGCGCCTGGTCGACGCCCGCGCGTCGTACGGTTTCGGCCTCGAGAGCTTCATGCTGGGCTTCCCGATGCACTTCGATTTCTCGTGGAAGACGCTGCTGAACAAGGACTTCGAAGACCTCACGTTCCGGACGTGCGACCTGGTGTCCGCCTCGTCGGTTGCCTGCGGCCCGGCGGGCGACCAGTTCCGGAAGATGAAGTTCTCGTTCTGGATCGGATACGACTTTTAGGGACATGGGACATGGGACATGAGACATGGGACGTGAGGGCTTGAGGGCTTGAGGGCTTGAGGGGGTTGAAGGCTTGAGGGCTTGACCACAGACGCAATCGGGCACGACGACGACGGCCGTGTCCCGACGCCGAAGTCCTCAAGTCTCCAAGTCCTCAAGTCCCCAAGTCCCAAGTCTTCAAGTCTTCAAGTCCTCGAGTCCCATGTCCCATGTCCCATGTCGTTACCATAGTCGCTGCCGTGCCTTCCACCCCCAAGCCCCCGTCTGAGTCCTTCACCGAGATGGTGCAGGTCGTGCTCCCGAACGACGCGAATCCGATGGGATTCATCCTCGGCGGCACGGTGATGCATCTCGCCGATATCGCCGGGGCCATCGCGGCGCATCGCCATACGCGCACGCCGATGGTCACGGCTTCGGTCGACGGGTTCCAGTTCCTGCATCCGATCCGGGTCGGCGACCTGATCATCCTGCGTGCGATCGTGACCGCGACGTTCCGCACGTCGCTCGAGGTCGAGGTGGAAGTGCTGTCGGAGGGCGTGCTCACCGGGGAACGCAAGTTGACGAGCGTCGCCTACCTGACATTCGCGACCATGCCGCGGGACGGGCGCCGGGAAGAAGTGCCGGAACTGCTCGTCGACACGGACGCAGAAAAGACCAGGGCGGCCGCCGCCGCCGATCGCCGCGCCATCCGCCTCGCCGCCCGCAAGCGGGCGATGTCCTGACCGAAGAAACCGGGTTTCCCCGTGAGAACTTCGAACTGAAGAATCTGGCCACATTCCGCCGTTCGCAGTTTGAAGTTCCCAGTTCTGAGTTAACAAGGCCGCGCTTTTCAGCAGCCTCCTAGAGCCGTCTGAGCCGGACGCGGCTGGCGGCGTGATCGGCGCCCTTTTCGACGACGAGCCGTGCGCGATCGCGGGTCGGGCTGATGTTCTCGCGCAGGTTCACGCCGTTGATCGTCCGCCAGATGCCGCGCGCCGTCTCGACGGCCTCGGGGTCGCCGAGCGAGGCATAGCGGTGGAAGTACGACCGCGGGTCGCGAAACACCGTCTCGCGCAGCGTGAGGAACCGCTCGACGTACCAGCGCTCGACGTCCGCTTCGGCCGCGTCGAGATAGATCGAGAAGTCGAAAAAATCCGAGACGAACATGCGCGGCCGCGTGGCGTCCGCCCGTCGGATACCGTCGGCGCCGACCGCGCGCGTGTCGCCAGCCTGCAGCACGTTGAGCCCTTCGAGCAGGACGATGTCCGGGCGGTCGACGAGCTGGTACTCCCCCGGGACGATGTCATAGGCTTGGTGCGAGTAGACCGGCGCGCGCACCGGCCCCTCCGCGTTCTTCACGTCCGCCATGAACTCGACCAGCCGCCGCAGGTCGTAGCTCTCCGGGAACCCTTTCCGCATCATGAGCCCGCGCTGCTCCAGCGCGGCGTTCGGCAGGAGGAAGCCGTCCGTGGTCACCAGGTCCACACGAGGATGCGCCGGCCAGCGGGAGAGGAGCGCCTTGAGGATGCGCGCAAACGTGCTCTTCCCCACGGCAACGCTGCCGGCGATGCCGATGACGAATGGCGTCGGCCTCGGCAGGCTGCCGAGGAACATGTCCGTAGCGGTGTGGAGCGTCTGGATGGCGGCGACCTGCAGATTCAGCAGGCGCGAGATGGGCAGGTAGATCGTCTCGACTTCTTCGAGCGACACGCGCTCGTTGAGTCCCTGCAGCTCGACCAGGTCGGCCTCGCTGAGTGTCAGGGGCGTCGCGGCACGCAGCGCCGCCCAGGCTTCCCTGTCGAAGTCGAGATAGGACATCAAAAAGGACGAGGTCAGGCCCGGATTCTCGAACGCACGACGGGGATCCGTGGAACCGCGTCCGTGCGCCGGATCGGGGAACTGACCCCGTGCCTATTTCTTGTAGTACGCCTGGTTCTCGTCGATGTAGTCCTTCCACTTTTCGGGGACTTCATCGAGCGCGTAGATCGCTTCCACCGGGCACGCAGGCACACAGGCGCCGCAGTCGATGCACTCGTCGGGATGAATGTTCAGGATCTTCGCGGCTTCAAAATCCGCCTCATCCTTGCGCGGGTGAATGCAGTCGACGGGGCACACATCCACGCACGCGGAATCCTTGGTGCCAATGCACGGCTCAGTGATGACGTAGGCCATTCGCTCCTCCCGATACCGGCCGCCGCCCGGGCCACGCGCGCGCCGAGACGGCGCGCACGGTCGGACATGACGCCGATCGGTCGTCCGGCATTGTTACACGCCAGTCCCGGCCGTTCAACCGGGCCCGCGGCGGCCGGAGGTAAGATGCGGGCACCGGCATGTGGAAATGCGCCATCGTTTCGCTGCTCGTAGTGGGCGCACTGGTCGGCTGCGCCGCGGGCGCCCAGGCGCAGACGAGCGATCAGGGCTACGGTACAACGCGGCGCGTCTCCGCGGGCGGCGAGATCGCGGGCGTCATCGGGCCGCGCGACGACATCGCCTTCTTCAACTACACGGACTACAACACCAATGCCCTGCGCGTCGGCCGGCTGCGCCTGTTCGGCGAATGGCGCGCGGTGATGGATCGGCTGTCGGTCATCGCGGAATTGCGCAGCGAGAACCTCTCGGACGTGGACGCGCACGCCCTCTACCTGCGCTGGCGTCCGTTGGCTGCCCACAACCTGTTCGTGCAGGCCGGGCGCGTGCCGCCGGTGATGGGCGCGTTTCCGCGCCGCGCCTACGGGCGGGACAACGCCGTGATTGGTCTGCCCCTCGGGTACCAGTACCTCACCTCACTTCGTCCCGACGCGCTGCCGGCCACACACGACGACCTGCTGCGTATGCGCGGGCGCGGCTGGCAGTCGTCGTTTCCGGTCGGATCGACGTCGCTGGAACCGGGCATCTCGCTCCTCGCCGTGTCGCGCTGGGACACGGGGGTTGAAGCGTCCTGGTCGGGCGGCCGTGGTGAAATCGCTGCGGCCGTCACGCAGGGCTCCCCCGCCGTGCCGGTGGTGAAGGATCGCAACGGCGGCCTGATGATCTCCAGCCGGGCCGCCGCGTACCTGCCGGCCGGGATCACGGTCGGTGTCTCCGCGGGCCGCGGACGCTGGATCGACGACGCCGTGCTGACGCTCGCGTCCCACGACTCGCCCGCGTCGTCTTCGCAGACGGTGATCGGCACCGACTTCGAGTGGGGTCTGGGCCGCTGGCTGGTGCGGAGCGAGTGGCTCCGGTCCTCGTTCGAGCTGCCGATCGTGAACGACCCGCGCCCGGAGACCGTGCTGACAGCCTGGACCGGCTTCGTTGAGGCGCGCTACCAGCTCCTGCCACGCTGGCAGCTGGGCGCCCGCGTCGAACGGCTCGGCTTCAGCACACTCACCGGCACGGTCAGCGGCGGTGTCCCGACGCCATGGGATGCCCCCGTCGATCGGCTGGAGGCGACGGTCGCGTTCCGGGCCGCGCGGCACGTGGACATCCGCGCGGGGTGGCAGCAGAACCGGCGCCCGGCCGGCCGTGTGCAAACGCGCGGTTTTCCGGCGCTCGCGGCGCTCTGCTGGTTCTAGCGGATGATTCTTCGCACGCTCTCCGTTCTCCTCCTCGCCGCGCTCACCGTTTCCGGCGCGACGGCCCAGCCGCCCGTTCGCGACGTCACCGGGATCATCCGCGGGCGCGTCTCGGTGCCGGATTCGCCGCCGATGCCGGATCGCCCCTCCGTCGCCGCATTGGCCGCCTCCAGGCACGCGCCTGTCGATCGCCGCAAAGTCGTCGTGTACCTCGACTCGGCGCCGCGCGAAGCATTCGCCGAACTGCAGCGCGGCCGCGCACGCATGGACCAGCGCAACGAGCAGTTCCTGCCGCGTGTCCTCGCCATCACGGTGGGCACCACCGTGGACTTTCCCAACAGCGACAAGACGTTCCACAACGTGTTCTCGCTGTCACCGGTGCGGCGCTTCAACCTCGGCCGCTTTCCACCCGGGCGCACGGGTTCGGTCCGGTTCGATCGGCCCGGCATCGTGCCTGTCTTCTGCGACATCCATTCGCACATGAGCGCGTACGTGCTCGTGTTCAACCACCGGTTCTTTGCCCTGTCGGACGACGCCGGACGCTACGAAATCGCCGGGGTACCGGCCGGGTCCTACACGCTGAAGGTCTGGAGCGAGCTCGGCACCGCACCGGCTCGGCGCGTCGCCGTGAGGGAAGACGGCACGGTGGAAGCGGATTTCCAGGTGGGCCGGGAGCCGTGACGCTGCTTTCGTCGCTCACCAATCGCATCTTCCTCGCGAGCGCCGTGCTCGTGATCGCGTCGATGGGCGTGGCCATCTACGTCGTCAACGTCTCGGTGGCCGACCAGGCGGAAAAGGATCTGCGATCCGGCCTCTCGGAAGCGGCCGCGCTCGTCGACCAGTTCAGCCGCACCCAGTTCAACGACTTCGTCGTCAAAGGCTCGCTCATCGCGGACCTGCCCGTGCTCAAGGGCGCGGCGGCGACGGAAGATCCGCCGACGGTGCGTCCCATCGCGCGCGACTACCAGACGATGATCGGCGCCGACGCGTTCGTCGTGGTCGGCGAACACGATCGCGTGCTCGCGCAGGCGGGGCGCATCGCGCTGGATGACGCCGCGGTGAAAAGCATCCTGGCGGCGTGCCGCACGAGCCGCGACAACTCGTACTTCTGGCCGTTCGTGGGAGGCCTGCTCCACGTGGCGGCCATCCAGATGGATGCCGGCCTGCGCACGCTGATCGTCGGCGTCAGTCTGGACCGCGAAGCGGCGCTGGCCATCAAGGGCGCGACCAATTCCGAGATCGCGTTCGTCAGCGGCCGGCAGGTGGTCGCCACGTCCTTCGCTTCGGTCCCTGTCGATGTCCTCGTCCGCGCGGCCTCGTCGGAGGACGTGTTCACGGTCGGCATCGGCAACGACGAATACGTGGGCCGCGCCCAGCGGCTCGACCGTGACGGCGCGCGCGGCGCGCCCATCGCGCTCGTGCTGCGGTCGCGCTCGGAGCACATGAAGTTCCTGCCGCGGCTCCACCGCAATATCGCGCTCACCGGCGCCGTCGCGGTGCTCATCGCCACGTTCGTTGGCTATCTGGTCGCCCGCACGGTCACGCGCCCGCTGCGTGCGCTGAGCGGTGCGATGGGCGAAATGGCCGTCACGGGAAACCTCGCCGGCACGCCTCCGTCGCTCGGCCGCTGGGACGACGAGGACGTGCGCCTGGTGGCCACGACGTTCCACCGGCTGACGGCCGCGCTGGACGGCTTTCAGCGCGAGGCGTCGATCCGCGAGCGCCTGTCGTCTCTCGGCCGCCTCTCGACGGTCGTGGCGCACGAGATCCGCAATCCGCTGATGATCATCAAGTCCGCCGCCCGCAAGCTGCGGCGCCATGAGTCCGCGGAAGTCCTGGAAGCTGCGAGCAGCATCGACGAGGAAGTGGCGCGCCTCAACGGTGTCGTCACCGGGGTGCTCGACTTCGCCAGACCGATTGCCTTCGATATCGGACCGGCCGATCTCGCGGTGGTCGCCGCGGACGCCGCGCAGGCCGCCCGTGCCGCGGATGGCGACGTCGCGATCGAGCTCGATACCGTGCCGGCGCCGGTCACGACCGACGCCGAGCGGCTGCGATCCGTCCTCATCAACGTGCTGAGCAACGCGCAGCACGCCACGCGCGCGCGAAGCGCCACCGCCGAACGATGCAGCGCGGTCCACGTCAGCGTGCGACCCGCGGATGGCAGGCGCTGGCGAATCGAGGTCGTCGACCAGGGGATCGGTATTTCGCCGGAGGACCTGCCGCGGATTTTCGACCCGTTCTTCACGACGCGGCGGGGCGGGTCGGGGCTGGGCCTGGCGATTGCGCGGAATATCATCGAGGGCCTCGGCGGGACCATGACCGCCGACAGCCGGGTTGGCGAGGGCACGCGGATCGCGATCGAACTGCCCGGTCGATCCGGAAAGGCGGAGGCGCGCGCGTGACACGAGGATCGGTTCTGCTCGTCGACGACGAGCCAAAAATTCGTCAGGCACTTGCCGAGGCGTTGCGCGCGGAGGGGCACGAAGTCATCGCCACCGGCCGGCCGCACGAGGCGCTGCAGCTCATCGGCCAGCGCCCCTTCGATCTGCTCGTCGTCGACAACCTCATGCCGGAACTGGACGGCCTCGGCCTGATTCGCGAGGTCGTCGGATCGGCGGGGTCGGGCGAGCGGCCGCAGATTCTCATGATCACGGCGCACGCGACGGTGGAGAGCGCGATCGAGGCCATGAAGCTCGGCGCGCTGGACTACCTGCAGAAGCCGTTCGAGATCGACGAGTTCCTGGTGGTGGTCGAGCGCGCGATCGCGCTGGCGCGGCTGCGAACGCACCGGGATTACCTCATCACCGAACGCGACGAGCAGTTCGACCACTACGGCATCGTGGGCCGGAGCCGCGTGATGCAGGAAGTGGTCAACACCGGGCGCGTCGTCGCTCAGTCCCGCAGCACCGTCCTGATCACGGGCGACACGGGCACGGGCAAGGAACTCGTGGCGCGTGCGATCCACGACTGGAGCGCGCAGCGGGAGCAGCCCCTCGTCCGCGTGAATTGCGCCGCCCTGCCCGAGACGCTGATCGAGTCCGAACTGTTCGGCCACGTGAAAGGCGCGTTCACGGGCGCGATCGGGAACAAGAAGGGGCGCTTCGCGCTGGCCGACGGCGGCACGATCTTTCTCGACGAGATCGGCGCCATCGCGCTGAGCGTGCAGCCCAAACTGCTGCGCGTGCTCCAGGAGCGTGAGTTCGAGCCGCTCGGATCAGAACGTACGGTGCAGGTGGATGTGCGGGTGATCGCCGCGACCAATCGGGACCTGAGACAGCTGGTCGCCGAGGGCAAGTTCCAGGAGGATCTCTACTACCGGCTGAATGTGATTCCGATCAGCATTCCCGCACTGCGTGAGCGGCGCGAGGACATTCCCGCGCTCGTCGAGCACTTCATCGCGCGTCATGCCCTGCGGGCCGGCAAGCGCATCGACGGCATCGCGCCCGATGCGATGGCGGTGCTCACCGATGCGCCATGGCCGGGCAATGTTCGCGAACTGGAGAACACCGTCGAGCGCGCCGTCGTGCTGGCGCGCCAGCCCATCATCCAGGCGCGCGACGTCAGCCTGATGAGCGCCGCGGTGCCGGGCACCAGCGGCCTGCCATCGTTCAACCTGAAACAGAACCTCGAATGGACCGAGCGCGAGACGGTGCGCCGCGCGCTCGAAAGTTCGCGCGGCGTCAAGAAAGACGCCGCCGAAGCGATGGGCATCAGCCAACGCGCCATGAGCTACTACCTGGCGAAACATAGGTTGGAAGAGACGGAGTAGGCTTTGGGCTCTCGGCTTTGGGCTTTGGGCAGATTCAAGACCTCAAGTCCCAAGTCTCATGTCCCAAGTCTCATGTCCCATGTCCCATGTCCCAAGTCCTCAAGTCCTCAAGCCCTCAAGTCCTCGTCACTGTCGTATCCCGTAAGTCCTTACGCCGCGCGTAAGTCTCGCGGCATTCCGTGGGGCCGTTGACTTGGTT
>Ga0164241_10007079_pt1 | contig 10124 bp, 8 predicted proteins | sample OricomyardsoilBY_FD_108780 | JGI IMG/M metagenome (GOLD analysis project Ga0164241, IMG submission 108780) | Backyard soil microbial communities from Emeryville, California, USA - Original compost - Back yard soil (BY) | ecosystem: Environmental > Terrestrial > Soil > Unclassified | place: USA... | reverse complement strand
CTTCCTCGCCCTTGAACTCCTCGAAGGCGGTGGCGATCAGCTCGGTGTCGTTGGCGTCGCCGACCCGGGTGACGTTCCAGCCGTAGCCCATGAAGCGGGCGGCGACGTCATCGCCATAGGCAAGGTCGGTCTTGCCGTCGATCGTGATGTGGTTGTTGTCGTAGACCCAGCAGAGGTTGTCGAGCTTCAGGTGACCGGCGAGCGAGGCGGCTTCGTTGGAGACGCCCTCCATCAGGCAGCCGTCGCCGGCGACGGCGTAGACGTCGAAGTCGAAGAGCTCGGCGCCGTAGCGGGCGCCCTGCCACTTCGAGGCGATCGCCATGCCGACCGAGGTGGCAACACCCTGGCCGAGCGGGCCGGTGGTCGTCTCGACGCCCGAGGTCCAGCGGTACTCGGGGTGGCCGGGAGCGCGCGAGTCGAGCTGGCGGAAGCTTTCAATGTCTTCGAGCGAGACGGCCGGGTCGCCGACCACCTCGTAGTCGGGATCGACCGCCTTGACGCCGGCCAGATGGAGCAGCGAGTAGAGCAGCATCGAGGCGTGGCCCGCCGAGAGCACGAAGCGGTCGCGACCGGGCCAGATCGGGTCGGCCGGGTCGAAGCGCAGGAAGCGCTGCCAGAGCGTGTAGGCGACCGGGGCCAGCGCCATCGGCGTTCCCGGGTGGCCCGAGTTGGCCTTCTGGATCGCGTCGATCGAGAGGGTGCGAATCGTGTTGATGCAGAGTTGGTCGAGGTCGCGGTCCATGCCTCTCGATCCTATTCTCCCCCGCCGACGGGCCTGAAACGTGTCGATATGTCACGTTTGCGGCCCGTCGGCCCCCAGGGTCAGGGCTCGATGCGGGTAACCGTGCCGTCGCCGTTGTTGGCGACCCAGACGGCGTTGGCTCCAACCGCGACAGCGCCAGGGCTTGGGCCGACTCCGATCGGGTCGCCGCTGAGCTCACCGCTCTCGATGTCGATGCGGCTGACCGTGCCGTCCGCCGCGTTGCCGACCCAGACCGTTTCGGGGCCGGCGTCGATGCCACCCGGGACGCCACCGACCGCGATCGGGTCGCCGAGGATCGAGTGCAGGGAGGGATCGACCCGCGTCACCGTGCTCGAGCGGCTGTTGGCGACCCAGACGAGACCGCCGGCGACCGTCACTCCGGCGGGGCCGCGGCCAACCAGGATCGGATCGCCCACCTCGGTGCTGCCGAGGTCGATGCGGCGAACCGTGCTGGTTGAGGCGCTGCTCACCCAGAGGCCACCAGCCCCGACGGCGAGTCGCAGCGGCGCCGCGTGGGTGCCGAGGCCGCGCTCGACGATCCGCGCCGACTGCGCGTCGATCGCGGTGACGCCGGCGCCGTCCTCGTCGGCGACCCAGATGCGGCCGCCACCGGAGACGATCGCGCCGGGGCGGCCGCCGACCGCGATCCGCGTGGTCACACCCTCGTCCGGATCGATGCGCAGCACGGCGCCGGTGCGGGGATTCGAGACCCAGACGTAGCCGGCGCCGATCGTCACGCCCGAGACCCCCCGCCCGACTCGCAGCTTCGAGGCGATCCGGCGCGTATCGGCGTCGATCGCGGAGAGAGTGCCGTCCGGGGCGCTCGTCACCCAAACCATGCGCGGCCCGACGGCGAGACGGAGCGGCGGGTCCGCAACGGGAATTGGGGAGGAGACCGAGACGCCATCGTCGCCGAGCAGGGTGAAGGCCAGGGCGATCATTCCGACCACGAGGGCGACAGTCGCGCCCAGCCACTGCTTCGCGTGGCGCGAGAGTCGGGGCCGGCGAGAGGGCGGCGAGCCGATGCGCAGCGTCGGCGCCTCACGGCCGGCGGAGAGCACCTTGGTGGCAGCCGGGGTCGCGCCCTCGCGCTCGGCGGCAGCGGCGATCAACTCGACGGCGGTGCGGTAGCGATCGACGGGGTCCTTTGCGACCGCTCGCTCGATCACGGCATCGATCCCCTCTGGCATCTCCGGCTCCGTGTCCGCGTCCTTGCGGGCGTAGGGGACGATCCCGGTCAGCGCCTCGTAGAGGACACAGCCGAGCGAGTAGACGTCGGCGGCGGGGTCGACCCTCTCGCCTCGCCACTGCTCGGGCGCCATGTACTCGACCGTGCCGACGATCGAGGCGCCAGCGCCTCCACCGGTCTCCTCGAAGGCCTTGGCCAAGCCGAAGTCCGAGAGGTAGGCCCGCTCGCCTTCGACCAGGATGTTGTGCGGCTTGACGTCGCGGTGGACGATGCCGGCGGCATGGGCGGCGTCGAGGGCTTCGGCGATCTGACCGAGCAGAGCTATCGCCCGCTCCGGCTCCAGCGGCCCCTCGCGGTCGATCAGCCGGCGCAGGTCGCCGCCCTCGACGAGGCGCATCGCGACGATCAGCTCGCCGTCCTCCTCGCGGGCGTCGTAGACCGGCACGACACTGGGGTGGTCGAGGCTGGCGGCGAGGCGCGACTCGCGCAGGAAGCGCTCGCGGAAGCCCTCTTTGCCAGCCAGCTCGCCGGAGATCACCTTGAGCGCGACGGTGCGCTCGAGGGTCAGCTGCGTCGCCCGGTAGACGACCCCCATACCGCCGCGGGCGATCAGCGAATCGATTCGGTAGCCGGCGAGCGTGGAGCCGATGGCTGGTTCTCCCACGCGGCGGTTATACCGGCGGGCAACGACGAAAGGCCCCCTCCAACCTCGAGGGGGCCTTTCGCGCTGGAGCCGGGGGAGTCCTAACGCCGCACCGGCTGCCAGGCCATCACGGGGCCGATCGTCACGGACACGCCACCGATGGTGTGGCTGCCTGCCGCGACGTAGGAACGGTGGCCCGTGGCGACGTCGATCACCGAGAGCGCCTCTTCTTCGTCGCTGGCGGTGAAGGCCGCGACTTGGCGCCCGTCGGAGGAGAAGACCGCGTTGGTCTTGGCCTGGTCGGGCAACTCGGCGAGCTTGCGGCCCTTGCCGCCCAGCTGCTTCACCCAGAGGCCCTGATCGCGCCGGAAGAGCAGCGTGCGGCCTTTGGCGGTCGCGTCCTCGACGTAGGCGGAGCCGACGCCGGCGATCAGTTTGCGGGCTTTCTTGCCGTCGCTGCGCATCGTGAAGATGTCTGCGAAGGCGCTTGGCCCTTCGGTGCTCTCGCCGCGACTGAAGACGATCGTCGCGCCGAGGTGGCGAGGGGCGAAATCGTCGCGGCCGGTACGGGTCAGCCGGACCAGCCTGGCCCCCGATGGACGCACCGAGTAGATGTCATCGGCCGTGCCACCGCCGGTTTGGGCGACGCTGCGGACGAAGGCGACGCTGCGCCCGTCGGGTGAGAAGGACGCTTCGTGCTCGTCGCCGGCGGAAGCGGCGAGACGGTGCAGGCCGGCGCCACCGGACTTGACCGTGTAGAGGTCGCGTGGCCCGTCGGCGATGGCACGACGCTCGAAGACGACGAGCCTGCCGTTGGGCGAGACGACCGGGCGCGAGTCGAGCTCGGCGCCGCTGGTCAGCCGGCGCTGCCCCGAGCCGTCGGCTCGCATCGCGTAGATGTCACCCGCCCGTACGAAGGCGATCGTCGTGCCATCGGCGGAGAAGGCCGGTTCGCTGTCGGTCGGGTCTTCGGTTAGCTGGTTGAGATGGTTGTCGCGGACCGCGAAGAGACCGCCTTCCGGCGCTTTCGGCTCGGTTTTTTTGCCTTCGACTTCGTCACCGCCTTTGTCGACGGTGACTTTCGAGAAGACGATCGCGCCGGTTTTCCCGGCAGCAGCCGAGGCCGTTGCGGGAACGGCCATGGCCAGGGCGATCAGGAATGCGGCTATGAGCTTTGAGTTGAACATCGGACTCCCCTTTTCAGGTGGTTGCATTTGCACCACCGATGCTCGGGGGCGCAGCCGCACGCGCCAACGACAGCCGCGGCGCCGACCGAGCCAGCTATGGCCCGGTCCGGGTCAGCGATCGAGGCCGAGCTCGATGACGCGGGCGGCGATCAGGCGCGGACGGTCACGGCCGGCATCGCCGGGGACGTCGAGCTTGGCGGCGAGGGCATCGAGGCGGCGCTGGGCGGTGCGCTCGCTGACGTGCAGCGCTTCGGCGATCTCGGCACGGGTGGCGGGACGACCGGCGAAGGCGCCCTCGCTGCGGTAGGGGGCGACCAGGGCAGCCGCGGTCGCCCGCTCCTCTTCGTTGAGGGCCACCGATGGCGCCGCCGCCGGAACCGTCCCACCGGCCCTGCCGGGGACCGGGTCGGATACTTCGAGCCTGTGCCCGCCGACCAGCAGCGTGTCGCCGTCGCGCAACCGCCGCGGCCGGTCGAGCGGCTCGCCGTTGAGCGCCGTGCCGTTGCGGCTGTCGAGATCGGTCGCCATCAGCACGCCACCGCGGCTCTCGATCTCGAGGTGGTGCCAGGAGACCGCCTCGTCGTCGATGCTGACGTCGGCCTCGGGATCGCGGCCGATCACCGTGCGCTCCGCCGCGAGCGCTACCGAGCGGGGCTCGCCGCCATCGCCTGTCATCCAGATCCGCGCATCCATCTCGCCGCGAGCATAGATCCCCGCCGGTGCAACGTTTTGTGGCCCATATGGACCCACAAAACGTTGCACCCGGGCGGGGGCGGCGAGGGTGTAACGCGTTGCGGCTCCGGTGGGGCCAGAAAACGTTTCACCGGTCGGGGGGCCGGATAGAGTGCGGCGCCATGCCTGCGGACGACGAGAAGCGGATCGCGGCTGAAGCTGCGGCGGAGCTGGTCGAGGACGGGATGACCGTCGGGCTCGGCACCGGCTCGACCGTCGCCCACCTGTTGCCTGCGATTGCGGCCCGAGGGCTCGATGGGATCCGTTGCGTGGCGACCTCGGTGGCGACCGAGGAGCAGGCGCGCCAGCTGGGCGTCCCGGTCGAGGAGTTCAGCGAGCTGCGGCGACTCGACATCGCTATCGACGGCACCGACCAGGTGACGCCGGACGGCTGGCTGATCAAGGGCGGCGGCGGGGCCCACCTGCGCGAGAAGATCGTTGCCGCGGCGGCCGAGCGCTTCGTCGTCATCGCCGACTCGAGCAAGCCGGTCGAGGCGCTGAGCGCCCCGGTGCCGCTGGAGCTCTTCGCCTTCGGCCTGCGCTCGACCCTGGACCGGCTCGGCCCTGAGATAGCCCTGCGCGACGTGCCACGTAGCCCCGACGACGGCGCGATCGCCGACTACAGCGGCGAGATCGGCGACCCGGCGGCGCTCGCCGCTCGCCTCGAGGCCGATCCCGGCGTAGCCGCCCACGGCCTTTTCCCGCCGGATATGGTGAGCGCGGTGCTGGTGGGGGCAGGGAGCACCGTCGAACGCTTGACGCTGTCCTGACTTTCGAAAAGGAGACCCCACATGAGTGACTTCGCCGAGCTGTCGATCGCCGGCCGTATCGCCACCCCGTCCGACTCCGACTGGGACGAGGCGCGCGCCGCCTGGAACCTGGTCGCCGACCAGAACCCCGAGGCGGTTGCGCTGGTCGAGAGCGCCGAGGACATCGCCGCGACCGTCCGCTTCGCCGCCCAGCACGACCTGCGCGTTGCCGGTCAGGGAACCGGGCACGGCGCCGCGCCGCTCGGGCCGCTGGAGGGGACGATCCTGATCAAGACCGAGCGCATGCGCGGGATCGAGGTCGACCCGAGCGCACGCACGGCCCGGATCGAGGCCGGCGTACTCTCCGCCGAGCTCGGCATCGCCGCCAGCGAGCACCGGCTCAGCGCCCTGCCCGGCTCCTCGCCCGACGTCGGCACGGTTGGCTACACGCTCGGCGGCGGGATGAGCTGGCTGGCGCGTGCCCACGGCTTCGCCTGCAACCACGTGCGCGCGATCGAGCTGGTCACCGCCGACGGCGAGGCGCGCACGGTGGATGGCGGGAACAACCCCGACCTGTTCTGGGCGCTGCGCGGCGGCGGTGGCGGCTACGCGATCGTCACCGCCCTGCAGCTCGATCTGCTGCCGATCGCCGATCTCTACGCCGGCACCCTGGCCTTCCCGGCCGCGGTCGGCGCCGAGGCGGTGCGCACCTACCGCGACTGGGCGGCGGACCTGCCCGACGAGGTCACCTCGATCGTCCGCTTCGTCACCCCACCGCCGATCCCGGACGTGCCCGAGCCGATCCGCGGCGTGCCGCTGCTGACGATCGGCGCCGCCTGCATCGGCGACCAGGCAAGCGGCGAAGCGGCGATCGCGCCGCTGCGTGAGATCGGCGAGCCGATCATGGACATCTTCGAGCAGATGCCCGCCGCCGGTCTCAGCCACATCCACATGGATCCGGAGAGCCCGGTGCCGGGGCTCGGCGGCGGGGTCCCGATCGCCGCCCTGCCCGACGAGGCGATCGACGCCTTCACGGCAGCCGCCGGCCCCGACTCCGGCTCACCGCTATTGCTCAGCGAGCTGCGCCACCTGGGCGGCGCCGTCGGCCGGCCGGCCGAGAACGGCGGCGCGCTCTCACACCTCGACGCCGGCTTCGTCATGTACAGCGTCGGCATGCCGATGACGCCGGAGCTGGGCGAGGCGATCCAGGGCCACCTCGGCCACCTGGAGGAGACGATGGCCCCCTGGACCGCCGACGGCGGCTACTTCAACTTGACCGAACGCCCCTGCGACGTCGACGCGATCCTGCCCGCCGAGGTCTGCTCGAGGCTCGCCGAGGTCAAGCGCCGCTACGACCCCACCGGCATGATCGTCGCCAACCACGCGGTCGCGGTCGGCCCGGCATAGGCCAGCCCTCTTCTCTTCCTACCTGCGAGCTCGCCCGACCGGCGTGGCGAGCTCTTCGAGCCGCTGAACAGCGGGATCTTCCTTGCCGACCAAGTTGGCGATCGTGGTGGCCGCCGTCTCGATGTCCCCCGGCGTGGCCTGCGCGATCGCCTCGAGATCGGCCCAGTCCTTGGTGCGATCGAAAAACGCCTTGAAGATGGCCAACGACGCGCAATCGAGAACCGGAACCTCGCGACCCTCGAGTGGAACCCAAACGACCGCCGCGGCAACAGCATCGTGCAGCGGGATGTTGTTCAGGAAGACGTCGATCGGCGTGCCGTCCCAATCCAGCCTCGCCTGCCCGTCTCGCTTGACTTTGGCGATGTCTTTTTTCCTCACCCTCACCCCTTTAGGGAGAGAGGCCAGAATCTTCTCGGCCTTGGAGGAGTCGACGAAAATGTTGACGTCGAGATCGCGCGTCCCGCGCGGCTCCTCCACGCAGTAGGCAAGCGCGATGGCCCCACCGAAGGCGTGGGCCACACCGGCCTCGGTGAGCGAGTCGTGAATGGCGAAGAGTTTGTCGACGAGCTCGCTCACTTCGCCGCGCCTCCCTCCGCCAGCCGATCCGCCAGCCGCGGATAGTCCAGCTCGGGCCGGGGGCGGAAGGGGAGGGCCTCCGCCAGCTCGAGAACTTGGATGAGGATTCGGCTAGCTCGCTCGACGTCCACGGGCGCCCTGCGCGGCGTCAACCCAAACTCAAATCCTCCCGCAGCAGCCAGGCGGGCGAGCGTATCGGCGCCTGGCTCGCGACTTCCCCGGAGGTAGGCATTGACCACCGAGCGAGGCAGACCAGCGCGACGCGCTAGCTCCGCCTGGCTAAGGCCACTACGGGTCCGAATCTCGTCGACAAGTGACGCGGCGGGAGCGGTAGCAGTCAATGCCGTGGGACCAGATGTCATGAGAATATGTTAGCGAACTCGCTAACAATCCCCAGTCTCGACTGACGCCGCTCTTACCCTGCCGCGTCTCCCCCGGCGGCCTGGTCGGCGACGATCTTCATGTTGGCGTTCTCGACGCGGCCGGCGGGGATCGAGGTGTCGCCGGCGAGCAGCTTGGCAAGCGGCTCGCGCTTTTTCGGGCCGGTGACGAGCCAGATGATTTGGCCGGCCGAGGCGAGGGCTGGGTAGGTGAGGGTCATCCGGTAGTGGCCCTGGTAGGCGGTCTCGGTGAGGGCGACGCGGCGGTCGCTCACCTCGAGCACGGGGTCGTCGGGGACAAGCGAGGCCGTGTGGCCGTCGGGCCCGAGGCCGAGATGGACGACGTCAAGCGGGTCGGGCAAGGAGCTTTCGTAGTCGCGCGCGGCGTCCTCGAGGCCGCGCTGCGTGACCGGCATCGGCCGCAGCGCCGGTTGGTGGTCCATCGAGAGGCCGAGGACCATGTGGGTGAGGTTGCGCTCCTCGCTGCCCGGCGAGGCGATGCGCTCGTCGACCTGGAAGAGCTCGGTTTTGTCCCACGGCATCTCTTCAAGTTCGCCGAGGATCGCCAGCATTCCCCAGGGCGAGCGCCCACCGCTCATCGCCACCGAGAACATGTTGCGCTCGGCGACCGTGGCGCTGCCGGCGGCGGCGATCAGCTCGGCGGCGCGGCGTGCCGCCGCCTTTTCGTCGGCGACGACCTCGAGATCGATTGCCATCGCTCGTTCGCGCCTAGGAAGACTTCTCGTCGTGGCCGCCGAACTGCTTGCGCATCGCCGAGAGCACCTTGTCAGCGAAGTCGTCGAGGCCGCGCGAGGCGAAGCGCTCGTAGAGCGCCGTGGTGAGGACCGGGGCGGGAACGCCCTCGTCGATCGCCGCGATCGAGGTCCAGCGGCCCTCGCCGGAGTCCGAGACGCGGCCGGCGAACTCGGAGAGGTCGGCCGATTCCTGCATCGACGCGGCGGTCAGGTCGAGTAGCCAGGAGCCGATCACGCTGCCACGCCGCCAGACCTCGGTGACCTCGGGGAGGTCGAGGTCGTACTGGTAGTACTCGGGCTGCTCGAGCGGCGCCGTCTCGGCATCGGCCTCGCGCTGGACCTTGCCGGCGTTGGCGTTCTTGAGGATGTTGAGGCCCTCGGCGTAAGCGGCCATGACGCCGTACTCGATGCCGTTGTGGACCATCTTCACGAAGTGCCCGGCGCCGTTGGGGCCGCAGTGCAGGTAGCCGTTCTCCGAGGGCGAGACCTCGCCCGAGCGGCCCGGCGTGCGCTCCGCGGACTCGACCCCCGGGGCCAGCGTGGCGAAGATCGGGTCGAGCCGCTGCACGGCGCCGTCGGGGCCGCCGATCATCAGGCAGTAGCCACGGTCGAGGCCGAAGACGCCGCCACTGGTCCCGCAGTCGACGTAGTCGATCCCCTGCTCCCCCACCTTCGCCGCCCGGCGGATGTCGTCACGGTAATAGGAGTTGCCGCCGTCGACGATCGCGTCGCCGGAGTCGAGCACGGCGGCGACGTCCTCGACGGTCTTCTCGGTGATCTCGCCGGCCGGCACCATCACCCAGACCGAGCGCGGCGCGCTCAGCTTCGACGCGAGGTCCTGCAGTGACGAGGCTCCCTCGGCGCCCTCGCTGGCCAGCGCGGCGACCGCGTCGGCATTGACGTCGTAGGCGACGACGCGGTGTCCGTCCCGCATCAGCCGCCGGGCCATGTTGGCGCCCATGCGGCCGAGTCCGACCATTCCCAGCTCCATGCTCGTAACCCTACGCGAGCCAGGCGACGCTTGGCCGTAGGGCCAACGGGTAGCCTGCGGGCGGATGGCCAAGTCCGATGCCCACCGCAGCGCCGACGTGCTGACGATCTTCGGGATCACCGGCGACCTGGCGAAGAAGATGACCTTCCGGGCGCTCTACCGGCTCGAGGCGCGCGGCAAGCTCGACTGCCCGATCGTCGGCGTCGCGATCGACGACTGGGACATCGAGCAGTTGCGCAAGCACGCCCACGACGCGATCGCCGCCACCGTCAAGAACCCCGATGGCGACGTCTTCAACCGGCTCGCCGCGCGGCTCTCCTACGTGCAGGGCGACTACGCCGACGCCGCCACCTTCACGCGGGTCGGCGAGGCGATCGGCGAGGCGAAGCGGCCGGTCTTCTACCTCGAGATCCCGCCCTCGCTGTTCGCCACCGTGGTCCACGGGCTCGACGGCGCCGGCCTGACCGAGAACGCCCACGTCGTCATCGAGAAGCCCTTCGGCCACGACCTCGAGTCGGCGCGGGCGCTCAACGCCGACCTCTGCGAAGTCCTCGACGAGAAGCAGATCCTGCGCATCGACCATTACCTCGGCAAGGAGCCGGTGATGGACATCACCTACCTGCGCTTCGCCAACTCGGTGCTGGAGCCGGTCTGGAACCGCGAGCACGTCTCCCACGTGCAGATGACGATCGCCGAGAACTTCGGCGTCGACGACCGCGGCCGCTTCTACGACGCGGTCGGGGCGATGCGCG
>Ga0164241_10007078_pt1 | contig 10126 bp, 7 predicted proteins | sample OricomyardsoilBY_FD_108780 | JGI IMG/M metagenome (GOLD analysis project Ga0164241, IMG submission 108780) | Backyard soil microbial communities from Emeryville, California, USA - Original compost - Back yard soil (BY) | ecosystem: Environmental > Terrestrial > Soil > Unclassified | place: USA... | reverse complement strand
GGTCATCGAGAAGATCCGCAACGAGGGAACGGACGCCGAGACGGTCTACTACGTCTACGTCGTCGGCAAGCACGGCGCCCTCCACGGCGTCGCCTCGCTCCGCGATCTCTTGCTCGCGCAGGGGTCCGACCCGATCGTCGACGTGATGGTCGAGTCGGTGCACAAGGTCGCACCGGATCTCGATCAAGAAGAGGTCGCGCGCACCATGGCCAAATACGACTTCTCCGCGCTGCCGGTCGTCGGCCCCGACAGCCGCCTCCTCGGCGTCATCACGGTCGACGACGTGATGGACGTCCTCACCGAAGAGGCGGGCGAGGACGCCCAGCGCAGCGCCGGCATCGAGCCCGTCGACGAGGCCTACTTCCAGACGAATTTCTGGAAGTTCATTCGCAAGCGCGTCGTCTGGCTCGCGGTCCTCTTCGTCGGCGAATTCTTCACCGGCACCGCGCTCCGTCACTACGACAAGATCATCGAGGCCGTCGCGACGCTCGCATTCTACGTCCCCCTCTTGATCTCGACCGGCGGCAACTCGGGCTCGCAGTCGTCGTCGCTCATCATCCGCGGCCTGGCGACGGGCGACATTCAGCTCCGAGATTGGCGGCGCGTCCTGTTACGAGAGCTGGGACAGGGGATCGTGATGGGCGTGGCGCTCGGCGCGATCGGCGCCGCGCGCGTCATGATGTGGGGCGACGGCGTCCCGTTCGCCATCACGATCGCCGTCACGCTCGTCGGCATCGTGACGGGCGGGACCGTCGTCGGCTCGATGTTCCCGATGCTGCTCCGGCGCATCGGCCTCGACCCCGCGACCAGCTCGGCGCCGTTCATCGCGAGCCTCGTCGACGTCCTCGGGATCGTCGTCTACTTCAACGTGGCGAGGTACGCGCTCGCCGACGTCCTCGCGCAAGCAGCCCACTGACATTGTTCGGCCGCGCTCGCCTTGACGCGAGTCTCGGACCGAGGGAAAGCGACGAAAAGGGGTTATCCACCATGGCTGAAGGTCTCAACCGCGTCATGCTCCTCGGCAACCTCGGGGCCGACCCCGAGCTGCGCTACACGCAGGGCGGGCAAGCCGTGCTCAACCTGCGCCTCGCGACGACCGAGTCGTATCTCGACAAGGATCGCGTCCGCAAAGAGCGCACCGATTGGCACAGCGTCGTCATCTGGGGAAAGCGCGGAGAGGCGCTCGCCAAGTTCCTCGCGAAGGGCTCGACCATCTTCATCGAGGGCTCGATCCGCACGTCGAGCTACGACGATAAAGAGGGCAACAAGCGCTACAAGACCGAGATCAACGCGACGAACGTGATCCTCGCAGGACGCGGCGGTGGCCGTGGCGCGAGCGAGGGTGGCTACGAAGGCGGCGGCGGTGGCGGCTCGTACGGTGGCGGCAGCGGTGGCGGTGGCGGTGGCGGCGGCGGTCGTCCGCAGCCGAAGGGTCCTCCGCAGAGCGAAGCACCGGCGGACGACTTCAACTACGGCGGCGGCAACGACGACGACATCCCGTTCTGAGCGCCTCGGATTCAGCGTTCCGGGCGCGATCCGCTTGGTTTTGCCGCGTCGACGCGGGCTCACCCAGCCGATCGTGTTCGAGAAGAGAGCGGCCGCGATGCACTTGAGCAGGCATCGCGGCCTCTGCCTTTCCATACGAGTCTTCGTCTTACGCAAGGCAACTTCAGGCTCGATGTACTAGGCTTGGCTTGCGCGGCGATGCCCGGCATCGCGGGCGTCGCGTACGCGGAGGCACGAGAGTCATGGGTAGCCTGAGCCCGATTCACTGGCTGATCATCCTGGGCATCGCACTTCTGTTCTTTGGTGGCGGGCGCATCTCCAACGTGGGGAAGGGCCTCGGCGAAGGCATCAAGAACTTCAAGAAGGGCCTGAAAGAGGGGGCCGAGGACGAAGAAGCGTCCGAGGACGACGAAGACGAGCCCCCCGCCAAGCAGCTGAAACCGGCCGCCAAGAAGAAGAAGGCGAAGCCGGTCGTCGAAGAGGAAGACGAAGAGGCTGAAGAAGTCGCTGTCCCCGTCGCGGCGAAAGAAAAAGAGACCTGATCTCTCCGACCGCGTCCGGCTGAGGCTGCGCCAACCTGAACGACGGCGCGCCTCGCCAAGGTCGCTCCACGACGGAGATCGACTCAGGGCGAATCCGCGTCAGGGTCTAGTCCGCCCGCAAGGGCGGCCAGCAAAATGTTGGGCTGGACCAGGAGAGCGGCTTCGGCGCGGACACTGTTCCGGCCTTCACTTGCGAGCGTCAGCGAGGGCCGGAACAGCGTCCGCGCCGAGACTAGGGACAGCCCCTAGTCCGCGGGCGTCGCCACAGCACGAGCGCGACGATGAGCGCGCCCAGCACGGCGAGGGCGGTCCCGGCCACGACGGGGTGCTCGGCGCTGCCCACGAGCGTGCGGAGCAGCAGGCCCGGAGCGGGCGGCGCCTCTAGCTTCCCAGAGACCTCGAGCCTGGGTCGGGGGGCGCCGACGGCGACCACCGTGCAGAGCTCGACGTCGCGACGCGCGCCGACGAAGAACAGCGCATGCTCCACGGAGAGTGGGCGATCGTCGATGCGGCCCTCGAGGCGCTGGCGAAACACGCGATCCGTGCTCTCGCTCTCGACCGGCGCGAGCGCCGACGGAGTCACCGACGCAGCGCGGAGGGCGAGCGCGGTCGCTCGCTCGAAGAGCACCCCTTGAATGCCGTCGACCCAGCGATCCGACGGAGCGCGAGCGCAGCCTGCGTGCACCGCGTCGGTCCCCTTCTCGAAAGCGCGACGCGAAACGAGCACCGCGCCCGGTAGCTTCGAGACGTCGAGGGGTGCCAGCGACGCGGTGGGCGCCTCTGTGAGCTCGGCCGGAATGTCGACCACGTCGACGCGCGCGCCGTCGCTCCGCGCGAGCTCTCCGTCCATCAGCTGTTCGCGCGCGTCGCCTTCTGTTCGGCGGTGCGTTTGGCGCCCGGTCGATCAGGAGCGGGCCGCTCTGGCGCGGTCCCCTGCGCGGATACTTCGACGTCGTCGTCGAGCGCAGCCGTCTCTTCCGGTGTGCCCCAAGAGTCGACCTCTGCGAGGAGCGCAGCCGTCTCTTCGCGCAGCGAAGAGAGCACGCCGCGAATGCGCTGCATGTCCTCTACCGAGCCGACGGCTTCCTTCGACGGGGGCTCGACCCCGCCGTCGCGGAGCTTGCGTCGCGCACCCGCGATCGTGAAGCGGTGCGCGTAGAGCAGCTCTTTCACTTTGAGGAGCGTCTCGACGTCGCGCCGGGAGTAGATGCGCTGACCGCGCGCCGACTTTTGCGGCCGCACCGAGCGGAACTCGCTCTCCCAGTAGCGCAGCACGTGCGGCTCGACACCGACGATGCCCGAGACCTCGCCGATGCGGTAGTAAAGCTTCTCGAGCTGAGCGCCTGCGGACCCCTTGGGGTCGTCCGAACCGCGACTCATTTCGATCTACGCGTCGCTACCAACGTCGTCAGCTCGTCGCCGGGCCTTCGTTCGTGGAGCCGCGTCCTCCGCTGGCAGTACCGGCCGGAGCCCCGCCGTTCGTCGCGGCGCCCGAAGCACCTCCGGCGAAGCTGCGCGCTGGGTTCAAATCGGTTTTCAAGATGTTGCTCGCCTTGAACGTGAGCACACGCCGCTCTGTGATGACGATCGGATCGCCCGTCTGCGGGTTCCGTCCTTGACGCTGACGCTTGTCGCGAAGGACGAAGTTGCCGAAGCCGGAGATCTTGATCTTCTCTCCGCGACCGAGCGTCTCCTTCATCGTGTCGAAGACCAGGTCGACGAGATCCGCGGCTTCCTTCTTCGAGAAGCCGCCGAGCTTGGAATATATGGCTTGAACGATCTCTGCCTTCGTCATGCGGGGCCCACCCGCTGCGAGCATAAGAGACCGTTGGCATCGAGATCCAGCGCGTTCAACGTGGGGCACCTGACCATCAGGCAGCCGAGACGAGCGCGGAGCATGCCACGCAAACTTCACGCCGCACGCGAAATGCCGCGGCGCGGGGCCCACAGACCTCGCGCCGCGCGCGTTCAGGCGGCGATGTTGTCGACGCCCACGGTCTGCGCCGGCAAGGCGGCAGGCGCGTCGCTCGGACGATCGCTGGTCGCGCCATTCGCGAGGCGACGCGTGTTCGCCTGCTCGTTCGAGACGAGCATCGCGACGTAGCCGTAGCCGATCATGAAGAGCGCCGCGAACGGCGTCGCGAACCAGTGGCCGCTGTGGATCGAAGCGACGACCGACCCGAACGAGATGACGGAGAGCGCCACCTCGAACATGGGCAAGCTGGCGCGGGACTTGTAGCGCGAGGCGTTCGTCCCCTGCTTGGGCGTGCGCACGAACTCGCCAGCCATGTTCTTCCAGCCGTCCCACACGGCGCGCGAGAGGTGCGGCGCGAGACCGGTGCCGAGCGCGATGAGCATGGGCAGTCGCGCGAGCGCGGCCCAGCGGTTACGGCCCTGCGCGCGCTCTGCCTCCATGTAGAAGGCCGCGAGCGAGCCGGTCGTCGCGGTGAGGAGCGGCAGGTCGACGAGGAACATGGTCGCGTTGCTGGCGGCCGGGATGAGGGCGAGCGCCGGCAAGAGGAGCACGCTCAACAGGACGAGCAGCGGATACGCGAAGTGCGGCGTGAAGTGGAAGAACGCCTCGATCTTCTGGCCAGTCGTCAGATCGGCCTTCATGACCGTCTTCATGAGCTTGCGCGCGGTCTGAACGGTGCCCTTGGCCCAGCGGTACTGCTGCGCACGGACGGCCGAGACCTCTTCGGGGAGCTCGCTCGGCGTGACGACGTCGGGGCGGTACACGAACGACCAACCCTTCAGCTGCGCGCGATACGACAGATCGAGGTCCTCGGTGAGGGTGTCGTGCTGCCAGCCGCCGGCGTCTTCGATGGCCGCGATGCGCCACATGCCGCCCGTGCCCGAGAAGTTGAAGAGGAACCCGGCGCCGGAGCGGGCGCGGTTCTCGACGAGGTGGTGACCGTCGAGCATGAGGGCCTGCACCTTCGTGAGGAGCGAGACCTCTCGGTTCAGGTGGCCCCAACGCGTCTGCACCATGGCGACCTTCTCGTCGGCGAAGTGACCGGCTACGGCGCGGACGAAGTCCGGCTGCGGGATGAAGTCGGCGTCGAAAATAGCGACGAGCTCGCCCTTGGCGATGCGAAGGCCGTGGTCGAGGGCGCCGGCCTTGTAGCCGAGGCGGTTCGTGCGGTGGATGTAGACCGCGTCGAGGCCGCGCTCGCGGAGGCGCTCGACGTGCGCGCGAACGAGCGCCTGCGTCTCGTCGGTCGAGTCATCGAGGACCTGGATCTCGAGGCGATCGACCGGGTAGTCGATCTTGGCGACCGCTTCGAGGAGGCGGTGCGCCACCGTCGACTCGTTGTAGAGCGGCAGCTGGATCGTCACGCGCGGCAGCTCTGCCGGGTCCGTGTCGGCGCCGAGATACGGAGCGGCTCCGACGCGGTCGCTGATCGCTCTGCGGTGCTTGCGGCACAAAAGAACGAGGTGCAGCCTGTGGAGGCCGTACGCGCTGAGGAGGAGCAAGACCGAGAAATAGAGGACGCAGAGGACGATGTTCATTCCGGGCTCTCCGGACGTAACATCGGGCCCTGGCGCGATTGTCATCGACTTGTAAATCCTTGTAGGTCAGTGTCGCGCAACTCAGAAAACTTGACGGTTTCAGGCTGAATTTGGGGTTTTGTCGCGCCGATGCCCGGTGGCGGCGACGAATGGACCGCCCGACTCCGGTTGGTTCGTCTTTGATTCACGCTCCCTGCCGTGTGAACTGAGCCCATGCTTCATCGACCGAAGTCGCTGCTCCTGGCGCTTCCTCCGCTGACCCTGGTCGCGCTCTCGATGGCCAGCGCCTGCGAGCGGGCGCCCCTCGATTTCGGGCGGACGCCGACGGGTCCGGGCGCGCGGGTGCGGTTCGATTTGGCGCACACGCCGCTTCCCGACATCCCGCTCCCGAACGACACGGCGACGTGGAGCGATCCGACCAGCCGGACGGGGCTACGCATCAACGCCAGCATGGTCGCGCCGACCGAGATCGAACAAGACGCGCGCGCGCGGTTCGACCAGCTCGAGGGCTGGGGCACCTTCATGCCCATCTCGCTCGCGTTCGACCTCGACGAGGTCGGCGGCCAGCCGCGCAAGCCCGCGCAGGCGGCGCTCGATCTGGCGAACATCGAGAAGCGCCACCACAACGACGACTACGACTTCGGCGACGACGCCATCTACGTCGTGAACCTGGAGACGGGCGTGCCCGCGCCGCTCGACGTCGGGAACGGCAACTTCCCCTACACGCTCAAGCGCCTCGATCGGTATTGGGCGAACGACACGCGCGCGACCGAGCGAAACCTCGCGTTCGAGACGATCGACGAGTCGCGACACGGCACCATCGGCTGGGACACGTTCACGCCCGACCTCGACACCGACTTCGACGGCGTCCTCGACATCCCGAACCTCGAGGACGCGTACGCGTGCCCCGATCCGGATCCGGTCTGCGACGACGCGCGGAACCCGATGTACGGCGATCCGAGCTGCGTCGAGACCCGGCGTGGTCGCGATCGGTGCATCGCCGATCATCTGCTCACGTTCTATGAACGCGAGACGGACACGCTCATCGTTCGGCCGCTGCTGCCTCTCGCAGAGGCGACGAAGTACGCAGTCGTCGTCACGGATCGACTGGTCGACGCGAACGGAGACCCGGTCAAATCGCCGTTCGACCACGTCTACCACGCGTCTCAACAGAAGGTCGCCGAGCGGGTCGCAGAGGCAGTCGACGACGGGTCGCATGCCGCCTACTTCGGCGACATCGCAGGGACTGGGCTCGACCACGTCGCGTTCACGTGGGGCTTCACGACCGAGCCGACCGTCGACGACATGAAGAAGCTCCGCGACGGCCTGTATGGGCAGGGCCCGTTCAGCAAGCTCGGGTCCGACTACCCACCGGAGTTCGAGCTTCGTCGCGCCGTCGGCGCGGTCGCGGGGTTGGAAGCGGGCTCGACCGATCCGGCGGGTTGGCAGAGTACGGACGCGTGCAAGGGCCTGGTCTCGAACCTCTACGTCGTGAAGCTCGCCGACATCAAGTCGACGCTCCAGCTCGCGGTGACGCAGCTCTTCGGCGAGGGCTACGGCTCGGCGACCGAGCAGCTCGTGCGAAGCCTCGACTCGATCGACTACATGGTGCTCGGGACGTATCGCTCGCCGTTCCTGCTCGAGGGCGGGCCCGACAGCGTCGACCCGAAGGCCGCGTTCAACGTCGACTACGAGACCGGCGCCGGAGACGTCACGACGGACACCGTGCAGTTCTGGCTCTTCGTCCCGAAGGAGACCGCGCAGTTCAAGCAGCCGTTCGACGTGAACATCTACGGCCACGGCTACACGGGCAACTACCTCGAGCCGATCTTCTACGCCGGCAACCTGGCGCAGCACGGCCTCGCCACTGTGGGCATCAACGCCATGGGCCACGGCCTCGATCTCGGCGACGCCGGGACCGAGACCCTCGCGCGAGGCCTGTTCTCCGGCGCGTGCATCGGGCCGACCATCGACTCGCTCCTCGCGACGCGCGCGCGCGATCTCGACAATGACGGTCGCCCCGACTCGGGCGGCGATTTCTGGTCGAGCTACCTCTTCCACACGCGCGACGGCGTGCGCCAATCCGTCCTCGATCACATCCAGCTCGTGCGCATCTTCCGCACGTTCGGGACGCCGACCGGACGCATGCTCTGCCGCAACGACAAGACCGGCTGGGCGAACGAACCGACCGAGCCGTGCGACACCGACGCGAACGGAACCGCAGAGGTCGCAGGCGACTTCAACGGAGACGGCGTGCCCGACGTCGGCGGGCCGGACGCGCACTACGGCACGTGGGGCGAGTCGCTCGGCGGCATCTTGAGCGGCATCCACGGGGCGATCGACGCATACGTGACGTCTGCATCGCCGGGCTCGGGCGGCGGCGGTCTCACCGACATCGGCGTGCGCTCGTTCCAAGGCGGCGTCATCGAGGCCGTGCTCCTTCGCCTCTGGGGTCCGCTCATCGTGACCGTGCCTAGCGAAGAGCGCTCGGCGTGTACCGGCGCCGAGGACGACGCGAAGGACTGCACCATGTGCGCCGCCGGCGAGATCTCGCTCCGCTGGGTCATGCCCGACAACAACAGCACCGGCGAGCTCGAGATCCAGTGCCTCAAGCCGGGCGCGATCGAGAACACGACCGTCATGGTCTACAACGAAGACAACGACGAGCTCCGCTGCGCCCGCGTCGACGACTCGCTGCGCATGCGCGTGGGCCTGCCGACGAGCCTTGGCGATCGCGTCGTCGTCGGCTTCTACGACGGCGAGGACGCCGTCACCGACTACGCGTCTTGTACGCCGACCTTCGCGAAGAACGCAGAGGCGCGCACCGAGGTCCGCGCCTACGGCAAGGGACGCTTCACGCTGAACCACGAGAACGGTGCGGGCACCGACCAGTGCTACTACCCGACGTGCAACGCGTTCCAGGGGACCTTCTACGGCGAAGGCACCGAGCTCGTCGCGCCGGCAGAGGGCTACGGCCAAATTCGCCAGACGCCGACGCTGCGTCGGTTCCTGCAGCTCGCGCAGATGGCGCTCGACCCGGGCGACCCGATCTCGTTCGCGCCGTACTACGCCATCAAGCCGATGACCGATCCGTTCGGCAAGGTGATCCAGCAGCACGCCGTGCTCACAGTCGACACGATCGGCGACATGAACGTGCCGCTCAACAGCGGGATCGCGTTCGCGCGCGCTACGGGTGCGCTTCCGTTCTTGCGGCCCGACGCCGCAGAGAAGTTCCCCGAGTACGCCGACTACGTGACGCCGCAGGCGCTCTTCGACGCGCTCGGCAAGACCCCGAACCAAGATCTCATCGACCGCCACGTCATCGAGGGCATCACCGCCCTGGCTCGGCACCCGGCCGGCGCCGATTGCCAGACCAGCGCGAACGCAGCGGTCGACGGGACGTTCATCGACTCCGCGAACGTCGAGCAGGCCTGCTACCCGACGGGCTGCGTCGCCGACGGCTCGGTGTGCCTGTCCGGATCGTCGTGCGACGCGGCGCTCGACAAATGCATGCCGAACGAGATCGGCCAGACGAAATGCGAAGAGGCGCTCTTCGACGTCGACGATCTCGACGAGGGCACCGCGCTCATCCACGAGCAGGTCGCGCCGATCCCGCAGCGCCTCGTCCGATACACGGAGGACGCCACGCCTCAGTCGATCGACGACGTCTGGGCCCCCCGCCTCCGCGGCGTGCCGTTCAGCGACGACGGCGCGTGGAAGCCCACGGAAGGTCGACGCGTGACGGGTCTTCTCGACGCGTACATCGTCCCAGAGGGCGTCCACACGTTCACGTACGGCGATCCGTGCAACGCCTTCGACAGCGGCACGTACCTCACGAACCTGGTGAGTCGCTTCTTCATGAGCGACGGCACGGACGTCTACTATCTCTCGCATCCGAAGACGCATCTCTGCCTCGAGAAAGATGCGACGACGTGCGGCTACCTCGAGACCTCCCCGTGAGCACGGATCTACCGACCCCAGGAGCCATGTCGCCGGCCGATCGGTCGGAGATGCGCGCGCGACACGTCGCCTGGACGAAGGCGCGCCTTCGTTCGCCGGCAGGAAAAGCCGCGCTCCGAGCGAATCTCGAGTCCGGGTTTCGAGCGATCATGCGGGCGCCCGTAGCGAGCGTCATCGAAGAGTCGGCCGTGCTGCGCCTCGTCGAGTTTGCGTCGACGGATCCATTCCTCACCGACACGGTGCGTCCGATCCTGCGCGCGTCGATCCTGATCGAGGTCGCGCGCCTTCGCGAAGAGCCGGCCCGACTCGAGACCTACGTGTCGAAAGAGGCAAAAGCGCTCGTCGAACGTGTGCTCGAGCGACCCGGTCTTCTTCCCGAAAAGTTCGTTCGCCAGACGCTCTCGCATCCCGCGTTCGAGGGCATCGCGCGCGACGTCTTGGACGACGCGCTCCACGAGTTCGGCGACAAGGTGAACCCGTTCACCGCCGAGTGGGGCTTGCCCAGCTTGCTCCGGAAGGCCGGTCCTCTGTCGATCGGTCTCGGCGCGTTCGCGAAGAGCATCGACGCGATCCGGGAAGAGTTCGACAGGCGCCTCGAGCCGGAG
>Ga0164241_10007077_pt1 | contig 10126 bp, 12 predicted proteins | sample OricomyardsoilBY_FD_108780 | JGI IMG/M metagenome (GOLD analysis project Ga0164241, IMG submission 108780) | Backyard soil microbial communities from Emeryville, California, USA - Original compost - Back yard soil (BY) | ecosystem: Environmental > Terrestrial > Soil > Unclassified | place: USA... | reverse complement strand
GACCTCGAGGCGGACCGTGGCGGCCACCTCGGGGTGGAGCTGGATCGAGACCTGGTGCTTACCGGTGGTCTTGATCGGCGACGCGATCGCGATCGCGCGCTTCTCGACCAGCGGGCCGCCGGCAGACTTGATCGCGCCGGCGATGTCGGCCGGGGTGACCGAACCGAACAGGCGGCCGGTGTCGCCGGCCTTCACACCCAGCGTGACAGTGAGCTGCTCGAGCTGGTTCTTGACCTCGCTCGCGTGCTCCTTGCCCTGGATCGCCCGGGCGTCACGCGCCCGCTTGATCGACTGGATCTGCTTCTCGGCGCCGCGGGTCCAGCCGATGGCCAGGCCGCGCGGGACCAGGTAGTTGCGGCCGTAGCCGTCCTTCACCTCGACGATGTCGCCGGGGGCTCCGAGGTTCTCGACCTCCTGCGCCAGGATGAGCTTCATGGTTCGGGCCTCCCTCAGCGAGCCGTGCTCGTGTACGGCAGCAGCGCCACCTCACGAGCGTTCTTGATAGCGGTGGCCACATCGCGCTGGTGCTGCACGCAGTTCCCGGTCACCCGGCGGGCGCGGATCTTGCCGCGGTCCGAGATGAACTTGCGCAGCAGCGCGGTGTCCTTGTAATCGACGTACGTCGCCTTGTCCTTGCAGAAGCCGCAGACCTTCTTCTTCGGCTTCCGAATGATCTTGGCCATTGTGGTGCTCTCTTCCTACCTCTAGAGCCCGGCATCCGCCGGAATGGTCTGTCTTACGTGTTCACGACCCGGACCGGATCAGAACGGAGGCTCCTCCATCGAGCCGCCGCCCTGGCTGGCCCAGGGGTCGTTCTGCGGGGCGGACTGCTGACCGCCACCACCCTGCGGGGTTGCCCAGGGGTCGTTCTGCGGGGCGCCGCCACCCTGGCCGCCGCCACCGTAGCCACCACCGCCACCCTGGTTGCCACCGCCACCACCGAAGCCACCGCCGCCGCCACCTTCGCCGCCGGGACCGGAGCGCATCGCCCTGGTCACCTTGGCAGTGGCGCTGCGCAGGCTCGGACCGACCTCGTCCACGTCGATCTCGAAGACCGTGCGCTTGTTGCCCTCACGGTCGTCGTACGAACGCGACTTCAGCCGGCCCTGCACGATCACGCGCATGCCGCGCTGCAGCGACTCGGCCACGTTCTCAGCGGCCTGGCGCCAGACGGAACAACTCAGGAACAGCGACTCGCCGTCCTTCCATTCACCTGTCTGCCGGTCGTAGGTCCGCGGCGTCGACGCGATCCGGAAGTTCGCGACGGCGGCGCCGGACGGGGTGAACCGGAGCTCAGGATCGTCGACAAGGTTGCCGACCAGTGTGACGACGGTTTCGCCTGCCATTGCCGTTCCTCCTGCTATCGGGTGTGGCTGTGTCTACAGCTATCAGTACCGGCTGGTTCCGACAGTACCGATGGCTGCTGACGACCCCAGGTTCAGTGCTGGTCCGGCCGAATGACCTTGGTGCGGAGGATCGACTCGTTCAGCGTGAGCTGACGGTCGAGCTCCTTCACCACCGCCGGCTCGGCGGTCAGGTCGATGACGGCATAGATGCCTTCGGCCTTCTTCTTCACGTCATAGGCAAGCTTGCGACGACCCCAGATGTCGAGCTTCTCGACCGTGCCACCTTCCTTGCGGACGATGTTCAGGTACTGGTCGATGGAAGGCTCCACGGTGCGCTCATCGAGCTCAGGGTCGAGGATCACCATGACTTCATAACGACGCATGCGCGAACTCCACCTCCTTCGGACTTGGCGGCCACGGTCTCTCCGTGGCAGGAGGGCGATGCGATGTGCTGCACGCCGACACTTGCCGTCGGCGCCAAGCAACGAGCCCGGTCGATGGACCGGGCCACATCCAAGAGAATACCAGCGTCCGGACGCCTGCTTGACCATATCCACAGGCCATTTCCGGTGACTCTCCGTCACGACCTGGCGACCTCGCGCGCGGGACGACGGATCACGAGCACCAGCAACGGTACGGCGAGAACCGCCGAGATCATGGTCAGCACCGAGAACCCGCCCAGGCTGTACAGCCACGGTGAGGCCGCCGATGCGACCGCGGCCACGGTCCAGATCGACGACTCGACCTTGCTCTCCAGATCTGCTGAGACGAGCTGCGAGCTGCCACCCAGGTAGCAGAGGTTCCAGGCGTAGCCCAGCAGGAAGAGGGCCGGCGTGAAGACCGGACCGGTCTGGGTGACCAGGACCGCGGACACCACCGTGAGCGCGAGACCGGCGACCACCACCGGTCGCGAACCGAAGCGGTCGATGCACCACCCGGTCAGCGGCGACAGAGCGAACATGCCGAGCGTGTGAGCGGACAGCATCACACCCAGCAGTCCGAGGCCGTCCCCGTGCTGGTGAGCGTGCACAGGGACGGAACTCATCAGAGCCACCATCACCAGATGCCCCACGATCATCACACTGGCAGCGAGGACTACCGACCTCCGACCGGCCGGCACGGAAGGGGTGTCCTGTCCGGCTGTCGGTGCGTCGATCGCGGGAACGCCATGGAAGTAGCTGGAAGCGATCAGGGCGCCAAAGACCGCCGCAAGCGCGAGAAGGAAGGGACCGGCCAGTGCGGGCAAGCCGAGTCCGACGGCGACGGACTGCGACGGTGCCATGAGGAACGGTCCGCCGGCGGCACCCACGGTGCTGGCCCAGACGACCGTGCTCATGGCCCGCGCGCGTCGAGAGGGCGACACGACGTCAGCGGCGGCGTACCTGGACAGAAGGCTCGCTGCGTTGCCGGCACCGAGCAAGAACATGCCGATGAACAACAGAGCCAAGGGTGCGCCGACAGCAGCCAGCACCGTCAGGGCTGCACCGGCGACGCCCACGCCGTACCCGCTGCGGAGCGCCTGTGCCCGGCCGGAGCGAGCGGTCCAGCGGCCGACGGCCATCGCACCCGCGGCAGTACCCAGGACGCCCGCTGTGTTGGGCAGACCGGCCAGGCCGGTGCTCAGTTCGTCCACGACCAGGATGGTGCTCACCGCACTCGCGGAGATCATCGCGGCGTTCATCAGGGCGGCGGCCAGAACGACGGGGATCAACATGTTCACCACGCTAGGAAGGCGAGCGCCGCCGTTGAATACAGAAGGAAAGGCGCTCGGCCTTGCGGACCAATGATGTCGAAGGTGTTCTGGGGAGATGACCTTTCAGGAGCGTGACCTGGACTCCACGGACTGGCAGATCCTGTCCGAGCTGCAGACCGACGGCCGGCTGTCGTTCAACCAGTTGGGCAAGCGGGTCAACCTGTCGCCGCCGGCCGTGGCGGACCGGGTACGACGGCTGGAGGAGGCCGGCGTGATCGTCGGCTACCGGGCCGAGGTAGACCCCGCCCGGGCTGGTCAGCCGCTGTCGGCCTTCGTGCAGATGCGCTGTACGACGGGGCGCTGCCTGCTGAAGACCACGCGGGCGGAGGACTTCCCCGAAGTACTGGAGATCCACAAGTTGAGCGGGAACTCCTGCTCGATGCTGCGGGTCCGGGTCAGCTCGATGAGCCACCTGGAAGGACTGTTCGAGCGCCTCGGCGAGCACGGCGAGATGAACACGCACATCGTGTTGTCGACCGAGTTCGAAGGCCGTCCGGTGCAGCCGCCGGTGCAGGAGTCGCGGCCGGTCACCCGCTCGGCGGGATGGGGTTCCTGAACTGTCGGCGGACGGTTCTAGGGTGGGTTGCATGACTGTGAAACTCGGTGCGCATGTGGACCAGGCAGACCCGCTGGCCGAGGCGGCCGACCGGGGCGCCGACCTGGTGCAGTTCTTCCTCGGCAACCCACAGGACTACAAGGCGCCGAAGCTGGCGTACGCCGACGGCGAGGAGGCGCTGAAGGAGCGCGCCGCCGCGGCGGGCGTGGACTTGTACGTGCACGCGCCGTACCGGCTGAATGTGGCGAACACGAACAACCGGATCCGGATCCCGAGTCGCAAGCTGCTGCAGCAGACGCTCGACAAGGCCGCCGAGATCGACGTCGAGGGTGTGATCGTGCACGGCGGTCACGTCGGCGACGAGGACGACCCCGAGGCCGGCTTCGACAACTGGCGCAAGTGCATCGAGCGTGCCCAGCTGCCAGTCCCGCTGCTGATCGAGAACACGGCCGGCGGTGAGAACGCGATGGCCCGCCAGTTGGAGCGGATCGCCCGGCTCTGGGACGCGGTCCAGTCGTCCGGCAACGACAGGCTGGAGAACGTCGGCTTCTGCCTCGACACCTGCCACTTCCACGCCGCGGGTGAGGAGCTGCCGACGATCGTGGAGAAGGTGCTGGCGATCACCGGGCGGATCGACCTGGTGCACGCCAACGGTTCACGGGACGAGTTCGGCTCCGGCGCCGACCGGCACAGCAACTTCGAGGAAGGCCACATCGACCCGGCCGACATCGTCGCGGTGGTGCAGGCCGCGGGCGCGCCGGTGGTTGTCGAGACGCCCAACAACGACCACGGCCAGAAGGCCGACATCGACTACCTGCGCGCGCATCTCAAGTAGGGCACACGTCAAGTAGGGCCGTGCCTCAAGCGGCGGGCGTCAGATGGTGCAGCCAGTAGGTGATGCCCCACGGCAGAAGCAGGGCCAGCGAGCCGGTGTCTCGCGCGGGGATGAGGATGTCCGCGCCGACGGCCACCACCAGCAGGACGGTGGCCAACTGGAAGACGGTGAGCTTGCCGACCAGCCGCTGGTTCAGCGCAAGGCGGCCGAGAGCACAGGCGACCTCGGCGACCAGCAAGGCCGCGATCGAGACCGCCGCCACAGCGACTCCGATCCACGCGAGGGCGCCGTACTGCGCGGAGTCGCCGACGACATCGGCGAGGAGGAAGACGCCGACGACGACGGTGAGCGCAGCGGAGAGCCACAGCAACCGCTGAGCGGTACGACGGGACCGCTCAGGATCAACGGGGTCCGGCGAGGAGTCCGAGGGCGCCATGGAGGGGACCGTAGCGCAGGCGGGACAATGGTGCCCATGCAGACCTGGGCCGAGCGCTTCCCCGAGCTCTACGCACCCGGCTACTGGGCCTGGGGTGATCTCGATGTCCGGTTCTCGACCGAGGAGCCGCCGGACGAGCTGATCAGCAACGTGCATGTGATCGGCAGGACGTCCGGCGGGATCGTTGTCTGCAGCAACGACCTGGGCTGGCGCTTCCTCCCCGGCGGCACCCGCGAGCCGGGCGAGTCGATCGAGCAGATCGTGCACCGTGAGCTCCTCGAGGAGGCCGGGGCCAGGCTGGACGGGCCGATGACCTGGCTCGGCGCGCACCGGGCCGAACACCGCCGGCCCGAACCGTACCGGCCGCACCTGCCGCACCCGATCTCCTACTGGGCCAACGTCGTGGCGGATGTCGTGATCGACCAGGCGCCGACCAACCCCGATGACGGCGAGCAGGTGGTCGAGGTCCTCGTGCTGCCGCCGGACCAGGCGATCACCTACCTCGACGCGCAGCCGGACGGGATCATGGGCAACCTGGTCAGACTGGCTCAGGCAATGGAGCTGGTTTAGCCGACCGCCACGGCAGCACGACCGCACTGCCCAGACACAACACCCCGGCGACGATCATCGCGCCGCGCAACCCCATCACGGCGGCCAGCGCACCGCCGAGCGCCATGAACGCGGGCTGCACACACCGCGAACTGATCGACCAGGAAGTCAGCACTCGCGCCATGTACCTGTCCTCGGTCACTTCCATCCGGTAGGTCGCGAACGACGGGTTGAACGCACCGGCCGCCACCAGCAACCCACCTTCGGCCACCGTCAGCCACACCAGCCCGGGCAGACCGGACGGCGCGAACGGCAAAGGCAGTAGCCACGGTGCGCGCAGTACGCCGAAGAGCAGCAGCATCTTGTGCAGCCCGAGCCTCCGGGTGAGCGGCGGCGCCAGGCGTGCACCGATGATCCCGCCAAGGCTGGACACTCCGAGGACCACGCCGTAGCTCCACGGCTCCAGCTTCAGGTCGCGCAGCATCAGCACGGTGAGCAACGGCGAGATCATCATCACCGGTCCGCCGAAGATCTGCGAGTTCCAGAACAGGGCGCGGAGCCCGTGGTGCCGCAGGATGTAGCGCCAGCCGGCGGTGATGTCACGCTTCTCCGTCCGCGCCACGGGCTCCGGTTCCGGCTGCTGGATACGGCGTACGCCGATCGCCGACAGCAGGAACGAGACCGCGTCGACCGCCAGCGATGCGGTCGCACCGACCATGCTGACGAGTGCGCCGCCGATCGGCGGCCCGACCGCGAACGTCATCCAGGTCGTCTGCTCGAACTTGCTGTTCGCCTCGCCGCGCCCGGCCGCGGGAACCAAGGCCTTCAGATGCGCGCCGCTCGCGGCGGTGAACGCGATCAGGCCGGCGGCCTGGACGACGCCGACGATGCAGAGCTGTGTATAGGTCAGCACGTCGAACACGGCGGCGATCGGCACCGACGCCAACGCAGCGAAGCGGAGAACGTCCGAGGTGATCATCACCGGACGCTTGCGCCGCTGCTCGATGAAGTCGCCCATCGGCAACGCGAGGGCGGCGCCGACGAGAGTGGACAGCGCCGCGAGCAGGGAGACCTGGAAGGTCGAGACGTCGAGTGCGAGCACCGCCACGAGTGGAAGGGCTCCGGAACTGATCGCACTGCCGAATGCACTGACTGCGAAGGCGGCCCACAGCCGCCGGAAGTCCCGACCCAAAGACATCCCGCGATCGTAGGGGGGACCGCCGACAGAATCAGCGCAGGTTGAGGCCGCCGTCCAGGAGGACGACTTCGCCGGTGATGTAGGTGTTGTGGACAAGTGACGAGATCAGGTCCGCGACGTCCGTCGGCTGGGCCGCGCGGCGCATCGGACTCGAGGTTTTCCACAGCTCCTGCGCGTCGGTCCACGAGGCGGTGAGCGGTGTGTCGACGAGTCCGGGCGCTACCGCGTTGACCCGCACGTCAGGACCGAGTGCTGCGGCCAGCAACTTCGTCACGTGGTTGAGTGCGGCCTTGCCGGCGGCGTACGCGATCGAACTCCCCTTCGGCCGCACGCCCGCATGGCTGGTCACGTTCACGATGCATCCACCCGACTCGCGCAGCGCCGGGAGGGCCGCCGTACACAACAGCCATGGCGCGATCAGGTTGACGTCGAGCAACCGCCGCCAGTCGTCCGCGGTCAACCCGTCGAGCTCCGCGTGCGGCACCGGCCAGCTGATCCCCGCGTTGTTCACCAGTACGTCGAGCCGCCCGTGCTCGGCCACCACACTCGGGACGAGCGCACTCGCCGCCGCGTCGTCCTCGAGGTCGGCCTGGTGGTACGACCCACCCAGCTCCGCGGCCAACGCCAGCCCCGCGTCCCGGCTGGCACGGGAATGCACCGCGACGATCATCCCGTCCTCAGCCAACCGCCGAGCCGTCGCCGCCCCGATCCCCGACGCCGACCCCGTCACCAACGCCACCTTCTGCACCTGCACAGACTAGGCGGGCTGGTAGCGGAGGCCGTCCATGAGGAGGTTGAGGGCGCGGTCGGCCTGGTCCCGGTTCTTGCCGGTGGCCAGGGCCACGCCGCTGATGCTGATGAGGACGTCGTCGGCGGAGACGTCCGAACGGAGGTCGCCGGCGGCCGCGCCCGCTTCGAGGAGCGGCTTGATGGCGCCGACCAGGAGCTCGAAACTCTGCGCGTACGGGTTCGCGCCGGAGGCGATGACGGCACGGAGCGCGTCGGCCATGCCGAGCTTGCGGGTCATGTAGTCGATGTAGCGGTCCATCCAGGCGCGGAGCGCCTCGGCCGGCGGCGTCGAATCGAGGAGTTCGGGCGCGGCGGCACAGATGGCCGCCAGTTCGTTCCGGTACGCCGCCTCGATCAGCAACTCGCGGGTCGGAAAGTGCCGGTAGAGCGTGCCGATGCCGACGCCGGCGTCCTTCGCGATGCCCTCGAGCGTCGCTTCGAGGCCGCAGGTCGAGAACGCCCGGGCTGCCGCGGCCAGGATCTGGTCGCGGTTGCGCTGGGCGTCCGCACGTAATGGACGCTCGGTCATTTCCCCTCCCTCAGACCCAGAAACCTAGCGGACTTGATAACCGGAGGCACCTCCAGTTAACTGGGTTTACCGGAGGATCCTCCGGTTACAGCGTAGCTCGCAGAACAGGAACAGCCCTGATGAGCAGAATCACCACCCCCTTCGGCCACGACTCCACCGCCGCCGAGGTGATCGCCGGCGTCGACCTGACCGGTCGCCGCGCGGTCGTCACCGGCGGCGCGTCCGGGATCGGCGTCGAGACCGCCCGCGCGCTCGCGTCGGCCGGCGCCGAGGTCACCCTGGCCGTCCGCAACACCGCAGCCGGTGAGCGCGTCGCGGCCGGCATCATCGAGTCGACCGGCAACAACCACGTCTTCGTCGCCCCGATCGAGCTCGCGGACCGCACGTCGGTCCGGGCGTTCGCAGCGACCTGGGACGGCCCGCTCCACCTTCTCGTGAACAACGCCGGTGTGATGGCGGAGCCGTTCAACCGCACTCTCGAGGGCTGGGAACACCAGTTCGCCACCAACCACCTGGGCCACTTCGGGCTCGCGATCGGTCTGCACGACGCGCTCGCGGCGGCCGGGAACGCACGCATCGTCTCGGTCAGCTCCAGCGCGCACCTGCGGTCGGACGTCCATTTCGACGACATCCACTTCGAGCACCGGCCGTACGACGAATGGTCGGCGTACGGGCAGTCGAAGACGGCGAACGTGCTGTTCGCGGTCGAAGCCTCCAAGCGTTGGGCGAGTGACGGCATCGTCGCGAACGCGCTGATGCCGGGCGGGATCCGGACCGCGTTGCAGCGGCACGTGGAGCAGAACTTGTCGCCGGAACTGCAGAAGGTGTTCGACGACTTCGCGTGGAAGACCACCGAGCAGGGCGCGTCCACCTCGGTGCTGCTGGCCGCGTCGCCGTTGGTCGACGGCGTCACCGGCAAGTACTTCGAGGACAACAACGAGGCATTGCCTCATGTCGACGGCCGTGAAGGCGGCGTCGCGGAGTACGCACTCGACCCCGAATCGGCCACCCGGCTGTGGGATGTGTCGGTCGAGCTGCTGGGCAGCTGAGGTTTGATCAGGTCGCCGGCTCGGCTACGGTTCCAGGCTCCGGGCCGGTAACCTGACCGACCGTGAGTGACTTGAGCATCCGGACCATCTCGGCCGACGAGCACGCGGCGTACATCGCGTCGCAGCCGTCGGCGAGCTTCCTGCAGACCCCGGGGTGGGCGGCGGTGAAGAGTGAGTGGAAAGCGGAGTCACTCGGCTGGTACGACCCGGCCGATCCGTCGCAGCTGGTCGGCGCCGGACTGGTGCTCTACCGGCAGATGCCGAAGGTGAAGCGCTACCTGGCGTATCTGCCCGAGGGTCCGGTGATCGACTGGGACGCGATCGACCTCGGCCGCTACCTGCGCCCGCTGGCCGCGCATCTGCAGGAGCGCGGGGCGTTCGGCGTACGGATGGGTCCGCCGGTGGCGATGCGGCGGTGGAGCGCGAAGACGATCAAGGACGCGATCGCCGGTGGCCAGCAGCCGAAGCTGGGCGACGTACGCCCGGATGTGATCGAACCGTCCGGTGCGACGGTGACCGCGCAGCTGCGGGCGTTGGGCTGGAAGGCCCCCAAGGCCGTGGAGGGTTTCGCCGCCGGACAGCCGCAGTACGTGTTCCAGGTGCCGCTGGCCGGCCGCAGCCAGGACGACCTGCTGAAGGGCATGAACCAGCTGTGGCGGCGCAACATCAAGAAGGCGGAGAAGGCCGGGGTCGAGGTCACGCAGGGTGGCGCCGAGGAAGTGAAGGCCTTCCACGCCCTGTACGTCGAGACCGCGGAGCGGGATCACTTCACCCCGCGGCCGCTGCCGTACTTCGTGAAGATGCAGGCGGCGATGGCGAACCAGCCCGCCGACTGCTGCGACTTCCGGATCTACAACGCCTACCACGAAGGCGATCTGGTCGCCTCGACCATCTGGGTCCGGGTCGGCGGTCACTCCTGGTACTCCTACGGAGCCAGCTCGACCGCCAAGCGAGACGTGCGTGGATCGAACGCGATCCAGTGGCGCATGATGTCGGACGCGCTCGCCGCGGGCGCGTCCGTGTACGACCTACGGGGCATCACCGACACCTTGGACCCGAACGACCCGCATGTCGGGTTGATCCAGT
>Ga0164241_10007076_pt1 | contig 10127 bp, 9 predicted proteins | sample OricomyardsoilBY_FD_108780 | JGI IMG/M metagenome (GOLD analysis project Ga0164241, IMG submission 108780) | Backyard soil microbial communities from Emeryville, California, USA - Original compost - Back yard soil (BY) | ecosystem: Environmental > Terrestrial > Soil > Unclassified | place: USA... | reverse complement strand
CTTTCTTCAATAGGCCATAATGGATTTCCATTCTCGCGGTTTAATACATATAAGAAACCATTTTTTCCTGCTACGGCAACGGCATCTATTTTTTTACCATCATGATCAACGGTGATTAATTGCGGCGCTGCTGACAAATCATAATCCCATAGATCATGATGTACAGTTTGAAAATGCCATTTTCTTTCACCGGTGCGGGCATCCAATGCGAGAATAGAATTACCGAATAAATTACTTCCTATTCTATCTCCACCATAATAATCGAAAGTGGGAGAGCCTAATGGATAATAAGCGATGCCTCGTTTTTCATCAACAGAAATTTCGCCCCATGTATTTACACCACCAATATATTTATAAGCATCTTTGGGCCATGTATCATATCCATATTCGCCGGGGTGTGGTACAGTATGAAATGTCCATACCAGTTTACCAGTTACTACATCAAAAGCTCTTAAGTTGCCGGGCATTGATATATACCCTTCACCCGGCGCTGAACCCAATAATAAAAGGTTCTCAAATATTTTTCCCGGTGTATTGGATTGTACTCTTCCGATTGTTGCTGGGTCCCTGTCAAAGCCTTCTTTTAAATCGACTAAACCTTTATCGCCAAAACTTAAAATAGATTTTCCGGTTAATGCATCAATAGCCTGCAAATAATTATTCATCTGGAAAAGTAAGCGGCGGTCTTTACGGTCTTTGCTTTCCCAATAATTAATTCCTCTTCCACTGATACCACGCAGATTAGAATGTATCCAGATTTCTTTTCCTGTCTTTATGTTTAATGCGACAAGCGAACTATTTTTTGCAAGCACATACATGATCGTGTCTATAATAATCGGGTTCCATTGATATACACGATTGTCTTCTGTAGAATATGTCCACGCAACCTGTAGCTGGCTGACAGTATTTTTATTGATATCTTCTGCTTCTACATATTTCGACTGGTCGGGTCCACCACCATAATCTTTCCATGAAGATTTTGACTGCTCATTTTTACAGGCAGACAGAATCATCAGGAAAATGATACACACAAAAAGAAGGGGCCGGCAAGCATCGTTTTTATACATAATAAACCAATTAAGTTGTATGTAAAAAAGACAGGTTCGGTTTTACTGGTAGTTATTCGTTTCTGTTGTTGTTGATTTTACAGGAAAATTCTACGATTGAAAATAATTAGATGTTTTTTTGATTTGTTTCATTCGGTAAACTGAATTACTCAGGAAATGAAATGTGGTCAAATGTTTTATAATTGTCGATGTTTGTAGCCGGCGCGAAAAAGCAAATGACTTTCATTTCTACATCACTTGTATTTCTAAGCATATGTACTTTGCCTTGTTCAAATAAAATGGCTGAGCCTGTTCTTACTTCACCTACTTCGCCCTCTATCATAACTTTGCCATGGCCTGTAATAATATAAATTAATTCCTCACTATTAGGATGGGAGTGTGCAGGGCGTACAGTTTCACCGGGCATTACACGTATAACGCACACCGATAGATTTTTGGCTTTCAACGAATCATCATTGGCCAGCCAGCGCATAAACCTACCCGGGTGTTCTACTTCAGGAACTTCAGATTCATGTATGATCGTCATATTAATTCGCTTTATTTATTTAAGACTTTTTTCAATCTGTTCTGCAAGATGGGTAGCGTCAAGGTTGTAATGCGCTGCCAGTTCTGCATAAGTGCCGGAATGGATATAATGCAAACCGCCTTTTGTTGTCGTATTGATAGGGATCAGGTTCTTTGTGTTTATTGTAGCTTCTTTCTCGAATAAAGTTTTCCTGAAATGATGCCAGAGATAACCATTGTTTTGCTCTGCAATGAATACAGGTTTGCCGGATTTATATAATTCAACAATTGTTTGCTCGTCAATTGTAGGCATATCAATTACATTAACTGTGATTCCTTTTTCTTCCAGCTTTTTTGCGGCATCCATAGCCTCATATACACCACGGCCAGAAGAAACAATTGTTGCTTTTGCATTTTCTTTATGAATAGCTTTATACGATTTACCAAATTCAAAATTGAAATCAGCATCATATAGCACATTGGCTGGGGCACGTAATACGCGCATATAAATAAATCCTTTATTCCCTTCTGCTATCCATTTTAAAACACTAAGCAATTGCTGCGGGCAGGAGACATTAATGATTTTCAGATGTGCGACTTCGTTGAAAAGCATCACATCATCATTACCCATATGCGTTGCGCCATTCGATTGTGTTTCTAAGTCGGCAGCGGTTGCCACCATGGTTAAATCAATACCATGCCCTTCGGAAAGCCATCCATTTTTTTCGGCAATAATTTCTAAACGTTCCTGGTAGCCAACTGCAATTCTTCTCATCACCTTCCAATCAAAGAAAGGGCAGAAAGTGCTGACCCATGTATTATTTCCGAGTATAGCAAATGCTTCGCCGAGTAACATCATATTAGCTTCTGCTACACCTGCGTTGAGTGCACGGTATTTATCTACAAAACCAATACCTGCCTGTAAGCCGCTTGTTGATGCAAGGTCAGAATCGATAGAATATAATCGTTCATCTTTTGCAAAGGCTTTCATGGCTAATTCAATTACTTTGTTAGCGCCATACGGTTTACCTTTTTCTAATGCGGGTAACTCTGAAGGATTGTATTTTATTTTTTTATCTCTGACAGGTGCTTTCTTTGTTTTTACATTTATCTCAGTGCTGGATACTTTATTTTTTTCTATTTTCAATCCCATTGCACTTGCGTGCTGGATAAGTGTGTTTTTAATTTCATCCTGTCCATGAAGTGCATTAAAGAAAGTAAAAAATTCTTTTTCTCTTTCTACCCGCTGTGCTAATTGCATTTTATCTTCCTGGTCAAGAATAGAATTAGGAATAGTGGCTTTATGTGTATTCATGTAATCAGATAAACCACCATGCCCTTTTGTTGATTTGCAAATGATAACAGTAGGGCGCCCATCTCTTTTACCATATTTAAATTCGAGCAGCGCATCATATACTGTATGGTATTTGGTAGCATCTACTTCTAATACCCTCCATCCGAAACTTTGAAAACTATCGTGCAGACTATTGTAGGGGAAGTGTAATGTTGTAACGATATCTAACTGCCCACCATTGTTATCAACGATTGCACAAAGATTATCTAACCGTTTGTAACCTGCATACATTACCGTTTCCCAGATTGGGCCTTCCTGCAATTCTCCATCACCTGTTACAGCATATACATCGAAATGCGGTGCACGTTGTCCTGCAATAGCAAATCCTTGTGCTACACCAAGGCCTTGTCCCATCGGGCCGGTAGCTACATGTACACCCGGAAGCAATGGACCCGGATGCCCATTTAAAATACTATTGACTGAACGCGAATTTTTTAAAACTGAGCGGTCAAAATAACCAAGATCTGTATAGATAGAAGCCAATGTAGCTACTGCATGCCCTTTACTCAATACAAACATATCCTGTCCGATAGCTGTAGGATTTTCTACATCTATATTAATAATGCCACCATAAAAAAGGCTAACCATCGGAATAGTCGCAGATGAAGCGCCACCAATATGAATAGAACTATCGATAGAGTGGCGGCACTGCAACAAATTCAGTAAGCGTATATCTGAATCTTTGATCTGCAATAATTGTGTAATGCCTTTCCGGAGCAAAGCAGTTTTATCTTCTAAATACAACAAAGCGATAAGTTTAAATTTTCAAACAATAGTCTTACATGATCGACCAGCCACCATCTACGAAGTAAGCAGCGCCGGTTACAAACGAAGCATCATCAGAAGCAAGGAAGTACATTACGTTTGCTACTTCTTCCGATGTTCCCATTCTTCCGAATACACTTTTAGAACCTAATATTTTTTCAGTTGCAGCAGGGTCTGGTGAATCATTGATAGAACCTCTGAGCAGGGGAGTATCAATAGCGCCAGGGACTACACAATTCACACGAATATTATGTTGCGCAAGGTCAAACGCCATCGTACGTGTTAATGTATCAATTGCTCCTTTTGAAGAAGCATAAGCGGCGCGTTCAGGAACAGTGCGGTATCCTAATATAGAACCTGTATTTACAACAGCCCCTTTCTTCTGATCTACCATCATGGGTACAAATGCATTGGACATATAATAAATACCTTTCAGGTTGATCTCATATAAGCGCACCCAATCATCTTCTGTACACTGTAAAATACTTCCCCGAACTTCAAGGCCTGCATTATTAATTAATACATCAGCCCTTCCGAATTTTTCTTTTGTTTTCTGTGCTGCTTTTTGTACTTCTTCTTTGTTAGATATATCGCATTTGCAAAAGATAGCATCTACACCAAGGCTTTTAATTTTTTCTTCTGCCTTTTTCCCTTTCTCTTCGTTAATATCAATCAGAACAATATTATATCCGTTTTTAGCAAATTTTTCAGCAGCAGCTAATCCCAATCCGGAAGCGCCACCACTTACAATCATTACTTTGTTACTCATTTGGTTTTTATTTTAAGTTTTTTTATTACACTAGTTTTTTGTGTAACACGAATTTTGGCGAATTACACGAATGAAGCTTTACTATTTTATAAATCCGTTTAGATGATTGTTGTCCTTCATTCGCCTAAATTCGTGTCATTCGTATCTTATAATTTGTGTAATTCGTGTTTTGTTTTATTCGTGTAATTCGTGTTAGTTGTCATTCATTCCATTCGGTTTCGTGGCTACTTTAATAGCGCCATCTTTCCTGTTTTCAAAAATATCCAAAGCAGTACCGAAGTCTTTCAATTCAAAACGATGTGTCATTAGTGGCGCCATATCCACTCTTTTGTTTACTAATAAATTGATAGCTTCCTGTGCTGTATTCGGATTTGCCCTGTTGCCAATAATTTCTATTTCATCCAACACAATTCTTTTCATCGGGAGGGAAGGGTCGCTATGTGGAATACCGATTACGGATACAACACCACCTTTCGCTGCTGCTAAACATGCCTGTCGGATTGAATCAGCTGTACCAGCACATTCTAATACGGCTGGCGCACCCAATCCGTTTGTTAAGTCTTTTACTTTCGCAACTACATCACCATCTTTATAGCTGATAGGAATAGCTCCTAATTCTTCTGCTTTTTTTAAACGTTCACCACTACCCACAGCTAATATGCGCCCCGCACCCAATGCTTTTGCTAACAATACAGACATTAATCCCTGTGGGCCTGTACCGAGAATAAGAATATCATCGCCGGGCTGCATACGTGAACGCTTTACCGTATACAAAGCAATACTTAACGGATCTACACAAGCTGCATATTCGAGTGACATAGCATCCGGTACTTTATAAATACTTTTTATAGAAGTACGCATATACTGTGCATAAGCACCCGGTGTATAATGTCCATATTGCCTGTGGCCTCTTTCTTCATGGCCATAGTTCAGGCATTCATTATAGCGGCCTTTTAAACACATGGCACAATAACCACATCCGCAATGAGAGATACCACATACACGGTCACCTTCTTTCCAACCTAATGATGCAGCTTTATTGCCAACCTGTACGACAGTACCCGACCACTCATGGCCGGGAATAAATGGAAACCCATGTGGCCAGAAGCCAGGAAAGTCTCCATTGATGATATGCGGATCAGTACCACAAATAAAAGTTGTGTTTACTTTGCAAATCACTTCATCAGCATCAGGTTGCGGTACTGCTACTTTTTCAATTGTAAAATCACGAACGCCTTTCAATACAAGTGCGTCCATTTGATTGGGTAGAGACATAGTTAGTTAAGTGATCCGGCCTAAGCCAGGATATTTTTTAAATTGATTCTATTTTTTATTTTCAGGAACAATGGCCACACCTCTGAAAGGTGAACCAGAACCTCCTTTTATTTTCCAGGGCAATCCTACAAACCAGAATTCATGTGCAGGTATCATATCTACCTGTGCAAGATTTTCTATGTTAAGAATTTCTCTTTCGCGGCATACAATATGCGCAGGTTGTTCGCGAACGACAGCTACTTCATTGTAGCTATCAATACTCGGCGCATCTGCACCCACACATATAGCACCGAGGTCATTCAGGTATTCAATAGCGCTTCTGTCTACACCCGGGTAATTGCGGATGTATTCAAAAGGGCTTTTCCATTTTTTATACCAACCTGTATAGTAGAATACTACAGATTGTGGTTTAATAGTTACACCCGTTTTTGCAATAGCATCTTCAATATCTGCTTTCGAAATATAACTATTGGGTTCTTTGTGTGAGAAATCAAACCATACTCCCGGGCACATAAACCATTCCAGCGGTAATTCATTAATAGCACGGGCACCCGGCTCATTCACTACATGGTTGATTGCATCTACATGCGTATTGGAATGATCGCACATTGTAAACCCAACTACTTTATAAGAATAGGGTGGTTTGGTTAAACCCATCTTCTGCGTTTCTTCATGCGTCAGGTGGTTCCATATCAATGTACGCTGATGGCCGATAAAAGTTGGGTCTTCTGTTGTGATGGTATGGCTAAGGTCTGTAACAATACAATCAATACCCATGAAATTCATTTTTGTCTGTAACTGAAACGGGGGACAAAAAGTTTTTTTAAACATATAAATCTGTTCAGGTTATTGTGGAATGATTTTGCTGTAATTAAAATTTTCGTGACCATTCTTTCGGCCATCTTTCAATTACCACTTTTGTTTGTGTAAAAAATTCAATAGCATGGCGGCCTTGCCCATGCAAATCACCAAAGAAACTTTCTTTCCATCCACTGAAAGGGAACTGGGCCATTGGTGCGGCTACGCCAATGTTGATACCAATATTTCCCGCATTCGCGAGGTTACGGAACTTACGTGCATTGGCACCACTGCTTGTAAATAAGCAAGCCATATTTCCATATTGCCCGTTATTGATAAAGTCTAATGCTTCATCAACAGTCTTTAATTGTATCAGGCTCATCACAGGCCCAAAAATTTCTGTACGGATAACTTCACCACCCAATGGTAAACCTTCCAGTATTGTTGGCTTGATAAAGTTTCCTTTTTCGTAACCACTAACAGATGCTTTTCTTCCATCCAGTAAAACTTTGGCTCCCTCACTTACACCTTTTTCAATGAGGCTTTCTACTCTTGCCCTGCTTTCTGCTGTAATAACGGGCCCCATTTCAACAGCGCTATCCAATCCAAATCCTGTTGTTCTTTTCTTCGCCGATTCATACAATGCTTCTTTGATATTTCCATTGTCACCAACCGTAATAATGTTAGATGCAGCAAGGCAACGTTGCCCTGCACAACCATATACACTATCGATAACAATCTGTACAGACATATCAATATCCGCATCAGGTAAAATAACTACAGGGTTTTTTGCACCACCTTGTGCCTGTACGCGTTTGCCGTTTGCTGTGCCTCTTGAATAAACATATTTCGCAATAGCAGAAGAGCCGACAAAGCTGATGGCTTTTACATCCGGATGATCTAACAATGCATCTACAGTATCTTTCCCGCCATGTACCATATTGATCACACCTTCGGGTAAATCAATCTGCTCAATCAAACGGAAAAGTTTTTCCATGGTTAATGGCACTTTTTCCGAAGGCTTTATTACAAATGTATTACCACACGCTATTGCATAGGGAAGAAACCAGAAAGGTATCATGCCCGGAAAATTGAAAGGAGAGATGCAGGCACAAACACCTAATGGTTGACGGATCATAAATTCATCAATACCACCAGCGATGTTTTCTGAGAACTCGCTTTGTATCAACATAGGTGTACCGCAAGCTACTTCTACGTTTTCTATTGCACGTTGCAGTTCTGCTCTTGCTTCTACAAATGTTTTACCGCATTCCAGTGTAATTGTTTTTGCGATATCATCTGCATGTTCTTCCAATAGTTGTTTTAATTTATACAAAGGCTGCACTCTTCTCATCACCGGCAGTTGCCCCCATGATTTATAGGCTTCCGCTGCTGCTGCTACCGCTTGTGCTACATCTGCTGCCGTGCCTTTACCATGCGGTACTTTCGCAAGCACTTCCTGTGTAGCAGGGTTGATAACGTCAGATGTATTCGATTCTTTACTCTTTGTCCAGTTGCTATTAATGTAATTTTGTAAAACTTCCATTCTTGATAAATTAAAAAGTAAAAATTCAAAACTAACTGTGTAAGAAGCCGCTCTTTTGAATTTTTACTTTCACTTGTATTAAAATTTATAATTCAGCTTTGCTAAATAATCTCTTGAAATTTTTGCAGCCTCATAGTTTGAATAAGGCGGCTTGCCATTTTGCTGGTAATCCAGTTCAAACATGATCATACCTGCCATGCTCTTTCTTCTTTTTTCCAGCATGTTTAAAATTTCTGCAAGCTTCACATGCCCTACACCTAATGGCGAATAACCAAGGTAACCACTCTCACCACCAGCATAGTCTTTCAAATGCACATGCTCAATCAAAGGCATAAAATCTTTACAGATTTTTACAGGGTCACCGCCACCTTTTTGAATCTGGCCTACATCCGGGCCAAATTTCATATATCGGGTATCAAGGTTATTCATTACATAATAAATCTCTTCTTCCGTTTCTACAGGCGTGCCCGTATGTGGATGTAATGCGCACACAAGCCCTTCATCTGTTACTGCTTTTGCAAAATCATTCATTGACTCAATCATGTATTTTGCATAGTCTTTATAATTGAAATCTTTTGTACGCCTGCCACCTGCACAATACTCAATTACTTTACCACCATTTGCTTTCGTAAGCTTAGACCAACGTACCAGTTTTTCCAGCTCCGCTTTTTTCTTGGAAGGGTCTAATACATCTGTCTGGCAAAATGCAGAAACGATCGGCACTTTATATTTTTCGATTACCTGCGAAAAACCACCACGCTTGGTTTCATAATCGTCGATAACATTTCCAAATGTTTCGAATGAATGATAACCGAGCGCTGCAATATCTTTTAATGCAGGCTCCAGGTTATCGGCTCCATATCCCCAGAGAATAAAGGTGGACCCGATTTTGAACTTGCGTTTCTTTGCTTCATCAAAAGCAAAGTTCGGAGCGATCAATGCGGCCGCACCAGCCATCCCGGCTAGTTTTAAAAATTCTTTACGGCCTAAAGACTTTTCATTATCCATACATGCACGTTTTAAATAAAATAGTTATTTGGCCAGCGTAACAATAGCTGCGCCGGCAACTAATAATACAACACCAACAATTTTTATAGTCGTCATAGGTTCAACAGGAGAACCCAGCCATCCAAAATGAGAAAATACCATTCCTGATAATACCTGTCCTGCAATCATTAATACAAAAGCAGTTCCCGCACCTAACTGTGGCATTGCCCATGCGATACCAAATACCAATGCACCTCCCATAATACCTGCTGTTAATAACCAAAGCGGTACTTCTTTTACTTTAGAAAAAAATGCAGGGTCCCAACCCGTAAGCCCGATAATGATAGCAGTTGCTGCGCCGATAGTCCAGAATAATGCATTTGCCATTCTTGGATTTTTTACCAGTGCGCCCACCTGCGCATTCATGGCCAGGTGAAGGGTTAATACAAACCCGATCAATAACATCAAAGCAATTAGAGGAACTTTCATGATTGTGAATTTTTATTGGTCAATAAATGAGATAACTTTTTTGTAACTCTTTCGAACACAGAAGCTATTTCATTTTCTTGCCAACCAATCCTCATTAATAATGTCATCATATCTCCCTGCTTATACGAGTAGCAGATGAATTGTCTTTTAGTAAAGACAGGATAAGCAGTATAAGGGAGGGTTTCATACAGCATAAGAAAAGAAATTTAGCAAATCGTTAGTAGCCCGGATAAATGTTTGACGTTTTTATCTCGTGGGTCTTTTCAAAATTCATTTTTTTAGCTTAGAATAATTTACACATAATTCGCAACAATTGATACTATAGTGACGTAAATTTGATGAATTATGGCTATTTCAAGTAGATTTTATACCTTTTTTGTATGAAACCGCATTTGCTTAAAGTTGCCCTCACTCCCGAAACGTCGTTTAATATATTACAACGGCAGGGTATTGAGTTTTATAATCAATGGCATTTTCATCCGGAGATTGAACTGATTTATGTTCATAAAGGAAGTGGTACACGGTTCATTGGTACAGATGTTCACCGCTTCGAAGCGGATGAAATGTTTTTAT
>Ga0164241_10007075_pt1 | contig 10127 bp, 12 predicted proteins | sample OricomyardsoilBY_FD_108780 | JGI IMG/M metagenome (GOLD analysis project Ga0164241, IMG submission 108780) | Backyard soil microbial communities from Emeryville, California, USA - Original compost - Back yard soil (BY) | ecosystem: Environmental > Terrestrial > Soil > Unclassified | place: USA... | reverse complement strand
TTTTTAAAAGATGCTATTGCTAAGTCGGTTAATAAGGCGGCGCAATAATTTTCTATAATACCTCCTCTTCAGTATTCGTAAACGATTCGAGAGTTAGGAAAGTAAGGAAGAGAAACACGCCTACAATAAGTGTTACCCCATAAGCGCGCGGGTAAACCGTAGGGTTAAATATGCGCTCTGCTGTATCGGCCACTATGCTGAATGGGTTGAGTAGTGCATCCCAACTGTTCCAACGTAAAAACCTGCCCATATAAATACCATACCCCGATGCCATCATGGCGAATAATATGACCGCTTGGGCGTATAGTTTTCGGGTAATAGCTTTCAGCTTTTGGTAAACCACAAGTACCGATAACATGCCCAGCATAAGCCCGGTAAAGGCATAGCTGTAACACATCAACATATCATACCATAATGGAAAAGTGCCGCGTGGTTTAAGGTGTATTAGGTCGGTAATCAGGTAAGGTGCGTTCGGGAAAAACAACAGCCATACTGTAAACAGGAAAACAAGTTTGCCCTTTTTGTTTTCGGAGACAATGTAGTTGCTGAGCCATAAGGGTATCCAGGCAAGCAATAAATTCCATGGTAGAAATATGTAGTTAATGCTGTGTGTAATAAACATGCGGGCTATTTCAAGCAGCAAGCAAAATGCTGTTAGCATTGCCAGTTTCCGCAATGCAGTGATATACATTTTAAGGGGCATAACAAATTTTTTATGGTGATGTAGAAATGCTCGATGCTATACTATTCGTTATAAAAAATACCTGCTAAGTGATAAATGACTGATACAACTGTTAGTTGGTGTTGTATTTTCTGTTCGTCGGTTTGCTTGCTTTGTTTTTGTTCCAGCTTATTATAGCAATGCTTGGCAGCTACAAATACAAGTAGCGGCAGCATACGGCACAGGCTTAATGGCCTCACCCCCAACCCCTCTCCAAAGGAGAGGGGAGCCGTTTTCTTCTTTAATTTATAACCTGTTTTCTTGTTCATTTTAAATTTGTTTAAAAAACCACATTCAGTTTATCATCGTTTTGCAACTTGCTTAGCTGTTTTGTTACACTAAGGCAATACCATAATGGGAGTGCACCTACTACCCCAAAACTGCAATCGATTAAGCGCCACCAAAGCGGTAAGCCGCGCACAGCACCTAATACCATTGCAAAGGGTATTACCATGGCACAGGCTATTAAACCAAACTGCAATACCCAAATGTTTTGCACGGGATTTTTAAGCGGGCCTATAAACGCTACGGCTATAACAAAGTGGGCAAAGGCCAGCCAATCGTAACCATACAGCAGAAACGGAAACTGCGATTGTGTTTGCTGTACAGCATATAACACTTGGCTTAATAGCGTGTGTATTACCCCTGTCGGGTTCAGGCGGGGTAAAAGCCAGGTAAGTTCCTGTTGCACAGGCATGGCAGTAGCGCCGCTTATTATTAATGATACGATAAAGAACAATAGCATTAACCTGATGCGACGTTTAAGGTGTGGTATTTTCGGATTCATAAAAGTGCTTTGTATTTCAAAGTATAATGACAAAAAAATTATTCCCTGTTACGGTTTACCAATTTTTCAAGGGCGTTTAAGTGTGCGTTAAACTCCTTACGCCCCAGGCTGGTTACTATGTACGATGTTTTGGTTTTTTTGCCCACAAATTCTTTTTTTACTGCAATGTAATCGGCTTTCTCAAGCGCTGAAACGTGACTTGCTAAATTACCATCGGTAACATCCAGCAATTCCTTTAGCGTTAAAAAGTCAACCGTGTCATTCACCATCAGGGCACTCATAATGCCCAGCCTGATGCGGTTTTCAAACGCCTTATTCAGCTTATCAATAAACTCCTTCATATCATTTGCTCAATGCACTTGCCGGGGCAAGTGCTATAGGGTAAATATTTACCAATACTTTTTCTCTTTAGGTTTCGAATCGTACTTCACGTACATTATCAGTCCGTATATAATGTGCAATATACCAAAGCCTACGGCCCACAAGGTAACACCATAGCCAATAAAAAAACAACCAACTATACCCAATGCAATTTCGGTTAAGCCCAAATACTTTATTTCGTCCAAAGTATATTTCGATGCATTCAATAAGGCCAGTCCGTAAAATATAAGGGTAGTAGGTGCCACTAAACCAAACCAATGGTACTTTAATAATACTAAGCAATACAAACCGCCTGCTATAAGTGGTATGGCTAAGTTAAAAAGCATGCGGCGGGCTGCGCTGTCCCAAATAGTATGCCCCATGTTTTTGGCTTTGCGGCTTGTAAAATAAAAGGCAAATAACAGCGATAAAATTAGTATGGCTGCGGCATCTAACACACAAAACTGTATCAGGCTAAGGCTAATATCTACAGGTATGCTTTTGGCAAAATCGGTATAGCCATAGTTTAGCTTCCTGTCAATAAATATGTAAAAAGCACCTACGCCGGCTAAGGCAAAAAAACCTGCAAATACCCCCGATAATCCGCTAAGCGATATAAAGCGCGATGAACGCTCCATCATATTGCGTATCTCGCGTATTTGGTCTAATTGATCCTTTGGTTCATTCATTATAAAAGCACTTTGTAAATCAAAGTACGTATTAATTTCTGAAACTTGCAAGCTAACGGGTAGTTAAAATTTTAAAAAACGGTGGCGCCATGAATAACCCACCCATACAATGTGTATCATTCTCACTCATCATTCATCCGATGAATTCGTCAAAAAATCAAAATGTATTTTCTTGGGCTCTTCCCCCTCCCTGCGCAACCTTGCTTTCATTTTTGTATTTCTTGTATTCATCTCTGTGTTTACTCTGTTAACTTAGTGCCTCTATGGTAAAATGTATTGGGTTTGGCTTGCTATAAATCATTGCTATATTCACAGTAATAAAACCTGATAGCTTTATGAGTACCGAAAGGAAATACAAAACATTTTGGGAGTTTTATCCATACTACTTAACTGAGCATGCACGCCCCGTTAACAGGGCTTTTCATTTTTTTGGTACAGGTTTAGTAATAACCTGCTTTGTAGCTGCTATTGTTACCCAAAGGTGGATACTGTTTTTGGCTATGCCCCTTTGCGGTTATGGCTTTGCATGGGTGGGCCACTTTATACTAGAAAAAAACCGCCCCGCTACATTTACTTATCCGTTTTATAGCTTGGGTTCCGATTTTGTAATGTTTTACCACATACTTACAGGCCAAATAAACAAAAAAGTAGCCGAGGCACACAAAACCATTGGTGTTACCAATAAGTGGGCGTAATGCGGGGCTTAGCTATTGCCATATTATACGTGCTATGTGTAACTGGCGTAAAAGCGCAAACCGTTTTATCGGGTAATGTTACACAGGCGCAATTAGCTGCCGATGCCGAATTTAAAGATGCCTATGCTAAGGAATATGAACAGTATAAACCACAGGTGTCTGAACAATTAGCACAAAAGCTGCGCAGCAAAAAAGTATTAATAGTAATGGGCACTTGGTGCGCCGATAGTAAAATGCAGGTTCCGCGCTTGCTTAAAATTTTAAATACCCTCAATTTTCCGCAACAGCAGTTAACCATTATAGCAGTTGATAACAAAAAGAAGGAGCCGCACGCATTAGTAAAAAAGTACCGCATTAAGCGCGTACCTACTTTTATTATTATGAATACGAAAGGTAAAACCTTGGGTCGGATAACTGAAAAACCCGGTAAAACAATTGAACAAGACCTGGAAAGGATTTTGGCTAAGGCCAATTAAATAATCCCCGTTATGGATATCGAAAAACTGCAAAAGCAAACCGATGAAATAATTGATTACTGGATTGCCGAAGTAAAGCAATACAACTACAGTCAGCTTATTGCTAAGCCTGCCGAGGGGTCATGGAGCATTGGACAGGTAGGTATACACTTGTGGATGAGCGCCAAAGGTTTCTTTTTTAAAAATGCCGAACGCTGCCTTACGGGCGAAAAAGCTGAAAAAGGCCATAGTAAAAACCTAACGGGGCACTTGGTATTTACTTTCCGTACTTTTCCGCCGGTAAGCGTTAAAATGCCCGATAGTGTAGCCGTTGAACCTCGCCAGCCCGATAGTGTTGAGCACATGGTTGGTAAACTTGAAGAAGTAAAAACACTCGCCCGCCAATATATTGCCTGCATACCGCAAAGCAACCCCGACCTTAAAACTAAGCATCCGTTTTTAGGTTGGTTAAATACAGCCGAGTGGGTGCAACTGTGCAACATACACTTCCGCCACCATATTAAACAGAAAAAGCGCATTGAGGCACACTTTGGCTATAAGTAAGTTTTGTTTTATACAAATCTGTTACTTTAGCGCTTCAAAATTGAATTGTGAAACACCTGCATATAGTATTTTTAAGTTTAGCCCTGTTATTTACCCAATTGGGCCATGCCCAAACTAATGATAAGTGGACGCTTGAAAAATGTATTGATTATGCCATGCAGCATAATATATCGGTAAGGCAGGCCGCCTTGTTGGCCAAGGTTTCGAAAAACGATAACCTGCAAAGCAAACTTAATGTACTGCCTACTGTAGATGCGAGTGCATCATACAATCTTAACTTTGGTAACAGCTTAAACCCGGTTACTTACTCGTTCATCGAAAGTAACTCGCAGTCATCGTCATTAAACCTTACCGGCACGCTGCCGCTATTTACAGGGTTGCAACAGGTATACAACATACAACGTACCAAGTACGAATTAATGGCCTCGGAATTTGATTACAGGGCTGCGCAAAATGATATTGCACTGGCGGTATCATCAGCTTACTTACAAATTCTTTTAAATAAAGAAATAGTAAACGTACTTGAAAAGCAGCAACAGCTTACCCTTTCGCAAAAAACATCAGTCGATAGCCGCATACGTTCAGGCTTGCTTTCCGAAAATGCCATGTACGATATTGATGCACAGGTAGCCCGCGATGAAGCCAACTTAGTAAGCGCTAAAGGCGTGTACGATGTATCGATACTTACCCTAAGGCAATTACTGCAATTAAAACCCGAAGATAGTTTCGACTTAGATATACCCCAGGTAGATGCCGATAATATTGAAGCCATTGGTGGCACCAACGCATTGGGCATCTTCAACTTTGCCGTTACCAATCAACCAGCCATAATGGGCGCACAGGCAAGGGTACAAAGCGCCGATGCTTCTCGCAAAATGGCTATGGGTAATTTTAGCCCTACGCTAAGCGCGTTTACACAGTTAAGCACAGGTTATTTCAGCCAGGACCAAAAAGCTATAAAATACGATACACTTTTCGGCCAATCATATCCATCGGAATATGCCAAAGTGCCTTTTGGCGAACAACTGGGCAACAACTTCCGTAAGGTAGTGGGCTTTCAGTTAAGTATTCCAATATTTGGCAAGGGCCAGCGGTTTACCAATTTGGCAAACTCCAAATTGCAAATACAAATAAGGCAGTTACAGTTAGAAAACGCCAAGAATACTTTAAGGCAGGATATTGAACAGGCGTATGCCAATGCTAAAGCTGCTGCCGAAAGTTATTTTGCCAACAAAAAAAGTTATGAAGCCGCTACTAAAGCTTACGATGCATTAAACAAACGCTTCAGTTCAGGTTTGGCTAATGAGTTCGAAGTGCAGCAATCGAAAAACACATTGGCATCTGCCGAGGCTGAAATGGCAAAGGCTAAGTACACGTATGTGTTCCGCCAAAAGGTGTTAGATTTTTATCAAGGCAAAAAAATAACGCTGAATTAAGAAACTGTTTTTAAACATTATACAAAGATAAATCACACCTAAAAAGCTGTCTGCCGAAGGCGGAAACTCCCCTCTCCTTGGTAGAGGGGTTGGGGGTGAGGTTAATAAATAATTAAATTATGAAATCGAACCGCATTTTATTGATTTTAGGAATACTGGTAGCTGTGCTTTTAGTATTTGCCGTAGTAGGTAAAAAGAAGGGCTGGTTAGGCAAAGGTGCCGCCGAATCGGTAGCCGTTGATAAAGCAGCTAAGCGTTCGATAGTAGAAACCGTAACCGCCAGCGGCAAAATAAATCCTGAAACAGAGGTGAAATTAAGTTCCGAAGTTTCGGGCGAGGTAATTGAGTTAAATGTGCAGGAAGGCGACTCGGTACGTAAGGGGCAATTACTGTGCGTTATTAATCCGAATATATATGAGGCGGTAGTAACACAGGCAAACGCAAGTGTTAATCAGTTTAAAGCCAACCTTGCAAGTTCAAGGGCTAACTTAATACAAGTGCAGGCTGCATTTGATCAGGCGCAACGCAACTTTAATCGTAACAAACAATTGCATACCGATAAAGTAGTTTCAGATGCTGAATTTGAAGCTGCCAAATTACAGTTAGACCAAGCAAAGGCAAATTATGATGCAGGTCAGGAGCAAGTGAATGCATCATCGTTTAGCGTTAATAGTGCCGAAGCACAATTAAAACAGGCGCAGGATAACCTGGGCAAAACAAAAATACATGCCCCCATAAGTGGTATAGTATCGTTAGTTAATGTAAAGCTGGGCGAGCGCGTGGTAGGTACTGCACAAATGGCCGGTACCGAAATTATACGCATTGCGGACCTTGCCAACATGCAGGCCGAGGTAGATGTAAATGAAAATGATGTATTGCGCATTAGCTTAGGCGATACCGCCGATATTGAAGTGGATGCTTACGTAAAGAAGAAGTTTAAAGGCGTGGTTTCGCAAATATCATACTCGGCTACTAATACTGTTGGGCAGGTAATAAGCACATCGCAGGCCACTAACTTTACTGTAAAAATAAAATTGGTAAAACAATCGTACGCCGATTTAATACACCCCGAAATAGGCAAGCGCTTTCCTTTCCGCCCGGGTATGTCAACCACGGTTGATATTAAAACCGAATCGCGCGATAATGTACTTACGGTGCCTATACAATCGGTAACTACACGTAATGAAAAAGACCTGAAAGAAAAGGATGAAGACTTTGCTAAAACTACTAACGCTGCCAAGCCTGCTGCTACCGATAAAAAAGAATTAAAAGAAATAGTTTTTGTAGCAGGTGCTAACGCCAAGGCCGAAGCCCGCGAAGTAAAAACCGGTATACAGGATGCTAACTATATTGAAATAGTAAGTGGCCTTAAAGAAGGCGAACAAGTAGTAAAGGCTCCTTTCAAACTTATATCTAAAACCCTAAAAGATGGCGATGCCATAAAAGTGGTTGATGAAAAAGAGCTGTTTAAAGACGCAGCTGCCGATTCTAAGTAGCGCATAACACAGGTATAATCTGTACCTAAACATCCGTTTATTTTATTAACCCTATATTTGGGTTCTCTTCAATGTTATTCAGCAATCGAAACCTGCTGCTATAACTTTTTGGGTGTTTAATAATTACCCAAATTTACTGTTACGGTTTTTGCTGCACGGTTTCCATAAATTTATTTTGCATGAGCACAATTATTATATCCTATAGGCTTCCGTACAAAATAACTACAGGTAAAACACATGTTACGGTTACACAGGCTTCGGGGGGCTTAGCTACAGCCATCAATTCATTAAAAAAAGAAAATTTTCAAGCAGGTAAAGTGTATTGGATGGGCTGTGCCGATTTTTCGGTAAATACTTGGGAGAAAAACCGCGACAAATTTAAAGGTGACTATATTATACGCCCTGTATTTTTAGATAAAGAAACAGATCGCAATTTCTACAATGGTTTTTCAAATTCGGTACTGTGGCCTTTGTTCCATTATTTTCCATCAAACATCGATTATCAGGAAAAGTATTTAGACGCCTACAAAAGGGCTAACGAAACTATGTGTAATGAGGTGTTGCAAATACTAAAACCCGGCGATACGGTTTGGATACACGATTACCATTTTTTGCCATTGGCCGGTTTAATACGCAGCAAACAACCTAATGTAAAAATCGGTTTCTTTTTACACACCCCTTTTCCCGAATATGAAATTTTCAGGTTGCTTCCCCATCATTGTCGTAATTACCTGTTAAAGGGTATGTTGGGTTCCGATCTAGTGGGCTTTCATACACACGATTACAACATACATTTTTTAAACACGCTGCTGCTACAGTTAGGCGTACAATATAAGTTTTCCGAGTTGAAATACGATAACCGTAATATCCGTTCGGGTGTATTTCCTATCAGTATTGATTTCGAAAAATTTAATACCGCTTATCATTTACCTGAAGTAATAAAAATGCGTGCGCAGCTTAAAAAACGCTATGCCGATTACAAAATTATTTTCTCGGTTGATAGGTTGGATTATACCAAAGGTGTATTACATCGTTTAGCCGGTTACGAAAAGCTACTTGAAAAACACCCACACTGGCGGAACAAAGTTGTTTTTATTTTGGTAATGGTACCAAGCCGTAACGAAATATCGAAGTATGGCGAAGGCAAACAAATGATTGAGGAGCGCATAAGTAACATTAATGGCCGCTATGGTAATTTTAATTGGTCGCCTATTGTGTACCAACACCACTCTGTAAACTTTAATAACCTTATTGCCCTTTATTCCGTTTGCGATACAGCATTAATATCGCCCTTGCGCGATGGAATGAATTTAGTGGCTAAAGAGTTTGTAGCATCGCGTGCCGATATGCAAGGTGTGTTGCTGCTAAGCGAAATGACGGGCTCGGCAAAAGAGTTAAGCGGAGCTGTAATATTTAATCCTTTCGATGCCGATGATATTGCTTATAAATTGGATGAATCTTTAAATATTGATAGCACCGAAGCCAGTGAAAGGATTAAAAGCATGCAGTACAGGATTAAGAAACACGATATAATTAAATGGGCGAATGATTATATGCAATCGTTAGAAAAAGTTTCGGAAAGTAATTACGGCACCAAGACTTTCGATAAAAAAGAAAAAGAGGATTTTGTAAAAAAATATGCAGCAGCACAAAGCCGTTTATTATTACTTGATTACGATGGCACATTGGTAAATTTTGCACCCACCCCGGACAAGGCCACACCAACCGATGAACTTAAAGACATACTAAAGCAGTTAGTGGCCGATAAAAAAAACAGGGTAGTAATAATAAGCGGGCGTAACCATAATACATTACAAGAATGGTTAGGCGATATACCGCTTGAAATAATATCGGAGCACGGGGCTTACGTTAAGCAGCATGGCAAATGGCATAGCGCCTTGGCCGTAAAATCAATATGGTGGGATAAAGTGATGGCAGTAATGCAGGATTATGTGGAGCGTTGCCCGGGCAGTTTTATTGAAATAAAATCGTTTTCAATGGCGTGGCATTACCGCAATGCCGATGAGCAAACAGGCTTTCAACGCTCGCGCGAATTGCTGCAAAGTTTGAATAACTATTTAATTAACTCCGATGCCACTACGCTTGATGGCAATAAAGTAGTGGAGGTGCGCCCCATGTACACTAACAAAGGCAATGCCTATAAGCAATATTATGGCGAGCATAAGTATGATATTAAATTAGCTATAGGCGATGACACTACCGATGAGGACTTATTTTACTGCTTTAATACACCTAACGAAATTGCCATAAAAGTAGGCAAGGGCAGCAGTTATGCCCGTTACCGTATTAATAGCGTTGAGCAAGTAATTGCTTTATTAAAGCAGTTGATATAATATATTTTAGGGTTGGATATATTTAAATATATTAGCGTTAAACAATCTACGCTATGGAAAACAACTCGGTTTTAGATATGCCTTACGAAGGCAATGCCTTTGCCCCCCAATATGTAGGCTTTTGGCCACGGGTAGGCGCTTGGCTTATTGATGCTGTATTGCTGGGTGTAGTTCAGCAAATAACAAGTTTTGCTATTGTACAGCACAGCACTTTTAGCAACAGGGGTTTGGCTACAATTACTGGGTTAAATTTATTAGTAACCATTATTAATTTGGTGTTAGGCATTACCTACTTTACCGTTATGGAAAGCTCGGAAAAGCAAGCTACTATTGGTAAAATGGCCATAGGCGCTAAGGTGGTTGATGAACAAGGCAACCGTATCAGTACGGGTAAAGCATTGGGCCGTTACTTGTCAAAAATTCTATCAGGGTTAATATTTTGTATTGGCTTTATCATGGTAGGGTTCGATAGTAAAAAACAGGGCCTGCATGATAAAATAGCCGGTACCTTTGTGGTGCATAAAGTAGGTTAGTAATAACATAATCAATTATTAATGGACGATATTTTAG
>Ga0164241_10007074_pt1 | contig 10128 bp, 11 predicted proteins | sample OricomyardsoilBY_FD_108780 | JGI IMG/M metagenome (GOLD analysis project Ga0164241, IMG submission 108780) | Backyard soil microbial communities from Emeryville, California, USA - Original compost - Back yard soil (BY) | ecosystem: Environmental > Terrestrial > Soil > Unclassified | place: USA... | reverse complement strand
CCAGGCTTCGCCGTTTTTGAGCTTGGCGACACGTAGCAATGATCCCTTTCGCGCCCCGTAGATGATGGCGCCGAGGAATAGCAGAATGCCGAGTATCATCAAAAATACGGCGCCGCTGATAGCCTCAATAGACGCTCCGCCCGCGATGGCGAGTACGACGCCCGCGATGCCCGCAGCCCAAGCGATCAGTCGTTTTTGCGAAACGATTTTTTTGCCGGCCGGGCTCAGCGGGATTTCGACCACGACCTTTTTTCTGAAGACGAAATAGAGAACGAGCAGGATGATGAGGTTGACGAGGATTGAGAGGAATACGAGGGGCGGGCACCAGAAGAGCGTCTGGCGTTTCATCTCGTTCTCGGTGACCGGTTGATTGGTTTTCACGCAACGCAGCGGGAGTCGCGAGCCTTGGGCGGGAACAATCACGTACTTGCCATCGGTCGTGGCGTTCGTGCCGCCAGCCATCGGGAGCGGTGCGCCCTCGCGGAGCGACTGGTAGTAGGTGTCCTTGCCCTCGACCGAAACCCAGCCGTGTTCTGTTTTGAGCATCTGCGACTCGGGGAAATGTTTTCCGGTAACGATGCAAAGGTGGTGGCCGGGCGGCAGGGGGATTTCGGGCGGCGATTGCGCGCCGGGGGAAAAAAAGGCGGTCGAACCGGCGGGCTTCCAATCGGTCATCGATTGATTCCAGACCAAGGTGTCGCGGGAGATTTTTCCCGAGGCGACGAGGCTGGCGAGTTGAGATTCGGATACAGGGCCGTTGCGGGTTTCGTTTTCAGCGTAGAACCATTCCATCGGGGTAACGTGGGGTTGAGGGTTGAAGCGGGCGCGAAATGACGGCGGAGACAGGCGCGTGAGTCGAGAGGGAATGAGTCTGAAACGCGGCGCGCGGCCGACTGGGAAAACCGCCCTTGCGCTCGGGCGGTCCGGGCCTTCACTCACTCGTTTTCCATGGCTTACGACTGGTTGAAAGGTGTCGCCGATGAGTACGATGTCATCGTGATCGGCAGTGGTCTCGGTGGTCTCACCGGCGCCAATGTCCTCGCGAAGGCGGGGCATCGCGTGCTCCTGCTCGAACATCACTATCAGTTCGGCGGACTGGCGACGTGGTTCACGCGCAAAGGCGGACACATTTTCGACATTTCCCTGCACGGTTTTCCGAGCGGTATGCTGAAGTCCTGCCGCAAGTATTGGACGAAGGAGATCGCGGACTCGATCGTGCAGCTGAAGGACATTCGTTTCGTGAATCCGCAGATGGATGTCTGGACGACGTTCACGCGCGAGGATTACACGCGCGTGCTCGTCGAGCAGTTCAAACTTCCGCGCGAGCAAGTGGAGGCGTTCTACGACCACCTGCGGTCGATGAACTACTACGACAATAATCCCGAGACGACGGGCGAGATGCTCGCGCGTTTTTTCCCGGGACGCGAAGACGTTCACCGCCTGCTGATGGAGCCGATCTCGTACGCGAACGGCTCCAACTTCGACGACCCGGCGATCACCTTCGGCATCGTCTTCAGCAATTTCATGGGCGCGGGCGTGTACACATTCCGCGGCGGCTCCGATCTGCTTATCGAAAAGATGACCGACGAGCTCCGCAAAAACGGCGTCGAGTTGCGCAAGAAAGTGCTCGTCGAAAAAGTTCTCGTCGAAGAACGCGACGGGCGAAAGGTCGCGTGCGGGATCGTCGCGGGCAACGGCCGCGTGATCCGCGCGAAAGCGGTTCTCTCCAACGCCAATATCAAAAACACGATCTTCCGCCTCGCGGGTGAAGAGAATTTCCCGGCCGACTACGTGGAGCAGGCGAGGGCGGTGCGGATCAACACGAGCTCCTGCCAGGTGTATCTCGGTATCCGCAAAGGCGAGACGATCCCGCACATCGGCGATCTCGTGTTCACGTCGGACGCGCCAAAATACAGCAACGATGAGCTGACGGATCTGCACACGACGAGCCGCACGTTTTCGGTTTATTATCCTGACACGCGCCCCGGCTCGGATCGCTACACGGTCGTGGCGTCACTGAACGGTCGCTATCCCGATTGGAAGGCGTTGTCGGAGGAGGATTATGAGAAGCACAAGGAACGGATGATCGAGGAGTCGATCGCGTCGCTTGAGCGTTATATCCCGGATGTCCGCGCGAAGATCGATTGGAAGGAAGCCGCGACGCCGCGGACGATCGAGCGCTACACGACGCACATGAGCGGCACGTCTTTCGGGACGAAGTTCGAAGGCCTGCCGGTGTCGATGAGCCTGTCAGAAAAACTTCCCGGCCTGTATCACGCGGGCAGTGTCGGCATCATCATGTCGGGCTGGCTGGGGACGATTAACTACGGCGTCATCACGGCCAACAAGATCGACCAATACATCTTCGCGCAAAAGCAGGCGGCGCCGGCTTGATGACTATCCCGGCAGCTGGCTTGCCGGTAACTGAACTGGTTTCCCGATGGTGAAATGCTTTCGGGGCTTTTCGTTGTCCCGAAGTTCTGAGCGTTTCCGGCTCGGGCAGTTTCCTCCCCGGTCAGCGGGCGTTTTCGTAGTGCAGGCAAACGACGCCGTTGGAAAACGTGTGAGAGTCGATGAGGGTGAGCGCGGTGTGCGCCTCTTTCGCGGCGAAAAGAGGAATGCCGCGGCCCAGTAAAATCGGATTCACGAAGAGCCAGTAACCGTCGATGAGGTCTTCCTTCATCAAGGCGTGCGCGGCGCTGGGACTGCCGAAAATTAAAATCTCCGGGCCCGGCACGGCTTTCAGTTTGCTGACTTCGCTGCGCAGATTCCCCGAGATGATCTGAGTGTTGGGACGGGAAATTCCTTCGAGCGATTTCGAGAGCACGATTTTCTTCGCCTGTTTGTACCACCGTGAGTGCTCGATGTCGTGCTTGGACGCGTTTGGTTTATCTGCGGCGGTCGGCCAGTATCCCTCCATCATGTCGTACGTGACGCGCCCGTAGAGCGCCGTATCCGAATCGGCGATTCGCTGGCCGACGTGGCTGAAAATTTCTTCATCCACCTTGATCCAGTTCATCTCTCTCTCCGGCCCGGCGACAAAACCGTCGAGCGAAACGTGCATGAACAAAACGAGCTTTCGTGAGTGGGGATTCATTTGGGCGGCTGACTGGCAGGGAATGAATTGTGCGATGTCGCGTAAGAAAAAAAGGACCGAGTTTGGCGCGGCCGGGCTCGATCGAGGAGTGTTGTTCAAAGATGGCAAGGAACGAAGGCGGGCGGAGGCGAGGAGGTTTTATCAGTCGTTCGCGCAACCGTGATTTCGGACCTTGCCGAGTGCGCGCGAGGCCGGTGTGGTTTCGCCTCATGCCCGCCGTCACCGATCTTATCCCGCATCGTCCGCCGTTTCTGTTTGTCGACGAAATCATGTCCGAAACGGCCGACAGCCTGACGGCGAAACGCACGTGGCGCCCGGAAGAAGATTTCTACAAAGGACATTATCCCAACGCGCCGATCACGCCTGGCGTTTTGTTGTGCGAAGCGGTTTTTCAGACGGGCGCGCTCTTCATGGCGCGGCAGGCGCAGGCAGCGGGCGGGAAGCCTGGTGAAGGCGTTCCGCTGATGGCCAAGATCAGCGACGTGCGTTTCCGCAATCCGGTTTATCCGGGCGACAGCGTCGTGATCGAAGTGAAGAAAAAAGACATGGCCGCCGGGTTCACGATGATGAGCGGTGCGATCAAGAAGGCCGACGGCACCCGCGTGCTCAGCGTGGATTTTACCGTCGCATGGAAAGCGCCCGAGGGCGGCGCGGCAGCGTCCGCGCAACAGCAGCAACAGGTGCAGCAGTGAGCACTGCCATGCCCGATTTTCTCCAGGTAGCAGGTAAGTCGTTCGTCGTTTTTGGCGTCGCGAATCGGAAGAGCGTCGCGTGGCATGTCGCGAAGACGCTGGAGGAGCAGGGCGCGCGGGTGATCTACAGCGTGCGCTCGGAAGCGCGCAAAAAATCGCTGGAGACCTTGCTCGCCGGAAAACCGGTCTTCCTCTGCGACGTCGAACACGAAGGTGCGGCGGATCGCCTCGCGTCGGAGATCGCCGCTGCTGGTCACGCGCCGCTGCACGGGCTTGTGCATTCCATCGCGTTCGCGAACTACGCGGAAGGGTTTAAGCCGTTTCACGAAACGAGGCGCACGGACTTTCTCCAAGCGACCGCCATCTCGGCGTTCTCGCTTGTGGAACTGTCCCGCGCGTTCAAGCCGCATCTGGCGAAGGACGCTTCTGTGGTGACCATCGGCATTTCATCGCTGCTCGTGACGCCCGATAATTACGGCTACATGGGGCCGATCAAAGCCGCCCTCGAATCGACGACGCGTTTCCTCGCGAAGTCGTTTAGCGCGGACAGCGAAATACGTTTCAACGTCGTTGGCGCCGGCCCGCTCAAGACGAGCGCGTCGGCAGGGATTCCTGGATACATCGAGAGCTATCTCTACGCCGAGAAACTGACCTTTCGTAAGCGCAATCTAAGCACGCAAGAGGTCGCGGATTCCGCGGCGTTTTTGCTCAGCCCGCGCAGCAGTGGACTCAACGGAACCACACTGACCGTCGATGCGGGATTGGGCTCTAATTACTTCGATGCGGAGATCGTGCGCCTCGCAATGAGGCCAGCGGCGCAGCCGCTGGAAATCACAAACGCCAAAACTCCAAACGCCAAATGAGAACCCTGGCAGTCTTTGGGGGTTTTTCCAAATGAAGTTTCAGAACGTCTGCCTTGAATCCCTCGCCGTCGCGTTGCCCGACGAGATCATGACCTCGGTCGCGATCGAGGAGCGGCTGCGGCCGATGTATGAGCGGCTCAAGCTGCCGTTCGGCCGGCTGGAGTTGATGACGGGGATCCGCGAAAGGCGTCATTGGACTTTGGGTACGCGTCCCTCGGATGCGAGCGCGGCGGCGGGGCGCGCGGTGCTGGCGAAGTCGGCTTTGGGCGCCGGGCAGATCGAGATGTTCATGCACGGCGCGGTGTGTCGCGACATGTTGGAACCGGCGACGGCGTCGTTCGCGCATCGCAAGATCGGCCTGCCGGCGACGGCGCAGATTTTTGACGTCTCCAATGCCTGTCTCGGTTTCCTGAACAGCATGGTCATCCTCGCGGGCATGATCGAATCGGGCCAGATTCTTGCGGGCATGGTTGTATCCGGAGAAAATGGACGCCCGCTGATCGAGCAGACGCTCGAGCATCTTTCGACGGCGCCGCTGAACCGGAATGAGATCAAGCCGTTCTTCGCGAATCTCACGATCGGCTCGGGCGCGGTCGGTGCGATTCTGTGTCATCGTTCGCTCGTGAAGGGTCGCGCGCATCGTTTGCTGGGTGGCGCGGGCCGGGCGGCGACGCAGCATAGCGAACTTTGCCAAGGCGACAGTCATGGTGCCGAAGCGCTGGCGATGCAGACCGATTCGGAACAGCTGCTGATTGCGGGCGTGCAACTGGCGCGCGAAACGTGGAGCGATTTTACGACGCAGACCGGATTCACGGCGGAGGGCACGCAGCGGTTTATCTGCCACCAAGTCGGCTCGGTTCATCGCCGCAAACTCTACGAGACACTCGGTCTCGATCTTGCGAAGGATTTTTCGACCTTCGAAACGCTGGGCAATATGGGTTCAGTTTCGTTGCCCGCCACGCTCGCCCTCGCACTCGATGCCGATGCGGTGCGCGAAGGCGATCGGGTCGGCCTGCTGGGCATCGGAAGCGGATTGAACTGCCTCATGCTGGCTCTTGAGTGGTGATGAATACCCCGAAGTACCCGTCGCTTCCGGCGTGGTTGCGCGCGCTTTATCCGTTTGAGCCACGCAGCTTCGTCACGCCGCCCGGCGCGCGGATGAGCTATCTCGACGAAGGTCCGCGCGACGACGAGGCCGTGCTGATGCTGCATGGAAATCCGACGTGGTCATTTTTCTATCGCGATCTCGTGCGTGCGGTTGCCCCGACGATGCGGTGTGTCGTTCCGGATCACATCGGGATGGGTCTGTCGGAAAAGCCCGCTGATTATTCCTACCGGCTTGCGACGCGCATCGCGGATGTGGAGGCGCTGGTCGCCTCGCTTGGGCTGAAAAAAATCCATCTCGTCGTTCATGATTGGGGTGGGGCGATCGGCTTCGGATTAGCGACGCGACATCCGGAACTCATTGGCTGCATCACGATCCTGAATACGGCGGCCTTCGTGTCGGATCGCATCCCGGCGCGCATCTCACTCTGTCGGGCGCCGGTGATTGGCGAGTTTGCGGTGCGGGCGTTCAACGCCTTCGCCTGGCCGGCGACCTGGATGTCGGTGCACGCGCGAAAGCTGAAAGAGGATGAAGCGCGCGGCTTTCTTTTTCCGTACGACTCGTGGGCCAGCCGCATCGCGGTGCATCGCTTCGTGGCCGACATCCCGCTGGAGGCGGACCACCCGAGTCGGGCGACGCTGACAGAGATCGAGGACCGACTGCCGCTGCTGGCCGGGAAGGCGAAGTTGGTGGTGTGGGGTGCGTGGGATTTTTGTTTCGACGACACGTTCCTCGATCGCTGGCGGGAGATTTATCCCGATGCGGAAATCTGCCGGCTTCGCGAAGCGGGACATTACGTGCTTGAGGATGGCGGCGAGGCCGTCCGCTTCAAAATTCGCGATTTTCTCCTGCAACGCTGATTGGTTTTCCTCTTATGAAATTCGAGCACTTCGCCATCAATGTACCTGACGTCCGCGCGCAAGCTGGCTGGTGGGTGCAGCATCTCGGTCTCACCGTCGCCCGCAAACGCGAGGACGCGCCGTATACGCATTTTCTCGCTGACGAAACCGGGCGCGTGATCGTCGAGCTCTACTCAAATCCCGCCGCAATTTATCCCGCCTACGCGACGCAGCATCCGCTGGTGTTTCACGTGGCGTTCGTCGCCAAGGACGCGCGTGCTGAGCGCGAACGCTTGGAGAAAGCGGGCGCGACGTTTGTCATCGAGGAAACGCCCGACGGTTCATCGTTGATCATGATGCGCGATCCGTGGGGCGTCGCGTTGCAGTTCTGCCAGCGCGGAAAACCGTTTTGATTGGCGCAATAAAAAGCGCGTGTGAAATCAATCACACGCGCTGCGAAAAGATCGCGGACGAACGGTGGCGTTATTTTTCGCCATCCTCGCCCTCCGCAGGGCGCTCCAGTTCTTCGCGGCATTCGTTCATCACGCGGAGATAGACCTCGCGGAGATCGAACAACCGGTCGAGGGCGTCGGTGCGGAAGCTGGCTAGCGAACGGGAGAACGTGGCGGCGCGTTCGTCGAGAAACGCGAGGGACACGTTCAGATCGCGTAGCGCGCGTTTGAAGAGGCTGATCGCCATCGCGTAATCGCCGAAGTCGAGGGCTTGAATCGCGAGCATCGCGTTTTCATCGCTGCGGTGGAGCGAAGTCTGGACGGACAAGGCGAGCGCCTGCGGAACTTTTTGCGGGTCATGAGCGATGCGTTCCCAGCCGCGTTTGAGGCTGAGCTGGATCGCTTTGACCGCGATAAAGATCGGATTCTTGTGCAGCGTGTACGGCTCGGCAGAGAAGTCGGAGGCATCCTCGGCATCGGTGCCATCGACCTCGGCATCATCGTCATCATCGTCGCCCAAGGTCGTGCCTTCGGAGCTCCATTCTTCCTTGTCCCAGCCCATGAAGTGCGCGACCTCATCGATGCGATCTGGGTGGTCCTTCAACTGTTCGTAGAACGCGAGATAGCGAATAATGACCTCGTCTTGCTGGCGAAGATACTGCTCCCAATCGAACTCGTTCCAGGCCAGATCACCACGCTCTTCCCACTCATTTTCAGAGGGGCCGTCAGGGTTGAAATTACTCATTCGAATTGGTTGAAACGTCGGGCCGCACCGTGCGACCCGGCATCGGACAATGCAACGCAAAAGCCGGTTTCGCGCCAGTCATGTGCGTGAATTTTTGTGGATTGAATTGGCGAACTTTGGATCGGTAGCGTGACCCCTTTATTTTATGGCCGAAGCCTATCACGAAACGGTGTTTTTCAGCGGGCGAGTTCAGGGTGTGGGTTTTCGTTATGCGACCTTACAAGTTGCGAAGGAATTCGAGGTTGCGGGATTCGTGGCGAACTTAACTGACGGGCGCGTCCAGCTGGAGGCGGAGGGCCGAAAAGAGGAGGTCAACGCGTTCGTGGACGCCGTAGGGGAGCGGCTCCACGGATTCATCCGGAAGGTGGAGCGCAGCGGGAAAACGCGAACTGCTGCGTTTACCGCGTTTGAGATTCGCTGAACGGGGTCAGATCGAGCTCGTTCTGGGGAAGAGGCTTACGCGAAACGGCCGGAAAAGCGCTTGAATAGGCTGCTTTAGTTGTATTTGTTTATGGACTCACTCAACAAAATGGCCGCTACCGATAATCTTCACCCGATCTTTGACCGCGTTTTGAGCCGCGCGGACAAGCAGGGCCGGCTGAAGCAGCGATCGCGAGTGATCTGGCTTTATGGGTTGTCCGGGTCGGGCAAAAGCACGCTGGCGATCGCGCTGGAGCGCCGCCTTTTCGCCGAAGGATTTACCACGCATTTGCTGGATGGGGACAACGTCCGGACGGGCTTGAATCGCGGGCTCGGTTTCAGCGATGCGGATCGGGCGGAAAATGTGCGCCGGGTGGCGGAGGTCGCGAAGCTTTTCGCGCAAGCGGGCGTGGTGACGCTTTGCTCATTTATCACGCCATTGCGCGGCCTGCGGGAAGCGGCGCGGGCGATCGTCGGCGCGGAGGATTTTATCGAGATTTACGTGAAGGCGTCGTTCGACACCTGCGCGCGCCGTGACCCGAAAGGCTTGTACGCGAAAGCGGCCGGCGGCGGCGTGAATCAGTTCACGGGCAAGGACTCGGCGTTTGAAGAGCCCGAGGCCGGCGGAGCTTCTCTCGTCATCGACACGGAGGCCGGCACACCGGAGTCGTCTCTTGAGCAATTGTACGCGATCGTGCGTCCCCAAATTTCACTTACATGAGTTCGTATAACCTGACCCATCTCGCGCAATTGGAGCACGAGGCTATTTTCATCATGCGCGAAGTCGCCGCGCAGTTCGAGCGCCCGGCGCTGCTGTTTTCCGGCGGCAAGGATTCGATCGTGATGGTGCGCCTCGCGCAGAAGGCCTTCGCGCCGGCGAAGATCCCGTTCCCGCTGGTTCATATCGATACGGGCCATAATTTCTCCGAGGCGATCGAGTTCCGCGACTGGCTGGCCAAGGACCTCGGGGCGCGTCTGATCGTGCGCTACGTGGAGGACTCGATCAAAGCCGGCCGCGCGATCGAAGAGAAGGGCCCGAATCCTTCGCGCAACGGGCTTCAGACGGTGACGCTTCTCGATACGATCGAGGAGTTGAAATTCGACGCGTGTCTCGGCGGTGCACGTCGCGACGAAGAAAAGGCGCGCGCGAAGGAACGCTTTTTTTCGCATCGCGATGAGTTTGGCCAGTGGGATCCGAAAAACCAGCGCCCCGAGTTGTGGAATCTGTTCAACGGCCGCAAAAATCACGGCGAACATTTCCGCGTTTTCCCGTTGTCGAACTGGACCGAGATGGACGTGTGGCAATACATCGCCCGCGAAAACATTCCGCTGCCTTCGCTCTATTTTTCCCACGAGCGTGAGATCGTGAACCGCAACGGCACGCTGCTCGCAAACACGCCGTTCATCACGGTCATGCCCGGCGAGGCGCTGGAGAAGCGTATCATCCGTTTCCGTACAGTCGGCGACGCCACCTGCACCGGCGCGGTTGAGTCCACGGCATCGACGTTGGGAGACATCATTCAAGAAGTCGCGTCGGCGCGGCAGACCGAGCGCGGCACGCGTGCGGATGACAAACGTTCCGAAACGGCGATGGAAGACCGCAAGAAGGCGGGTTATTTCTAAAATGACCAATGACCGAGTGACCAATGGCCGGTGCGCGAATGCCACCGGTGCTTCATTGGTCAATGGTCATTGGGAAACTGGTCATTGATGCTATTTTCAAAAACTCATGTCACATTCTGACGCCCATTATCTTTCCATGGACCTGCTCCGTTTCACGACGGCGGGCAGTGTTGACGACGGCAAATCGACGCTGATCGGCCGCCTGCTTTATGATTCGAAGTCCATCTTCGAGGATCAGCTCGATGCGATCGAGCGCGCCACCGAGCAGCGTGGCGCAGAGCACCTGAATCTT
>Ga0164241_10007073_pt1 | contig 10128 bp, 13 predicted proteins | sample OricomyardsoilBY_FD_108780 | JGI IMG/M metagenome (GOLD analysis project Ga0164241, IMG submission 108780) | Backyard soil microbial communities from Emeryville, California, USA - Original compost - Back yard soil (BY) | ecosystem: Environmental > Terrestrial > Soil > Unclassified | place: USA... | reverse complement strand
GATCTCGATGGTATTGCCGTCCGGATCGTCGAAATACAGCGAAGGGCCGTCGCCTTCCGCGCCGAAGTTGTTCGCGACCGGCCCATGCGGCGCGAGTCCGTGTGCCGCGAGGTGGGCGACGATGGCGCCTTCGTGGAAGGGTTCGATGCGCAGGCATAGATGATCGAGGTTGCGGCCTTCGCCGCCGGCCGCCGAGCCGCCGCGCGATCCGAGCTTTCCGTCGACCGCGACCAGGTCGATCATCGATGCGCCCGCGCGCAGGTGGCGCAGGCCGAGGTCGTCGCGCCGGCGCGCCACCTCGCAGCCGAGCAGGTCGCGGTAGAACGCTTCCGCGCGGTCGAGGTCGCGCACGCGCAGGACGATGTGGTCCAGGCGCCGCACCGCGAACGGCGGTTTTGTGCTCATGTCAGGCCGCCATCGGCTCGGCGGCGGGCGCCGAATGCCGGATCAGGAAATCGAACGCGGACAGCGCCGCGGTCGAACCCGCGCCCATCGCGACCACTATCTGCTTGAAGGGTTCGGTGGTGGCATCGCCGGCGGCGAACACGCCGGGAACGTTGGTATGGCCGCGGTCGTCGATCACGATCTCGCCCCGCGGCGACAACTCGACCGCGCCCTTCAGCCATTCGGTGTTCGGCAGCAGGCCGATCTGCACGAACACGCCGGCCAGCTCCACCGCGCGCGATTCGCCGCTGGCGCGGTCGGTGTAGTGCAGCGACTGCAGCTTGCCGCCGTCGCCGCGCATCTCGGTGGTCTGCGCGTTCAAGTGCACGGTCGCATTGGGCAGGCTGTGCAGCTTGCGCTGGAGCACGTCGTCCGCGCGCAGCTTGCCGTCGAACTCCAGAAGGGTGACGTGCTCGACGATGCCGGCCAGGTCGATGGCCGCTTCCACGCCGGAATTGCCGCCGCCGATCACCGCGACCTTCTTGCCCTTGAACAGCGGGCCGTCGCAGTGCGGACAGTAGGTCACGCCCTTGTTGCGATGCTCGGCCTCGCCGGGCACGCCGGTCTGCCGCCAGCGCGCGCCGGGCGAGAGGATCACGGTCTTCGCCCGCAACGTCGCGCCGCTGTCGAGTTCCACGCCGACCAGCCCGCCTTCGCGCGTGGCCGGGTGCAACGCTTTCGCTTTCTGCGCGGCGATGATCTCGACGCCGTACTGGCGCACGTGCGCTTCCAGCGATGCCGCCAGCTTCGGACCCTCGGTGTATTCGACCGAGGGGAAGTTCTCGATCGCCATGGTGTCCAGCACCTGCCCGCCGAAGCGTTCGGTGACGATGCCGGTGCGGATGCCCTTGCGCGCGGCGTAGATCGCCGCCGCCGCGCCGGCCGGGCCGCCGCCTACGATCAGCACGTCGAACGGCGCGGTGTCCTTCAGCGCTTCGACCTTGCGCGCGGCCGCGCCGGTATCCAGCTTGGCGACGATCCGTTCGATGCTCAGGCGGCCGGCGTCGAATTCGACGCCGTTCAGATAGATCGTCGGCACCGAGAGGATTTCCTTCGCCTCGACCTCGGCCTGGAACAGCGCGCCGTCGATGGCGACGTGGCGGATGCGCGGGTTCAGCACGCTCATCGCGTTCAGCGCCTGCACCGTGTCCGGGCAGCTCTGGCAATGCAGCGACATGTAGGTCTCGAACGCGAGTTGCCCACCAGGAGCCGCGCCGGGCAGGTTGCGCACCTGTTCGGCCAGCGCGTCGTCGATCCGCACCGGGTGCCCGCCGACCTGCAGCAGGGCCAGCACCAGCGAGGTGAATTCGTGGCCAAGCGGGATGCCGGCGAAACCGACCTGCACATCCGTGCCGGTGCGGCGGATCAGGAACGAGGGCTTGCGCGCGTCGTCGCCCGTCGCGCGGGAAATCTTCGGCGACAGCGCGGCGATGTCGGCCAGCAGCGCATCGAGTTCGCGCGCGGCGTCGGAATCGTCCAGCGAGGCGACCAGTTCGATCGGCTGCTGCAGCTTTTCCAGATAGGCGGACAGTTGGGATTTGAGGTCGGCATCCAACATGGCGGACTCCTTGGTGCGGGCAGGCGTTGCCGCTCGGCAACGCGGGACGCAGAGGCGGAAGCGAGAAGGCTGGGATCAGGGCGATGCGGCATCGCGCTGGTCCCAACCCTCTCCTGCGAAGAGGAGAGGGCGGGAACGCGGGACTCAGATCTTGCCGACCAGGTCCAGCGACGGCTTGATGGTCTTCTCGCCTTCCTTCCACTTGGCCGGGCACACCTCGCCCGGGTGGCTGGCGACGAACTGGGCGGCCTTGAGCTTGCGCACCGTCTCGGTGACGTCGCGGGCGATGGCGTTGTCGTGGATCTCGAGGGTCTTGATGGTGCCGCTCGGGTCGATGATGAAGGTGCCGCGCAGGGCCAGGCCTTCCTCGGGGATCAGCACGTCGAACGCCTTCGACAGCGCGTGGGTCGGGTCGCCGACCAGGGCGAACTGGGCCTTGCCCACCGCCGGCGAGGTCTCGTGCCACACCTTGTGCGAGAAATGGGTGTCGGTGGTGACGATGTAGACCTCGGCGCCGGCCTTCTGGAATTCGCCGTAGTGGCTGGCGGCGTCCTCGATCTCGGTCGGGCAATTGAAGGTGAAGGCGGCCGGCATGAAGATCACCACGGACCACTTGCCCTGCAGGTCCTTGTCGGTGACTTCGATGAACTGGCCGTTCTTGAACGCGTTGGCCTTGAACGGCTGGACTTGGGTGTTGATCAGGGACATCGGGTGATCCTCTCGTGGTAGGTGGGTCGAACGACAGGTGCCAGCCTACGGCGGCATCATCAATAATCAAAATCGATTGTTGAAATACAATTGATAGATATTGACTATCATAGTCTAGATGGTGCCGGGTTAGCCGGATGCCAAGCCCGGAGGCGTGCACGGCTAACATCCGCGCATGACGACCGCCGCCACCGTGGCCGACCTGCTCGGCCAGACCCGCCAAGGCATCGATGCCGCCGAGGCCGGGATCCTGCTGGCGCACGTCCTGCAGCGGCCACGCAGCTGGCTGTTCGCGCATGCGCGGGATGCGGTCGAAGCCGACGCCGCCCGGCGCTTCGACGACCTGCTGGCGCGGCGCGCGGCGGGCGAGCCGGTGGCCTACCTGACCGGTTCGCAAGGCTTCTGGACGCTGGACCTGGCGGTCACGCCGGCGACCCTGATCCCGCGGCCGGAGACCGAGCTGCTGGTGGAACTGGCGCTGGCGCGGATTCCGGTCGATGCCGCATCGCGCGTCGCCGACCTCGGCACCGGCAGCGGCGCGATCGCGCTGGCGCTCGCCAGGGAGCGCCCGCGCGCATTCGTCGTCGCCACCGATGCCAGCGCGGCCGCGCTCGAGGTCGCGCGCGGCAATGCACGGCGCAACGGCATCGCCAACATCGCATTCCGCCATGGCGACTGGCTGGCGCCGCTGGCCGGCGAGGCCTTCGAGCTGATCGCCAGCAACCCGCCCTACATCGCGGAGGGCGACCCGCACCTGGGCGAAGGCGATTTGCGCCATGAGCCACCGTCGGCGCTGTCATCCGGCGCGGACGGGTTAGATGCGATCCGCAGCATCGTGCGCGCCGCGCCCGCGCATCTGCGCAGTAGCGGCTGGCTGTTGCTGGAACACGGCTGGGAGCAGGGCGCGGCGGTGCGGGCATTGCTGGCGGCCGCGGGCTTCATCGACATCGACACCGCGCAGGATCTGGAAGGGCGCGAGCGGGTGACGTTGGGCCGGCTCCCGTAGGAGCGGCTCCGGCCGCGACGCCATGTCCGGATTCTGGTCGCGGCTGGAGCCGCTCCTACAATGGGCGACGAATACCCCCATGCGAGGACCGCCATGCGCACCCTGTACCCCGAGATCGCCCCCTACGAAACCGGCATGCTGCAGGTCGACGACCGCCATGGCCTGTACTGGGAGCAATGCGGCAATCCGCAGGGCAAGCCCGTGGTGCTGCTGCACGGCGGCCCCGGCGCCGGCTGCAACGGGAAGATGCGGCGTTTCCACGATCCGGCGAAGTACCGCATCGTGCTGTTCGACCAGCGCGGCGCCGGCCGTTCCACGCCGCACGCCGACCTCACCGACAACACCACCTGGGACCTGGTCGCCGACATCGAGAAATTGCGCGAGCACCTCGGGATCGAACGCTGGCAGGTGTTCGGCGGCTCATGGGGCTCGACGCTGGCGCTGGCCTATGCCGAAACCCATCCGCAGCGCGTGACCGAGCTGGTGCTGCGCGGCATCTTCATGCTGCGCCGCTGGGAACTGGAATGGTTCTACCAGGAGGGCGCCAATCGCCTGTTCCCTGACGCGTGGGAGCACTACCTGGCGGCGATCCCGCCGGTCGAGCGGCACGATCTCATTTCCGCCTTCCATCGCCGCCTCACCTCCGGCGACGAGGCGGTGCGCCTAGCCGCGGCCAAGGCCTGGAGCATCTGGGAAGGCGCCACCAGCTACCTGCACATCGACCCGAACTACGCGACCAGCCACGGCGATCCGAATTTCGCGCTGGCCTTCGCGCGCATCGAGAACCACTACTTCGTCAACGGCGGTTTCTTCGAGGTCGAGGACCAGCTGCTGCGCGACGCCCACCGCATCGCCGACATCCCCGGGGTGATCGTGCACGGCCGTTACGACGTGGTCTGCCCGATCCAGAACGCGTTCGACCTGCACAAGGCCTGGCCGAAGGCGGAACTGGTGGTGAGCGCGGCCTGCGGCCATTCCGGCTTCGAGGCCGAGAACATCGACGGGCTGGTGGCGGCGACGGACCGGTTCGCCGCGTAGCGATCAGTCGGCGGGGCTGCCGTCCGGGTTGCGTTCGACCATCCACAACCCGGCCCACAGCTTGAGGTCGAGCTCGAAGCCTTCGGCCTGCTTCCGCATCAGCCAGGCCGGCGCGTCGGCGCGCGGCACCGCATGCACGGTGATGTCCTCGTTGTCCACGCCGCCGCCGTCGCCGACCTTCGTGAGGTCGCGGGCGCGGACGAAGGCGATGCGTTCGTTGCTCATCCCGGAACTGGTGGGCCCGACCAGCAGCACGTCGACGCGGCCGGGCGACCAGCCGGTTTCCTCGATCAGCTCGCGTCGCGCCGCATCTGCCAGGGTGTCCTGCGCGTGGTCGTCGCCCACGAGGCCTGCCGGCATCTCGATGGTGCGCGCGCCCAGCGGCACCCGGTACTGCTCCACGAACAGCACCTCGTCGGCGGGCGTCACCGCGATCACGATCACCGCCATCCCTTGGCCGTGGGTGCGCTCGCAGGATTCCCAATGGCCGATCTTCACCAGCCGCAGCCAGTCGCCTTCGTACAGGGTTTGCTTGAGGTTGTGGCCCATGGGTCGATGCTAACCGCTGGCCGGCGACGCCGCGACTACGCGGTGGCCAGACCCGCCGCTTCCGCCAGCCGCTTGCGCGTCAACGGCCCGAAGCCGATCCAGTCCGACAGCGACGCCAGTTCCGCCGCATCGCCCTTGCCGCGCGCGAAATCGCCGTCCGGCAACGGCGCATCCAGTGCGATGGTGGTCAGTTGCCGCCACAACAACGCATGCTCGCGCTGCTCGCGCAGGCGCGTGGCCATGCCGGCCGCGCCGCGCAGGCGCAGGAACGGCACTTCGTCGATGCGCGCCAGCAGCGCGTCCAGCGATTCGAAGTGCGCCAGCAGGACCGCCGCCGATTTCGCGCCGATGCCGCTGATGCCCGGGATGTTGTCGACCGCATCGCCGGTGAGCGCGAGGTAATCGGCGATCTGGTGCGCATGCACGCCTTGCCTTGCCTTGACCCCGTCGGCGCCCCAGCGCACGCCCTTGGCGAAGTCGTATTGCTCGTCGTGGGTCGCGAGCAATTGCGACATGTCCTTGTCTGCGGACACGATCACGCTGCGGAAGCCGCCGCCGCGCGAACGATGCACGGCGCTGCCGATCAGGTCGTCGGCCTCGTAATCGGAATGCGCCAGCGTGGCCAGCCCCAGCGCCTGGCATAGGCCCTTGCACCAGGCGAACTGGCGCTTGAGTTCCGGCGGCGCGGGGTCGCGGTTGGCCTTGTAGGCCGGATACAGCGCGTTGCGGAAGCAGCAATCCAGCGCTTCGTCGAAGGCGATCGCGATGTGCCTGGGGCGTTCGCGCTCCAGCAGTTCCAACAGGAAGCGGGCGAAGCCGTGCACCGCATTGGTCGGCCAGCCGTCGGCGTCGTGGAACTCGTCCGGCATCGAATGCCAGGCGCGGAACACGTACATCGAGGCATCGACCAGATGCAGGGTCGGCATCGTCGCCGTCATGCGGGCGTCCAGTCGGTGACGAGGTCGCGCGGATCGGGCCGGTCGCGTTCCGGCACCGCCACCAGCGGCGTGCCCATCGCGATGGTGCCGACCAGTCGCTCGTCCGCGCCCAGGCCCAGCGTGCCTTCGAGGAATGGGCGGTCGTACGCGACCCAACCGGTCAGCCATTGCGCACCGAAGCCTTCGGCCTTTGCAGCCTGCAAGAGCAGCAGGCAGACGCAGGAGGCCGTGGAAAAACGTTCCGATTCCGGGATCTTCTCGTCGGCGCCGAGTTTCGCGATCACGCCGATGGTCAGCGGCGGCAGCACGAAGCGGGTGCGCAGCTTGTCCACCACCGGTTCGCCGGCATCCGGTTCGCGCTCGCGCAGGCGCGCGGCGGCGGCGGCGGCGAGCGTGGCGCGCGCAGGACCGGCGATGCGCAGGAAGCGGAACGGCACGCGCTTGCCGTGGTCCGGCACGCGTACCGCGCTGCGCAGGATGCGTTCGAGTTGCGCGGCGTCGGGGCCGGGCGTGGCCAACTGCCGGGTCGGGACGGACAGACGGGTATCGAGATCTGCGAGGGTCAACATCTGTGGGCGTCGTTGCAAGGTGCCGCCATGGTAGCGGTAGGATGCGGCATCGAATCGAGGCGGGAGCGGGCGATGGCGGTGATCGTGGGCGTGGCGCGGGAAACGGCGGCGGGCGAGCGCCGCGTCGCCCTGAGCCCGGAAACCTGCAAGAAACTGGTCGCGGCCGGCGCCACGGTGCGTGTCCAGCCCGGCATCGGCGCCGGTGCGTATTTTCCCGACCAGGCCTATGCCGATGCCGGCGCGCAGCTCGCCGAGGACGCCACCCGAGAGGCCGACCTGGTGTTGTGCGTGCAGCCGCCGGACAGCGATGCGATCGGCGCGCTGAAGCAGGGCGCGGTGCTGGTCGGCAGCCTGCAGCCGCAGGCCGATGCCGCGCGCGGCGAAGCCATCAAGTCGCGCGGCATCGTCGCCTTCCCCCTGGAAAAACTGCCGCGCACCACCCGCGCGCAGGCGATGGACGTGCTCAGCTCGCAGGCCGGCATGGCCGGCTACAAGGCCGTGCTGATCGCCGCGCAACTGGCGCCGCGCTTCTTCCCGATGCTGACCACCGCGGCCGGCACCATCCGCCCGTCCAAGGCGCTGATCGTCGGCGCCGGCGTGGCCGGCCTGCAGGCGATCGCCACCGCCAGGCGCCTAGGCGCGCAGGTGGAGGGCTTCGACGTGCGCCCGGAAACCCGCGAGCAGATCGAATCGCTGGGCGGCAAGTTCCTCGACCTGGGCGTGTCCGCCGCCGGCGAAGGCGGCTACGCGCGCCAGCTCACCGACGAGGAACGCGCGCTGCAGCAGCAACGCCTGGCCGACCATTTGAAGGGCATCGACGTGGTGGTCTGCACCGCCGCGGTGCCGGGCCGTCCCGCGCCGAAGATCATTGCCGCCGCGATGGTCGCCGGCATGAAGCCGGGCAGCGTGATCGTCGACCTCGCCGCCGAGACCGGCGGCAACTGCGAACTGACCCAGCCGGGCCTGACCGTCGACAGCAACGGAGTGACCGTCGCCGGCCCGCTCAATCTCGCCTCGATGGGTGCGCAGCACGCCAGCGAGATGTACGCGCGCAACGTCTACAACTTCGTCAGCCTGCTGCTGAAGGACGGCGCGCTGGCCTTCGACTGGGACGACGAGTTGCTGGCGAAGACGGTGTGGCCGGAACGGGCCGGATGATCCGCAAGGCGTTGCCGGTCGCCTGCGCGGCGGTCGCCATCGCCTACCTCGCGACCTGCGGCCTGCTCTATCTCTCGCAGCGGTCGTACCTCTACTACCCCGCGCCACGCCGGGGCGATGCGCCCGCCTTCGTCCTGCATCGTGGCGATGCCGACGTGGTGGTGTCGACGAACGGCGTCGAAGGGGCGGATGCCGTGCTCTATTTCGGCGGCAATGCCGAGGACGTGTCGCAGGCCATCGCGCCATTGGCCCGGGCCTTCCCGGGTCGCGCCGTCTTCGCCATGCATTACCGCAGCTATGGCGGCAGCACCGGCACGCCTTCGGAGCGGGCGCTGGTCGCGGATGCGATGCGTTTGTTCGAGGTGGTGGCGAAGGGCCATCCGCGCATCGTGGTGATCGGCCGCAGCCTCGGCAGCGGCGTCGCCATACAGGTCGCGGCTGCCTATCGAATCGAGCGATTGGTACTGGTCACGCCCTACAACGGCATCGCGGAGCTCGCCGCCGCTCGCTTCCGCTGGTTCCCGGTGCGCCTGTTGCTGCGCGACAGGTACGAGTCGTGGCGCCATGCGCCGCGTGTACGCGCGCCGACCACGCTGGTCGTCGCCGGCAGGGACCAGGTCATTCCCAACGACAGTTCGCTGCGGCTTGCGGCGAGGTTCGCGCCGGGCACCGCCCATGTCGTCAGGTTCGCCGATGCCGGCCACAACGATGTTTCGGAGTTTCCGGGATACTTCGAAGCGCTGGCCGGGCGTCATCCGAATGGGGATTGAAGGCCGTTCCGGCATCGCAAGCGCGGCATCAACTATTGCGGCAGGCCAGCAGCTTCCGGCTGCGCAAGTGGGCCAACGAAGGTGTCGCTGGCTATTTCGGCGCGGGCACGTTGCGCAATGGCGTGCTTGAGCCCGGCGTTCCCGACCGCGAGGCGTATCCGATCTGGTGGCTGGCATCGATGCGGTTGTCCGGCGACCTGCAGGCGGACATCGACCGCGGCGACATCATTCCCATCGAGCAGGTCATCGAAGACACCGGGCCGCCGATCGCGGACAACGTCAACACCTATTGCCTGCACTACTGGAGGCTGACCCATTTCCTGTGGCATGGGGATGGCGGCCGGCATCGCGGCCTTCCTCCCTGATGCGGCGCGGGGGCGAACCCGCGGAATCCCGGCGCCTGATCGGGCCGTATGCGCAGGTCCAGCGCGGTTGGTACGAGCACTTGCGCGAACTGTCGAAACAACAGCGGACGACCGGGGCAGGCAGGAGCGAATAAGCCGCCTGCCGTATCGCCGCCTATTGCCGCCGCGGTTCGCGCCGTTCCGGCACCGGATGCGCCTTCAACCACTCCGCGCGCTGCTGCGCGTTCTTTTGCCGCCACTGCGCCAGGAAGGCCTTGCGCTCGGTTTCATCCATGCCGCGCATGGCGTGGAACAGGGCGCGCGCTTCGACGCGCTTCTCCGGCGACATGTGTTCCCAGCGCTGCATGCCGTGCCCGGCGCGGTCGCGCTGGTCGCGCGGCATCGACTTCCAGCGTTGGGCGCGTTCGACCATGCGTGCGCGTTCGTCGGGGTTCGCATTCCAGCGCTCGCGCAGGGGCGCGACCAGGGCCTCGCGCTGGGCGGGGCTGAGCTTGTCCCATTCGGGATATCGCGTCGGCGCGGGCTGAGCCTGCGCGAAGGCGAAGGCCGGCCACAGGACGAGGGCGAGGAGGGTCGGGCGGATCATGCGGTTCATGGTTTACTCCATCGCGACCTGCTGTGCGTCGGACGACGCCAGCCAGGCATAGAACTCGGGGTCTTCGTCCAGCATCGTGGCATCGGTGGTGGATGCGGTTGCGGTGCCGATGGCCGTGGCGGTGGCGGTGGCGGTGGCGGGCCCGGTCGTGGTGGGCAGCGTGCCGAACTGCAGGCCGATGGCCAGCGCGCCCAGCGCGGCGAAGCCGGCTGCGGCGTAGCGGATGCCGTGTCCGCGGCGGCGCAGGCCCTCGCCGCGCAGGGCCGTGTTGCGGCGCTGCGCGAGTTGCGCCTGCGCGCGCGGCGACAGGCGCTCGAGCGAGGCCTGGTGGTGCGCGCGGATCGCGGCATCGAAACGATCTTCGTGATTTGCGTTCATCGGAACTCTTCCAGTTGTTTCTGCAGCGCATCGCGCGCGCGCGACAAATGCG
>Ga0164241_10007072_pt1 | contig 10128 bp, 10 predicted proteins | sample OricomyardsoilBY_FD_108780 | JGI IMG/M metagenome (GOLD analysis project Ga0164241, IMG submission 108780) | Backyard soil microbial communities from Emeryville, California, USA - Original compost - Back yard soil (BY) | ecosystem: Environmental > Terrestrial > Soil > Unclassified | place: USA... | reverse complement strand
CCCCCGGGCAAACAATACCAACTTTGGGCCATAGTAGACGGCAAGCCTGTAGATGCCGGTTTGATTACAACAGAAAAAGGAACCTACCATATTCAGAAAATGAAATCTTTTGGTAAAGCAGATGCGTTCGCCATTACACTCGAAAAAGAAGGCGGAAGCCCTAAGCCCACCATGAGCGAGATGGTAGTGATTTCTAAAATGTAAGTGCAGCCTCTCTTTCGTTATAACCATCATCTTTTTAGCAGGGGCATCCGGATTATTTAAAAATTGCCATTAATTGTTTTTTTGCCCCATCCTGAATTTTTCTATTAATGCCTGGGTTAAACGGCAAAGCATTGTTAGATATAAGGCATTGCAAAATAGAAAAGCATTTTTTATACAATTCAAAGAAAGTAAAGTCAAATTCCTGTACTTTTTGACGGTGGTTATTTTAATAAATATTGCGACAAGCATAGCAATGAAATAGCCTAACATTTTTCTGGCGGATTCTGGTGATTACTAATTTTTCAAAAGCTCCCGGGCTCTTTACTTTCTTAATCAAACCATAAATTTCGATTCATTATAAAGTTTCTTTAACAGAAGCAGTTTTATAGCCGAAGTTCGGCTTAGTCAATCTATTCCCTTAATTGGATAGGCATGGAAAGAATATCATTGTAATGCCAAAAACCCCACTAATTTGTGTTTGACTTCTTTGTTTTTTTCTGAATAAAATTATTTTCTTTTTTGCCTTATCTTTGCGGCCTAAAATTTAAAATCTTGGCAACAAAGTTTTCTAAAGAAACTTATTTATACTGGTACGAATTGATGCTTCTTATGCGTCGTTTCGAAGAAAAAGCCGGACAGATGTATGGGATGCAAAAAATTCGCGGATTCTGCCATTTATATATTGGGCAGGAAGCGGTAGCCGCCGGTTGCATGACAGCAACTACTCCCGATGATATATTTATTACAAGTTATCGCGATCATGCCCTTGCAATCGCAAAAGGTGTCACTCCTAAATCTTGTATGGCCGAATTGTACGCGAAGGCTACCGGGTGCAGTAAAGGAAAAGGAGGAAGTATGCATTTCTTCGGAGTAGAACAACGATTTTTTGGCGGACACGGTATTGTAGGCGCACAGATAGGAACCGGCGCCGGACTTGCTTTTGCAGAACAATACAGGGGAACCGATAATGCAGTTCTTTGTTTTTTTGGCGATGGCGCCGCAAGACAGGGAATGTTGCACGAAACATTTAACCTGGCGATGCTTTGGAAACTGCCTGTGGTATTTATTTGTGAAAATAATCAGTACGCCATGGGTACTTCGGTAGAACGAACTTCCAACGTGCTTGATATTTATAAACTGGCCGATGCATACGAAATGCCCGGCGATCAGGTAGATGGTATGACTCCGGAAGCGGTTCACGAAGCAGTAAGCCGGGCGGTAAAAAGAGCGAGAGAAAAAGGCGGCCCAACCTTACTTGAAATAAAGACATACCGCTACAAAGGGCATAGTATGAGTGATCCGGCGAAATATCGTTCAAAGGAGGAAATGGAAGAATATAAGCTTAAAGATCCGGTAGAAACTACGCTTCTTAAATTGAAAGAAAATTTTGGAATCAGCGATGAAGAAATAGAAACCATTAACGACAGGGTGAAACATGAAGTAGAAGAAGCGGTTACTTTTGCAGAAGAAAGTCCATATCCTGATGATGATGAAATCTTTAAGGATGTATATGCCGAAGACAATTATCCCTTTATAATTGATTAGAGTCGGGTAGGTCGGTGATAAGTAAAGAGCAACAAGTGATAAGTAATAAAAAATTCAGCTTATTTATTGTTTTACTGTAAAAATTTAAAAAGACCTTCCTTTCAGGTAGGCACTAAGAGAATAAAAATTCAACATGGCGAACACAAAAGTACAAGCACACGAGCCGGATGTAATAGAGAAGGCAAGAAATTTTTGGGATGATTATAATAAGCCCATTTCATATATCGGTTCCGCGATAATCGTTTTATTTGCGGGATGGATGATTTACCATTACATGTTTAAAGTACCCGAGCTGGAAAAAGCAGACAAGGAGGTATTCGTTACACAGAAGTATTTTTCAGAATTTACGGCTGCTACGGATTCTGCGAAGTTGTTGCTTGCTACAAAAGTGCTTAATGGTGATGGCGTGAATCCCGGGGCGTTAAAAATTATCAATAAATATTCAGGAACGCCGGCAGCAAACCTTTGCGAATACTATGCCGGAGCCTGCTATTTGCATCTTGGACAATTTGCAAAATCTATTAAGTACTTACAAGATTTTGATGCGAATGGCGCCACTCAAATAAAAAGTCGCGCGCTCGGAATGATAGGTGATGCCAGTGCCGAACTAAATAAAAATGACGATGCACTTGAATATTATAAGAAGGCTGCCGAAGTGAATGATAAAGATGTTTTTACTTCATCTGAGTATTTTTTCAGGGCGGCACTATTTGCCCAAACAATTGGTAAAACACAGGAAGCAGTAACTCTTTTCAAGAAAATTAAAACAGATTATCCGCTTTCTGAAAAAGCGAATGACGTGGACAGATATCTTGCAAAATTGGGGAGTCTCTCAGAATAAAAAGTGTTCAATAAAAATGGCAGTAGTCAACCAAACTCTTTATAGCATCGACGCAGGCATTCTATCAAAGGATGCCTGTATCGTTATTGTACAAACCGAATGGAATCAACCGGTCGTTAGCAAGTTGCTCGAAGGTTGTATTAGAATTTTGAAACAATACGGGATGACAAATTATAAAGTAATCGATGTGCCGGGCGCTTTTGAAATCCCTTTTGCAGTTAAAAATTGTTGGGAGACTTATCATCACGGATTTGAAAAGCCAAAGGTGTTCATCGCACTGGGTTGCGTATTGCGTGGCGGTACACCCCATTTTGATTATGTATGTAAAGCCGTTACGGAAGGAGTGTTACAATTAAATTTATCATTACCCGTACCCACCATCTTTGGTGTGCTTACGCTGGATAATCAGGAACAAGCCGATGAACGCACAGGTGGCGTACATGGAAATAAAGGAGAAGAGGCCGCACTATCGGCGCTAAAAATGATATCCCTTAATTATTCGAATTAAAAGGTTTCATTTTTTTTCAAAATAATTTTTACATTTCTTCTAATGAAAGTTCAAATATTCATACCCTGTTTTGTTGACCAGTTGTATCCTCAGACTGCCTTTAATATGGTAAGGGTTTTGGAAAAAGCGTGCTGTGATGTTACTTATAACACCAATCAGACCTGTTGTGGGCAGCCTGCTTTTAACGCAGGCTTTTGGGAAGAAGCAAAAAGTGTGGCAGCGAAATTTTTGGAAGATTTTGATAACACGGATTACATTGTGGCGCCTTCTGCTTCATGTGTTGGTTTTGTAAGAAATTATTACTCAAAACTTTTTGAAAACTCTTCTCAGCACAACCAGGTCAAAGGTCTTTCATCACGTATTTTTGAATTCACTGAGTTTCTTACAAAGATTTTAAAGATAGAAAATTTTGGGGCCGAACTAAATGTAAAAGCCACCTACCACGATAGTTGCGCTGGTTTACGCGAATGCCAAATTAAGGAAGGCCCCCGCAGCCTGCTGCGTAAAGTAAAAGGACTTGAGTTGGTGGAGATGGCTGAAACAGAAACCTGTTGCGGCTTTGGAGGTACCTTTTCGGTTAAGTTTGATGCAATTTCCAACGCAATGGCCGATCAAAAAATAAATCACGCCATAAATACCGGGGCTTCCCATATTATCTCTACAGATATTAGCTGCCTGATGCATTTGCAAGGCGTTATTGCCAAAAAGGCTTTACCGATCACTACAATGCACATTGCTGATGTGCTGGCCAGTGGGTGGGAAGAATAAAAAATTGTTCAGATGACTGAGTAAGATTATTTACCGGCAAAGCAATAAATAATAAGATTTTTAATTCTATTTTTTCTTCAGTAAGGCTATAAAGATTACAATAGTTGTATAAAAGGAATGTTAGAAGCAGAACGTGTACCACCTCAATAAATTGAAGCCCGGAAAGTCTCATCGGTGCAATAAAAAATGCGTTACATTCCTGTAATAAACGCAATAGCAGCCATTATAGCAAAAAAAGTCAGAACAATGCCGATAGCAACAAATGTGTCATGCAATTCGACTGAGTGAATCTTTGTCATACCGTGAAGTTTAAATAATTAAAAAATAAAGCAACGCTTCGAAAAAAAATTAATTTAACTTGGTTATCAGGGTAAAGTATTGGTACGAATTTAATATTTATTTCTTAAAAGTGCAAAATTTTTAACAAAAAAAATAAAGTGCATTTTTTTATTTAGATTTCTTACGTCAATATCGATGTGTTAAACCTGGAAGGAAATCAATTTCAAATGCCCAGAGATCGCGAAGGTAGAACCGGAAACTTTTAAATTTTTAAAATTAAAAATCCTCCGGAACTTATTACTGATTTTAACCAGCAGGAAATTACAGAGGATTTTTAAATATTATTTTAGAATATCCTACTTAGCTCTTCTTAAACTTTTTATTTAGAAGGGCGTTTATTACACCACTATTTTTATAGTCCACCATTCCATTAAACCGAAGCGGATGTATCGTAGAAGGTATAGTAAGACGCAATGACTTGTCAGAAGCCATCCGCTCCCGGGCAGATAGGCGGCTAAAACTTCCTGTAGAAATATATTTAAATATTTTTGTCAGATTATCATCCCGTGAATCCCCCCAAGGCAAATCTACAAAGTCACTCGCCAACTGATCCGGAATAATTCCGTTAAAATAACCTCCCTGGTTGTTGGCATTTCTGGTTTCAAAATTGATCGCATACAGATCGGCAAGATTCTTTTCTACTCCATTTGGAAAATCGGAAATAGAGAATGTAAAGAAACCAACCGGTTTGCCATAGGTAGTATCTCCTACCAGTTTTACGTCCAGATAAGGTTTTAGGTTATTAAGCGTCAATTCACTGGCTGAGGCAGTGTTCCCGGTACCTATAAAAAATACGTGCGCTAAATTCAAGCTTCCGCCCCCGTTAAAAAGTACTTTTGATTCAAGTCCAATCTGGCTTGCAACGGCGGTTAACTTATCATTGTACAAATAATTATACATGACTTTTCCGGCCACTGACGAGGGAGCGATAAGGCTATCAATATATTCTGCGGTAGCCACAGAGCCGCCGCCATTATACCGGAGATCAACTATTAAGTCTAAAATGCCTGCTGCCGAAAATTTGCTGAATACCCTGTCTAACTCGGATTTAGTAAGGGTGGCCCCGTTGGTATTAAATACGTTGGCAAATGTGTTGAAAACAAAATAACCGACGTTTTTTCCGCCAACCGAATAAACCGTGTCGAATAAAACAGGATTGATATCATAAACGGCTTGAGTGAGCGTACTGGTCTGGGTTTGTCCGTCTGGTCTTAAAAAAGTGAAAGATGAACTTGTATTGTTATAAACTGCATCAATGACTTTTTGAACATTAGTTCCGTTGCTGCCATCGTAAGAAATATTATTATCGCCATTGATGGCCGTTATTTCCCATCCGCGCGTAACGCCCGCTTTTCCGGCGGGAGAATTTTTATCTGCAAACAAAACAAAAAGATAATACTTTCCCTGACCATCTGATGCATAAGTTACCTGCATCCCCAAATCCCCCGCCACGCCTTGCTGAATTTCTCCGGCCACAGCACCTGTTTTATCGAGAAAGCTATATTTATCGTATGGATTTCCAGTTGAAGGATTAATTGCATAAGTTTTCATATTGTCCAGCAACACATCTGCAGAATCATAGTTGGAACTCAAAGGATCCAATTTTGGAACCTGTTTGTACCAATAATAAGTGGGAAGATAATCAGCAGCCGACGTATCCCTGCCGCCATCCACAAAACTTACCTGCATGATATTATACATGAGGTATTTTAGCGAATCGGCATCCGATAGTTGAACCGGCGTATCAGGAGTATCGGGAGTGCCAGGTGTCGAATCGCCCTTATCCTTTTTGCAGGAAGAAATAATAAATGAGCCCAGCAGTATTATCAATAGATATAGGGTTACGGAAGACAACGAGGTATTTTTTTTCATATAAGAATTTTCAGTCGACAAAATAAAGAATTTAAGGGAAGAATAAGTCATTATTTTGCTAAATTTTTAAGAAAATTTAGCTGACGTGCGGTTCATCAACATCAGTAAACAAACAAAAAATGTATTTTTTAATTTGATTGGCAAATTATGGCCGACAATTAATAGTTCTATCAGCATATACGAGCGTTTTTCTCCAAAAGATTTTTTGGCTGAAAAAAACTTTTGCAGTTAGTTATCTTTACAACCTTTAAAAAATATTTAATTAATTTTTTATGGAGCAACTGACACTTGGCATAGGCACAAGACTTCAACACACACAATACGGACCAGGTGTAATAGTGGGCGTGAGGCTGGCAACGTATCTGATATCTTTTATCAACTATGGCATAAAAGAGATTGATAAAACAGACGATAAATTGGAAGAAATTATTCCTGAGAATGTTACGGTCGAATTGGAAACGACAAGCGAAGTGGAAAAATCATTGTTGAAGATATTAAGGTTGTGGAGTGACCCATCAGAGATAGTACCTCTTGGAGATCGTTGGAAAGGCGGAACGATGTCGCTTCAGCCGGGCGACAAAACCCAAAAGGCAAAAGAAATACCCGTAGACATTTTTTTTCATAAAATAGTGATGCTGCGCGACAGGTTGCGTGTGATGGAACAGCAAATCAATGCGCACAAAATATTGAGCGATGAAGAAAAGGTAAACCTGCAACAATACATTACAAGAATCTATGGAACGCTTACTACGTTTAATGTGCTGTTTAAAAATAAAGAGGATTGGTTCGTTGGCGATAAGGGCAGCGGCGAGTAAAGTGGTATAATAAAATGCAATGCTGGCGAAGAGGTAAGTGATCAATATTCGATGTCTAATATTCGATGTTCAAGGAGAAGCAAATGATCAATGATCAATGTTCAATGCTCAATATTCAAGTGTCGATAGGATAATAGTATGATTAAGTACGTCCTTCCAGAGCAGATAATTGTCTTGTAGTTAATTCATAAATTCGCGAACTTAAAACATCTTACGTCCGGCAGTAAAAGAAGTAATTTTTTCGATTTTTATTTTGAATTGTGTTTCCACTCGCGTCATCTTCCCGTGTACTTTCAAATTCAAAGTCGTTTGGTTTTGACTAATGAGGATCAGAACTTCCCTTAATCGGTGTAAAAAAAATTGCATTACATAAAATTGGCTAAACCTTATTTTTACAAAAATTGACCAATGAAATATTTACTTTTTTGCGCGCTTTCCTGTGTTTTGTTTTCGGGCTGCAAGGCTCAGCAAAATGCGCCTTTTGTAAAGCTGAAAAACGATAATACGTTGTTGTGGGAAGTGAGTGGTAATGAATTAAAAAAGCCCAGTTTCCTTTTTGGGACTTTCCATTTGTTATGCAAAGATGATATCCGCTTTAGCGATCAGTTGAAACGCGCAATGAAACAGTGCGATACTATTTATATGGAGCTGGACATGGATGATCCTACCATGATGCTGAGTGGCATGTTGTACATGAATATGAAAGGCGGGAAAACGTTGAAAGATCTTTATACTCCCGAGGAGTACAAGAGGCTGCAAAATTATTTTTCAGATTCGTTGAAAATGCCTCTGTCACTTCTTCAAAGTGCAAAGCCCTATTTTTTAGTAGCGCTGCTTTATCCACGAATGATGGATTGCAGTAGCCCGTCCGGAGTAGAGGAAGAACTGGTAAAAATTGCCAAAGAAGATAAAAAGGAAATTAACGGCTTGGAGACGATGCAATTTCAGGCTTCCGTGTTCGATAGCATTCCTTATAAAGTGCAGGCCAAAGAATTGCTAAAGAATATTGATAGCTTTAGTGTCAATAAAAAGGAATTCCAAACGATGCTCAGCTATTATAAAAATCAGCAATTAGATTCGATTAGCAGGATGATGAGCAAAAGCGAATTCGGTTCGGACAAATATGATAACTTGCTTTTAAATGACAGGAATAAAAATTGGGTGGGGCAGCTAAATGAAATCATGAAAAGGGAAAGTGTGTTTGTTGCGGTAGGAGCGGGGCATTTGGTTGGTGATCAGGGATTGATTCAGCTTTTACGAAGAGCTGGATATAAGGTAGAACCACTGGAGAATAAAAAAGAAACTGGTAACAGTCAGGTAGCTGATAATTTTACAAAAACAGATTGATCCATAATTTCGCAAGGTGAAATAGAACAAAAGAGAAAAAGGATATCTCCAAACAAAAAAAACCTGTAAATCTATTTACAGGTTTGGGAATAAAATAACTATTTAGTGAAGTCCTATTAAAACTGTTCTAATTTGCTAAAGAAAAAATCTCCTTCGATTTGGGCATTTTCATCACTGTCGCTTCCATGCACCGCATTTTCGCCGATAGAAGCTGCATATAATTTTCTTATAGTTCCCTCTTCAGCCTGCGCAGGATTGGTAGCGCCTATCAATTTTCTGAAATCGTCTACGGCGTTTTCTTTTTCAAGAATTGCAGCGGTAATAGGTCCGCGGCTCATAAATTCCACTAATTCACCATAGAAAGGCCTCTCTTTATGTACTGCATAAAATTCACCAGCTTTGGCAGCAGAAATATGAGTCATTTTCATAGCAACAATGCGAAATCCTGCTTCATTAATCATCTTTAAAATAGCGCCCGTATTTCCCTTAGAGGTCGCATCAGGCTTAATCATTGTAAAAGTTCTGTTAGTCATTTTTTTATTTTGGGTGCGAAGCTAAGAAATAAATGGAAGCATTTATCGCCAGTTTTGATGATTTTAAGTTAAGATTTTTTGCAAATAATAAATGCATAAAAAGTTTCGCATGTTGGTGGGTGCTGAACGAATTCAACATAAGGTTTTGTTCGCCCAACGCCGGTAAACAAATATTTAATCACTTTTTATTTTTACTCACCGGTCGCGGCTAAGAATTTTATATTTTTATAACCATGGCAGGGATACATTTTTGAGGCATTAACAGCATTTTTGCAAAAACACTTTGCTTTTAGTGGATTATCCCTCAGAAAAAAATGATAATATTGCGCCTACAACATGAGAACGGCATTTGAAATATTACCCGCATCGTTTGATGCATCCACTTGTACACTTTTTTGCGAAGTAAGCAATGAAGGATTTTCTTTTTGTATTAAGGATGATACAAATAATTCTTTCGTGGGACTGGCGATTTATAATTATGATAAGACCAAGCCATCTGTAGGATTACCTATTGATTTACAAATTGTTTTTCATCAAAAAAAGGAAATATTATCGCAGCAGTTCAATAAGGTATTTGTCGTTTATTCTCTGCCTCAAAGTGTATTTATCCCGTTTTCAATGTACGACGGGGATAGAAATGCTGCAGTTATTATGAATTTGCTTCATGGAGATTTTTGCGAAAATGAAATTATACTCACCGATCTTATCACCGAACAATCGGTTTATAATTGCTACCGGGTACCCTCGGCACTTTATAAAGTGTTGCAGGAGCATTATCCCGATGCTTCAACTACGCACCAGTATACACTTTTATTAAAAAAGCCGGTTGAAAAGAATGATAAGCTTTCCGTAATTTTTTATGGAAAAAAATTGGTTGTTTCATTGATTAAAAACGGGGAGCACCAATTGATCAATAGCTTTGGATACAATACTCCGCAAGATGCCTCATACGTATTGCGCAATATTTGTCATCAACTCGGAACTGAAAATATCGGCCTTGTGATTAATGGATTGATAGAAGAAGATTCATCGCTTTATAAAGAAATCTACAAATATTTTGCTGAAATAGAATTTTCAAAATTACCTGCAGATTTGAATTTTTCAGACGAGATTAAACAGTACCCATCCCATTATTTTAGTTATATTTTTGCTCTTGATTCATGCGTATAATTACCGGTAAATATGGTGGGCGAAAGATAAATCCACCTTCTAAAATGCCCCACACACGGCCCACTACGGACATTGCCAAAGAAGGTTTATTTAATATTATTGGGAATAATATTTCCATCGAAGGATTAAAAACACTTGATATTTTTGGAGGAACAGGAAGTATCAGTTATGAATTAGCCTCACGTG
>Ga0164241_10007071_pt1 | contig 10130 bp, 8 predicted proteins | sample OricomyardsoilBY_FD_108780 | JGI IMG/M metagenome (GOLD analysis project Ga0164241, IMG submission 108780) | Backyard soil microbial communities from Emeryville, California, USA - Original compost - Back yard soil (BY) | ecosystem: Environmental > Terrestrial > Soil > Unclassified | place: USA... | reverse complement strand
TGGCACATGTACGGCGTAGGCACCGCCGCCGCGCTATTCAAACACATTCGGCTCGGCGACGTTCAGGCGGCGAAGCTCTATCTCGCGCACCTCACGATTATGGCAAAATCGATCACGAACAAGCTCGTGAGGGGTGAGCGGCCGCTAGGTGTTCGCTACACCTCCGCCTTCCTCGAGGGCGCGCTCAAGTCGCTGAGGTTCAAGATTGATCGCGGTCAGCGACTCTACGTCAAGAAGAGTTAGGGCCCGCGAATGGCTAAGTCGGTCGAAGATCGTGGTCGAAGCGCCCGGATGGCCAGGCGCGACGAAGGCGCATACTGCAGTAGGTAACTGAGGAGCAACGAAGCCAGGCGGAATGCATCGGCCGCGAGATCGATCGACTTAGGCATTCGCGGGCCCTTAGCTCGAGCTTCAGCGGCGCTCGGCGAACACGTTGCGCCTGCTATCCAAGTCGTAGCGAAACGTCGAGGTGGCGCCGCTGACGAAGTACCACAGCACACCAGGACGCGGGCGCTTGAGACGCACCACGTCGCGCAGTGTCATGAGCGTGTAGAACTTGACCCAGCGCGCGGCGTCCAAGATCGCCGTGGGGCCACCGAGGCGCGCATGCTTACCAAACGCCGCACCTACCGCGAACTGATACTGCATGTGTAGCGGACGAACATCGGCTCCGGTCCGCACCCCAAGGTGCAGCACGTCTGACTCGACGGCGTTGATCACGCGCAACCCGCGATGGATGGCCCGAATCAAGAGATCGGTTTCTTCCGCACCTCGGAAGACGGGAGCGCCGGGACCGAGCAGCGGGTCGAAGCCACCGAGGCTGGCTAACACCTCGCGACGAACGCCGAAATTTGCGCCGATGCCAAGGTCGTCGCTCGGCAACGGGACCGAGCCCTGCTGAACGCGTACCTTGGGCTCGAACGAAGGCGCGTAGTCGTCCTCGTTTTGCTTCGGAGGTAGGTGCACGCGTCCGAATACGAGCGCGGCATCGGGATCCGCATCGAAGATGGACAACATGCAAGAGGCCCAGCCAGGCGCTGGACGACAATCGTCGTCCGTGAAGGCTATGATTGGCGCGCTGGTGGCGGCGACCCCCGCGTTGCGAGCATTGCTGGCGCCGGCTTCACTCGAACGAATAACGCGCACACGTGGATCCGCCTGGACCTCTCTCAAAGCTTCGAAGGTGCGATCGTCCGTGCTCTGGTCGACGACCACTAGCTCGAAATCGAGAGGATCTTGCAAGACGGCACGCACCGTCTCGGCGGCCTCGCCACCTCGGTTCCGCGTCGGAATCACAACCGCAAGTCGCGCCATCGGTCTCAAGGCTACTACTAAACCAGCGGCTGCCGCACTAGCTCTAGCTTGGGCGCCGCACGAGACGGAACAGCGGCGACAGCCACCCCAGCCGGCGGCTTCCACGATTGAAGCTCGCTGCCAGCTCCCACTTGAGCTGGGCGCCAGCCCGGGACGACACCCAAATGCCACTGCAAGTAGTGACGACGTCGGGTCCCCAACGAGTCTTGGAAACGTCCGTCCCGCAAGACAGATTGACGACGCGCAGCTTGCGCTCGATTGCCCATTTGATGGCCTCGGCGACGGTCGTGGTCATGACGCTGTAGCCGGCCCAATCCGGATCGAAGCCGGAAAAGTACAGGTACAGCTCGTCTCCGAGCAGGAAACCGAGCCGCGAAGCTACGAGCTCGTCCCCGATGCGCAGCTCGAAGGCACGCAGCCCCGGAGCCCTTTCCGGCGAGGCGGCCAGAGCTCTCAGCAACCCGCGCGCCGACTCGTGCGTGAAGTAGTCGGCGTGATCCGACATCTTGGGTGCTCGTGAGCGCAGCGTATGCAGACGAAAGAAGCTCTCCAGAGCGCCGCTCAATTCGCTGGCCTCGCTGACGACTCGGAAGTCGAATACTTTACGGTCGCGGGCGAGTGAGTTGTAGCACTTTCGCAGCGACTCTTTGACGTTGCGCGAGCGCGTTGCTCGAAATTGCTCCCAAGTGTCTGGCAAGGCCAGCACGTAGTCCGCGGTATCACGACGCCAGCTGAAGTTTGTCGTCGCACTTAGCAGCTGGTGGGCTTCGCCACTTTGACGTACCCCGTCCCAAGCAAACCAATCCCAGGTGTGGTCCACGCTCGTCAAGTGCTGCAGCAGCGCTCGCGTCGCGGGGCCCTCGTGTTCAGGCGCGCAAATCATACCGCGCAGCTCGGTGATGTTTTTATCGACCCCCAAAAAGGTGATACTGCGCGTGCGCAGGGGTCCCATGGCGGGGCGCTCCGTCAGCATGAGTGGCGCCAACGCAACGAGCGTCCCTTGCTCGTCGCGCACGGCGTGCACGAACAGCCTGTCGCGCAGCACCCGACGGTCTTCGCGGAAAAGCAGCCACCAGCCGACCAGCCAATCGCACGTGGCGAAGGGCAGCCGGGGCCGCATGGCGAGCGATAGCTGATTCAATTCTCCGGCAAGCGCACGAAGCTCGTCAGCACCGGCAATCAACTGAACCGTAAGTCTCATTTTGAGCGAACGTCGCTGCTGCTTCCTGAAGTGAGCCCGCGCCTTACCACGGCTGACCCAGCTGAGAGTGAAGTGAAGCACACGACCGCGGCGGACCCGCCAAAAATTGCACCCGACGCGCCTTGCCACGATGACCAGGGGCGACGTTGTTTCGTAAGGACACAGTTCACCTGAGCTCGGCAACGCGCGCCATTTCAGGTCGACCCCGAATCAGGAACGGCAACCACGCGCGGCGAGCGTCAAAAAGCCGCTACTCGACGACGATTACGTCGCCCGTGCGCAGCGGAAACTGGGCCGCGTTGTCTTCATTGCGAAGAATGGCGTTCCAAGTGAAGCGGATGCGCTTGTAGCTCGGGAACTGGCGCAACACGAAGATCTTGGTCTTATCGGCGAATTCGCTCGGGCCCCCCGACTGGGCCATCGCTTCCACCAAACGGGCCGGCGGCTCGAGCGTGAGAACGCCGATGTGAGCAACCTCGCCCACCACGGTGACTGAAATGGGCTGTGACGTCGTCACGTTGACGGTCACGCGAGGACTCACCACGAACTGCTTCAGCGCAACTTCGATCTCACGCGAAAGCTCGAGGGGACGCTTACCGGCGACGACCAGCTCACCCACCAGCGGGAGCGCGATTTTGCCGTCACGACGGATCTTCGCTTCGCCGGAAAGCCCCTCTTGCTCGTAGACGTTGATGTTGATCGAGTCGCCAACGCCGATGACGTAGTCGCCGCTCAGGGCGGCGCGTTCTGTAGGCGGCATCTCTCCGAACCACACGTACTGACCCGCACCCGCGCAGCCGCTGCTCGCGAGGCCGAAGATGAGTGACGCCGACAAGAAGGCCGAGCGAAGCGGAGCGCAAAGGGGCTTGAAGGGAGACACGTTGGCGGCATGCTAGAGCGGGTCCTGCCAAGATGGAACACGCCAAAGCGCGGCCGTTCGTTCGTTTTTGCGATGGCTGAGAGCCTTCGTCGATTGTTTCCGCGCTGACGAGCCTGACGTGTACCGGGTCTCTTGCCACCCGGTCGCGAGTCCCGTAGAGCCGGTAACGTGAAGCTCGGCGTCGGCCTCGATCTCGCGCTCTTGGTCATCGGTTCGCCGGTGCTGGCCGCTGCGGGCTACTTATTGGGAGCGACGCTGCTTTCGGCGCGGCCACGTCCGCCGGCGTTCGGCACCCCGACCCGCCGCTTCCGCTTCGTCGTGCCCGCGCACAACGAGAGCGCGGGTATCGGTGACACGGTGGCGAGCTTGCTCGACGTCGACTACCCGTCCAGCCTATTCGAGGTGGTGGTGGTCGCCGATAACTGCAGCGACGACACGGCTGAAAAAGCCCGCGCCGCCGGCGCGACGGTGATGGTGAGAAACGACACGCAGAAGCGCGGAAAGGGTTACGCCCTGGATCACGCTTTCTCGGCCACGCCGTCCGAAGTCGACGCGGTGGTGGTGATTGACGCCGACACACTGGTTTCGCCGAATCTGCTGCGCGCTTTTGCGGCACGACGCGACGCAGGCGCCCAAGCCATGCAGGCGGACTACGCCGTCCGCAACCCCGATGCGGGCTGGCGCACACGACTCGTTGCGATCGCGTTCGGTGCGTTTCACATCGTGCGTTCTCGCGCCCGTGAGCGGCTCGGCTTGTCGTGCGGGTTGCGCGGCAATGGCATGTGCTTCGCCATGTCACTGCTGAGGGAGGTCCCGCATCGAGCCTATTCCGTGGTGGAGGACGTGGAGTACGGCCTGCGTTTGGGCGAAGCGGGCCACCGCGTGCACTACACGGACGAAGCCCATGTTTACGGCGAGATGGTCACGACATCTGCCGCCGCCGACACGCAGCGCCGACGCTGGGAAGAAGGACGAAAGGCGCTAGTTCGAGAGAATGCCTGGCGATTGCTGAAGGCAGGCGTGTTGAAAGGCGATCGTGTCCGACTCGATCTCGCCCTCGATCTGCTCGTGCCGCCTCTCTCGACCATCGCCGTCGGTGCGCTCATCGGCGAGGTCGCGTCGCTGGGACTGTTGGTCGTCGGTGCCCCCGGGTTCGCGTCGGCTGCGTTCGGCACCGCGCTCGGCGGCGTTGGCGTGTACGTGTTGCGTGGCTGGATGGTCTCCGGCACCGGAGCGCGCGGGCTTGCGGACTTGGGGCTGGCTCCCTTTTACGTAGCCTGGAAAATCGCGCTGCGTTTTCGGAAGCCGCCACGAGCTACCACGGAATGGGTAAGGACCAAGCGCGAGGCCAGCAGCAACGCGCCGCGGTGAGGCTCGGTCAGGTGCGCAAGACCGCGTCGTAGGCCTCGGCGGCGTCGCGGGCCATTCGCTGGAGGTTGAAATAGCTCACGGCGCGCTCTCGGCCATGTTGTCCGAGACGCAGACGCAAGTCGCGGTCGCGAACCAAGCGTGAGATGTTCGCGGACAGCGCCGGTACTTCCCACGGCGGCGACAACAGGCCGGAGCGGTCGTGCTCGACGACCTCGGGCGTGCCGCCATTGTCGATGGCGACCACGGGCTTGGCCATGGCCATCGCCTCCAGAAACACGAGGCCGAAAGGCTCTTCGAAGCTCGGCAGGGTGAAGACGTCACATGCAGCCATGACGCGCTCGATATCGCTGCGCCCGCCCGTGAACGTCACGCCATTCGTCACCCCGAGCTTGGCGGCCAAGGCTCGCAGCTCGGCGGCGTACCCGCCGCCGGTGCCGGACGTGTCCTCACCGACGATCATCAGCCGCAGATCGGGAAATTCGCCACGCGCGAGCGCGAAGGCCTGCAAAAGCTCGCGCTGGCCCTTCCACGAAAACAGCCGCGACACGGAGGCCAGCAACGGAGCGTCGAGAGGTATGCCCAGCTCTCGACGCAACGAGGTGCCGTCGGTGGCCGGGTTCCAGCGCGCAGGGTCGATCGCGTTGAGGACCGTGTAGACGTCTCGTGGGCGTCGGCCCATCGCGATCACGCTGCGCGTGACGTACTGCGAGATACTGAACACGGCATCCGCTTGCTCGACGCCCCAACGCGCGGCCCGGCTGTACTCGTCCGACCACTTCACGTGCACGTGCACGATTGATTTTGCCCCCGTCAGCTTACCGAGCGCGACAGCATAGACGGCGTTGCGCGGTCTGTCGGTGCTGTGGATGATACGAATCCGATTCGCCTTGACGTAACGGCGCAGGTCCCAAAAGTCCTTTGGCACCGCGCTCAACCCGGGCAACGTACCCAGCAGCTTGGAAAGATCACGCCCCGCCCAGGGCACGAAATGGGTCGGTCGTACGCGCAGCTCGGGAATGGAGCGCATGATGCGCAAGGGCAACGGCTCGGCCCCACCATCGCCGGCGGTACAGGCGACATGGACCTCGAAGCGCTCACGATCGAGCCCGCGCATGATATCGGCATGAACGGCCGCGTCGGCCCCGAACTCTTCTTGGGCGTGAACGAACAGGACGCCGATTTTCTCGCTCATGGCTGAGCCTGCTTTGCTGGCGGGGGTATCCGAGAAAGCACGACCGTGCCCGTATACCAGTCAAATCAGCCGTGGTGTAGCGCTCACGCCGGCCTAGCCACGCCGCGGACTGGCGGCGTGCATGCCGAGACAGAAACGCTAGGAGTCGGAAACCAGTCGGGTTTCACGCCGGAACCGGGCCGGGTTAGCCTGGGCGCCTATGTCCTCGCCGCCTTCGCAGACCTCCTCCAAAGTGTTCGCGCTCGAGCTGGTGAAGCTCCTCGTCCAAGTAGCCTGGGCCGATCACGACGTCGCGCCGGCAGAAGCCGAGGCGCTGTTGGCGTTCGCGCGCCGCAGTGGGCTAGCTGACGACGAGCTCTCCGGCCTATCGGCAATGCTGAGCGGGCGCGCCCCGCTCGCCCCGCCCAATTTGGGCCTGCTCAAAGAGCGCCGAACCGAAGTCCTGCGCGCGGTCAAAGAGCTGCTCTTGTCCGACCTGAGCGTGGCCGAAGAAGAAGAAGAGGTGCTCAGCCAGATAGCGGCGCTGCTGGGCTAGCCAACAGCGCCGCTCGCGGGCGTCGTCGAAGAGCTCACGCTTCTTCGACGTCTTCTTCGTCTTCTTCGTTGTCTTCGGCTTCGCGCGCGGCCTTTTCGTCGGAGTCGGGAGCGCGCAGCTTGTAGCCGGAGCCACGCAGCGTTTCGAGCGGCAAGGCGTCACCCAGCTTGGCGCGCAGGCGCCGCACGTGGATGTCGACGGTGCGGGGGCCGCCTTCGTAACGGTTGCCCCAGACGCGCGCGAGCAAGTGCTCGCGTGACAACACCTTGCCGCGCCGTTCGCACAAGTAGGCGAGCAGCGCGAACTCTTTGGCCGTCAGAGCGATTGGTCGGCCATCGACGAACACTTCATGGCCGGCCTTGTCGACCACGATGCCCGCCACCTTGTGACGTTCCTCGGTCGCGAACTCGCTCCGGCGCCATTCCAGCGCTCGGATACGACCGTAAAGCTCCTCGGGAACGTACGGATGAAGTACGAAATCATCGAAACCCGTGGACGGGTCGATGCGGGCAATTTGCCCGACTGTTACGGCAATGATCGCGCCGACGTTGTCGAAGTACGGTTCCTTCCGGACCGCGCGGAGGGCGGCAACGGCGAGGTCGGGGCGGTCGAGCGCCTCGAAAACCAGTGCCCGGGGGCGCACTTCCAGCTCGTCGTCGTCTTCTTGGATGAGCTCGACTGGGTCGTCCCACAGATCGAGCGTTCTTACCGTCGCGCCTAGCTGGCGCAACGTGGATGAAGCGCCTTCTTCGCGCTCGAGCATCGGTCCGTGACCGATGACTGCGACGAAGCTTTTGGCTCGAGAATGCTCAGATTTCAGTGCCGCCAACTGTTATCCGTGAGATTTTGATGGTTGGGCAGCCCACACCGACGGGGACGCTTTGGCCGTCTTTGCCGCATGTCCAGTTGCCGTCGGATAGAGCCACATCGTTACCCAGCTCACTTACCTCGCGGAGTGTTTCGGGACCGTTGCCAATAAGATTCACGCCTTTCAACGGTGTCGTCAGTTTTCCGTCCTCGATCAGGTAGCTTTCCGTGAGCGAGAAGACGAAGTCTCCGTTCGAGATATCGACCTGACCGCCACCAAAGGTCTTGGCATAAATGCCGCGTTTCACGCCGCGCAACATCTCTTCCGGATCGTGCGGGCCGGCCAAGAGCACGGTGTTGGTCATGCGCGGCATGGGTGACGCGGCGAAGCTTTCGCGACGGCCATTACCCGTAGGGGTGACACCGAAATGCCTCGAAGAGAGACGGTCCTGCATGTAACCGCGCAGAATTCCGTTCTCGATCAACACCGAGCGCTCGGGCGTGAGCCCTTCGTCGTCGACGTTGATCGAGCCGCGGCTCTGCAACAGCGTGGCGTCGTCGACCACCGTGCACAACGAGCTGGCGACTACCTCGCCGATCTTGTCGCTGTAATTGCTGGTCTTCTTGCGGTTGAAGTCGGCTTCCAGCCCGTGACCGACGGCCTCGTGCAACAAAATGCCGCTGTCGCCCGGAGCCAACACCACCTCCATTTGACCGGCCGGTGCCGAGCGCGCGTCGAGCAACACGAGCGCTTGCTGGGCCGCGATTTTCGCGTGATCTTCGGGGGATTTGCCGGCGAAGTAGCTGAGCGTCATCCGTCCGCCGCCGCCGCTGCGCCCCGACTCGCGCTTGCCCCCGTGCTCGGCGACGGCGCTGATGCCGAAGCGCAGCATGGGCTGAAAGTCGCGCACGAAGCGGCCGTCACTGGTGGCGATCAAGATCTCGCGCACTTCTTCGGAGAACGAGGCCGAGGCCTTGATCAGCCGCGAATCGAAGGCGAGCACGGCCAGGCTCGCGCGCTCGAGCAAGTCTCGCTTTTCGGTGCCCGGTACGTCGAGCGTCGTTTGCTCCAGTCGGTAGCGGTCGGCCACGTCGCGGCGCTCGAGCTTGACCGGATCGATGGTCTTGCCGCCGTCGGCGATACGGGCCGCGGTTTCGGCGGCGCGTTTCATGGCGTCGAATTCGAGGTCCTCGACGTAGGCGTAGCCGGTGGCGTAGCCTTTTTGGACGCGCACCCCCAGCCCCAGGCTGACCCCACGTGAGGCGCTGCGCAAAATGCCCTCTTCGAAATTGAGCCCGCCGCCAGCGCGGTATTCGAAGAACAAATCCGCGTAGTCGCCACCTTTGGACAACGCGACGCTCAACAGTCGCCCGCAGATTGCCTCGTCGATGCCTACGGGCCCGCCGGCAGCAAAGGGCGCACGGTACGCGCCCAAGGCGGCGGAGCTCAAATCGGGTTGCACTAGGGGATCATTGTACCCCTAGGGCCATCAATCAAGGGGGGCCGCGACACGGCCTCGATGCTAGGCTTTCTGGCCGAGTTGCCCGCAGAAACGCTCAACTCGAGCCGTGCTGCTGACCACTAGGAGCCATGGGAAAAGTGATGACCAAGCTGCCCTAAGCGCGCCGGTATTCGAAACCAGCGCGCGTCAGCTCACCTTCGACGGCGCTGATGTGCTCGGGGTCGTTGGTCTCGATGACCAGCTCGACCCGAGTCTGCCCCAGCTCGACGCCGGAAAACGCTCGGTCGTGCTCGATGCTGACGATGTTGGCGCGCGCCCGAGCCACCGCGCCGGTGATCTCGTGCAAGGTGCCCGCCACGTCGGGCGCCGTGATCCACAACCGGCAGAGCCGGCCGCTCTTGACGAGGCCGCGCTGGATGACCCGCGACACCAGGTTCACGTCGATGTTGCCGCCGGAAATGACGATGATCACGCGCCGACCCGCGAGCCCCAAGTCACGGTGTAAGAGCGCCGCCAAGCCGACCGCGCCCGCGCCTTCGGCCACCGTTCGCTCGCGCTCGAGCAACAGCAAGATAGCTTCTGCAATCTCCTCTTCGTCTACGAGCACGATCTCGTCCACGAGCGATTTGACCACCTGCCGCGTGAGCTGGCCGACACGCCGGACCGCGATGCCGTCCGCGATGGTTTTGCCGCCCGGCAGCGCCGTGGGTGGTAACGAGGTCGGTAGCTCGGATTCGAGCGCGCGCTGCATGCCGGGAAAGGTGCGTGACTCGACGCCAATGATCCGAACGTCCGGCTTCTTTACGCGGAGTACGGTGGCGATGCCGGCGATCAAACCTCCACCGCCCACCGGCACGATCACGGCGTCGAAGTCGGCGAGCTGCTCCAACAGCTCCAAGCCGATGGTGCCTTGCCCCGCCATGACCTCGTGGTCGTCGAACGGATGAACGTAAATGGCGCCGGACTCGGCCGCCAGCTGGGCCGCGCGCTCGGCGGCGGCGTCGTACCCGGAGCCGTGCAACAGCACGTGGGCGCCATAGCTCTCGGTGGCTTGAACCTTCACCAGTGGCGTCGCTTCCGGCATGACGACCGTCGCGACAACCCCTAAGCGTGACGCGTGCAGCGCCACGGCTTGGGCGTGATTTCCAGCGCTGGCGGTGATGACGCCACGTGCCCGTTCGGCCTCGCTCAGGGTGAGCAGGCGGGAGGCGGCGCCGCGCTCTTTGAAAGAGCCCGTAAACTGTAGGTTTTCGAGCTTTAAATAGACCTGGCAGCCCAGAAGTCGAGAAAGCACGGCGCTCTCGCTGAGGGGCGTACGCCGCACCCTCCCGGCAATGCGGACCTGCGCGCGCTCGACATCGGCAAGC
>Ga0164241_10007070_pt1 | contig 10131 bp, 10 predicted proteins | sample OricomyardsoilBY_FD_108780 | JGI IMG/M metagenome (GOLD analysis project Ga0164241, IMG submission 108780) | Backyard soil microbial communities from Emeryville, California, USA - Original compost - Back yard soil (BY) | ecosystem: Environmental > Terrestrial > Soil > Unclassified | place: USA... | reverse complement strand
CTCGCCGACACCGAACACGCCGTCGCCGAGAAGTACGGCTCGTGGGGTGAGAAGAGCCTCTACGGCCGCAAGTTCATGGGCATCATCCGGTCCACGTTCCTCATCGGCAAAGACGGGAAGATCGCCAAGGTGTGGCCCAAGGTGAAGGTCGCCGGTCACGTCGACGAAGTGCTGGAAGCGGTGAAGGCGCTGAAGTGAAGTAGGCGCATGCATCTCGCGCTGGCGGTCGCTCTCACGGCGGTACTCGCAGCTCCCGAAGACATTTCGCCGCCGCCGCGTGGGCAGTGGGTCGTCGATGAGACGGGTCGGCTGAATTCGCGCACCGTGCAGCAGCTCAACGAGATCGCCGCGAACATCGATGCCACGCGCGCGGGGCAGCTCGGCATCGCGGTCATCGAGAGCACCGACGGCATGAAGCCGCGCGACTTCGGTACACGGCTCTTCAATTCGTGGGGCGTGGGCCATCACACGACGAATGACGGCGTGCTGATTCTGGTCGCGGTCGGTGATCGCAAAGCCGAAATCGTTCTCGGTGACGGAGCGACCATCAACTCGTCGCAGACCGACGTGGTGATGCGCGACGACCTCGTCGCGAACATGAAGCGCTCGAACCTCGATGAAGCGGTGCTGGCTTCGTCGCGCGCGATTGCGTCGCTCATCGGCGCTTCGAGCAATCGCCCGCATTCCGCGGACAACGGCGGGCTCGGGCCCAACAGCTACACCACGCCCGAGAATGATCAGCCGCAGCTCGATGAAGCGCTCGATGCGTACGTGCGCGGTGAAAAGCGTTTCCCCGAATTGAGCCCGCGGAGCTGGGTGGTCGATGTTTCTGGAACCGTGAATGCATCGACGCGCGCGCGGCTCGACGTCGCCGCGAGTGACATCTACGCGGCTGATTCCGGGCGCATCTTCTTTCTGCTGATGAAGAGCACCGCGGGCCGGCCCACCATCGATGAAGTGGTGGCGAAGTTCGTGACGCAGGCCGAACCGCTCTCGGGCCTGGCGATGGCGGTGATCGCGCGTGATGAGACGACGGGCGAAGCGCGCATCTGGTTGCCGCTGAGCCGCGTGCACACCGAGTGGGAACGCTCGCAGGTTCGCAAAGCCGAACAGACGCTCGCGCAGGGTGACTTGATGGCCGCGCGCGAGTTCGCGCAGCAGGCGTTGACCCGTGGCATTCCCCCGCGGCCGATGGGTGAGGTGTTGTCGAAGGGCGTCGAGGAACATTCGACGGCGCTGTCGCTGTCTGGCGTCGGTTTGCTCGGCTTCGGAGGCCTGATGTTCCGCCGCTGGCGCCGCAATCGCCCGCGTCAGTGCACCGCCTGCAACGTGCCCATGCAGCGGCTCAACGAAGAAGCCGACGACGCGCACCTCACCGACAGCCAGCGAACCGAAGAGCGCATCAAGTCGGTCGATTACGACGTGTGGCAGTGCGGGCGCTGCGATGGCGTGCTCGTGCTCGACTACTCGGCGATCTTCAGCCGCTACTCGAAGTGCGTGAGTTGCCACGCGCGCACCAGGAGCAGCACGTCGACCACCGAGGTCTACGCCACCGAATACAGTGGCGGGCGCGTGCGCATCGACGAGCAGTGCGCGAACTGCAACTTCAAGAATTCGTACACGCGCAGCACGCCGCGCATCGTGCGCAGTGAATCGTCGTCATCATCATCTTCGTCGAGCAGCTTCGGCGGAGGCAGCAGCTCAGGCGGTGGTTCGAGCGGCAGTTGGTGACTCAGGGGTTGAGCCAGTGGTGTTCCCACGCGGCGCCGTTCTTCACGTATTCCTCACGCCAATGCAGGCGAAACTCGTGCGCCTTCCAGAACTCGATGCGCTCCGGTTTCACGCGGTAACCGCTCCAGTGCGGAGGGCGCGGCACTTCGCCGCCTTCGTATTTCTTCGTCACCTCTTCGAGGCGCGCTTCGAGTTCAGCGCGCGACTTGAGCGTCTCCGATTGATGCGATGCCCACGCGCCGAGCTGTGAGGCACGCGCGCGCGACGCGAAATACGCATCGGCTTCAGCCGGAGTCACCGCTTCGACCGTGCCCTCGATGCGCACCTGCTGGTCCAACGACGGCCAGTAGAAGTTGAGCGCGGCGACCTGCGTGTCGTTGAGCGCGCGGCCCTTGGCCGAACGCGTGTTCGTGTAGAAAACGAACCCCTGCTCATCGAAGTCTTTGAGCAACACGGTGCGCAGGCTCGGGCGGCCGTTCGCATCGACCGTGGCGAGCGTCATCGCGTTCGGGTCTTTGGGCACGGCGCGACGCGCGGCTTCGAACACTTCAGCGAAGCGTTTGAACGGAGTGGACCACTCGGCGAGATTCATGGCCGGGTCTTATCGCCACGTCAGCGCAAAGGTGAACAGACCTGGTCGGGTGAGTTCCACTCTCGAAACGCGCAGATCTTTCGCTCGGCTGGCGTCGCTGAACGCGAAGAACGCGCCGGCGACTTCGTGGAGCGAAACCGTGTCGTGCTCCAGCGGCCAGTCGCGAACCTCGATGACCGCGCTGTTGGGCCCCACGTTGGTGACGTGCACCGAGCTCTGGTCGAAGTAGCTGCTCCAGAAACGCTGCGCGAGCGCGAGCACGGTCGCGGGTGACGCCATCGACGCCACGAAGCGGAAGAATGACGAGATGTCGGCCTCGGTGATGTCGTAGCCGATGGCGATCGCTTCACGCGGGTTGCCGCGCTGCTTCGCGAGCCAGCCGACGCCGTGAAAGTAGTACTCGACCGGGAACCACTGCGACGAACTCAGGTTCTCGCGGGTCAGCGCGCTGCGATGCGGCTCGGGCCACAGCGAACTCCACGCGTCGACATACGCGGGGTTCTCGCGCGACATCACTTCCATCAAATGCATGATGGCGAAGCCCTTCATGTGAGCGCCACACAACCGCGTCACACCCAACTCCTCGACCCCGACGCCCGTGGGATTGGTCATCGGTGCGACGCAGGCGTCGAACCTCGAATCCATGGTCGCGCCACGTTACGCGAGGACGGGTTAAGAAGTGCCGCGTTTCATGCGTGTCCTGTTTCTCAGCTCCGAAGTCGCGCCGTTCTCGAAGACCGGCGGCCTGGGTGATGTCGGGCAGGCGCTGCCGCGCGCGCTCGCGAAGCTCGGCCACACGGTGCGCGTGGTGTCACCGCTCTATCAATCGGTGCCGCGTGAACGGCTGGCCCGCTTCGGCGCCAACCTGACGCTCGAGTTCCCCTTCGGTCAGTACGACGTCGGCACCTGGCGGCTCGTCGACGACGTCGAATGGGTGTTCATCGATTGCGAGAAGGCGTTCGACCGCGCCGGGCTCTACGGGCATTCAGACGACGCGCGACGCTTCGCGCTGTTCTCGATGGCCGCGTTGTCGACCGCGCAGCGCGATGGCTTCGACGCCGACGTGGTGCACGGCAATGACTGGCAGTCGGGCCTCGCGTTGCTCGCGCTGCGTGAAGGCTTTGCGCATACGCCGCTGGGCAAGGCGAAGCGCGTCTTCACCATTCACAACCTCGCGTTTCAGGGCATCGAGTCGAAGACGGAGATGGACCCGCTCGGAATCCCCTGGTCTTTGTTCTCGGGCGAGGGCGTGGAGTTCTTCGGGCATCTCTCGTTCATGAAGGCCGCGTTGATGACCGCTGAAGTCATCACCACGGTCTCGCCGACCTACGCGAAGGAGATTCAGACCGCGCGCTTCGGCAATCGGCTCGAAGGGTTGCTCTCGTTCAAGAGGCCGTTGCTGCACGGCATTCTCAACGGCGTCGATACGGAGGTGTGGAACCCCGCCACCGACGTGTTTCTGCCCGAGCAGTTCACGGCGAATGACATCAGCGGCCGCGCGCGGTGCCGTTCAGAATTGATCGCGTCGTGCCGCATCGAAGCGCCCGCGAATGGCATGCCGTTGTTCGGAGTGGTCTCGCGGTTGTCGTCGCAGAAGGGCGTCGATCTCATTCAGGCCGCGTTGCCGCGCTTGCTCGAACAGGGCGCGTCGGCGGTGATTCTGGGGTCTGGCGAAGCGCCGCTCGAGAACGGGTGGCGCATGCTGGCGTCTCGTTTCCCGAAGCGGTTGCACGTGCGCATCGGCTTCGATGATTCACTCGCGCATCGCATCGAAGCCGGGAGCGATTTCTTCTTGATGCCCTCGCGCTTCGAGCCGTGCGGTCTCAATCAGATGTACTCGTTGCTCTACGGCTCGGTCCCCGTCGTGCACGGAGTCGGCGGGCTCATCGACACCGTGTTCGACCTCTCGCGCGAAGACGGCACCGGCATCGTGTTCAACCAGCCGACAGCCGATTCGCTCTACGAAGCGCTGGTGCGCGCGGTGGGTTTGTTCCGCGACAAGGAAAGGTACGCGGCGGTGCAACAGCGCGGCATGCGGCAAGACTTCGGCTGGCACAAAGCGGCGCACGCGTACGAAAAGCTCTACGCGAAATAAGAATCAGTCGTGGTTCTTATTTTTGTGCAACTTCACCAACGGCAGGAACACGTCGTCGATGATCTCGTTGATGGCCTGCGGCGTCACCGGCTTGAACGTCAGCAGCATCTCGTGGCGCGCGAGGTCGAGCGGCAGCGTCATCACGCGCGGTGAGAGCAACGTCGGGTCGATTTCTCCCCGGCGAACGGCGCGATGCAGAATTTCGCGCAACGTCGCTCCGAACACCTCACCTGCGTCGCGGCGAGCGGCCCTGCGAATGTCGTCGAGGCTCTGACCGGCTTCCGCGAAGTAGCCCGGGAGGAACGCTGAGAACGCGGTGCTCATCGCGGCCAGCCCCATAAGATACTGCGTCAGTTCCTTCTTCACGCTGCCGAGGTTGCCGACGGTGACAGGGTGCGTGGTCATGTAGTGGCCGACGGCAGCACTCGCGAGTTCAGCGCGACTCGTCCACCGGCGGGCAATGACGGGCCGGCTGGTCTTCGCGCGTTTGGCCACCGCTTCGAGTGAAAACCCGGTGTACCCGCCGGTGCTGAGCACCTCCCAGGCGGCGTCGAGCAGCGTGGTTTCAAGGGCTTGTCCGCGACGGCGGCGTTCGGTCATGGCTCTTCATGCAACTTCATGAGCGGGCTCGCCAGTTCGTATTTAAGATACAGATGTGAATCGTAAACGCGTGTTGGTCTCTGGAGCGAGTATCGCGGGTCCGACGCTGGGCTACTGGCTGGCGAAGTATGGGTTCGACGTGACCATCATCGAGCGGGCGCCAGGCATTCGCGAGAGCGGTTACCCCATCGATATTCGCGGCACGGCGGTCGAAGTGATTCGGCGCATGGGGCTCGAAGAGCGCATCAAACGCGACGCCGTGCATGTGCGGCAGATCACCTTTCTCGATGAAGACGGCAAGACGTTGGTCTCGATGCCGCAGGGCCTCACCAGCGAAGCGAACGACGACATCGAGTTGCCGCGTGGTGCGTTGACGGCGGCGCTGGTCGCTTCGACGAAGCAGCTCGAGTATCGGTTCGCCGATTCAATTTCTGCTCTCAAAGAAGACGCGAATGGCGTCGACGTCACCTTCGCCAGCGGTGCGACGGAGCGCTTCGACCTCATCATCGGCGCAGACGGCATCCATTCACGCACGCGAAAGCTCGCGTTCGGTGATGAGGCGCAATTCACGCACTCCATGGGCTTTTCGTTCGCGGGGTTCACCCTGCAGAACAACTTCGGTCTGCGCGACGAAGCCATCGTCTGGGCGACGGCGGGCCGCAGCGCGATGCTCTATGCGATCGGCCCGAATCCCGAGATGTTCGGCATGTTCGAGGTGGCGACGCCCAAGCTCCCGGAGACTGAAGAGGGCGTTCGCGCCTTCATGCTCGAGCAGTACGCGAACGACGGCTGGGAGATTGGTAAGATGCGAGAAGGCATTCAAAAATCGAAAGACCTTTATTTCGACGAGATCGCGCAGATTCGCATGCCGTCGTGGTCGAAGGGCCGCGTGGCGCTGGTGGGCGACTCCGCGTATGCGCCGTCGTTCTATTCAGGGCAGGGTACGAGCCTCGCGTTGGTGGGCGCCTACGTGCTCGCCGAAGCGCTCTCGAAGCATGCCGACCATCGTGACGCGTTCGCTGAATACGAGGCGCGTTGCCGGCCCTTCGTCGAGGCCAATCAGGCGCTCGCGTCAGGCAGCGTGTTGCATGCTGCGACGCGTGAAGACCTCACAGAGCGAAACAAACTGCTGTCGTCGATGAACGGCCTCGCCCAGCAGTTCGATTCGCGCCGCGACGTCTATTCGTTGCTGAAGTTGTGAGAGCGGAGAGGTAGTTTCGGTAACGACGTGGCGCAGGACACAGACTTAGGCGGTTACCAGCTTGTTGGGCGTCTCGCGGTCGGCGGGATGGCTGAGGTCTACCAGGCCAAGCCGAGGCCCACGACGCAGAAGAGCCCCGGCGAGCCTGACGACATCGTCATCAAGCGACTGCTCCCGAGCTACCGAAACGATGCTTCGTGGGTGAAGCAGTTCGTCGACGAAGCGAAGCTGACGGTGCGGCTGCGTCACCCGAACATCGTGCGCACCTTCCGCTGTTTCAAAGCGGGCATGGACTACTTGATGGTCCAGGAGCTCGTGAGCGGCCGCACGCTCGCGTACATGCAAGACGCGTTTCGCCAGGCGGGCGCGGCGATGCCCGGGAGCGCGGCGGCGTACATCACGATCTGTCTGCTGAAGGCGCTCGACTACATCCACAAAGCGAAGGTCGGCGAGAACGGCGCGACCATCGTTCATCGCGACGTGAACCCCGCGAACATCCTGTTGTCTGTCGCCGGTGACGTGAAGCTCACCGACTTCGGCGTCGCAGAAATCGAAGGCGCGACGCGCGGTGATTCAGGCGCGCTGCGTGGAACCATTCCGTACATGTCGCCCGAAGCGGTGCTGGGTCAGGCGGTCGATCATCGCGCTGACCTGTTCGCGGCGGGCGTCATCTTCTGGGAACTCCTCTCGGGCCAGCGCTTGTTCGCCGGCGAGTCGGAGATGGAGATGATGCACAAGGTGCGCGATTGCCGTGTGCCTCCCGCGACGCGCTTCAACCCTGAAGTGCCCGAGATGGCGGTGGCCATCGCGCGCAAGGCGTTGCAGCCCGACAAGGCGCAGCGTTTTCAGACCGCGGCCGAATTCGTGCGCGTGCTGGAGATTCTCGCCAAGCGAAACGGCTGGCCCGTCGGCGTCGATGCGCTCAAGCCGCTGCTCGGCGGCTGAGTCACGCTACGGTTCGCGGCCATGCGAACCATCGTGCTGTGCGTGGTGATGTTGTCGGCGTGCAAGAAGTCTGCGCCTGACGTCGAGACCCGCCTCACCGAAGCATTGAAAGCCGGCGTACCCGGCATCGTCATCGAACGCGGCGAGCCCGGCGTGCTCAACATGAAGCACGGCAAAGACACGGCGATGGAGCTGACGCTCGACCCCATCATCCGCAAGTGCGCGTCGTCGAAAGAAGAATGCGACTCGGTCATCAGCAACTCGGTCGCCTTGGTGCAGAAGAGCCTCGCCTCGCTCGGCAATGACGAAAAGAAGAGCCCGCTCGACAAGGCGCTCATTCGCCTGACGCCGAAGCCCGCTGAATGGCTCGCGGCGGCCGACGAGATGTTGAATCGCAAACCCGAGAAGCGAGCCGAGAACCGGCTCGAGCGTCAGCGCTTCGTCGGCGAGCTCTCGTGGATGTACGTCGTCGATGAACCTGAAGGCATGGCGCTGGTGAATCACGAGCAACTGACGCAGCTCGGGCTCGATGTGCCGAAGCTGCACGCGCTCGCGGTGGCGAACCTCGCGAAAGAATTCCCGAAGCTTGAACTGACGGAGCTCGGCCCCGGCGTGTGGACGTTGCCCGGCGACTATCTCGATTCAGCGCGGCTGGCGTTGACCGAACAATGGCGCGCCGAGGCGAAGGCGCGCGGAGGCACGTTGTTGCTCGCTGTCCCCGCGCGTGGGCGGGTGTTCGTCACCAACGACGCGAAGCTGCGCGACGTGCTGGTGAAGCTCACCGACCAGGCGTTCGCCGAAGAAGATCACCCGCTCACCAGACAGCTCTTCAGGTGGACCGACGAAGGCTGGGCGCTCGCGGAATGACTTACGGCACCTTCACGGGCTGCAGCGAGTCGTAGCTGCTCTTGCGTGAAGGCATCACCGCGTTCTTCGGCTTCACCACGCGCACGCGATCGAGGCGCGGGCCTTCTTTCGAATGCACGATGAAGGTCCACCCGTTTTCGGTGGTGCGATCGCCGACTTCGGGCAGCGCTCCGGCCTTGTGCGCGAGGAACCCGCCGAGCGTTTCGAATTCACCGTCGGGGAACTTGAAGTCGAACGCGCGCGTGAAGTCTTGAATCGGCAGCATCGCGTCGACGAGGAAGGTGTCGTCGGCCTGCTTCTCGAACGCGCGCACCTCTTCGTCGAACTCGTCGCGGATATCGCCCACGATTTCGCGAAGAATGTCTTCGAGCGTCACGATGCCGGAGAAGCCGCCGTATTCGTCGACCACCACCGCCATGTGAATGCGCTGCTTCTGCATGTCGCGCAGCAGATCGCCGATGGGTTTGACCCACGGCACGTACACCGCGGGGCGGAGCAGATCTGAGAGCAGAATCAGCTCGGGGTTCTGCAGCATCGGCACGATGTCGCGCACGTGGAGGATGCCCGCGATGTGGTCGACGTCGTCTTTGTAGACGGGAATGCGCGAGTGATTTTCCTCGGCGACCATGCGGAGGATCTCTTCGACCGGCGTCTCCATCGAGAGCGTCACCACGTCGGTGCGCGGCACCATCACGTCGCGGCAGGTCTTCTCGTTGAGCTCGAAGATCGAACGGATCAACTGCGGCGCGCCGCGATCGACCTGATCATGCTGCGCCTGCCGAATGAGCTGCTTTTCGAGCTCTTCGAGCGGCGGGGGAGGCGCGGTGAAGCTCACGCGCGTACCGAACGGTCGCAGAATCAGGTTCATCGGCGCGACCAGCACCTTCACCATCGGCGCGAGCACGAAGACGGCGCCGGTCACCATGCGCGAGAAGAGCAGCGCCCAGGGTTCCGGCTTCTGCAGCGCCATCGAGCGGAAGAGAATGTCGATGAGCGTGGCGATGATCGCCACCAGCAAGGCCGACGAAATCGGGCTCAACCACGGGAGCCAGTCAGACTGGGCCAGTTCAGCGAGAGGCACGTCGATGATGCGGGGAATGACGAGGCTGCCGGTGCCCACGGCGATGAAGCCCGAGAGCACCAGCGCGAGGCGGATGGAGGCCGCCGCCGCTTCAGGGTCGGCGCGCAACTTCTGGATTCGACGGGCCCGGTGCGAGTCTTTCGCCAGCTCCTTGATGCGCGCGTCAGACAATGCCTGCAGCGCGGCCTCCATCGCGGCGAAGAGCCCGCGCACCAACAGGAGTGCTCCAAGAATGGCCCAGAGGCCCCACGTAGGCATTGCTTTCACCTTCTACCTCACCAACTCCACACGCGCCGGTTTGGTCCAAAACACCCGCTGTTCTGCGAGGTTGCGAACCTGTTACACGTCGTGGCCGATGAGGTTTCCGCGGCTCCTATCGCTGTTCGTCGTGCTGCTGGCGACCGCCGCGCAGGCCTGGCCCGTCGATTGGATTCATGACGTCGAGGCCGGCAAAGAGCGCTTCATCAAGCTCCCGAAGCTCGACTGGTTCGAGGTCGAAGACCCGAAGGTGCTGGAGGTCGTGTGGCAGGCCGAATCGAACGAGCTGTTGCTCATCGGCTTGAAGCCCGGCCGCACCACGGTGCTGCTCGGCGCTGAAGGCAAGGTCGCCGCGTGGCGGGTGCGGGTGGGTACGCCGCCGGCGTCGGGTGACGTCGCGTACGTCGCGGCGAAGAAGGTGTGCCCCGACCTGCGGCTGACTCCTTTGGACGACGTGAAGGTGAGCGTGTCGGTGCACGACGAAGCGTGCCGTCAGGCGTTGCTCAGATATTTCGAGACCGATGCGGTGGAAGCGCGGTTTCTCGACCTCGCGTTCGACAACACCGTGATGCAGACGCAGTTGAAGAGCGTGGAAGAAGGTCTGCGCGCGGTGGCGAAAGGGCGCGTGAAGGCGCGCTACGTCGGAGCGGGGCTGGTGATTGAAGGCGCGACCACCGAAGCCGAGCATCGCAAGGTGCTGTGGGAGATTCTGAAGCGCACGCTTGGCCGGTTCTCGCTCGATGATCGCAGCTAGGTGCCCG
>Ga0164241_10007069_pt1 | contig 10133 bp, 7 predicted proteins | sample OricomyardsoilBY_FD_108780 | JGI IMG/M metagenome (GOLD analysis project Ga0164241, IMG submission 108780) | Backyard soil microbial communities from Emeryville, California, USA - Original compost - Back yard soil (BY) | ecosystem: Environmental > Terrestrial > Soil > Unclassified | place: USA... | reverse complement strand
TTTCATTCACCATCAGCGCCACGGCCAGTTGGTATTTGCCCGGAAACTTGACGTTGAAAATATTCGAAACGGCGGCGGGCTGATAATACGACAGCGAGCGTCCGCCCCGCTGCCGTCGGCCGGAATCATCCGCCGCCCCGCCGCCATGAAACTGACGGCCGGCGATGATTTTTTCCGGCATGACCCCGGCCACCGTCGGGACGGCTTCGGAGATAATCTCGTTGGCGGCCACGACATATTTTTCCAGCAACATCGGCGGCAGGGTGAGCACGTCGCCGATGTCGTCAAAGCCGTGGCCGGTGTCGTCCGGCGGAAATGCCGAGGCGGTGTCGTAATCCACGCCGAGCAGATCGCGGATGGTGTTGTGGTATTCCACGCGGTTCAGCCGGCGGATGGTGACGCGGCCGGGGTCGGGATTTTCCGGGTCGGCGGCGAAAACCGACTGCAAGATCCAATGCCCGATGCGTTCTTTTTCCTCCGGGGTCGGCTGATCTTTTTTTTGCGGCGTCATCAGGCCGGCCCGGAGATTTTTCAGAACTTTCCACCACATGTCACGGCTGCCGACGATGTCATGGTCGGGATTAAATTTGTCCATGGCGATGCCGCCGCTGCTTTCGCCGTCGCCGTGGCAGTCATAACAATACTCCTCCAAAATGGGCCGGATGTTTTTCTTGAAATCCGCCGCGCCCGCCGCATCCGCCGCCTGCGCCGCCGGTTTCACCGCCAGGACGGCGGTGACAATCAGGGCAAAAATGGCGGACTGAAAATTCATTCAAGGATTTCCCGCTTGCGAATAGGACGCTGCCGCGCGGACAAATGTTTCAACGTTTCCAGGCACGCCCGCGTGACGTGATACGGCCTTTTCCATTCGCTGACTTTCGGCAATTTTTGATCCAGCCGGCCGGATTAATGCGCCAAAACCATTCGCCATGAATATGATCAATGAGATTCCGCCCAATGTATTCCCAGATGCGCCCGGCGCCATCCAAAAATTTGGAATTATTCGACAGTTCAAACGCGTTCAAAAAGCCGGCCAACGCCTCCGCCTGCGGCCAGCGTCAGTTCAGGGCGGAAGCCCGTTTTGATCGCACCCGCTGGTAATTTCCTTCCAGCAAAACTCCCGCCATGCTTCGCGCAGCAGGGCGATCCAAGCCGCCAGCAAAATCAAATCCCGGCCCAGCAGTATGATTGTCTCAATCAGGTTCAGTCCGCCGTGATAATAATCCGGCACAGGATAAAACAGCGGCGTCAGCATCGTGGCCAGTGCAATGGCACCCGCCGGCCAGAATTTTCCTTCCAGGCCGGCCAGCGCGGCCAAAGGCAGCAGCCAGATCATATATTGCGGGCTGAGAACTTGGTTGAAGGCCACAAACGCCAGCAAAGGAACCAGCACCAGCCGCGCGATCTGCGGCGCGGAGATGTTTTGCAATCTTGCCGCCGCCCGCATCATGATCACGGTGGAGCCACCCACGCCGGCGATGAAGATCAGGCGCGCCCACGGCAGAACGGACGTCGCCGCCGCGCCCTGCACTTCATACCACTTGTTGGTGTAAATCCAATGAACCTCCGCCGCGCCAAGCCAGTGCCCCAGCCACAGCGCCGAGGCGTAAAGCGATTCCACCTGCAAGCCGCGATCCGCTTGAAACTCGGCGAACCGCCACCACGGCAGATAAAAGCTCAAAAGCCCAATGGGCAGCAGGCCCAAAGCCAGCCCGGCGCAAAATCGTTTTTCCTTGCCTTGCCGCCAGGCCAGCACCAGCAGCGGCGGCACGAATAAAATGGGATACAGTTTTACGCCAATGCCGATGGCCACCGCGAGTCCGCCGGTCAGATACCGACCGGAACCCAGCAGCCACACACCCGCCAGGCTGATGAGCGCCGGCCAGAGATCGTAGCGTTGCAGAACGAAAAAATGGATGAACGGCGCCGCCGTGCAGTAGAGCAGCAATGGCAGCAGCGCCTGCCAGGTTTTGGACTGGCGGAAGCCGATGGCGAACAGCGACAGTTTTATTACCCAGTCAGCCAGCAATGCGAGCGTCTTGAAACCTTCGAGATAATTGTCCGCTCCGCCGCCAAACAGTTTGGGCAGCAGGAAAATCGGGATGGAGTATGGCGGATATTCAAAGACATGTTCACGATACGGCAGTTGGCCCGCCAGGAGATCATCCGCCATGCCCTGGCAGCCCCGCACATCGCCCTGCATGTCTGCGTTGAAAGCGGGCCACAGGCACAGCGAACTGGCGATGATGAGACCAAAGGCGATCAGGAAACGATGGCGGTTCGCCAAGCCGGTAAAATTTCCGGTTGAAAATTTCATAGGTTGAGACTTCTGCAAATTCTTGTTTCCTCCTCATTCTCCTCCTCGTCCTCGTCCTCGTCCTCGCGTTTTTGCAGATTTCGAGGACGAGGACGAGGGCGAGGAGGATTTCAATCGCCGATATTTAGGCGATGACTGCTAAGAATCGCGTCCTTTCCAGCCATACTTGAGGTTCAGGCCGAAATTCCAGAAGCTGACGAGGATGATGGCGATCAGGTTGGCCAGATAGACATTCATGGCCACATAATGCACTTGCACGTTCAGCAGCAGAATGCTCAAGCCAATCCCGACCAGGCAGATCAGGTTAAACTTGCAGAAACGGCTCAGCCGCGCACGCCACTGATTTTGCGCGGCGGCAATATCGCCGAACGTCCAACCCTCGTTCCAGATGAAATTGTTCACGATGGCCACCTCCGCCGCCAGCGCCTTGCTCAACGAAAGATTCCACGCCAGCATCCGGGGATCCGCCAAAAGAAACAGCACCGCCATGTCCACCACCACCCCGCTCGCGCCGACAATACCAAAGCGAAGGTAACGCTTGAGCGTTTGTCGAAACGGGGAATTGTTCGTTTGAACGGCTGCGCCCATATAAATCTCAAGCTTACAAACCCAGTTGGCGAAGCGTTACAGATTGTTCGTCCAAGTTAATAGGCTTGGGATTTAATTCTCGGCGGACGAACAAGATGTCTTCCTCGTTGCGCGCCGTTGGAAGATAATGGGAAAGCAGATTGGTCCAAACCGGGTCTTTCATTTTATTTTGGTAAAGCACGATGGCGTCTATATGGTTCGATGCCAGCATTTGGACGATGATCTTATCATTGATTTGTCCCGCCCAAACCCGCTTGCGGGGAATGATGGTTAGTTCCGGCGGGGTTTGCGGCTGCCCGGCGGCAAAGGTCAAACCCGGAGCTATGGAAAATTCGGCGTGCCCAGATTCACCCAGCACTTTTAGTTCTTTGACAACGGGCGACGCAGCGATCAGCGTAGCTTGAGCATGGCTGGCCGCAATCTGGGTTTCCCGCTGCCACATCCAAAGACCGCATAATCCGATCACGAAAGCTCCGGCCAACCGTCGTTGCAGACTTGGAATATTCGCGCGACCCAGCAATCGCCAAAAATCAACCATTCCCACCCCTGCCAGCACAGCCAGTGGTGTCATTAAGTGAATGCTGTAATAATCCCAATAGGGACGATGAACCAGATGAATGAACAACGCCACCAACGCGGCTGAAAACCACGGGACGATCACGGCAAATTCATTTCTGACATACCGGTTGGCGATGGCAAATACCGCTAATGCGCTGACCAGCCAGCCTTGCGCGTAAACTAGAGAGTCAAAACGAAACGCCAGAGCCTCCTTCGCGCCAAAGTCCAGGTGCGATGCGCTCATGGACGACCAAGACCAGCCCGGCTGGATGAACGACCCGATGACTGCCAATGCCACCGTCAACAGGCCCCAGACAAAAGCGCGCCGCCAATTTTGCTGCACCAGCCAGACAAAAGGCATCACCAGCGCAAAAGCGGCGGTCAGTTTAACCGAAAGCGCCAGCGCGGCGATCAAGGCCGAGCAGCCCAAGGGCCACCGGCCAGACCCGCGCCACACTAATGGTAGCAAAGCAGCCATGCCGACACAGTAAGCGGGCGCTTCGAGCATAAAGGCCGAATACTTGAGAGGCAAAATGAGCCAGAGCAGGGCGATGGCGGCGACCGCCACCCACTTCATTCCCGCCCGCGCCCAGTAAAGGGCCAGTGTCAACGGAAGGAGCAATTCAAGCAGTCCTACCAGCAACCGGCCGACTGTATATGAAGGCCCAAACCATCGGAAAAGCTGGGTGCCAATAAAAGTCAGGAGCGGCGGTTGATCATTCCACATGCGGTTCACGTCTTCCGGGTGGACGAGCAGTTGCAGGGACTTGGCCGCCTCCATCCCTTCATCGCCGCCGAGAATGCGGCCCTGCCAAAACCAGAGGATCAAGGCGCTGGCCAGCAGCCACAAAATCAAGGCCATGCCGGCAATCAGGCCGGCCGATTGCGGCGGCCGGGCGGGCGGGATTTTTGACGATTGCGGAAACAGGCCAATGAATGATGAAATCCCCAGTCCGCAAGCCAGTAAAAATGAAAGGGTGGATTCCGCCCCGGTGAGCGGTTTCCAATGGCTTAACAGCCCGCCCAAACACGGGCAGGGGGCGGCAATCTGCAAATAGACTTCCAGCACATGATAGGCGATGAACAAAATCGCCAGGCCCAAGCATACGGTTAAAAATGCCCGCGCCCCGACGAAGACTAGAGCGGCGAACGCCAGCAGTTCAACCGCCAGGCCCAGCCAGACGTAAATGGCAAAGTTGCCGGGAAGAAAAGGATGGGGTTGCGCCAGCAGCCCGCTCCCATGTATCAAAGCAAGAATTTTTCCCAAGGTAGTCAGCCCAAGGATCAACCCGCATATCCAAGCACTTGAGCGGAAAGCTGGCGCATTCATGAAGTTTAATCCTCAAGTGCCAGTGCCTCCGCCATCACTGCCACTGCCATTCTTCGGACACGAAGCGGAGCTTGGATCCAAGACTTTACCATCGTTATTATAATTAGTCATGCTGCCGCAGAAACTCCAACCTTCATCACCTTGTTGATATTGGCAAACATAGCTACATATGTAACCCACTGGAAGTGCGTTCTCACGGCCACCCGCACCACGACCGTCGCCAGAGGTAGTAACTTTTGGTTCCTGATCATTACTCATACATTTTGAGAAATGTCCCGTGCCATCTGGGCAATTTGTCCATGTATCAGGACACTTTGGAGACCAACTGTAAAGGCATGATAAAGCTGTGAATGATGTTCCCGCCATGATTGAGATGGCCATAGTGCGTTTTTGATTGGATGTTTTTTTCATTTTTGTGTTTTTAGTTGTTTATTGCGTTGTTTTTGAGTGCCGATACCAAAGCGTCAAAAAAAATCCTGCCGTGACAATGATTACAATTAAAATTAGCGGCCCAATGCGCTTTGGATGAGCCGTTTCAAAATTGGGAATAAATCTGCCGTCGTTTAAGGTGTAAGAGTGAGAATTTGTCCAAATCCTAATGGTTCTAGCAATTGACATGTCGGCGAATAATGCCGGCGCATAGCCGTCCGTTTTTGTCAAGTCACTTGCGCCCAACGTAATTCGTAAAAACCTGTAACCGACTCTATGATCTGGATACTTAACCAAGAAGGCGTTGGGAACGCCGGTAGTGTTTGTAGTGTCAAATTCATAGGTTACCGAGCCGGCTGGAGTCTCTTGATTGACGCCAGAAAACTCTGCGGAAGACGGCTCGTCATTATCCCCCAAAATTAACCGCCCCTTGGTGGTTGCGGTGCCAAGTATATTCCATTGTTCGTCAAATTTGCTTGCCCTGACTGTCGTGAACGCCAGATTGTTCCATTGAATCTGTGCGTCATCAATGTTTAGAACGTCAGAAATGCGCGGAAGCCCAAGTGAAAGTGCGGCAAACATGAGGCTTCGATAGCCTTGCGCATAAGTATCTGGACTGCTGCCTTTGACCTTGGAGTTTTCGGCTAGGTCAATATAACTATCGTCTATCGTCCAATATTGTGCAAAAGATGCACCGCAGACGGTATTCATGGGTTTTGGAACCAAATTGGTAGGATTGTTTGCTTCAGGCTCAAGACGCTGGCAATACCAAGTTCCATTCTGATAGCCAAAGCGCCACCATTCTTGATTAAGAACTGCGCCATCATATTTCTCTGACCGACGGTAAACAACCGCTTCTTTTACAGGTATTTCGCCATTCACGAATTTTTGAAATACCAAGAGTTTGTCATTATTACCATTAGTTATCTGGCTATACGCAGAGACGGATAAAAATATCCAAATCGCGAAAAAAACAGCACGCAAGTTTGCAAACTTTCTTATTTTTTTATTGTAGTGGTCGTTTCTCATTGGGCGAGTGCTGAGGTTCTGGACCGCAACCAAACGATGTCGAGGTTGTTGGGCGTCTGAACATGCGGGCCAGAATCAATTCGGCTATAAACCCGGGTGCGGCCATCCTGCCACCGGTGGTTTTCCGCATGGCCATCGGCAAACGCCAGCCCCGCCGTCCGGTTGTGATACGTTCCCGGCCAGTCTATCATCTCGGTGGGCGTGGTCATGGAAACCGCAAATGCCCCATCATTGATGTTGTATTGGTTTTCATCCATGAACACCCACAAATCCGCCGGGTCGGGCTTGATCATGTCGGCAAACCGGCCATACGTCCGCCACGGATGATTTGCTTTGTGGTGTCGCGTGCCGTCCAGCCACGGGCCATCCACGGCGGCGCGAGCATCCGGCCGGGTGCCCACCGCCTGGCTCATGGAATACGTCCGCACATGATTGCTGGTATCGCCGGGACATTTGAAAATCTTGAGGGAGCCGCCATCATAGGGAGCCAGCAGGGACTGGGACAGCAACGCGGTATTGGTCGCATCGGCGGCATTTTCCATTTCGCCCTTCACCCACATGTTGGAACTGGCGTAATCGGGATTGGGCGGCAGCCAGCCGTTGGCATCATCCGCATACAAATGCAGGGAAATCATCAGTTGCCGGCTGTTATTGAGGCAGGCAATGCCTTGCGCTTTTTGCTTGGCCGCAGCCAGCGAAGGTAGAAGCAACGCCGCGAGAATACCGATGACGGCAATGACCACGAGCAGTTCCAGCAGGGTGAACGCCTTTGCCCTGGCTTGAAAACATGCTTCTACCCGTTCAAACAGACCCGGAAGTTCATTGGATTTGATTTGCCCAATCATTTTATCCTGCCCTCCGACTTGCCCGTCGCCAACGATTCTGAATTCTGCCGGTCAGAACGGCGGGAAAGTGGTTATGCTGGCGACATTACCCCCCCCTTGATCTCTGTCAATCAAAATGATGAAAAATATTCAGGGAACTGATTAAGGGAAAGGTGCCATTGATGGCAGAACGAAACCGGGTTCGCGCCGAAGAGGAATTTTGGCAGTGGCATAGTTTGGGGAAATCATTTATGTCGCGCGAAGAACGCGAAGAAAACCAAAAGGGAAAGAGACTCATTCTTCGCCGTCTTCGCGGTCTTCGCGCGAAACCATACCACTGCCGGAATTTCGCTTTTGCATTTCGCTCCCCGCCGCCGCCTGCTAAATTTTTGCAGGTGGCAAGTTCTCATCCCATCATGACTCCCGGCAACGGCGGGCGCATCCTGCGTTTTGTCGGCGACAAAATCCGTTTCACCTTGCGCGACGAAAAAAATCCCGCCGCCAAAAATTCGCGCGCCCGACTCCGCACCAACCTGGGCCGCGCCGCCGCGCGCCGCCGCGAAATCATCTCCGCCCATGCCGGCGGGGCCGCCGCCGCCGGGGCTTCCTGGCGCGACCTGCCGATGCAGCCCGCCGCCGACGGCTGGCAGATCGAACTCCCGCTCGCCGAGGCGGGCTTCTTCAAGGCCAAGGCTTATCTGCTCGACGAAAAAAACTGGCAGCACTGGCCGGCCGGTGCGGACGTGGGCATTTCTGTTCATCCCAATTTTGCGCGCACCGCCAGCACCATTTATTGCGCCTTCACCCGTTTGTTTGGCGCGACAAAAAACCTCGCCTTCACCGCCGATGAAAAAATGGAGGCGCAACTCAAATCGCTGGAAGCGCAAGGCTGCGCCACGCTGCCGCCGTCGGGAAAATTTCGCGATCTCACCAGACAATTGCCGCACATCGTCAACCGTCTCGGCTGCCGCATCCTTCACCTGCTGCCCGTGCATCCGACGCCTACGACCTATGCGCGTTTCGGCCGTTTTGGCAGTCCGTATGCCGCGCTGGATTTGACGGCGGTTGATCCCGCGCTCGTGGAGTTTGACCGGCGCACCACCGGCATTGATCAGTTTTGCGAACTGACTTACGCCGCGCATTCGCTCGGCGCGCGCGTCTTCATTGACATCGTCATCAACCATACCGGCTGGGGTTCGATCTTGCAGGAAAACCATCCCGAATTTTTCCTGAAAAATCCCGACGGCAGTTTCGCCAGCCCCGGCGCGTGGGGCACCGTTTGGGAAGATCTCGTGGAATTGGAACAGCATGACGTGAAGCTTTGGGACATCATCGCCGATTCGCTGCTGGTCTGGTGCCGGCGCGGCGTGGATGGATTCCGCTGCGACGCCGGCTACAAAATCCCGGCCTCCGCCTGGGAATACATCATCGCCCGCGTGCAGGAGGAATTTCCCGAAACCATCTTTCTGCTTGAAGGTCTGGGCGGCTCCTGGAACGCCACGGAAAACCTCTTGACCGAAGGCGGCATGCAATGGGCGTATTCCGAGCTGTTTCAAAATTATTCCGGGCGCGAGGTCGCGAAATATCTCGACTACGCCAACCGCCAGAGCGAATGCATCGGCGCCTACGTTCATTATTCCGAAACGCACGACAACGACCGGCTCGCCAAAAAAGGCCGCGCGTGGTCGCTGCTGCGAAACCGTCTTTGCGCGCTCACCAGCCCGTCCGGCGGCTTTGGTTTCACCGGCGGCGTGGAATGGCTGGCGACGGAAAAAATAAACGTCCACGACTGCACCGGCCTGAACTGGGACGCCGCCGAAAACATCATTCCCGAACTCGCGCAGCTCAATCAACTCATCTCCGACCACCCCTGTTTTTTTGACGGCGCAAAGCTCACGCGCCTGAGCGAACCCGATTCGCCCGTTTACGCCCTGCTCCGCGAATCCGCCGAGGGAAAAGATTCCGTTCTCGTCCTCGTCAACACGGACGCTGAAAAAGAAAACACAGTAAAAATTGGTTCAGACATCTGGATGAAACTTGGTGATCCGAAAATTGATTTGATTGCTTCAGAAAATGCTTGGCCATCGGACAAATTTCCACAATCAGAAAAAGATGGCTATGGCTGGCTTTTAATAACGCTCCAGGCCGGTGGGGCACATTGCTTGTCCGCACAAGAAAAGCCCGCCGGCTTGAGCGGCGAGGATTATCGCCGCGTCCGCGCGCAGGCCGCGTTCGCCTTTGAAGCGTTGAACCAAATCATCCCCATGGAAATCGTGGACGGCCTGGACTGGCGCCGGCTCGCCGACCAGGTCGAACGCTCGCCCCAAAATTTTCTGGCCGCCGCCAGCGAGGTTGCCGCGCGCATAGACAAAGTTTCGCCGGCGGAACTGCTCGCCGCCACCGGGCCGGAGATTTTTCCGCGCGTCATCACCTGGACTTTGATTGACGCCCGCCGCATCGTGCCGGTGCCGTCGGATCACTGGCTGCTGGTGGAAGATTCCGCGCCGTTTCGCGCGACCTTCAGGATTCAAAATCAAAGCGAAAAAGCTGTCCACGTTCAGTCAATTCCCGCCGGAAAAAATTTCGTCGCGGCATTCCCGCCGCAGAAAATTCCCGCCGCCGCCGAACTGACGTTGGAACATTACGCCGCCCCGGAAAAAATTTCCGCCGCGATCTGTTTTTTGCCACCCGAACCGGCCGAACCGGCCGAACCTTCAACCTTCAACCTTCAACCTTCAACGCTCGTTTTGCTGACTAACGGCCGCGGCGGCATGGCGCGGCTCTGCGTGGATTTGGGCCGCGTGAATTCCAAATACGACTGTGTGCTCGGCGCAAACCTGCATCCGGCCGTGCCGGTGGATCGCCATGTTTTGGTGAAGCGCCTCCGCGTCTGGGTGAACGCCGACGGTTTTCTTTCGCCGCTTGACTGCAAAAACCTCGCGGCCTTCAAGGCCGGTTCGCCGGCCGTCTGGCAGTTCGTCGCCAACGCCGGCGACGGGCGCACGGTGGAGATTGAGTTGCGCGCGGAAATGATCGCCGGCCAAAACACCGTCGTTTT
>Ga0164241_10007068_pt1 | contig 10133 bp, 7 predicted proteins | sample OricomyardsoilBY_FD_108780 | JGI IMG/M metagenome (GOLD analysis project Ga0164241, IMG submission 108780) | Backyard soil microbial communities from Emeryville, California, USA - Original compost - Back yard soil (BY) | ecosystem: Environmental > Terrestrial > Soil > Unclassified | place: USA... | reverse complement strand
TTGAGGATAAACACATTTTCAGGCCGGTAGCCGGTGATGTCATGCAGGACGGACACCAGAAACGGCTGAAACAGCGGCCGCTTGTCGAGTTGTCCGGCGATGATTTGGAAGGCACCCCGGATATCGTTCCCGCGCATCGGGACCAGGGTCGTCCGCTCAAAATGCATGTTCATGGAGGTCCCGAGCAACAAGACTTCATCCATCAGGACCTTGAATCCATACGTTTCGTGAACGAGAAGCAGGATGCCTCCACCGCCAATCAGCCCGAAGGGCCAACGCGGTTTTTCGAACACGCGGGACAGGGCCACCTTCGAATCCCGGGCCACGCGGACCAGCGACCACACGAACATCAGGGTCACCACAAGCATTACCCAATACCCGCCATAGATGACGATCTGCAGGGCGAGGTCCGGTGGAATCGAGTAAAACGCCAGAACAGCGGCCAAGGCCCCGGTCAGCAGGAGTAAAACAAGTCGTCGGTCCATTGAGTGAAAAATATGAGGGGGTGCGTCCGAAGCGTTACGCTAACGTGATCTTCGGCAGGTTCCTAGATCAATAACGGACTCATAACATCCAAATTAAATTATAGCCGATAAGCCTTCTCTTCCACGACCTTTTATCCGGTTCGCACCCGTGAAATCTGTGGTTAACCCCTCGCCAAAACCGCATGGTGGAAGGAACTGTTTTATGGCCAATGAATTTTTCAGCTTCTCCGTATCCGGTATTATCCGGTTTTATCTGTGGTTAAGTCCGGTTGTACGGTCCGGCACCCCCCGAAAGGACTCACCTAAAAAAACCGGCTGAATTTTTAACCACGGATAAAACCGGATAAAGGCAGGACGGAACACCCCGATCCTTTTTTCCGGTGCCCATTATCCATGAATGATTTAAACCGCCAAAGGCGAATGCCTTCAAAATTCAGGAACGAAGGGACCCGGAAAAGCGATCGGGCGTACCGGACGAGGAACTACCGGCTGCGTCCTTCCGATGGCACCAAAAAAAGCCGCCTCTCGCAGGAGGCGGCTTTGTATTATCAGGCGATAAGCACTGAAACTTTACGGCGAATAGGTGATCGTCCGGGCGTTCGCGACACCGGTGATCGTGATGGTAACCGACTGCGTGTAGAATTCCGGATACTTCTCGCTGGCCACCGTATTCAGCGCCTTCACGTAATTGGTGGCACCGACCAGATCCTCGCTCTTGGCATACGAAGCACCGGCTTCCAGATAGTATTGGTCAGCGGCTGCAGACATCTGGCGGGCGTTATTGAGGACGGCTTTGTCCTGGGAGGCCGTGCGAACCTTCTGGAACGCGGGAATAGCCATCGCAGCCAGAAGGCCGATGATGACCACGACAATCATGATTTCGACGAGGGTGAAACCCTTGTTGGAACGTGTATTCATTTTATGAGGATTATTGGATTATTATTCACTGCCCGGAAAAATCCGGGCGACACCATGGAATGAATTTGGTGCCCTTGGATCAAGAGCCAATAAAGCGTCACCAAATCGGGTCACTTGAGAAAAAACATCATTCCTCGATCGTGCTGACTGCTTGAATTCAGATGCTTATGCCACCGACCAAGCGTTTGGGATGCACCAATCCATCAGCCCTGCCCTTGTAATGCCGACGTAAAACGAATCGCCGCGTCCGCTCCCCGGCAAGATTCGGCTGTTTTTTCGCCGCCGATACCCGCCGCGTTGCCTATTTGCGATCCATCCGGGCAATCTCCACCTCGGAAGCGTCCTTCCACAGCAGCTCCAGGCGGTACTTGTCCCGGTTTTCGGGAGTAAAGAGATGCACCATGATTTCAAACGCATCCACAACCGTCCAACCGCTGGACTTGGTGGTATCCACGCCGAGAATCCTCGTCTTCTGTTCGTCCAACACCCGCTCGACCTCGATGCGCAACGCCCGCAAATGCGGCTCCGAGGTCCCGGTCGCCAGCACGAGATAATCGGTGATGCTGGAAAGCTGCCCGACCTCCAGGACGCGGAGGTCCCCGGCCTTTTTCGCATCGAGGGCGCGCACGATCAGTTCGAGCAGCCGGTGGGCCGGCTTTTTTTTGGCCGCGACCGGCTTCCGGGCTGCGGGCTTGGTCGTTTTCCTTGGGCTTTTGGCTTTCATCAGGTGGTCAGCGATAAAGTTTTTTATCCCGGATATAGGCGATAACTTTCTGCGGACAGAAATAATTCAGGGAACGCCCCTCGCGGACCCGCCGCCTCAGCTCGCTCGAGCTGATCTCGATCAAATGACCGTCGCACCGGTGCAGACGCAGCCCCGGAATCCCGGGATGCCCCCGGGCGGGATGTCCCGGACGCTCCAGAAAGATAAAATCAACCAATCCGGTCAGTTCGGCGATATCCTTCCATTGGTGCAGCAATGGCAGCTGGTCGCCGCCGATGATCCAGAAAAGCTCGTCCTGCGGAAACCGGGTGCGGAAATGCCGCGCCGAATCGATCGTGTAACTCATTCCACCCTTGCGCAGCTCAAAGTCCGATATCTCCAGGCGCCGGTCCCACTCGCAGGCCGCCTGCAGCATGTTCAGCCGGTCCTCGGTGGAGGAATGAACATCGCTCGGTTTCAAGGGCGCCTGGGCCGCGGGCACCAGAAACAAGCGATCCAGCCCGTATTGTTCATAAACATCCTGCGCCGCGATCAAATGACCGAAATGCACCGGATCAAAACTCCCGCCCATCAGCCCGATCTTCATACAAGTAAAACCCGCGCGCCGGGCGCCTCCCGATTCGGAGCCGTCCGGATTGATGACTGGGCGTTATCCACAGGCAGACACTTCACCGTCACCTTCAATCCCGGCAACCTCCAAATCAACCGCCCTCCGCCGATCCTCACCGCGTATTCGCAGACGGTTCTTCGCTCGTTCCAGTGGGTAGATACGACCAATCTACTCAAAGATGCGGAGGATTTGACCACTCATGGGCTTCATCAACGGATGAATCCGATGAAGAGCAGCTTCGACTGATCGTCTCCGCCCGTGGGTTTCCGGGGCCTGCCAATCGCAGGCAAGGGATTCCAGTCTGCGATCAGCAGACTCCCCGGAACCCACCCCGAAGACGATTAGTCGAAGGAGCATTTTAAAGCTTCGCCCATTGGCGAAACTCATGAGTGGGGTCCTCCTCTGACAAGGACCCGGGCGGAAGATCGGCCCGGGTCTCCCATCGAAAACAGCGAGGACCCTTTTTTCTCCTTTGTTGCATTATCCCTCCTCTTGCTTTTCGAGGGCCAAGTCCTAGTTTGCGGAACATGTTGCCCAATTACTTCCATCTCGGCCAAGGTAGTCCGCTGCGTGTCGCAGCCGCCATTTTCGGCCTGATGCTTTCAATTTCCGGCCTCCACGCCGCCTCCGAAGTCGTGGAAATGGAAACCGATCTGCACGGCACCGTCGGCAAACTGAAGGAAATGGTCCGTCAAAGGGCTCCGGAGATCGATCCGGCCTCCGACGAAGCCAAACAGGCTCTGGCGCGCATGAAACTTCCGAAGGGGATCGTCGCCTCGCTCTGGGCCGCCGAACCGATGTTCGCCAATCCCGTGGCCTTCAACTTCGACGAAAGGGGCCGCGCTTTTGTCGCGGAAACGTTCCGCTATCGCTCCAGCGTCCTCGATATCCGCGACTACATGTGGACCCTCGAGGACGATCTCGACAACCGCACCCAGGACGACTTTCTGGCCAGCATCAAACGGAATTTCGGCGAGACCGGCCTCAAGGAACTCTCCCTCGAATCCGAACGCCTCTCGCTGATCGAGGACACCGACGGCGACGGCGTGGCCGATAAATCCAGTGTCTATGCCGACGATTTTCGCTCGCCCATCGACGGCATCGCCTCCGGCGTCCTGGCACGACACAATGAAGTCTGGTTCACCAACATTCCCGCGCTCTGGCATTTCACCGGCAAGGACAAGGCCGAGACCCGCACCGAACTCCTCCGCGGCTTCGGCCTTCGCTTCAACTTCACCGGCCACGATCTCCACGGCCTGATTTTCGGCCCCGACGGCCGCATCTATTTCAGCATCGGCGATCGCGCGGCCCGCGTGGAGACCAAGGAAGGCACGATCGTCGACGCCCCAGACACCGGCTCGGTCTTCCGCTGCTATCCCGACGGCTCGCACCTCGAGCTCTTCGCCACCGGCCTGCGCAATCCCCAATCCCTCCTCTTCAACGAATACGGCGATCTTTTCACCGGTGACAACGACAGCGATCAGGGCGATCAGGAACGCCTCGTCCATGTCGTCGAGAACGGCGACAGTGGCTGGCGCATCGGTTATCAATATGCCCCGCGCGGCAACGCCGGCCCGTGGAACGCCGAACGGCTCTGGCGTCCGCGTCATCCGTCGCAGCCGGCCTATTTGCTGCCGCCGATCTGCAACATCGAGGACGGTCCGTCGGGCGTGGCCTATTATCCCGGTACCGGACTCACGCCGGATTACGCCCACAAAATCTTTATCACGCACTTCAAGGGCGCAATCGCCAGTTCGGGCATCTTTACCTACGGCCTGAAGGCCGACGGTGCGTCCTACGCGATCGAATCCGCCGCGCCTTTCCTCACCAACGCCCTGCCAACCGACGTCCGCTTCGGACCGGACGGCCGTCTCTATTACTCGGACTGGGCGGAGGGCTGGCCGAAATCCAAACGAGGTCGCATCTACGCGATGTTCGATCCCGATCGCGTCAACGATCCCCTCGTCAAATCCACGCAAAAGCTGATCGCCGGCGATTATTCCAGGAAAACCGAAACCGATCTCACCGGTCTCCTTGCCCATCCCGACTGGCGCGTCCGGCTCGAAGCCCAGTACGCCCTGGCCGACCGGGGCGCAAAGAGCATCGGAGCGCTCGTCTCGGTCGCCACCGACGCGAAGGGTTCCGCCCTCGCCCGCCGGCACGCCGTGTGGGCTCTCGGCCAGCTGGCCGTCAACGCCCCGGAGGCGATCAAGGCGCTGCGCCCGCTGCTCAAATCAACCGATGCCGAGGTCCGCGCCCAGACCGCCAAGCTGCTGGGCGATTCCCGCGACCAGGCGTCCGCCGAAGCCCTCGTCGCCGGGCTATCCGACGCCTCCGCCCGGGTTAAATTCTTTTCCGCCCAATCGCTCGGCAAGCTGAAGCATGCCGCGGCCACTCCGGCCCTCGTTGATGCAATCCGCGCCAACCGCGACGCCGACGCGTATCTCCGCCACGCCCTCGTGATGGGACTCGTCGGTTGCGCCGCTCCCGATCAACTCCGCGCGCTCAAGACCGACCAGTCACGCGCCGCCCGCCTCGCCGCCGTGCTGGCCCTCCGCCGCCTGGCCGGCACGGAAGTCACGGCCTTCCTGAACGACTCCGACCCGCTCATCGTGCGCGAAGCCGCCGAGGCGATCAACGACGCGCCGATCACCGGCGCCTATGCGGCCCTCGCCGCGTTTACGGAGCATCCGGTCGACGACGAACCCGTCATGCTGCGCGCATTGAACGCCCATTTTCGCCTCGGCGCCGCCGGAGATGCCGCCGCGCTCGCCGCCTACGCCGGACGGCAGGACGCGCCGGAAACGCTCCGCGAGGAGGCGATCACCCTGCTTTCACTCTGGCCGAAACCGCCCGCCCGCGACCGGATCGTCGGCATCTATCGTCCGCTGCCCGATAAAACCCGCGACAGCGCCGTGGTTGTGCGGGCCCTCGAACCTCATATTGCCGTCCTGTTGTCGGCCTCCTCGCCGGAAGCGCTCCAAAGCGCGACCTTGGACGCGGTGGGCGCCTTGAAACTGGAATCCGCCCTTCCCTTGGTGCGGGCTATGGTAACCAACAACCACATCGCCGAGGACGTCCGCGTCGGCGCCTTGAAAGCACTCACTCAGCTCGAGGATCCGGATATGGCCGCCTCGATCCAAGCCGCCATCGCTTCAAAATCCTCCGCCCTGCGGCTGGCCGCGCTGCCGTTTTCGATGAAGCTGCATCCGGAAACCGCCCCGGCCATGCTCGAGCGACTGATCGACTCCGGCTCGCTGGCCGAACAGCGCGTCGCTTTCACCACCCTGGGCGGACTGAAACAGCCCGAAGCCGACACCATCCTCGCCGCGCAACTCCGGAAACTTGCCGCCGGGAAGGTGCCCGGGGGTGCCCAGGTCGAGTTGCTCGACGCCGCCGCACTGAGGTCCGCGCCGGAAGTGAAGCAGTTGCTGGCCGATCGCGACGCCGCGCTGGCCAAAAGCAGCGATCCACTCGCGGCGTATCGGGTTTCGCTCGAGGGCGGCAATGCCGCCAAAGGCCGCGGCCTCTTCAATTACCATCCCGTGCTGGCCTGCGTTCGCTGCCACAAGGCGGACGACGACGGCGGCGGTGAGGCGGGACCGGTGCTGACCGGCATCGGCGCACGGGAAACCCGCGAATACGTGCTGGAATCCATCGTGAAACCCAACGCCCGGATCGCGGCGGGCTTCGACACCCAGGTGATCACACGCAAATCCGGTGCCCTCGCCGCCGGGGTGCTGGTATCCGAGGACAAAAACCAGATCGTCCTGCGCGACAGCGACGGGAAGAACCTCACCATCGGGAAATCCGACATCGCCAGCCGCACCTCCGCGCCGTCCTCCATGCCGGAGATTTTCGGCACCGTCCTGACCAAAGACGAGCTGCGCGATCTTGTGGCCTATGTCTATTCGCTCAAGGTCAAGCCGGTCGTGAAACGGGAGCAACTGCGCGCCCTCGTCCCCGCGCCGACGGACTGAGGCTTCCGGCACGATCCGCACGCACGGGAATTACGATTGGCGTTTTCGCGATCAGGTCCGATCCTGTCGCCGTGAAATTTCCGTACCTGCGATCGGCCTTCCGGTTTAAATCTCCACTGGGCGCCCTGCGGCGCGCCGCACCCTGGGCCGTCCTGCTGTCGTTGCCGGGGCTTGCGACCGCCGCGTCGGCAACGCGGCCCAATGTGCTGTTCATCGCCATCGACGATTTGCGCGGCGATCTCGGCGTTCTCGGCGTGGCGCATGCGCAGACGCCGCAACTCGACCGGCTCGCGCATTCCTCGCGCCTCTTCACTCATCACTACACGCAGGTGCCGACCTGCGGGGCTTCGCGGTGTGCGTTGCTGCGCGGGCTCTATCCCACCGCGCCGGCCTACGTCGGCAACAATGCCATCCTGGAAACGCATGCGGCCTGGCAGGCCGAAAGCCTCCCCGCGTGGCTTCGGCAACAAGGTTACGCGACCTACGCCCTCGGAAAGATCACCCACTATCCCGGCGGGCTGACCGGCAAGGACTGGAACGAACTCCCGGAGGAACTGCCCGGAGCGTGGACCCGCTGCTGGCTCCCCGATTCGCCGTGGAAGACTCCCCTGGCCATCATGCACGGTTACGCCAACGGAAAGCCGCGCAAGCCCGGGGTCACTCCGCCCTGGGAGGCGGTGGATGGTCCCGACGAGACCTATCCGGATGCCTGGATCGCGGGCGAGGCGGTGGCACAACTGCGCCGGCTCGCGGCCGGCGACACTCCGTGGTTTTTTGCAGTGGGTTTTTTCAAGCCGCACCTCCCCTTCGCCGCGCCGCGCTCCTGGCACGACCGCCATGCGCACGACGACATTCCGGCCCCGGAGGTCGCACCCGGCGCCCGGTCGGGCCTGAGCTGGAGTGCAAGCGGAGAGATGATGAGGAATTATTTCCATGATGGACGCGACCCCCGGGAAGACCCGGCCTATGCCGCACAATTGCGGCGCGCCTACGCCGCCGGCGTCAGCTACACGGACGCCCAGGTCGGCCGTGTGCTCGATACGCTGAAGGAACTCGGCCTCGCCGAGGACACGATTGTCGTGTTGTGGAGCGACCACGGTTTCCTGACCGGGGAACATGCGATGTGGGGCAAGCACACGCTCTACGAAACGGCGTTGCGCTCGCCGCTCATGATCCGTTATCCCGGCCTGCCGGCCGCGGGAAAGGCGTCGGACGCGATCGTGGAAACCGTCGATCTTTATCCCACTCTGCTTGATCTGTGCGGGCTGCCGGCCCCGGCGCACTTGGACGGGCGCAGCCTTCGGCCACAGTTGGAGGATCCGTCCGCCCCCACCGCCAAGCCCGCGCAGGCGTGGTGGGGCAAGGGTCGCTCGTTGCGAAACGACCGCTGGCACCTGATCGCCTATCCGGGCAAAACGGAAGACGCTCCGGCGGTCGAACTTTTCGACATGGTGCATGATCGCGCGGAGCTGACCAATGTTGCGCCCGCCCATCCGGATGTGGTGAGTCAATTGATGAGCCGGCTCAAACGCGGCGCGCCATAGTGCCGTCGCCGTTCAACCCGGGCGCTTCATGGCGAAGAGCCCGGTGGTCCGGCTATAGAGGTCGCCGCCCATGCGGCCGATCGTGTCCAGTTTGACGGGATCAATCGTGCCATCGGCCTTCAGGACCGCGTCGCTCACGTGCATGCACAGGATCGTGCCGAACACGACGCTCGATCCCTGCGGTCCGTCGCCCAGCTCGACAATCCGGTCGAGCTTGCACTCGAAGGCCACAGGGGCCTCCGCCACGCGGGGCGGAGCCACGTGCCGGGAAGGAGCAGCGGCGATGTTGAATGCCTCGAACTCGCTTTCGCCGTGCGGCAGGGATGCGGACGTGTGATTCATCGCGTCGCGCAAGGCGTAGGGCACGACGTTCACCACAAACTCCGGCACGTGGCCGACATTGATTACCGAATCCTTTTTCTTTCCCGTGCGGTCGTGGGCGCCACAAAAGATCAACGTCGGCGGCCTGGCACATACCCCCTGGAAAAACGAAAATGGGGCGAGGTTCGCCTTGCCCGACGCAGCCAGCGTCGAAACCCAGGCGATCGGCCGGGGCGTGATGGCGTTGACCATCCAACCATAGGCCTCGCGGGATGAAAGTATGGAAAAATCGAGGATCATAAATGACGAGCGCGGCCCGACGGTTATCCGCAAGCGGCGGGGACGCAACCTCCGCCTGGAAAAATCCCACCCCTCAATCCATCCGGCCGAGCCGGGCGAGGCGTTTCTGCAGTGGAGTCATCGGGTCCTTCCCCGATCGTTTTGTCCGGGCCCGCACGCGATGCAAAAGAAACGCGCATACCCCCAGCTTGGCCGCGAAGATGCCGCCCAAAATCAGCAGCCGCCTGACGTTGAGGTCGTCGCTGAAATCCCCGAGGAAAATCACGAGGCAGGAGCGAATGACGTAGATCGGCCAGCACACCACGAAATAGATCCGCAACGGGATGCCGGAGACGGCGAGCAGGTAATTGCGGATGAAATACGGCAGCCCGGGCACCAGCGCCATCATCAAGGCCACCGACACGTCCTGGCCCCGGGGCAATTCCGGAAACCGGTGCTTTCGTTTCTCCAGCCAGCGCTGCAATGGCGCGCGCAAATACCCCTGGCCGATCCAATGGCTGACGACAAGATGGATGGCGCTGATGCCGGCCACGACGGCAACCCCCGCGGGACCGCCAAACACAGCGCCGACAACGAGGTAAACCAAACCGATGGAAAATCCGAAAAGCGGCAGCACCGCCATCAGGACCAACAGGAGCCGGGGATCCAGGTGTTGCATCCAATCCCGCACGCTGCGCCAGTCCGCGTAATGGCTGACGACAAGCGCGGCGGCGCCGATCGCCACCAGAAACAGGATCAGCTTTCCCCATTCCTTTCTTTTCGCGGAAGCCGGCATGGTTCATTGACCGCACCGCAAAGACGCGGTTCGGCTTCGTCACGGACCGCGGTGGCATTTTCACCCGATTCTTCCGGGAACCGCCCGAATGTTACACCGGTCAATTCCCCATACCCTGCCGCCGGCGACCGGACTTCTCCGATTTGGCCAGGGTGACTTCCCTCTCCATGAACCTCCGCGCCCTTTTTCATCGCCGTCCCGCCTCCCGGACCAATCGCGCCGCCAAGGGCGACCGCCGCCATCCGCTCCGCCTCAGCACACCCTGGATCATCATCGGTCTTCTTATCCTCGGGCTCGGTGTGCTCATCTATCAGAGCTCGGCCAACATACTGAAGCTTCCCCTCGAGAGCTCCGTGAGCGTGGACGATCCGGTCTATCGCGACTCCGTCGGCCCGCTGCTTGGCGCGGAATTTGTCGGAGGAAACACCGTCAAGCCCCTTGTCAACGGAAAGGAATTCTTTCCCGCGATGCTGGAT
>Ga0164241_10007067_pt1 | contig 10134 bp, 8 predicted proteins | sample OricomyardsoilBY_FD_108780 | JGI IMG/M metagenome (GOLD analysis project Ga0164241, IMG submission 108780) | Backyard soil microbial communities from Emeryville, California, USA - Original compost - Back yard soil (BY) | ecosystem: Environmental > Terrestrial > Soil > Unclassified | place: USA... | reverse complement strand
TGTTTGGATTTTGGCAAGCTGACAAGCGTGCCGATGCGAGCACCGCGACGAAGACACATGCACGGACCGCCGACGTCGTTACGGTCGCAATCGCGCCGCACAGCGATCATCCGCTGAGTGATGACACTGCCCGAGCTCTGGCATCCGAAGAGCCCGCTCGCGTCGCCGATCGAGCTGACGAACCCAACGACGCACCGCCCGTTGCAAAGGACGCTCAAGACATCGCAAACGCGCCCCCGTCCCCCGGAGGGAGCGCCGTGTCCGACGTGCTGATGGATCTCGAGGCTGCCTATCGCCAACGCTTGATCGCGGCGGCGCGCGCCGAGGCCGAGGCAGCGCGCACACCCGAACTCCCGACCACGCCGCCTCCGAGCGCACCCCCGGCCGAACCGCCGCGCGAAGTTGCTGCGCAAGCGGTCGCACCCGTTGCTGCTCCCGCACCCGTCGCGGTCGCGACTCCACCAGCGGAGCCGCCAGCAGAGCCACCCCCAGTTGCGCCCCCCGCACCAGTGGTCGTTGCTCAAAACGACGTGCGCCCGTCCGAGGTTCACATCGGTGACGTGAACCAAAACACGTACATCACCAACGTGCGCCAGGGTGACGTGTACGTGATCCAACAGCAGCTCGCGATGCTCAACTACATGCAGCTGGCAGGGATGGGAGCGAACCCGGGTGTCGCCACGCACTCACCGCACATGGCTCGCGGATTCGTGCAGCACCAGCCGGAAAAGCAGCCGTACCGCCAATTCCCCAGCACGCTGACGAATCCGGATAATCCTTGGGGCTTCAGCTTTTCCCCGCCCAATTTGGTGCATTGAGCGGGGCGCTGAAGTACGGGGGTTAGTGCGCGGCGCGCTACGTTCAGAGCACTTCGAGAATGTTCTGCGCCTGGCCGTCGATGCCGTCGTTGGTCCCCGGCACTCCGCCTAGGCCTTTGGTGCCGCTCGTGCCGACGGTGATCGCCGTCGCCGCATCGGGCATCGGTGCAGTGCCCTGGTACGCGATACCTACTGAGATCCCGCCGGCTGCACCGCCGCCTGCGCCGCCCGAGCCGCCTTTGCCGCCTTTGCCGCCTGCACAGCCATCGGGAACTTGAATCCCACCCTTACCGCTATCGAGCTGGCCGACTTGACCACCGATGCCCTTGCCGCCGTTTCCTGCATTGGCGCTCGAGAGCTCGGATGCGTCGAGGGTGAGAGTTGAGTTCAGAACGAGCAGCGCGATGGAAGACCCGCCGGCCTTGCCGCCAGTTCCGCCACTTCCGCCACATCCGCCCGCGCCCCCGCCTCCGCCGCCCCCGCCAGCCGCCGCCCCAGCGCCGCCACCACCCCCTTGGCCAGGTGCGCCGGGAGTTCCGTCTGCTCCAATCGCTCCGTTCCAACCCGTAGGAGTGATTGTGCCGAGTTTTGACGCCCCTAGCGCAGGCAGCTGAGCAGGCGCATCCGTGCCACTTGCCCCGGTCCCGCCGGCAGCACAGTCCAGTCCCTGCGTTCCGCCTTTGCCGGCACCGAGGTCAGGCAAACCACCCGTGCCGCTCGACACGCTTCCACCTCCGTCGCCGCCGCGTCCGCCGCGGGTGGCCCCCCCAGCTGTGCAGGTTTGCGGATTGGGGTCTCCGCCATTATCGCCGCTCGCATTCTTCCCATTGAGATCGGCTTGCGTCGGAAACGTCACGCTCGTGAGCGTCCCATCCACTCCATTCACACCTTTGCCGGCCATCAACTTTACGCGGTGAAACGCGACATTCGTCGACTCTTTCACGAACCCCGCAATACTCGATTCTCCCGCGTCAGTGCCGTCCTGCGCATCGAACTCGAAGTCCTCAATGTCGACCTCTGCTTCGCCGGATGCGATGTTGAGCGCAAGGCCACGCGTGGTCGGCGCAACTGTCGCGCGCGTTCCTTCTTCATATGTCCACGGGTCAGCGCTGCTCAGGCAGGCGAAGCCACCGTAAATTCGCGCGCGTCCCAAGATATTCAGCTGCTCGTCGTAGGTGCCGTTGCACGCGATGACTAGCTTTTGGTCACCCGCGAGTTCAATCGCTTTTGCGATCGTGTTGACGGGCGAGCCTTTGGTGCCGACGCCGTTGTCCTTCCCGGCGGGGTCGACGAAAATGGCGAACTCGCTGCTAATCAAGCACGCTTCCGCACTTGGGCTCAGCGTCGAATCACAGGGCGGCACGAGCTCGCCTCCTGCACCCGAGTCGCCAGCGCTTCCGGCTTCCCCAGCTTCGCCTCCGACGTTGGCGTTGCCGCTCGAGCCACCGTGTCCACCGTGCCCCCCGCTTGCGCCGCTCCCGGTCGCGCCAGCTTCACCACTTGCACCGGCTTCACCGTTTCCGCTCGTTCCAGCGTTTCCGGCTGACGAACAGGTCGAGGTCTCCTGGCAATCATCAGTGGTGCTCGAGCATGCAGAAGCGATGCACAACATCGCGGTGATCCCGGCAAAGCTAGATATCAAAGTTCTCATTGCGTTCTCCCAGACGAATCAGAATTCACCGAATACGGAAATGCTTCCCACACCAGCCGCGCCGCGCACCCGAAGACCCGACGAGCGAGCCGCCTCAGCACGGTGCTCGTTGCGCGGCCAAAACCAATAGATCGGAATTGCAACGAGCCCTGCGGCGCCAACGATCGCGCTCGCTACAGCCAGGTTCTTGTGTTTGTCGTGACTATGAGCTGCATCTAACTGCGCGCTGCAATCGGCCGGCGTCGCGGTGCCGTCGGCGCAGCCAGCTGGGCCATTCTGCCGCTTCAATTGGGCCAGCTTATCGGCGTCGGAAGAAGCCGCGAGGCTGAAGCCAATCAGACCTGCAGTGCCCACTGCAGCCACGGCGCCCGCAACGATCACGGGAACCACGCTGCGCTTTTGTGCGGTGTCAGCGACGACAGGGCCCGCGTTGGCTGAGAGCACGACAGGGCCCGGCTCCGCGGTAGTCTCGGCCGCGAGTCGAAGTTCGACTGGATACTCGGCCCCCGCGTCGACATTGACAACGGCACTCGCGCTTTCCCCGTTACTCTGCGCTTGCACCGTGTGCACCCCAGGATCCACGAACTGCGGTGCAGCAAGCGGCGCGACGCCGAGCGCACGACCGTCGAGCTGCAGCGCAGCGCCCGCGCGATCCACGTTGATTCTCAAGATCGCCACGTGTGACTTCACCTCTGCAAACGCAGTGCGCATTTGTTCGAGCGTTTGCTCGCTCTCGACGGGGGCAAAGTGGCTGAGCGCAAAATCGAGGTGCTCCGCGGCGTCGCGATAACGCTTCAATTGAATTTCGCCCTGCGCGAGCATCGCGCCGATATCGTAGGTCTGACGAATCGCCCACGCTTCACTCAGCACTTGGACGGCTTCTTCATTCTTTCCCGCTTCGAACGCTTTGACTCCCTTGCGAAACAAGGCTTGCAGCCGCGTATTATCGTCGGCGGTCGTCGCCTTGGTCGTCGACGAACTCTCTGCGTGGCAAAGCGACGGAATCAGGCAGGCACCGCACAGAGCTGCGCTCACGATAGCTTGACGGAGAGAGTCGCTAAGAATTGACGAAGCTTTCATTTGGGCGTGAACCAAGACGTCTGGACGGGCGGGGGAGCAGCTGGAATCGGCGCGGCAGCTGCTACAGCTTCCGACGCTCGAGCTTGCTCGGCAAGCGCCTGCTTCGAACTTGTCGACGCGCGTACTACGGGCCTTGGCGAGCTCTGGGTTGGAGTGAGCGCGTGGATCGCGGAAGAATTGCTAGACCGCGTTTTTCCCGACGCCGCCGGGGCCGGTGAGTGCACAACTGCCTCAGCCTGCGATCGTGACACAGTAGCCGTCGCCACAACGGGCGCTGCCGACGCAGCCGATAAAGACACCGAAATTGCGCCAGGCGGTTGGCTAACCTGCGCTGAATGACGGCCGGATTTGAGCAACCCGAGCAGCAATATTGAGAGCGCGCCCATGAGGCACGCGAGCACCAGCTTGATTGGCCGCCGACGAGGCGGCAGTCCGCCCAAATCGAACCGTGGCGATTCCGGCGAAGATTCGAGCTGCGCGCGTTGATTGGGCGGCAGGGTATCGCGGAAGAATTCCTCTTCCAGACGCGGCAAGTGCGCTTCGACCATCTGGCGTCTCAGGTCCGGCGGCACGGTGACTTTCGAAAATGTGTACGGGTCGAACTCCGGCTTGGATTCGGCACGCTTGCTCTGCTCGATGCGGGGCGTTCGCGGCTCGTCCGGGGTCGAGTCTGGTCGCTGACGATCAGTCATCGTCGTTATTCCGCCTCATCACTGGAACCGTAAATCGCTCTCGGACGGCGCGTGGCCGACGCAGTTGGCTTGGCGGCGGGTGCGACGCTCATCTTTGTCGCTGGCTCGACCGCAGGGGGCTCGGACAGGCCGCTGGAAGGCCCTGTTCCAATCGGTTTGGTCGCTCTGATCGTGGGGTGTGGGCGTGGCGGTGTTGGCTTTGCGGCCATGTTTTGCGCGGTCGACGCGACCGGTGCCGCACTGGCGACTTGGGCTGCAGTGGCTTGTTCGAGCGGAGCTTTCACTTGGGTTGCGACCGGCACCCTTGGCGGCGAGGTGTTCGGCGACCCAGAAACAACGCCGTTCGTCTGAGGCGCGACGGAGCGCGGGTACGTTTGAATCAAAGCCACCACCACTCCGAGGAAAGTGCCCAATAGCACCGCGCAGAGCAACAATTGTGGGAGCGTGATCGGCGAACGAACGACGACCAGCGCTGGCTCTTCGGCACTTTGCTCGAGCGCGGCCTGCGAAGCGTTCGGAGTGCTCGCTGCCGCGGGCAATGGCGCGTTGATTCCGGTGCGAATCGCCGGCATCAACGGAAATTGCAGCGGAGTAGCGGTAATTCGAGCCTGCAAGGCAACTGCGTCGGCCAGTGGCGTCGGCGTTGGCTCGAGTGGATGAACGTCGGTGGTCGCGTCAGTCATGCGAACGGCGCCAGAGGCCGGCGGAATCGAATGAAACCCTCGCCAGAGTCGGCGCGTCGTCTGTACGGCGCTCGGCTCTTCTTTTGCGAGCCGCTGCAAGTTTGCGCGCAGCACTTGAGCCACCTCGGCCATCGTCGCGAACCGGTCGACCGGAGCTTTTGCTAGCATGCGGTGGATCGTGCGCGCCACGAACCGCGGAACCGTCCCCGTGAGCACGTCGAGCGGCTGTGGCATCCGATTGATCTGCGCGAACGTGACCGACTCGAGCGTGGGTTCCTCCATGCCGAGCAGGCACGGCGGGCAACCTGTGAACGCCTCGTACAAGGTCGTGCCGAGCGCGTAGATATCACTGCGCACGGTCACGCGCAGGCCCTGCAAGTGCTCGGGGCTCATGTACAAGATCGTGCCGTGCAACAGGTCCCTTTGAGTGGTGGCCGCGCCGACGTCCAAGAACTTCGCGATCCCAAAATCCAAAACTTTGATCGCGTTCCCTTCGCGGATAAACACGTTTTCCGGCTTGAGATCCCGATGAACGGTGTGCTGCTCGTGGGCGGCTTGCACGCCGTCTGCGATCTGCGCGCCGAGTGACAGAACCTCGGCGACACTCAGCCGTCGATACTCACGGATCGCCTCGCGTAGAGTCCGACCATACAGGAGCTCCATCACGATATAGACAGCGCCCCCAGCGGTCGCACCCGCGTCGATCACGTGAACGACGTTGTGATGCTGCAGCTTGCACAGCATTCGCGCCTCCAGCTGCGCGCGCCTTCCCAGATCACGCCCCCGATCGGCGGGGCTGGGGATGATCTTGATCGCGACGTGACGATCCAAGAACGTGTCGTAGCCGTGATAGACCCAGCCGTGCCCGCCCTGGCCGAGCAACGCTCGGATTTCGAATTTGAGGAATTGATCCCCAATATCCAATGGTCCCTTCCTGGGAGTAATGGGCAGTGCAGTTGAGGCAGCGGTGCGCATCACGCTCATCTATCGATCGCCCCCTGGACCCAATTGCGAAGAATCGACCTCCCGCCAAATTTGGCGGATTTCGCCACATCGGCCGCCCTTCCAATCGAAGCGCCGAACCTAAAAGTCACATGCCTCGATTTCGCCCGCGCAGCAAGCGACCCGACGCCGGGTGAGGTCACGAAAGACCTGGCTCTGGGCGTTCGAAGAATGGGGCGATCGCGCTCCAGCAGCGCACCTCGCAGCGCGCGGGGTATCCGCCAGTGTTCACAGAAGCGCTGTTGCCAAATGGCTTGGGTGGTGATTCGTGACCGGAAGCGTGCGCACGTCCCAGCGCCTCGCTGCGCGTACGCACCGAACCTCGACGCCGAAGGCTGAACCGGGCACGACGTGTCGCGTGACCATCAATCAAACCGTCCAAGGCTACACACCGGTGTGACCGAGAAAACTCGGAGTCGCTCCGCGGCGTTCGCGCGGGCGTACCGGTCGGCGATGGCTGACGGAAACAAACTCCACAACCTAAAGGTTGTGAGGTGGGCTCGCGAAACGAGCGCGCTGGACAGCAACGAGCTCGAACCGCAGTCGACAGGTGACGATTTTCCGTATTGTCGCTGGGCGCTGCTGAGCGGCAGCTAAAGTTTGAGTTCGCCGCTGAAGTGCACGCCCGCGACCGCATCGCCGAGCACTTTCTTGCGTTCCTGTGAGGGCGTCGCTTGCCGCAAAGTCGCGAGTTTTTCGACGAAGGTCGACATGTTTGCGGCCGTGAGCAGGCGTTCGAGCTCTTCACGCAGTCGGCGACCGAGGGCGGGGGCCTGGCCGGCGGTGCTGATCGCGATGGTGAGCAGGCCCGCGCGAGCTTGGGCCATGTGCGCGTAGCTATTGTGTTGCGGCTGATCCACGGCACAAAAGAAGACCCGCTCGACTTCGGCGATAGCGGCCATGCGAGCGGCGAGTTCGGCGTTTGTATCGACGAGTACGGCCAGCCATTGGCCCTTCAAATCGCTGTCGATGAAGTCGCGCTCGTGAAGTTCGATCTGTCCGTTCGCGGCGAGTGCACGAATGCCTTCACTGGGCGCTACGCTGATCACGGTGGGACGCGCAGCGACATCGAGGAGCGCTTGGGTGCGGTTGAGCGCGTCGGGACCGGAGCCAACGACCAAACACGCGCGGCCTTCGAGCAGGAGCGCGATCGGGAAAACGGAACTAGTCATGGGCTCGCCTTTGAGTGAATGGTCACCGGGATTTGCGCGGTCGTAGTGAACTTCTGCTGGCGTTCGGCGTCGCCGATGCGTTGCAAGAAGAGGCCGGTAAACGTGCTGAATAGTGCGTCACCCGGCGCTGCGGTGCCCGTCGCGCTCGGACGCATCACCCAGCGCTTGATTTTGGCCAGCACTTCCGCGCTCACCGGGTTGACCTGAATTCTGCCCGCAGCCAAGAGTGGGACGCCGAGAGGGATTTGCGTCGCGTCGCCTGCGAGCAGGTGGCGCACCTCGGTGCAGCGGCGGATCACGCCTTCGGTAGTCGTCGTCCAACTCTCGCGCGTCGAGCCGGGGCGCATGACTTCGACCAAGTATGCTTCTTCCCAAACGTGCCACGTCACTTTGCAGGTCTGTGCCGTGGTCGAGAGAGGTTTTTGCGCGCCTGCGCGGTACACGGCTGCCGTGAGCACGATCGTCGTAGGCAGACCGCGGCTCAGCTTGCTCTGCAAGTTCGCGTCTACGATGTCGCGGAACAAGAGGTCTAGGTAAAGAAGTCCGGTATCCGCGTCCCAATCGAAGTGCGCGTCGCGCGTCACGACGTCTTCCTTTGCTTCTTGCGCGCGTGCGGGGCGAGTCGAGAACGTAGAGATCGACGCAACCGTCAGGCAAAGTAGTGCCGCCAGCCCCCAATGCCCTCCGGAGCTGTGCTCGAACCCCCTATTGCCCACCAGCGGGCCCCTTGCCGCGAACGGGTATGAAGCCCAACACGTTGGAGAACGCGAACACGAAGCCCCCCGCGCTCGTGTCCATGCGGAAGCCGAAATTGCCCGTCAAATCGACCGGGATTTGCGCGGCTCCAGAATAGCCGACGGGAGGACTGGTGATGTCGCGCGTGCCGGCAACACCGTAGATCCCCATGCTGGCAAAAAAATCGATGCCGTAAATCGAACGCTGTCCGCGAAATAGCGGCACGCGATACTCACCCGCTAGCTTGAACGCGTACTTGCCGTAGCGAACCTCGACGATGTCGGTACCCAGAAAATTGCGCGGGGGTCGGCGATCGAAATTCACGCCCAAGATGCGCGAGGGCAAGAAGTCGCTGAAGTCTCCGACGTAGTACTGTTCGAAGAACGGGGCATTGCCGGAGATCGCGCCGGCGAACATTTCGAGGCGCAGCACGTGTTCGTTCCACGGTAGGCGCCACCAGTGGGACGCCGAAACCTCGGCTCGCTGATAGTCGTAGTCCGAGCCGAACGGCAACAGCCCGACTTCTGCCATGACCGTCGCGTGCCAGCCGCGTGTCGGCAAGAAGGGGTGATCGCGCGTGTCGTGTTCGAGTGACGCGCGCACCGTCGAGAGGATGCTGCGTCCGCGGATGATGTCGAAGTCGATTGGCTCCGTGCGATAGCCGCGCAAGTGAGAGGCCTCGAGCGGATAGCTCGCGTCCAGCGTCTCGAGCCGATAATTTAGCCAAATTTGCGTAGAAATCGACAGGTCGCGACCGACGCCGAGCGAGCCGCCGAAGCGCTTGTAGTTGACCACCGCTGAGGGTGAGTCGGCAGTGCCCGTCGGATCGTCCTTGAGTACGCCGGCGTTGCCGAAGAAGTCACGCGCGTCGTTGTACAGCAGCGTGCCGCTCGTCATCCACGAGCTGCCGAGGAACGCCGGATCCAAAAAGCGAACGCGCAACGCGAGCTGCTCGTCGGCCACGGCCATCGCCGAGCCGAGTGTGATGCCCGTGCCGAGCAAATTGGTTTCGGCGACATCGATGCCGGCGTACGCGGTGAGGGGACGGGCATTGCCGCGCGTGTCGGCGTCCGCCGAGATCCCCATGCGCACGTCGTTGATCACGATCGTGTTGCGCTCGACGACGTCGATCACGAGCACGACCAGGCCGCGCGTTGACCCTTTGCGCAGCGAGAATTGCACGTCGCGAAAGAACCCCGTGCCGAGCAAGCGATAGCGTGACAGTTCGACCTCGGAGTCGTCGACGTCGAACACGTCACCGCGTTTGAACGGCACGTAGCGCAGCACGACTTGGGTGCGCGTGCGCGTGTTGCCGCGCACCTCGACGCCCTCGAGCGTGTAGCGCACCGCTTGCGTGACCAAGCCCACGCGTGCTCCGGGCTCGTCGGGGCACGGGCATGTCTTTACCGGAGTCACGGCCTCTGCGGAGGGTGAGGTCTCGCTCGGAGGGGCTGCCGATTCCGCCTTGTCCGCGGTTGCCCCCGAGCCCCAAGTGTCCGTCGCGGGGGTGTCGTTCGCGGTGAGCGCTTCGACGACGGGCGCTGCGGGGCCTTCAGCCTGTGCAGATGCAGACAGCGACTCTGCGAGTACGCACACGCCCGCCAGCGCAGCGAGTGTGACACGAGCGAGGGCACGCCTCACTGGGTGTGAGACGTAGCAGCGCGCACTTCGATTCAATGGAGAACGCCGCGCGCGCTGCATTCCCGAAATACCTCAGCCCGTCCGTCGGATGTCCGTCGGGATCCGCTCGTAGGTTTCGCACAAGGTTGCCATGCGCTCTGCCACGGCCAGGTCGATTTCGTTGGGCAGCGCGCGGTATTGCCAGTTCCCCGAGGCCGTGCCAGGCACGTTCATGCGCGCCTCCGTGCCTTGACCCAACAAATCCTGCAAGGGGAAGATGGCGGTGTCGGCGGTGGACATCAGCGCCACGCGGATCATGTCCCAATGCGCCTCACGGCCATCGCTTCCAGCGTAGGCCAGCGCGCGCTCGCGTTCGGCACGCATGAAACGCGCTTCGTTGTCGTCGCGCGCTCGCTCGTAGCCACTCAGCCAGCCGACGACGGTGTCGTTGTCGTGGGTCCCGGTGTACACGACCGAGCGCTTGGGGAAGCGGTGCGGTTGATAGTCGCGCGAATTCGGATCCGCGAACGCAAATTCGAGCACGCGCATGCCAGGTAGCTCGAAGCGATCGCGCAGCGCGCCGACTTCGGGCGTGATCAGGCCGAGATCCTCGGCGATGAACGGCAACCGACCGAGCGCGCTCTGTACCTTCTCGAAGAAATCTTCACCCGGTACGCCGAC
>Ga0164241_10007066_pt1 | contig 10134 bp, 11 predicted proteins | sample OricomyardsoilBY_FD_108780 | JGI IMG/M metagenome (GOLD analysis project Ga0164241, IMG submission 108780) | Backyard soil microbial communities from Emeryville, California, USA - Original compost - Back yard soil (BY) | ecosystem: Environmental > Terrestrial > Soil > Unclassified | place: USA... | reverse complement strand
ATCGGAGGTGCTCGTGGTGGGTGAGCCCGGCGGCCGAGTCTTCGCGGGTCGCGGGCGCGTCTCGGATCTCGCCTGGTCGCCGGACGGCCGCTGGCTGCTGATCGCCTGGCCGGCCGCCGACCACCCTTGCGGCCGGGGCGCGCAGACCTGTCCACAGGCGTCCGTTACGGGTTAGGACGTCGATCCTCCCGCCACGGCGGACGTGGAGCCGCCCTCCGTCGTTCGACCACTCGAGCGCCTCGGCGGCGCCCTCACCGCTCACGCGCCAGAGAACGCGCCCGGTGACGAGGTCCCGCGTCACGACGCGGTTCGACCTGTCGACGTAGGTCAGCACGTGCCCGGGCCCGGGACGCCACGCCGGGGCGACCGCCAGCGCCGGCCCGACGGCGCGATCGCCGCTTCCGTCCCCGGCCACGACCCTGAGCTCGTCGCGCGAGAGGTAGGCGATCCTCGTGTCGGTCGGGGTACCGCCCCAGCGCGCGTCCCGGACGTCCGGTCGCGCGAGCGTCCAATGGACGTCGCCGTCGGGCTCGAGCGCCGCGAGCTCGTTCTCGCGCGTCGCGACGACGAAGCGGCCGAACGGCGACCAGCTCGCCTCTCGGTACCCGGCGAGGAGCCGCTTGCTCCCGTCCTGGTCGACGACCCAGACGCCCGCGTCCGAGCCGACGAGCAGCCGGCCGGACGTGGGGAGCGAGAAGAGCGCCGGCGCGGAGCGCTCGACGCCGACGACCTCCCGCACGCGGTCGACGACGGCCATTCCCGGCGGGCTCGCCGCTGCGAGAGCGACCGCCAGCGCGGCGAACGCGATGCCGACAGCGATCGCCCTCGCGCGGCGAGGCCGGGTGATCGGCTCGCGCTCCTCGAACGCGGCGAGCACGACGCGTCGCGCGCGCTCCTCGGCAGCGTCCGCGGCCGGGAGCGGAACACGCTCGAGCTCGTCCCTCACAACGACTCCCGCATCGCGTCGAGCCCCCTGCGCAGGCGTGAGTTGACCGTGCCGCGGGGAAGGTCGAGCAGACGCGCGATCTCGCCGGGCGTGTACCCGAGCAGGTGGCGCAGCACGACCACCGCTCGTTGCTCGGGTGCCAGGCCGCCGAGCGCTCGCAGCACCGCGCTGTCGACCGGCTCGCGATCCTCCGTCGAGCCGGCGCCGTCGACGAGCTCCGACTCGCGGCGCAGCGCACGCGCCCGCGAGGCGTCGATCGCCCGGTTCACGACGATCCGGTGGAGCCACGGCCCGAACGGCCGCCGGCGATCGAAGCGGTCGAGGTTGCGGATCGCCGCGAGGAACGCCTCCTGCGCGACGTCCTCGGCGAGCGCGGCGTCGTGGATCACGAGGTACGCCGCCCGATGCGCCGCGGGCCAATGGGCGTGGAAGAGCGCCTCGAGGTCCGAGGCGGATCCGCGCTGGGCGCCTCGCACCCAGGCACGCTCGTCCCGGCCCGCTCGCGCCACCGCCGGACCATACGTCTGCACACCCGCGAGAGGTCCACGCCGGTCCTACGGCTCGGCAGCCGCGAGAGGTCCGGGACCTCATCGTGCTCGCGGCGCGTATGGCGTGCGTGAGGCGCAGTGACTTCCTCGCCGCCGCGCTCGCCGCCGCCATCGTTCCCGGCAGAGCCCTGGGCCTTGAAACCGGCGGTGCGGCGGTCGCGCTGGTCACCGCGGACCTTGAGGCGCATGTCGTCGCGCTGGAGCTGTCCTCAGGCCGAGTTCTGAGGCGGATCCGGACCGCGCCGGGCCCGCGCAGCGTCGAGGCGTCGCCGTACGGACAGGTTGTCGTCGCGCACATTCCCGCCGGAGTCGTCACGATCCTCGACGCGGCAACGCTTTCGGTGCGCACCGTGCTGCACGGCTTCCGTGAGCCGCGCTACGCGGCGATGCACCCCGGCGAGCCCCTCGCGTACGTCACGGACTCGGCGCTCGAGCAGGTCGTCGCGATCGACCTGGATCGCGGCAGGGTGGTGCATCGCACGAGCGTCCCCGGCCCCGCACGGCACGTCTCCGTCGACGCCGGAAGGACGTTGTGGACGGTGCTCGGCTCTGCGGCCGAACGCGTCGCGGTCCTCGATCTCCTGGACCCGCGCCGGCCGAGGTTGGTGCGAGTGTTCAACCCGCCGTTCCGCGCCCACGACGTCGTCTTCGCTCCCGACGGCGCCCACGTCTGGGTCACCTCGGGTGCCAGCAACGCCCTGGCGCTCTACCCCAGGCAAGGCGGCGCTCCGCGCGTGCTCGCGGCAGGAGCGCCGCCGCAGCACGTCGCGTTCGCCGACGGGCGGGCGTTTGTCGCGTGCGGTCGGGACGGAACGCTGCAGAGCCGACGGCCCGACGGCACTCCCGTGCGGACGACCCGGGTGCCTCACGGCTCGTACAACGTCACGTTCGGGTCGCCGCTGGAGACATTCGGGCATCCGGCGCTCGTGACGCCGTCGCTCAACGAGGGCACGGTCGCGGTGCTCGAACCGAGCGGCGCCGTCCGCCTCGTGCGCCACGTCACGCGGTCGGCACACGACGCGTGCGTTGCGCAGGCGGGCTGAGGGAACCGGTGCGGCGGCTCGGGTGTATCTCTCCAGAGCGATGAGGAGGTCTTCGATGAGAGTGCGATTCGGCTGCGTCGCCGTTGCGGGCGCTGCGCTAGTGGGCGCAGCCTCCGCTGCGGGTCCCGCCCCGAGCGTCCTGCAGGGCGAGCCCGGGATCCCGGTCGCTGGGGGCGCCCACGTGGTTGCGATCGCCGGCCCGAGCCCGGCGACGACGCGGATCTGGCTCGTGCGGAACCGCGACGGCGAGCAGGTCCGCTCCCGCGTGCTCCCCGGCAAGCTCGGCGTGCCGGCGGTGACCTTCAACGGCGTCGCCGAGGGCACCTGGGCGCACGGGGGCAAGCTCCTCCTTGCGTCGTCGATCTACGACGACTCCGCACGCACGACGTTCGTCGTGGTCGACACCCGCACACTGAAGCCCGTGAAGACGATTCGGCTTCGCGGCGCGTTCGCGTTCGACGCGCTCTCGCCGAGCGGAGCCCGCCTTTATCTCCTGCAGTTCCCGCAGGGCGTGAACGGCGGCATCCACTACGTGGTCCGGTCGCTGAACATGCGAACCGGCCGGCTCGAGCCCGGGGCGATCGTCGACAAGACTGAGCCGGACGAGCAGATGAACGGCATCGCGATGTATCGCGCCTGGAGCCCCGATCGGACGTGGGCGTACACGCTCTACAACGGCGGCCCGTCCCATGCGTTCGTCCACGCGTTGAACACGCGCACACGGACGGCCCGCTGCATCGACCTGCCGTGGGCGGGCGAGGCGCAGAACATCCTCGAGAACGTCCAGATGGCGGTCCGGGGCGGCGTGCTGATGCTGAGCGGCCCGAGCGGAGGGGTGCTTGCGCGGATCGACAGGCGCACCTTCTCGGTCGAGACGTAGCGACGAGATCTAGCCTGCGGGCGCGACAGCGCCCGCAGGCTCCGTCGCGTCGGCGATCGCGCGGACCACCTCGACGATGTCGCGATTCGCGTTGAACACGCGGAGCTGGGCCTCGGCCGAGTTGCCGCGACGCAGGATCTCCTCGATCCCCTCCAGCTCGCGCTCGGAGCCGAGCTCGCGCGCGTGCGGCTCGAGGTCACGCACGGTGCGGCGCACGAGCTTCGCAAGCGGGATGCGGATCCGGCGCCCCGTCGCGAGGTCCATCACCGGCGCGTCGAGCCCGTAGCGGGCGGCCAGCCACTTGTTCTCGGTCGTCAGGATCCGGTGGTGGCTCGGGATCTCCTCGCCGGCGTCGAAGCGCTCGGAGAGGAGCTTGACGAGCGCCTGGCAGTAGGCCGCGATCGCGACCGCGTCCTCGACGCGCGTGACCGCGTCGCAGATGCGCATCTCGATCGTCCCCCACTTTGGATGCGGGCGGATGTCCCACCAGATGTGCGTGTAGTCCGCGATGCAGCCCGTCCGCTCGAGCTGCCCGACGACCGCGGCGTAGTCGGCGTAGTCGTTGAAGCGCGGCGGCGGTCCCGATCGCGGGAACGCGGAGAAGACGATCTGCCGGCTCGAGGCGAGCCCCGTCGGCTCACCCCGCCAGAACGGCGAGCTCGCGGAGAGCGCGAGGAGCGGCGCGAGGTGCGGCAGAAGGCCGTTGACGACCTGGATCGCCTTGTCCGGGTCGTCGACGGCGACGTGGACGTGCATTCCGAAGATCAGCTCGCGTCGCGCGACGTATTGCAGCTGGTCGATGAGGGCGTGGTAGCGGTCCTTCGCCGTGATCCGCTGCCGCTCGAACAGGCTGAACGGATGCGTGCCCGCCGAGCCGACGCGGAGCCCCTGCTCGCGGCCGACGTCGCGCACGTAGCTCCTGAGGGTCGTCAGCTCGCGCATCACGTCGCCGGCGTTCGTGCACACGGGGGTCGCGATCTCCAGCACGGACTGCATCAGCTCGGCATTGATGCGATCGGCGAGCGCGTCGCCTTCGACCGCGTCGAGCACCGTGTCGATGTGCTGGACGAGGTCGAGGCTCTGCGGGTCGAGGAGCATGTACTCCTCCTCGACGCCGAGCGTGTACTGGTCGCCAGAGCCAAAGCGGTGGTCGACGACGCTCGCCGCGGGCGCTCCCTCGAGCCCGGTGATGGACGGAGGGATGACCTGCTTCACGGGAGCACAGCCTCCGCTTCGATCTCGACCTTCCACGCGTCGTCGAGCAGACGGGCGACGACGCAGGTCGCCGCCGGCCGCGTCTCGCCGAACACCTCGCCGTGGGCGCGCGCAACCTCGCTCCAGTGGACGGGATCGGTGACGTAGATGTTGGTGCGCACCACGTGCTCGAGCCCCGACCCCGCGCGCTCGAGCGCCTCGCCGATGAGCTCGAGGCACAGCGCGGCCTGCTCGTAGGCGCCGTCGGGCGGCGGCGAGCTGTCCGGAGGGATTGGTGCGGTGCCGGCGACATGGACACGGCCGCCCACGACGACCGCCCGCGAGAAGCCCGCGACGCGCTCGTACGGCGAGTGCCCACTCACGAGCCGGCGATCCACCGCCCGTAGTATCGACCGTCCGTGGAGGCACTGCACCAGATCGACGCCTGGGACGTGCCGTTCGCTGCGGCCGGGGTCACGAGGGCGGCGGGGGACATCGCGACGCGCGGGGATCCGACCCGCGCCGCTCGGCTCGCCTCGGTGTCGAAGCCCGTCACCGCGCTCGCGGTGCTCGTCGCCGCCGAGGAGGGCGTGCTCGACCTCGACGAGGCCGCGGGCCCGCCCGGCGCGACCGTGCGGCACCTGCTCGCGCACACGTCCGGCCTCCCCTTCGACGGCGGCATGCCGATCGCGCAGCCGGGGCGTCGCCGGATCTACTCGAACGAGGGGTTCCGCGTGCTCGCCACGCATCTGGCCGAGCGGGCCGAGATGCCGTTCGCCGAGTACGCGCGCGCCGCGGTCGTCGAGCCGCTCGGGATCTCGCTCGACCCGGAGGGTCACCCGGGCTCCGGGATGCACGCGTCGCTCGACGACGTGCTGGCGCTCGGCCGCGAGCTCCTCGCGCCACGACTCGTCGCAGAGGAGACGCACGCCGAGATGGTCTCCGTCCAGTTCCCGGGCCTCGACGGAGTCCTGCCCGATTACGGCCGCTTCCGGCCGTTGGACTGGGGGCTCGGCGTCGAGTTGAAGGGGGAGAAGACTCCGCACTGGTCGGGCTCGCGCACCTCGCCCGCCACGTTCGGCCACTTCGGTGGGAGCGGGACGTTCCTCTGGGTCGATCCCGAGCGGGAGCTCGCCTGCGCGGTCCTGACCGGGCGCGAGTTCGGCGACTGGGCGAAGGAGGCCTGGCCGAGGCTCTCCGACGCTGTCGTCGAGGAGCTCGGGTGAGCACCGCCTCGCCGATCATCCGGCTCGCCGGCGTGACGAAGCGCTTTGGGCGGACCGTCGCGGTCGACGACGTGACCATCGACGTGCCACGCGGGCGTTGCCTCGGCTGGCTCGGCCCGAACGGCTCCGGGAAGACGACCCTGATCCGCTGCATGCTCGGCCTCGCCCGGGTCAGCGCGGGGACGATCGAGGTGCGCGGACGGGAAGTCCCGCGCGACGTGCGCCAGGCGCTCGCAGGTGTCGGCGCGATCGTCGAGGAGCCGCGCTTCTACCCGTACCTCACCGGTCGCCGGAACCTCGAGGTCGCGGCGGGCTTCGTCGGTCACGAGGCGTTCGGCCGCATCGACGATGCGCTCGGGCGCGTCGACCTGGCCGGGGCGGCGGGGACGGCGGTGAAGAAGTACTCCCTCGGGATGCGCCAGCGACTCGGCGTCGCGCGGAGCCTCCTGACGGATCCGGAGCTGTTGATCCTCGACGAGCCGTCGAACGGGCTCGATCCCGCCGGGATGGCCGAGTTTCGCCAGATGATCCGCTCGTTCGTCGAGCAGGACGGCAGGACCGTGTTCATCTCGTCCCATCTCCTCGACGAGGTCGAGAAGATCGCGGACGACATCGCGATCGTCCAGGCCGGGTCGCTCGTCGTCCACGGCACGGTGGCGGAGCTCGTGGCGGGCGGCGCGGCCACGGTGCGCGTCCGGGTGGACGAGCCCGAGCGTGCCAGCGCGGTGCTCGGCGCGCTGCGGTTCGTGAGCCGCGTGCAGGCCCCCGAGCCCCGGACGCTCGACGTCTCGGTCGAGCGGGTCGACGACGAGAGCTCGATGGCGATCACCCGCGCGCTCGTCGAGTCGGGGATCGGCGTCGCGGAGATCGTCCAGCGGCGAGAGTCGCTCGAGGAGCGCTTCCTCGACATCACCCGCGCGGAGGAGCCGCCGCGCGCACCGGAGGCGCCGTCGTGACCCGCGCGCTCCTCCGCACGATCGTCGGCAGGAAGGGGAGCTTCCTCGGCACGACCGGCGTGACGCTCGCGGCCGTCGTCGTGGTCGCCGTCGTCCTGGCGATCGTGCACGGCCTGCGACCGGGACGGAACCCGTCGATCGGCGGCCAGCCGATGCTCGACGGCGTCTCGGGCGCCGTCTGGCTCCTCGGCGGCGTCGGTGCGATCGTGATCGGCGCGCTGTCCGGCTCGTACGACGTCGCGCAGGGGACGATGCGCTACCTCGTGCTGACCGGCGTCCGCCGGATCGGGCTGTACGCCGCCCGGACGATCGCGCTGATCGCTGCGGTCCTGCTCGCGCTCCTGCCGGCACTCGTCCTGGGGCTGGTACTCGTGTTCGTCCTGCCGAGCGAGCCCGAGGCGCACGTCAACGCAAGCGAGGTCGGCGACGTCGTGTGGACGTGCGTCCTCTGGCCGGTCGTGTTCGCCGTGATCGCGATGGGGATCGGCTCGCTCCTGCGCTCGAACGGCGCCGCCGTCGCGATCTCGCTGTTCTTCGCGTTCGCCGCCGCGCCGCTCCTCGGGCTGGTCAGCGCGGCGAGCGAGACCCTCGGCAACCTGATGTTGCTGCCTGCGCTCGCCCGCGTGACGGGCGACAACCACGGCGCACCCATCGCGGCCGCCGCCGCCGCCGTGGTCGGCTGGGTCGCTCTCTTCTGGTGCGCCGGGGCAGTGCGGATCAACCGCGACGAATACTGAAAGCTTGTTCGCGAAGCAGGAATCCGCGGGAGCGGATTCCTGCCGCTTGATCCCCGCCCTGCGGGCGGGGCACACCCCTAAAGGCGCCCGCTGGCGCGGTCGCAAGGCATCGCAACCCACCACCCAAGCGTGGTCAATCCTCGGCGAAGAGCGGACGCAGGAGCTCGTCGAACGTCTCCCGGTCGCAGCTCGCGACGACCGAAGGCGTCATCGCCGTCACGGTCGCGGTACGCGGGATCCCCATCGCGAGCGCGACCTCACCGAATGTCTCTCCCGGCCGGAGCACGGCGCGCGCGCCGCGGTCGGTCTGGGTGACTGCCGCGAGCCCGGAGAGCAGGACGTAGAAGCGGTCGCCACCGCTGCCCTCGGTGACGATCGTTCGTCCCGCAGGCACCTCCTCGCGGCGCATCCGCTCGGCGAGCCGCGTGAGGGTCTGACCGGGAAGGGAGGTAAGCAGACCGACGCGGGAGAGCTCGGTCACCGAGGCCGGGACGTGGCGCGGGCTCACGGGGATACGGTAGCCAGATGGTTGACGGGAGATCGGCGCGAACCGGATGACGCCCCAGACACTTCGCCGGGTCGTCCCGCTCGTCCACGACGCGTACCGCCCGTACGCGCCGTGGCCGATCGTGCCGACCGGCTTGGTCTGGGACGCCCCCGGACGTCACGCCGACCTCCGGTCAACCATCTGATGGCGATCCTCCACGGTTGGCAGACCTGCCCACGCTGCGCGACAGCGCTGGAGGGTGGGGAGGCGCAACTGCACTGCCCTGGCTGCGACTCGACGTACTACGCGAACTCGGCGCCGTGCGTCAGCGCCCTGGTCGAGGACGTCGAGGGGAGGCTGCTCCTCGCTCGTCGCGCGGTCGAGCCGTACCTCGGCCTCTGGGACTGTCCCGGCGGCTTTCTCGAGGAAGGCGAGGATCCGCTCGACGGGCTGCGTCGCGAGCTCGCGGAGGAGACCGGCCTCGTCGCCGGGCCCGCACGGTTCGTCGGAATCTGGATGGACGTCTACGGCGACGCGTCCGAGGCAGCGGCGACGCTGAACATCTACTGGGCCGTCCAGGTCGAGGAGGGACAGCCCGTTGCGGCGGATGACGTGGCAGAGCTGCGCTGGTTCCCGGCGGGCGGCCTGCCCGGCCCGGACGAGCTCGCGTTCACGACGGTCGAGCGCGCGCTTGCCGCATGGGAGGCCGAAAGGGCGCCGCACGCGTACTGACGACCTCGGGCGTTTGACACGAAACGGTGTCAGACACCATCCGCCGTCAAGACCAAAGCGTGCCAGTCGCGCACCAATCGATCCACCGGCCTTTGCAGGAAGTTTGGCCGACGTGGGTGGTAGCGCAGCGAAACCAACTCCTGCGCTCGCCGAGCGGCGCGGCGAGGAACGCTTCTGGTGTCAGACACCGGTTTTTGTCAAGGGCGAACCGTGCCGGTTGTGTGCCAATCGCTCCACGGACCCGAGCACCGACACGAGGCCCGGCGTCACCGGGCCCCGTGTCGGAGGGAGGGAGTGCGGGGGAAGAGGGTTACGCCGCGGCGACGAGGCCGAGCGAGCGCTCGATCGCGCCCTTCGGCTGGGCGCCGATCACGGCTGCCGACGGCTCGCCGTCGCGGAACAGGATCAGCGTGGGGATCGAGGCGACGCCGTAGCGCTGCTGGAGCTCGTGCTCCTGGTCGATGTTGACCTTGACGAGCTTGAGCTCCTCCACGCGCTCCTCCGCGATGCGGTCGAGCACGGGAGCGACGGCGTGGCATGGGCCGCACCATTCCGCCCAGAAGTCCACGAGGACGGGCTTGTCGCTCTTGAGGACCTCCTCGTCGAAGGTCGAGGTCGTTACGTCGAGGGCCATTGCTTCCTTCCGTTTCGGTGGTGTCGAAGTGTCTCAGATAGGTGAACGACGGGGGCCCAAAACTCCTTCCCTAGAATCGCGCCATGTTCGCACCGCTCCCGGACAAGCCCGATCACGACGCGCTCGAACGCGAGATTCTGGCTCTCTGGGAGCGGGAATCGACCTTTGCGAGGCTCCGCGAGCAGAACGCGAACGGACCGCGGTTCAGCTTCGTCGACGGTCCCGTCACCGCGAACCGGATGGTGCTGGGCGTCCACACCGCCTGGGGGCGGACGCTGAAGGACGTCTTCCAGCGCTACAAGGCGCTTCGAGGACACCACCAGCGCTACCAGAACGGCTTCGACTGCCAGGGGCTCTGGATCGAGGTCGGGGTCGAGCGGGAGCTCGGGCTCAACTCGAAGCGCGAGATCGAGGAGTTCGGGCTCGCCGAGTTCGCCCGCCGGTGCCGCGACGTCGTCGTCAAGTCCTCGCGCGCCCTTACCGAGGGCTCGGTGCGGCTCGGCCAGTGGATGGACTGGGGGAACGACTACTTCACCTTCAGCGACACGAACATCGAGTACATCTGGCGGTTCCTGCAGCTCGTGCACGAGCGGGACTGGCTCTACCTCGGCCACCGCTCGACGGAGTGGTGCCCTCGGTGCGGCACCTCGCTCTCGCAGCACGAGCTGACCCAGTCCGGGGTCTACCAGGAGCGGAGCGACCCGTCCCTCTTCGTGCGATTCCCGCTCGTCGACCGACCCGACGAGTCGGT
>Ga0164241_10007065_pt1 | contig 10135 bp, 7 predicted proteins | sample OricomyardsoilBY_FD_108780 | JGI IMG/M metagenome (GOLD analysis project Ga0164241, IMG submission 108780) | Backyard soil microbial communities from Emeryville, California, USA - Original compost - Back yard soil (BY) | ecosystem: Environmental > Terrestrial > Soil > Unclassified | place: USA... | reverse complement strand
TTGGGTTTGGACTCCTGCCGATGTTGACCTTTCTGATAAAGTTAAGTTTGAAGCCGAAGTAAAAAAGCATGCTGAATTTTATAAGGAATGCCCGCGGCTCGATGGTGTTTTTTTCCCGGGAGGCGACCCCGGAGAAAATGATCCAAAGTATGTAATGCCTTTTCTTAAACGGATTGCGGCTGAACTTAAAAAGTATCATCCCAACGCCGGTGTCTGGATTTCCTTACAGGGATTTAATAATTCGCAGGTGGATTATTTTTATAAATACCTGGATGAGAACAATCCTGAATGGCTCACCGGTGTAATCACAGGTCCTTCCAGTCCCGATCTTGCTGAAACACGTTTCAGATTGCCTGAAAAATATAAGCACATTTCTTATCCCGACATTACACATACGGTTCGTTGTCAGTACCCGGTGCTCAACTGGGACCAGGCCTACGCGCTAACCGAAGGACGCGAAGTTTGTAACCCACAACCATTTTATTATGCCAGCATTCACAATAGGTACGCCCCTTTTACTGATGGATTTATTTCCTATTCGGATGGCGTGCATGATGATGTAAATAAAATTGTTTGGAGCCAATTGGCCTGGGATCCCACTAAAGATGTCTCCCGAATTGCAGAAGAATATGCGCGTTTCTATTTTGGGCCTTCACTGGCAGAGTCTGCAGCAAATGGCATTGTAGCGCTTGAACGAAACTGGGTTGGCCCGGTAGAAGTAAATGGAGCGATAGAAACAACCTTTGCCTTTTGGCAAAATCTTGAATTAAAAAATCCAGGTTTGAAAAATAACTGGCGCTGGCAGCAACTTGTAATGCGGTGTTACTATGATACCTACACGCGGCGCAGAAAAATATATGAGCAAGGGCTTGAAATGAAAGCCAATACAGCGCTTGAAAAAGCGGCTGTAACAGGTTCAGATAAAGCAATGGATAGCGCTTTGGCGATCGTAAATGAAGCGGATAAAAATCCAATTTCTCCCGCATTGAAGCAAAAGATTGTTGATTATTGTGCTGCACTATTTGAATCAATCGGCATGCAGACCAGTGTGAAGAAATACAATGCAAGTGGCGAAGAGCGCGGAGCGATCCTTGATTTTCTTGACTACCCGTTAAATAACCGTTGGTGGTTGTCTGATGAATTTGCAAAAATTCGTAAGATGAATTCTGAGCAGGAAAAACTTGCACGACTGAAAATTATCTACACCTGGGAAAACCCGGGACCCGGAAGCTATTATGACGATGTTTCAAATATTTCCATGGAACCTCATGTAAAGACGTGGTCGGATGACGCAACAGACGTAGCGTGGTGGGACAATGGGATGAGCCGAAAACGTTTATCTACCCAATTATTTCAAAATTTTCCCAAACTGGTTTATGAAGACCTGGATCCTAATGCACATTATGTGATTAGGATTGCCGGCTATGGAGAAGCTTTATTGCGGATTGACGGAGAGAGAGTTGCTCCAACTGTTTACAATAAAGAGTTTGAAGAATTTAAGGAATTCGCAGTGCCTGTTAAGTATGTGTATGATGGCAAAATCGAAGTCACATTTGATGAGCCCGAAGAGTCACAGATTAACTGGCGTAAAAAGTCAAAAATTTGTGACGTATGGTTACTGAAGCAGGAATAGCCAATTATCAATAATCAATAGTCTAAGGCATGCGCTTAAAACAATTTATACTACCAGTTCTATTTTGGTTGTTGACTCAACAACCGGCATTAGCACAAAGCGCCGACTTTTCGCACGCCGCTATTTTCTGCCCGGCGCAAAATAATACTCAGCTACAACAAGCTGTTTTGGTTTTACAACAGGTAGTAGAGGAACATAGCAATATACTTTTACCGGTAAGCCCCAATTTCAATATACAAGGCAATCCGCTTATCGTAGTCTGCACAACTAAAGACGAAGGCACTTTGCCAAAAGCTTTTAATACATCTTTAAATAAACTTTCCTCAACGGGTAAAGATGGATATAAAATAACTTTTCTCAAAGATGAACAAACCATCATTATTGCAGGATTTGATGAGCGTGGGGCGTTATACGGTGTTGGTTACCTGCTGCGCAAAATGGAATTACGCAGCGGAAAAATCCTTGTGCCTGAAGATTTAAATATTTCTTCCACGCCCACCTACCCGATCCGTGGCCACCAGCTAGGATATCGCCCGAAAACAAATGCTTACGATGCATGGACGGTTGATCAGTTCGATCATTATATAAGAGACCTCACTTTTTTTGGCGCCAATAGTATTGAGATCATGCCTCCTAATACAGATGATGATTTTAGTAACAGCCACATGAAGCTTTCGGCTATTAAAATGATTGCGGAGCAATCGCGTATTTGTAAAAAATATGGGCTTGATGTGTGGATGTGGTATCCAAACATGGGAAGTAATTACACTTCCCCCGATTCTATTCAAAAAGAGTTAAATGAAGCGGCTAATGTGTTTAAAGTATTGCCGAAGCTGAATGATCTTTTTGTTCCGGGTGGAGATCCCGGCGACCTGGAGCCAGGTGTTTTGTTTGCCTGGCTAAAAAAGCTCGCTGTGGTTTTACACCAGTATCATCCCGAGGCTAAAATATGGGTTTCGCCACAGGTCTTTCGCCCATCTCAAAAATGGTACGATGCATTTTACAAAGAGGTCAATCGCAAATATCCGTGGTTTGGTGGCGTGGTGTTTGGTCCGTGGGTGAAAGAGCCCATTCAGAAAGTACGGCAACTTGTAAATAAAGATATTCCGATAAGAAGATACCCCGATATTACACACAGCTTAAGTTGCCAATATCCTATACCGCACTGGGACCTTGCTTATGCTATTACGTTAGGCCGTGAGTGTTATAACCCCAGGCCGACCCAGGAAAAGCATATTCAAAATATTTTTGCAAAGTATGCGAATGGCAGCATCAGTTATTCTGAAGGCATCAATGACGATGTAAATAAATTCGTGTGGAGCGGCCAGGATTGGAATCCAAAGACTCCTGTGATAGAAACACTTCGTGATTTCGCAAGATTGTTTATCGGGCCTGATTATACAGAAACATTTGCACAAGGCATTCTTTCCCTTGAGGATAATTTGAAGGGGCCACTGTTGGCTAACACCGGTATTGACAGTACTTTACAACAATGGCAACGGATGGAAAAGAACGCCTCTCCGGAAGTATTGAGCAACTTCAGGTTCCAGATGGGATTGATGAGAGCCTATTACGATGCCTATACCCGTCACCGACTTATTTATGAGACGAGCCTTGAGCACGATGCGAGGAACGTTTTAATGGATGCAAAAAATGCAGGTTCCCTCGAATCGATTGGTAAAGCAACAACGATTCTTGAGCAGGCGATAACCAAACCGGTCATGCAAACGCTTCGCCAGCGTTGTTTTGCATTGTCTGATTCCGTGTTTCAAAGTATAGGTTCTCAACTGACCGTCAAAAAGCCACAGGAAGCAGAAGCCGGAAGGGGTAATTTTATGGATAACATTGATTTGCCTTTAAATGATTCAAGATGGCTCCTGTCGCAATGTGCAAAGATCGCAAAACTGACGGATGAACCCTCAAGGTTACACGCGATTGAAAAATTGCTGAACAGGAATGATCCCGGCCCTGGTGGTTTTTACACCAATTTAGGATCGCCGGAAAGCTGGAAGCACGTGGTGTGGCAAAAGACATGGGCGCAAGACCCCGGAGGCCTCGGGTCTCCGCTGGTTGATTTTGGCGCCAGCCTGCATGGAGACGAATGGGTGGATATTTTGCCGGTGGGCTTCGAGGGGCAAGCCATCCCGCAGGCATGGATGAACCAGGTGACTACTTTATATGATACGCCATTGACGGTAAAATATGACAGCCTTGATGCAAAGAGTTCTTACATCATCCGTGTGGCCTATACCGGCCGTTTTAATTCTAAGATAAAACTGGTGCAGATGGAAAATATCTGATTCATGATTTTATTCAAACGGGTAAAAAACCCATTTATGAATTTTCGGTTCCTGCGGGAGCCGTTGCTGATGGTACGATTACACTCACGTGGACTTGTGGCCAGGCAGAGAGAGGCACCCAGGTTGCCGAAGTATGGCTTATGAAAAAAAAGTAGCTATTGCCATAAGTACAGAAATAATTTTTAAAGAATATAGAATTAAACGCCTTGATCGTGACAACCTAAATTAAAAAGCAAACTTGTGCAAAGTTCATCATTGGGCAGAAGCTAAATCAGCACTTTATCTCTGGCTTATAGAAAATTGGTGGGTGGGAGGCAGTTTCATTAGGAGCGATTAAGTTCTTAAATAATAAAGAGGCTGGATATTTTTTATAGGCATTGCGGTATAGCGGTGGGATGGCCGGATCCCGATAGCCATCGGGACGCGGAGCGATCGGCCTGCCTGCCGGCAAAGGCAGGTTGTCCTTGAACTAAGCGAAGCGCTCTCATGAGCACCATTAAAAACAAAAATAAATTCTGTGAATAATTTTTTGTTTCTTCTGAGCCTGGCCGAAGAATTTGTTCAAGCAAAAAAGAAAACAATTAGAACTGGGATTGAATTGTATTTAAGAGGTAATAAGCGCTCATGACTTAAACGCTTTATCCTATAAAGAAACAATAGTTATTTCCGGCGTTGCAGGCATTATTTTTAAAGATGATTAATAACAAATAAAAAACACCAACATGAGTTTGAAGATCAGTAGTGTAAAAAAACGCTTAAAAGAAGGCCAGGTTTGTTTTGGAACAATGCTCCGGATACTGAAATCGCCGCAGGCTGTTGCCCTATGTGCTTCAGAAGGATGGGACTATATCATACTCGATACCGAGCATAATGATTACGATTACGAAACCCTTGGTAATTTTTCAATGATGGCTAAATATGAGGAACTGGGTTTATTTGTACGCGTTCCGGATAAGCTGTACCATCAAATGGCCCAGATGCTTGATATCGGGGCAGAGGGATTGGTATTGCCGCAGGTGAAAACCGGGGAGGAAACACGGCATATTATTCAATCGGTTAAATATGCCCCAATGGGGCAAAGAGGCGTAAGCGTTTCTACGACCGTTACTTTATTCCGGGATTATAATATGGATGAATACCTGGAATGGGCCAACCGGGAGTTGATGACCATTGTACAGATTGAAAGTGAAGAGGGGATTAATAACGCCGAAAAGATCATCTCAACAGAAGGAGTTGATGCGATCATGATAGGCCCTGCAGACCTCAGCCATGATATGGGCATTTCAGGCCAGTTACATCACCCAAGAATGGAGGAAGCGTTCCGCGAAGTAATCGCTCAATGTAACAAATATGGCGTAGCACCGGGGATTCATTTGAACAATATGGAAGATGTGAATAAATGGGTGAATGAAGGAATGCGGTTCATTACATATGGCTACGATTCCAAATTTATTAAAGATGTTTACAAAGAATCATTGCTAAGCCTGCGGGCTATTGCTGATGGGCATAATAAAAATAAGGGTAATAACGGGAAGGGATAGCCGCAAAAAACACGTTGAGCGTAATCCCCAATGAATACAGGAATTGCTATATAATGGCTCCAACTCAATTTGGCAGACAGTGTTTGCCATTTCTGATAAGTAAGGTAAGGCAGATTGTGTTGTGTTATTGTAACACCTAATGAATACAGGAATTTGAATGAATGATAGACGGACTTCAAGTCATGGCATTTTATTTTTTCACTTTCGCATGATTAATAAAAGCAGTAAACGAACAAATTCTAAGATTTTGATTTCATAAACTTTTTCAACTTGTCCGGAATATGCACTGTTACCAGTGTTGGGCCTGGCAACGTATTTTCTGTAACAGAATTTCTTACTCTTTGAATTTGTTTAATGTCATCAATTACAGCTTTTTTTATATTCATATTTTGTTAGCTTGATTTTAGTTTAGATTGGTGGGTTATAAGATGGCTGGGTTGCAAATTCGTTATAGCGGATCTTTTATAATTTAAATGTTCTAAGAGTAGCAGGGGTGATACCAATATTTATGCGAGAAAAAATTGTGCTCATTTGAAGTAATAAAAATTGGGTTAAAAATAATCTGAATCGCTGCAACTTTTAAAGGGCAGTCGGGATCTAAATCGTAATTGATTTAATATCCACCTTATTCACTCGTACTTTTTTCACGTTCATGCATTCCATATATTGTTGATTGAAAATAACTAAGTTATTTCCCACATTGTGAAGTGAACTCCTAAATTTTATTCCGTGAACGTTAGTGAATATCTTGATGAATTCACAAATAAACTGAGTTGGAATGTAATCTAATTCCGAATCATATCTTCTCATAGGTTTTGATAAATCTCTGCTAATTATTTGTTTTAATAAAGTAGATTTAATTCTTTTGTTCACTTCATTCGGTTGGTATAGGGTCGGGGTTTCAGTGAAATCGGAAATAATAATTTCATTCTCTAAATCTTTCTTTATGCCAAATGCAGCTATAGAAACTTCATCAAGAAATGAGGCTCTTATTTCATAAAGTATTGTTTCTTCGTTATCACTAAGGTATAAATATGGGATTCCCAGGGGATTTGCTCTTCCTGCTGTTGAATCTTCTTTTTGGGGACAGAACATTTCCTCATTAAGGAAAATGTTTTCGTTAGCATTTTTATGGAGCCTCGCTCTATAAAAAATATCTTCTTTTTGAATTACTACTTTACTTTCAAAAAAGCTATCCCAGCCTAAATCGTTAGTTAAATGTTCGATATTTGTAAAATATCGTCTTTCCCACTTTAGTTGTTCTTTTAGTGCGCCCCAATAATTTATGTTCTCAAGTATTTCACTATTGAAATTGACGAGGTTTTCTGAGCTAGTTAGTGATGAGTCAATTTTGCTTAACGAAAAATTTAATACTTTATTTCCGCATTCCAGATTGCTAAACAAGTTCCAATTCCCTTGAATTATCGAAACAAGACTTTTGCCTTCTGGTTCTATTTGAAAGTTGTCAAATAATTCTTTGAAAAAATCTAATAACTCTTCAATTGCGATTATTTCTACACCCTTCCTTTTACAACAATCGCAGTCGCCTAGATTCTCTTGAGATATTATCAAACCTCTTAACTCCTTATCAGCAAAGCAGTCTTTGCATACGAATTTCATATATTTAATTTAGAAAGCTCCCAACAATCAACAAATGATTTTTAATAGAAATTTTTTTTACAGTACCTAGGCCTGGATACCTTGCTTCATTGTAATAATTCCGAAGTTCATCAATAGCTGAATTTTCTAATGGAAGGTTGTCACAAAATTGTATTGCTTTTTGAGCTGCTTCTGCAAATTTTCCTTGCACATTTGCAATAGAATCATTTGATTCAGAAGTAAAATGTCTTATCCAAATTTGGCTTTCGTCATTCTGGTTTATATAAGTTAAATGAATAACTACTGCCCTCGGAGTACTGCCACCATCAATATATTCCATTGGCAGAACGGTAAAATCGGCAAATCCCTGATATCTTTCCTCGCCATAATACAAATGTTCCTCGGAGAATTTATGTCCTGCAATATTTAAGAAGTCTGCGTTTTTTTGTTGCTTCTCGAATGCGTTATCTAGTCGGATATAAAATTTGCCCAAATTTTTAAAAAATCTATCCAAGGTTCTGTATTTATTGGGATCTAATAGCATTATATGACTAACATTTGGATTTTGGCATAACGTTTTTAACCCATCCTCATCTGAAAAGTTGTCTAAACAAACTATTAAACAATTATTTAAATTATATTTTTCAATACTCATACTAACATATTCTGAGTTATCGGAATAATGGAAAGCAGGAAGAAATTTTGAGTTATCAAGGCCTGACATATAATTTAAAAATATTTCCGTATCTCCAGGAATTGCACCTTGAAAAGGATTTACGATAAGGTAAGCATTGAAATCTTTTTCCTGAAATATTTTATGAGCTAAATTTAAGTTATTGAAACCTTCTTTTACAGGTTCAAAAACCGGAACAATTTTGTTTTGTAATGCTCCCTCTGAAACTAATTCTCTAATAGCAATTAGTTCAAATTGTCGGGCTCTTAAGTATGGGAAGTACATAGATTATACTGCATTAGTTTTTAGTTTCATAATCATTTTGTCCCGATCAGGTTGACTAAGATTTAGAGAGAGACAAATTTGATTAAACTCATTGTTGAGTTTTTCGAAAAATAAGTTATTTATATTTCTCGCCTTCATTGTTTTCAAAAATAACTTATTCAAATGTTTACTGGGGATAGTTGCAATAAGATTCTTACAAACTTCAAATTGGTTGAAAGCATTCATTTCAGGGAGGTCTTGAAAAAAAGTTCTTACTATTTTTAAATACTCTTTCGTGTGAAGAACATCCATTATTGCATTTACATCTAAAAAATTGTTTCTTTTTGACTTTCGCACTAAATCAAAATTCTTGGAACTGGAATCGTAAGTAATAACTCCAACATTATCATTATAAGCTAGGTATTTTGAAAGTTGTATTTTTGGGACGATAATATAGATTTCGTTAAATAGCTTATTATATTCTTGAAGCTGGTTTGAAAGCCTATATTCTTTATCTAAAACTGTTTTTATTTCAAAAACTTTTGAAATTCCATTAAACATTGCCAAATCAGCTATTGCTTTGCCAATTCTCAATTCATTAAATATCAGAGAACTTTCACGCCCGAGTTCTTTTTTTAACCACTGATTTAAAAATTCGTTTTTTAAAATGTACTCATTGGGATAATATTTTTCTAATATTTTGTAAGTGTTCCTTAACACAGTCAAATACGAGTTACCACGATTTTTTTCCAAAAGATTATATCTTTTAAGTTTTAAATCAATAGATTTAAAATCATCCTTTAACCAAAGAAAAACTTCGCTTCTTGAAAATAAAGAAGAGAAATCTCTCAGTTGATTTACGGTGAATGACATTCTATATTTAGATTTTAGTTTGAAGATAAACAAACGCCTAATAGTTTTCTTGACTGGGAACAAATAGTAATACTGCCAACATTTGTAATTATATTACACACAATAGTACAATAAAATTACAATTAATTTTCTTTCAGCCCACTTATGTCGCAAGCTTTGTAGCAAAGTTTCTTTAGAGCTAGCCATGCTTTTGCCCTGCATATAAAATCTGCATTTATAAAACCCGCAACAGCAAACAAACACCCCCCTGAACGAATTCATTCGGGCAGGGTTTTCTTCAATTCTTATCTACATCAGGAGATATATGGTCGGTTGTTGGTGAAAAGATAGCAACAATTTTGTCATTTTTATCAATAACGAACGTTGTCCCTGGGGTGTATCCCTCAGTTGGCGCAAGCTTAGTGGCAAAGGTATTTGTGCGATAGCCATGCTTGTGCCCGCGTGTATAAAATCTGCATTTATGAAACCTGCAACAGTAAACAAACAATTTTCTTCAATTCTTATTTACATCAGGAGATATATGGTCGGTTGTTGATGAAAATATAGCAACAATTTTATCATTTTTATCAATGACGAATGTTGTCCTTGGGATGAAGCCGTGCATGACCTCCTGGCCGGTTACATCTTTAACACCCGCTTTTGGTGGCATCAACTCCAGCCCATAAGTTGCCGCAACTTTACCCTCCTGGGTCAGAGGCCACCGGGAATTTCCCTGCACAGTAATCCGGATTTTTAAATTCAGGGATTATTGAATTATGATTACCGGCTGATAAATTTTCAGAAATAATTTCGCAGTAGTTATAGTTGTACCTGGGTATGAAGTGATCAAAAACAACAAATGAAATTGATTATTTTTGATTTATTACGCAACACTAATGACGCGACAACTATTCCCTTTTTGCATTTTATTATACCTGCTTGTTTCATGTACAGGCAATACGCAAAATGACACAAAGAAATTTAAGGAACCACCCGTTTCAGAGCTCTCCGGAAAAGAGCTGGCCGCATTGCACTGTAGCCGGTGCCATAATTTTGTGAGTCCTGAATTATTAACAAAAACCATTTGGAAAGAAGATGTGCTGCCTGCCATGGGGAATAGGATGGGCATATACAGTGGCGGATTTAGACCAGACAGTTTATTTGATCCGGGAGTAAGCGGCAATATAGTGCGTGATGCCAATATCTATCCTGAGAGTCCTGTACTGGCTAAAAAGGATTGGCAAAAAATAAAGCAATATTTTATAGAGAATGC
>Ga0164241_10007064_pt1 | contig 10135 bp, 11 predicted proteins | sample OricomyardsoilBY_FD_108780 | JGI IMG/M metagenome (GOLD analysis project Ga0164241, IMG submission 108780) | Backyard soil microbial communities from Emeryville, California, USA - Original compost - Back yard soil (BY) | ecosystem: Environmental > Terrestrial > Soil > Unclassified | place: USA... | reverse complement strand
GCGGGATCCAAGCAGGTCGCGCCGCCCACGCACTGAGTGGTGCGCGCGAGCTAGATCTGGCGATCGAACACCGTGCGGCCGCCGACCTCAACGATTCCATCGGGACCGAGCCGCGTGCTGATTCGCGAGCCGCGACCCTGCGTGATCTCAAGGTCCCGGCCGAGCCGGTCCGTGATGCGCACGGCGGCCGCACCGGTCGCTTCGTCTTCGACAATGCCCATCTCGGGCGCGAACATCCGTGCCCGCAGGCTGCCGGCATCCTCGTCGATCCACGCGTACGCGTAGTGATGACCCCGGATGTATCGGCTCGCCTCGAGCGCATCGACCTCGTCGATCGTTGCGCATTCGATCCACTCGAATTCGGGCGCCCAGGATGCTCGACCCGCGATCCACGTGATGTCGCCATCAGGGCGCACGGCGACATCGCCCGCCTTCTCGGCCAGCACGGTCACCGGTGTGCCCTGCTCACGCAACCACCACGCCGCGCCAACGCTCGGATGTCCGGCGAACGGCAACTCGCTTGCCGGGGTGAAAATGCGGATGCGCGCGACACCGTCGGTCACATCGTCGATGAAGACCGTCTCGCTGAATCCGAGCGCGGCGGCCATCCCTTGCTCGCGGCCAACGGTTTCGGCGCTGGAGCGGATGATCCCCAGTTCGTTACCGAGCGCGCCATCCGCCGTCGTGAACACGCGTACAACGTCGACCCTTACTTCGTCATCATCGGCCATTGGTATATTTTGCCAGCCACAACGCTACGGCTGCAGCAGCACCTTGATCGCGCGGCGCTGGTCCATGGCGGCGTACGCATCCGCCACCTGGGCCAACGGCAGCGTCAGGTCGAACACTCGACCGGGATCAATCGCACCCGAGAGCACTTCAGGCAGCAGCTCCTCAACGTAGTTGCGCACCGGGGCCATCCCTCCGCGCACGCCCACATTCGTGTTGAACAGCTGGCGCATCGGCAGTTCCGGCCCACCGTTGGGCACCCCGACAAAGCCGACCTGACCGCCCGGCCGCGTCGACCGCAGCGCCTGATCCATCGACTCCTTCGTGCCGACGCACTCCAAAACGCACTCGGCGCCCACGCCGTCGAACATCTCCGTAACGATCGCAACACCCTTGTCGCCGCGCTCGGCCACGACATCCGTCGCGCCGAACTCCCGCGCCAGCTGCTGGCGGTCCTCGTGCCGAGACATCGCAACGATCCTGGATGCTCCCAGCCGCCGCGCGGCAAGCACCGCACAGAGGCCGACCGCGCCGTCGCCCACCACCACGACCGAGCTGCCGGCGGTCACACCTGCAGACAGCGCTGCGTGATGACCGGTGCCCATGACATCCGCCAGCGAAAGCAAGCCAGGAATCAACGCGTCCGCAGGCTGAGACGGCGTCGCCACCAGCGAGCCGTCGGCGTGCGGCACTCGCACGAGCTCGCCCTGACCGCCGTCTGCGAAAGCGCCATCCCGGTCGTTCGCGCCCCAGGCCGCGCCGTGCAGGCACGACGTGCTGAACCCATTGCGGCAGTTCACACAGGTGAAATCGCAGTCATAGAACGGCGCGATCACGAAATCGCCCACGCGAATCTTCTGTACCTGGTCACCGACCTGCTCGACGATCCCGACAAACTCGTGGCCGATCCGCCGCGGGGCGCGCAATGGCACCACACCGCGGTACGGCCACAGATCCGAACCACACACACAGGCGGCAGCCACCCGCACGATCGCGTCCCGGCCGGTGACGAGCACCGGGTCTGGGACCTCTTCCAGTCGAATGTCTCGTTCGCCGTAAATCGTCGTCGCGCGCATGGTTCGAGAGTACGCGCCCAACTGCCTCCCGCAACGACAGCGCGGGCGTACCGGTGTTGGCGGGCCGCCGGATGCGGCAACCGCGCGGTAGAGCGTGCGAGATCTGCCTTTTGGGACGAGATGCGCCGGAATTCGGGCGCATCTCGTCCCAAAAGGCAGATCTCGCACGTTCTGAAGGTTCTGCACGGGGGACCGCCCACTATTCTGGTTGCGCGGCCACGGCGGCCGCAGACTTGGGGGCACGTCATGCGGGGGACAACGGCGGATGCGCGAGCGCGCGCGGCTACAGTGTGGTTCGGCGGCATCGCCGTTATCGTCGGGGTGGCGTTGATCATCCAATTGGTGCTGGTCTTCACGGGCGGCCAAGACGTGAACACGTTCATGCCGGCGAAGAATCAAACGCTCGGCCAGCGCCTGGTCAACCTGTTCAGCTACTTCACAATTCAGAGCAACCTGTTCGTGCTCGGCACCTCGATCGCCCTGGCGGTCAGCATCCGTCGTGACGGCCGTCTGTGGCGGGTGCTGCGCTTCGACGCGATCCTCGGAATCATCATCACCGGGCTCGTTTATGAGACGATCCTCGCCCCGTTGGTGCACCCCACCGGTTGGGCGCTGGCTGCGACCATCGGCTTCCACTACATTTCGCCGTGGGCGACGCTCATCGGCTGGTTCATCTTCGGGCCACGACCGCGCATGTCATGGCGCGTCATGCTGTTCACACTGATTTGGCCGCTGGCCTGGCTCGTGTACACGTTCGTGCGCGGCGCGCTCACCGGGTGGTACCCGTACCCCTTCCTCGACGTCAACCTCATCGGATTCGCCGATTCGGTGCGCAACTGCGCGGTCATCCTGGCCATCGCCGTCGCGATCGCGGTGGTGTTCACAGTTCTCGACAAGCGTCTGCCCGCGCTCGTGAGCGATCGGCGCATCGCCCGCGATTCTCAGGAACGCGTGAGCACCTTCAGCGAGTAGGCAACGATCAACGCAGCCCAGGTCGTCAGAATGTACGGCCAGGTGTAGGTTTCGACGCCCGCACGATGCATGAGCAGTGTGACGACGGCCGTCACCGCAACCCACGGCACCATGTACAGCCACGATGCGACGGAGCTCTTCACGAACGTGACGGCCAACGCGATCGCCGTGAGCACACCAGAGTAGCCCGCGAGCCCGTTGGCGATCTCCGACCACGACTCGCCCAGCACGATTGCCACGGCCGAACCCACCACGCTGCCGAGCACCGCGGTAGTGCCGACCTTCCAGTTCGCGATGAACAGACCGAGAAGGATGAGCGCCCCGCTGAACACGTTATCGACGAGAACAACTTGCGACACGTTGGTCAGCAGCGAGACGAAGAACGCGGGCGCGGGTTCGGTCGGCAGAGCGGATGCTGCTGACGCCTGTGCCAACGGACGTGTCGCCACCACGATGATCGTCGCGACGATCACGAACGGCGCCGTCGTGTACGGCAGCTCGAATCGAGCCAAGCCGGTCTTGGTGAACAACGCGTTGACCAGCCACGTGACCGGGCCGGTGGCAATCCCGCCGACGAACGCGAGCACGTACGGCCACCACGACGAACCGCCGAGCGCGGCGTAGACGGCGGCCCCCACGAGCGTTCCGCAGAACGACTGCATGCCGGTGCCGACGTTGTGCAGTGAGAACCGCATGGCTCGACCGCCGGCCATGCCGCCGATGGCGCCGAGGACCGCGAGGATCGCCATCCGCCAATCGGCCACGACGAACGCCGCGATAATCAGTGCACCGGTGAGGATGTTCTGCTGAAAGAAGACCTGACTCTGGCCGTTGAAGAGACCGCGCGCCCACTGGGTTGCCGCGCGGGGCGTTGCCGTCTGTGCCACACTCACTGCGCCGCCCCCATTTGTCGTCGCTATTTGCGAATTACCGGCGCCGCGGTGCCGAGGATCAGCTCATGCGCCGCCGCGGCGACGGCCGTCTGCACGCGCGCTGAGGTGATCGTGTCGTCGCCGACGTAGCGCATCCACGCTCCCGCCTCGCCGGGGAGCACGCTCACGCCGAACAGCGCGGCGTCATCGTCGCAGTCCGCCAGAACGCGCGTCGCCGTCTCGTGAAGGGCCTCGGCCAGCTGCGTGGCGCCAACGCGCGGCGTCACAACATAGAGGGATGCGACCACGTCCCGTCCGCCCAGCACCGCCAGACCGCCGACATGACCGTCGCGCGGAATCAGTCGTGCACGGTCGAACGCGACGGGCTCGCCGTCGGGCCGACGCACCTCGAAGTCGCTGGCGAAAGCGGCATACGCATTGTGCTCACCGCGGGTGAGACGCCCGGCGTACACGGTCTCGCCGGTCACGAGCGTCGCGCCGGCGTGCATCGACACCGCTACGCGCTGATACAGGCGCGAGTCCACATACGGGATGACCGGGTCGGGCAGGTATTCGACATACGCCCCGTCGGCAAGTTCAAGGTTCATCAGAGCCGTCGCGTATCCGGACTCCATGCGGTACACCTTCGTGTGCGCCTGCGTCGTGATGTGCGCCGAGGTGCCCTGCCCGAACGTCAGGTCGGTGCGCTGCCGGTCGTTGTGCAGCACACCGCCACCGGTCGTCAACAGGTAGGTGTACGGCATGTCCGGCCGGAACGGGTTGTAATACAGCGGCTTGATGATCTGCAGCGGTGACTTCTGGTAGTGGTGAACCAGTTCCGTGCGCCGAGATTCGTCGGCACCACGCAGCGCAAAGCCCAGCTCCAAAATGCCGACCTTGCCTGGGCTGCCGATCGGCAGCGTGTGCGGGTGACCGCCGTATCGCGCGACCTCGATCGGAACGTGATCAGGCTCGTAGTTCTCTGGCTGCAGTCGCGGACCGCCGTATCTGCCGCTCGGCGGCTTCGCGGTGGCGGTCACGCGACGATCTCGCCCCTCGACAACTGCCAGCGCGCCATGATCGTGTCGAAGAGTTCCTGCACACCGGTGCCGTCGAGTGAGTTGGTCAGAACGACGGGCTTGCCCTTACGCACCGCGTGCGCGTCGCGTTCCATCACACCGAGGTCGGTGCGTACGTATTGCGCGATGTCGACCTTATTGATGACCAGGATGTCGCTCTCGGTGATTCCAGGACCACCCTTGCGGGGCATCTTCTCGCCGTTGGATGTGTCGAGCACGAACACGAACACGTCGGCCAGCGACGGCGAGAACGTCAGCGTCAGATTGTCGCCGCCCGACTCATAGATCAGCGTGTCGATGTCAGGGAACCGCTCAAGCATTTCCTCGCCAGCGGCCAGGTTCATCGTCGGGTCATCGCGCACCGCCGTGTGCGGACACGCGCCCGTCTCGACGCCAACGACGCGCTCTGGGTCGATGATGCCAGCCAACTCCCGCCGCACGTGACGGGCATCTTCTTGTGTGTAAATGTCGTTGGTGATCACCCCGGGGGTTCGGCCCGCAGCCATGAAGATCGGCACGAGGGCTTCGGTCAACGAGGTCTTGCCGGTTCCGACGGGTCCCCCGATGCCCACCCGCAGCACATTGTCACTCATATCGTTCGATTCCTTCCGTTTTTCCCTCATCGGGTGTCGATCATGACGTTCGCCGCTGGTACGCGGCGCGGTCAGCTCGTGAACAGTCGCGCATCCGCTCTCTCGTGAGCGGCCGACATGATGTCGCCGACGGGCGTGAACCCGCCGATGTCGGCCGCGGGACGCGCCACCGCATCGGCGGCGACCGCTTCGATCGTGGGCTGGATGCGACGCAGCAGTACCTGCGTAGTGCGATGGTCTGTTAGTCGCAGGCGCAGGGCTGCGCCGGCGAAACTGACGGCGAACGCGAAGAGGTCAGAGACCACAGCCTGTGTCATGGGCACCCCGGTCGCGGCGTAACAGACGCCCGTGACGATCGCTTGGCAACCGGGCGTTTGCCGCGCCTTCACACGCTGCGCCCACGTCGCGATGTCGTCGCCTCCGCGCGTTCCGGCGAACGTTTCACCGGCGATATCGGCAAGTTGACGTCCGCTGCGGGTGCTTGCGACGCGCAACTCAGAGCTGAGCTTCGACGCGAACAACTGTCTGTCGAGTTCGGCGACCTCGTCCCACTCCCGCCGCGCCGCGAAACCGTGCGCCCGGGCCAAAGCTGTCGCATCCCCGGGCCCGACCGTTTGAACAAGCATGTCATCGAGCAGTTCGAACACCGTGTCACGGTCGACGACGCCGCGTTGCAGAAAGCCTTCCAGGCCGTGCGACATGGCGTAGAAGCCGCTGGGAAACGCCGAGTCGCTCAGCTGCAGGCTCACCAGCAGCTGCGCGACTCCTGCCCCCTCGGTTGTCGACATGCCCGCGCTAAACCAGAAAGAACAGTTGCGTCAGCGGCAACGATTCGGCCGGTTCGATGTGTGCGGGCTCGCCATCCACCGTGACCTTGTACGTCTCCGGGTCGACCTCGATGGTTGGCGTGGCGCTGTTGCGCACCATGTCTTTCTTGCCGATCGTGCGCGTGCCGGTCACGGCACGAATTTGGCTCTTGAGTCCCAGCTGCTGCGGAACGCCCTTCTCGATCGAGGCCTTGGACATGAACGTCGCACGCGTCGCGTGTAGCGCTTGCCCGAACGCACCGAACATGGGCCGGTAGTACACCGGCTGCGGGGTCGGAAGCGACGCGTTCGGATCGCCCATCTGCGCCCAGTTGATCAAGCCGCCCTTGATGACCATCTTGGGTTTCGCCGCGAACGAATCTACCGGCCACAGCACGATGTCGGCCATCTTGCCCGGCTCGAGTGACCCGATGTAGTTCGAAATGCCGTGTGCGATCGCCGGGTTGATGGTGACCTTGGCCAGATACCGCAGCACGCGGAAGTTGTCGTTGCCCTCCGCATCCTCGGGCAACTTGCCTCGCTTGTCCTTGCAGTGGTGCGCGGTTTGGAACGCGCGGATGACCGATTCACCGATGCGGCCCATCGCCTGCGAGTCCGACGAGAACATCGAGATGATGCCCAGATCGTGCAGCACCGTTTCTGCCGAGATCGTCTCTGCGCGCACGCGCGAATCGGCGAAGGCGATGTCTTCAGGGCTGTCGTACGACAGGTGATGGCACACCATGACCATGTCGAGCAGCTCGTCGATCGAGTTCACCGTGTACGGCAGCGTCGGGTTGGTCGACGACGGCAGCACGTTGGCCTGGGATGCGATCTTGATGATGTCCGGGGCGTGTCCGCCGCCTGCACCCTCGGTGTGAAATGTGTGAATGGTGCGCCCGTCGATAGCCGAGATCGTCTCCTCGACGAAACCTGCCTCGTTCAACGAATCGGTGTGCACGGCGACTTGGATGTCGTACTCGTCAGCAACGCTCAGGGCCTGACTGAGCGCGGCCGGTGTTGCACCCCAGTCCTCGTGCACTTTCAGCCCGGCGGCGCCCGCCTCGATCTGCTCGATGAGCGCCTGCGGCAGCGATCCGTTTCCCTTGCCGTGGATGCCGACGTTGACCGGCAGGCTGTCCCAGGCCTCGAGCATCCGATGGATGTTCCACGCGCCAGGGGTGCACGTCGTGCCGTTCGTGCCGTCGGTCGGGCCTGTCCCCCCGCCGAACAGTGTCGTGACGCCGTTCGAGAGGGCCGAGTATGCCTGTTGCGGCGAAATGAAGTGCACGTGCGAGTCCATCGCGCCCGCCGTGGCGATCAGATGCTCGCCGGCGATGACCTCGGTGCCCGGGCCGACAAGCAGCTTCGGATCAACGCCGGCCTGCGTCTTCGGGTTGCCCGACTTGCCGATTCCGACGATCACGCCGTCTTTGACTCCGATGTCGCCCTTCACGATTCCGATGATCGGGTCCATCACGATGGCGTTGGTGATGACGAGATCGAGTGCTCCCGCCGATTGACTGGCAAGCGGGTCGGCGGCCATGCCGTCGCGAGCCGACTTGCCGCCGCCGTATACGACCTCATCGCCGTAGCTGTCGGCCGCGTAGTCTTTTTCGATCTCGATGACCAGGTTGGTGTCGGCCAGCTGAACCTTGTCGCCGACGGTCGGTCCGAACAGGTCGGTGTATTGCTGCCGAGGAATGATTGCCATGGCTACTTGGTGCCCTTCTGCGTCGGCGTCTTTCCCACGCGGCTGTCTGGTTTACCGTTCTGGAACCCACGCTCGGCAAGCCGACGCATCGCATCGATCTTGGTCTGTGGCGCGTCGAGCCCGCCGTTGACCAGACCGCTGAAGCCCTCGATGTGGCGTGCGCCGGCGTACGCGACAAGCGTCACCTGCTTGGTCTCGCCCGGCTCGAATCGCACGCCCGTGCCTGCGGGAACATCCAGGTGCATCCCCCAGGCCTGCTCACGTTCGAACCGCATCGCCGGATTCACCTCGAAGAAGTGAAAGTGCGACCCGATCTGAACGGGCCGGTCACCGGTGTTCGTGACCTTGAGTGTGACAGAGGCGCGGCCCGCGTTGATTTCGATCGTGCCGCCCCCGTGCTGAACTTTCGATTTCCTGCTGGCCATGTTCTTCCTTCCCCCGTGCCCGCTGCCAGTGTGTTGTTCGGTACGTCAGTGAGTTGTTAGGTATGTGAGTGCGTGTGGGTGTGCGAATGGGTGTGCCCGTGTGAATGTGTGTGCGTGTGCCCGTGTGCGGCATCCGCGCCGTGGCCATCCGCGCCCTCGTCATCCGCGCCCTCGCCATCCGCGCGCTGGCTCTGGTCGAAGGCATGCGAGTGCGCGTATCCGTGGCCGTGGTCGGCCATCAGCCCGTCGTCGATTCCGTCGTGACCGGCCTGCAGCGCCTCGGTGGCCTCGCGGATGCGCGTGCGCACCACTCGCAAGATCGCCGCGTCACTCATGAGTGGTCCGACATAGTCGGCACTCGACCGCGGAAGCGATGCGGCGAACCCTGCCGGAATGACCACAACATGCTCGAACCCGAGCCGGTGCAGCCGGTCAATCGACGCGGCAAGGTCGGCCTCGTTGTCGGCGATCGCGACCCCTGTCTCGGTCAGCGCGCTGTGCGTTGCGGCAAGGTAGGCGATGCGGTGCAGTTCGGCCTCGTCGAACGGATTCGATCGCGGAGCGACCACGAGCATGGCCACCGCAGGGTCGGTGGCCGTTGCCCGGTTGGCAGCCGCGCGCAACCACGCCGTCAAATGGTCAAGCTGCCCGAACGATGAGGCAAGCGCGATGCGCTGCGGGTGTTTGGCCGCCAGCCATTTCAGCGTCTTGGCGGTATCGGCCACCATCGTCGGATTGCGACCGAACGTCATCGGCACCACGACAACGGTCTCGCCGTCTTCAAGCGCGGCCGACACGGTGTTGTGAAAGGCGCGCCCGGGGCTCGCCGTCACGGATCCGTCGACGTGCTCGCTGATTCTGAGCAGATCGGCCCCGTCGTTGCTTTCGTGCCCCCCGACAAGGACAGTTCGGATCGTGTGGGCAGGCTCGCCAGAACTCATCTGCCGACCGGGTCGTGGCAGGACACGAGCTTCGTGCCGTCGGGGAAGGTGGCTTCGACCTGAAGCAGTGAAATGCGCTCGCGCACGCCGGGCATGCACTCGTCGACGGTCACGACCTTCTTGCCGAGTTCCATGCAGTCGGCGACCGGCTTGCCATCGCGTGCACCTTCGAGAATCGCCTCGGTGATCAGCGCCTGGGCTTCGCTGATGTTCAGCTTGGTTCCGCGATCACGGCGCCGCCTGGCGAGTTCTGCTACCTGGTACACGTACAGCTTGTCTATCTCGCGGGGAGAGAGATCCATTGCGCTCCCGTCAGACGCTAATGGGCGCAACCCCTCGCCGCACCCCCTATGGGGATTATGTCGGCATCGCCACAGCACACGCAAGCGTTTTGCTGTTTATTCCCCGAGCGGCATATTGGCGTTTGGGGTGCGATCACTGGTGACGGGCTGAACGGATTGGGTCGACGAACCCGGCACGATGTCGTCCATGTAGGCCAGCAGCACCTCGTTGATGCGTCGGATGTCGGCGAGAAGTTCGCGCTCGGCCGCCGACTGCGCACTGGCCGTCAGTGCGTGCACGTCGTGCACACGCTGAGGCAATCGATCGTCGAGCACGGCGAGCGCCGCGTGAAAGTTGTCGCGTGAATAGGCGTCCAGTCGCTGCCACTGCCCTGGCGTGATCGCGCGGGCCGCGTCGCCCACATTGGCGGTGACCAACCGTCGCACGTAGTACAGCAGTGCCCACAGCGCCATCAGCTGCGCTTCGATTCCGCCGCGCTCCAGTGATCCTGAAGCGTCGCGCACCGGTCGCGCAGCGGCCTGGATGGCGTGCAGCTGGCGGGTCGTGTCCGACTCGAGGTTGGCCACAGTGGCTGAATCGACGGAACCAGGCTCGGCCAGTGAACGCATTGCCGCATGCACCGCGC
>Ga0164241_10007063_pt1 | contig 10135 bp, 9 predicted proteins | sample OricomyardsoilBY_FD_108780 | JGI IMG/M metagenome (GOLD analysis project Ga0164241, IMG submission 108780) | Backyard soil microbial communities from Emeryville, California, USA - Original compost - Back yard soil (BY) | ecosystem: Environmental > Terrestrial > Soil > Unclassified | place: USA... | reverse complement strand
CTGTTGATGTTGAAGACGCCGGCCGAGAGGCCCGAGGAACCCGAGGCCGGATGCTCGCGCTCGATCACGGTCACCGCACAACCGAGCTCGGCGGCGCGCAGGGCGGTGCTGAGGCCGGCGACACCGGCGCCGATGACGGCGATCGACGGGGTCGCCATCAGTTGTCCCCCGCTGACGGGTCAGCGTCCCCGTCCCCGAGGGTGGGCAGGATGTAGAGGTCGGCGATGGTGCCGCCATCGACGACGAGGTCGGTGCCGGTGATGCCCGAGGCTTCGTCGCTGGCGAGGAAGCAGACCGCGGCGGCGACCTCCTCCGGCGTGACCATGCGCCGCAGCGGCACGCGCTGGAAGTCGCCCTTCATCCGCTCCAGTTCGCCGGGATCCAGGGCCGCCTCGGCCATCGGCGTCAGCGCCCAGCCGGGGCTGACGGTGTTCGAGCGCACGCCCTGGGGCCCGAGCTCAACGGCGATGTTCTTGGAGAGCTGCATCAGCCCGGCCTTGGCCACCGAGTAGCTGGTGAAGGGGCCGTCGACGGCGTGGCCGTCGATCGAAGCGAGGTGGACGAAGGCACCGCCCCCGCGCTCGATCATCGACTGCGCCGCGCGGCGGGAGATCAGGAACGGCGCTTTCAGCATCACGTCGAGGACGAAGTCCCAGTTCTTCCCCTCAATCTCGAGAAAGAACGCTTCGTCGAAGACGCCGGCGTTGTTGATCAGCACGTCGACCCGGCCCCAGCGCTCGAGGGCGGCGTCGACCAGACTGGCGCAGAAGGACGGCTCGGCAACGTCGCCGGCCAGCGAGAAGGCGGTGCCTCCCGCGGCCTCGATCTCGGCCACCGCGCGCTCGAGGTCCGCCTCGGTGCGCCCGACGATCAGCACCTCGGCGCCTTCCTCGGCGAGGCGGCCGGCAATGGTGCGGCCAAGGCCTTTGCTGCCTCCGGTGACGATCGCGGTCTTGTCCTCGAATCGCTTCAAGTTCCCCTCCTAACGGCTAGCCATCTGCAAGAGGTCGCGGATGCGGATCCTCTCGCCCTGTTCTCCCCCGCGCAGACGATAGGCCCCAAGTGAGCCGGTGCCGCGACTGGAGCGCCCAAGGATGGGGAAGAACTCAGCCGGGTCAAGGCACTCCGGCGCCAGGACCCCGTGCTCCTCGGGACCGCCCTCGAGCATCAGCACGATGCCGGCCGCAGCCGGGACGCCGGTCGACTCATCCATGCTGGTCTCGTCGGCGGAGGCGAAGCGGATGCCTTCCTCACCGGACCAGACGTCGACGACGAGACCGCCACCGAGGTACTCGGTCGGCTCGCGTGTGCCCAGGTAGTGGCGGTAGAGATCGGTTGCCAGTGTCGGAATCGTCACCTCAGAGCCGGCGATGTCGAGCACGGCCCCATCGCCGCCGGAGGCGCCGAGCCGGGCCAGGGCCCAATTCACGACCAGCGTGTCGGAGGGGACGATGCTGCCGTAGTTGCGAACGGTGTCGACACCGAGGAAGCGCGGAATGGTGATCGGCTCGGGGTGGGCGAGGCCGATCACCGTCCGCTCGCCCAGGGGCGCCGGGAAATTCGCGGTACGCAGGTTCAGCTCTTCCCAGGTCGGGACGGGCTGACGGATGCCGTCGACCCCGACCGGGGCGAAGATGTGCCAGAAGTGCTGCAGGGCGGCGGCGTTGACGTCGGCGACGTCGACGATCCAGGAGATGCTGACCTCGTCGGGCTCGCCCAGCGCATCGGCGGCGGCGCGGACGAGGACGTTGGTCACCCCCGGCGAGGAGCCCATCCCGATCAGGGCCCGGATACCAGCCGCGGCGGCCTCGTCGTGGCGCTCCAGCATCGCCAGGGTCGCGTCGGCGTCGTCGCAGATGTCGAGGTAGTCGCACTTGGCCTCGATGCAGGCATCGAGCACCGCGGTGCCGGTGCGGTAGTAGGGGCCGGCGAAGTTGGCGACGAGGGCGGCGCCCGCGGCGAGTTCGCGCAGGCGGTCGGGCTCCTCGAGCAGGTCGAGCTCGACCGTGGTCATGCCGCGCTCCTCGCAGAGGAGCTTCTCGCGCTCGCGCCAAGCGCGGTCGACCGCTACCCAACCGTCAATCGCGCCCGCCCGCTCGGCGGCCTCGAGCATCGCCTGCGCCTGCGCACCACCGGCGCCGATCACAACAACAGGTCTCTCTGCCATCACGTCCCTCGTCCCGGTTAACAAACGTTAGTAAACGGTAGCGAGAGAGAGCGCACCTGTCAAGCAACTGGGCTTCCGCTGTGCTTTAGCCGCGGATAGCGCGGCAAAGGAACAGTGGAACGGCGGGCTTAGGCCGAGGCGCCGATCATGCGGCTGACCAGCTTCCAGGTGCGATCGGCGACCTGGCGTGCCTCGAGCGGACCGTTGGGGTCGTACCAGGCGACGACGCGGTCGCACATCGCGGTGATCGCGAAGCCGGACATCAGGCCGTCCCATTCATTGCTGCGTGGGACCGAGAGCCGCACGAGGATGCTGATCAGCTCGACGTAGCTGCGCTCGACCCCGATGATCCGCTTGTAGACGTCGGGCGGCAGCACCCGCTGCTTACCGGGCGCGTTGAGCAGGGCATCGTTGGCCGCCGAGAGGCGTGGGTGCTCGAGCTGGAAGGCGACGTGGCCGCGGACCACCAGTTTCAGCCAGCCCTCAACCGGCTTCTCCTCCAGGGGCGTCATCAGGGTGAAGAAGAAGCGGCCGAGGATGTGTTCCATCGCCGCCGCCAGGACGTCGTCCTTGGAGGAATAGTGGTTGTAGATCGCCGGCGCCTTGATCCCGACCGCGGCGGCAATGTCCCGCATCGTGCAGGCATCGAAGCCGCGCTCGGCGAAGAGCGCGATCGAGGTGTCGAGGATGCGGCTCTTGGTCTCCTCGCCGCGCCCCTCTGGCAGCACCTCGTCGCCCATCGGCAATCCGGATTCGAGAATCTTCAGGCGCTCGTCCCGCGCCGCCTCCGCGATCGCGGTGCGCTTTGGTGAAAGTTTGGTACCCATGCCCTACCAGCTCCTTGGCTCGCTGTTTTCTCCGGCCGCCGTCTTCATCAGCGCGTGGAAATCGGATGCCGCCGCTCGCTCCCGCGCGAGACGGAGGTAATTCCTCATGTAGTTCTCATAGAAGTCATCGTCGCCATCAGGCGTCGTCGTCCCAGCAAGGATCGGCGCCGCCATCAGCGCCCAACTGGTCTCCCGCATCGCGGCGATGAACCGCAGTAGCTCGACCGTCGCCACCTGGGCCTCGCTCGTGCGCTCATCGTATGAGCGCAGCAGCTGCTCCTGCAGCTCGGGGCTGAGGTCGGCGGTGGCGCAGAAGGAAGCGAGCTCGAAGCAGGCCCAGCCGCGCCCGGCGTAGTCCCAGTCGACCAGGCACAGGCTTGAGCCGGAGCGGATGAAGTTCTGGGGCACGGTGTCGTTGTGGCAGAAGACCGCCGGCAGCTCCGCCCGCTGGACCACCGCCTCGATCTCCCCGACCGCGGCGAGCAGCTCGTCGAGGTCCTCGGGGATCTCAGTGCCGTCGCTACGCGCCAGCTGCGTCCAGAGGCGGATGTCGTCGAAGGGCGAGAAAGTCCGGACCGTGCTGGGCAGCGCATGCAGCCGGCGCAGGGCGGCGCCGACGCTCTCCGGCACTCCCGGCTCGCGCAACTGCCCGGCCCCCAGCAGGGTGACGCCCTCGACGAAGGTCGAGAGCACGTGCCCGGCCGGGAGCTGGGAAGCGATCACCTCCGGCGCCAGCCCGCCGGCGGCGGCGTCGCGCTGAGCCTGGATCGCCGATCCCCGATCGACCGCGAAGCGCTCGTTCTGGGGGTTGGCGATCCGCAGCGCGTACTTGACCTCCGGCGTGCGGGCGACGAAGTTGCGGTTGTTGGCGCCCCCGACCAGGACCGAGACCTCGATCTCACCGCCGGGGAAGAGGCTGGAGTCCCAGGTGGCGAAAAGCCGCTCGATCTCGACCCGGCTCTCGGCGCCGATCTCGGCGGCAAATGCCACACCAGGGCCGCTCTCCCCCCAGGGCCGCGCGGTCATCTCAGCGCTTGCCCGCACCGGGGTCCCCGACCGTGATCGCGATGTGCTGCAGCTCGGTGTGCTCCTCGATCGCATGGATCGAGAGGTCGCGCCCCTGGCCCGATTGCTTGAAGCCACCGAACGGCATCTCGACCGCGGTCGGGCCGTGGTCGTTGATCCAGACGGTGCCGGCACGGACCTCGGTCGCGACCCGCATCGCCCGATCGATGTCCGCGGACCAGACCGAGGCGGCGAGGCCGTACTCGACCCCGTTCGCCAGCGCGATCGCCTCGCGCTCGTCCTCATATGAGAGGACCGAGATCACCGGGCCGAAGATCTCACGCTGGACGATCTCGTCGTCCTGGGCGCAGCCGGCGACCACGGTCGGACGGTAGAAGGCGCCGGTGCCGGTGCCCAACTCGCCGCCGGCAAGCACCTCTGCCCCACCCTCGGTGGCGCGCTCGACGAAGCCGTGCACGCGCTCGCGGTGGGCGAGCGAGACCAGCGGCCCGAGCGCGGCGCCGGGGTTCTCGAAGGGATCCTGGGGCTCGATCGAGCTCGCCATCGCCGCAACCGCGGCAGCGACCTCCTCGCGGCGCCCGGCGCTGACGTACAGCCGCGAGGCCGCGGTGCAGTCCTGGCCGCCGTTCCAGAAGGCGCCGACCCGGAGCCCGTTGACGAGCCGCTCGAGGTCGACGTCGTCGAAGACGATCGCCGGCGCCTTGCCGCCGAGCTCGAGGTGGACCCGCTTCAGGGTCCGTGACGCGGCCTCCATCACCGCCCGCCCGGTCGGGGTGCCGCCGGTCAGCGAGACCATGCCGACGTCGGGATGGGAGGCCAGGGCCGCACCGCTGGGGGCGCCGCCGGTGATCACGTTGAGGACCCCCGGCGGCAGCACCTCGGCGGCCACCTGGCCGAGCAAGAGGGCGGTGAGTGGCGTCTCCGGCGAGGGCTTGAGGACGACCGTGTTGCCGGCCATCAGCGCCGGCGCGATCTTCCAGGCGGTCAGCGCCATCGGGTAGTTCCACGGGGCCAACGCAGCGACCACGCCGATCGGCTCGCGACGGACGAAGCTGGTGATGCCGGGCTTGTACTCACCGGCGGCGACCGCGCCCATCGAGCGCCCGACCCCGGCGTAGAAGCGGTACTTGTCGGCCGAGCCGACGATCTCCGCCCGCGCCGCCGCCAGCGGCTTGCCGACGTCGACGGACTCGAGCTCGGCGAACTCCTCGGCATGCTCCTCGATCGCCGCCGCCAGCGCGAACATCGCCGCCGCGCGGTCCTTGGGGACGGTCCGCCGCCAGCCCTCGAAAGCGGCCGCGGACGAGGCGACCGCGACGTCGACGCCGTCAGTGCCGGCCTCCGGCACGCTGGCGACGACCTCCTCGGTGGCCGGGTTGACGACCTCGACCCGTGCCTCCGTCTCGGGATCCCAGGGCCGCCCATCGATCGTGCAGCGCAGCGTCGCCGGGTCGGTCGAACTGCGTCGGGTCTGATCGGGCACTGGGTGTCCTCCTCTAGGTCGTCGCCGCGGTCGGGGTGGCCGGAGCGTCCTCGATGATTCCCCGTGGCAGCGCTCCCTCGGCCGCCGCCAACTCGCCGACCAGGGCGAGGACCGGCTCGGCGGCGAGCACCTCGGTGCCCCAGGCGCCCGGGGGCGGGGTCTCCTCCAGTGCCGCCAGGGCAGCGGCGGCGGCGCCGAGGCCGGTCGTGCGCAGCATCGAGTGGTCGTCGTAGACGCTCATCGTCGCGACGATCTCCTCGCCGGCGAGCGCCTGCACCTGGACGCAGGTCATCCCCGCCTTCTCCTCGCCACCGGCGCGCAGCTCGTGGCGGGCCCAGAGAACCTTCCAGAGGACCTCGTCGGCCTCGACCTCGTTGCCACCGACGTCGACCCTGAGGTCGTGGTACCCGAAGCCGATCCGGCCCAGGGTGCTGAAGGCGTCGTTGGCCCAGCCCGGGAGCAGCGCCCCCTGGACGGAGACATGGCGCAGCTGCGGCAGCGCCCGGCTCATCGTCAGCGGCTCGGGGTGGGCGGTGTCGAAGGCGATGACGTGGCCGACCGGGTCGGGCAGGTCGTGCTCGCGCCCGGTGCTGGGGACGAAGCCGGGGGTGTCGACGAGCCTGCCGTCGTCCCAGATCGGGCAGGGCTCCACCGCCATGTGCAGCATGTGGCGCAGCGGCGCCAGGCCGCCGGGGTCGGCGTCGCGGACGACCCAGACGACCCTGATCCCGTCGCACTCCGGGTGCAGCTCCAGCAGCCGCTTGCCCATCACGTTGGAGACGCCGGGCGAGTTGCCGGCGCCGGTGATCAGCGCCACGTCGGCCTCCTTCGCGGTCTCGTCCAGGGCGAGGATCGCGCGGGCGCCCTCGACGTCGTCGCAGATGTCGAGGTATGTACAGCCAGCGGCGATCGCCGCCCGCGCGACGGCGTCGGAGCCGAGGTAGAAGGGGCCGGCGAAGTTGAGGACGACATCGGCGTCGCCGAGCTCGGGCGGGGTGCCGGGCGTGATCTCGGCCAACTCGACCTCGATCCGATCCGGCGCCAGCTGCCGCGCCAGACTGAGGTTCTCGCGCGAGCGGTCGAGCACGAGGAAGCCTGCCTGCGGCAGTCGCCGCGCCAGGATCCCAAGTGCGGCTCGGCCCATCTCGCCGGCGCCGACGATTGCGATCTTGGTTTGGCCGGGGGCGGTCATGCGGGGTCTGGCGAGGCTGGTGAACTAACGTTAGTTACTTTATCAGAGGTCTCGAGATCTTTCGCGGCGGCCGCCCATGAAAGACCGCCGTCGACAACGAGGGTCTCGCCGGTGATCCAGCTCGCCTGCTCGGAGAGCAGGAACGCCACCGCCGCCCCGATGTCCTCGGGGGTGCCGAGACGGCCCAGCGGGTAGGTCGCCGCAACCTCCTCCTCGGCCTTCTCATAGAGCGCCGAGGCGAAGCGGGTGCGAACCACGGCCGGGGCGACGGCGTTGACGCGGACCGCCGGCGCGAGCTCCTCCGCGAGTTGGCGGGTGATCTGGAGCAGTGCCGCCTTACTGGCGCCGTAGGCGCCGATCATCGGGATCGTCCGCAGCGCCGCCAGCGCGGCGACGTTGACGACGGCGCCGCCGCGCTCGAACATCCCCGCTTCCCCCACCTGCTGGACCCAGCCCAGCGAGGCGACCACGTTGGTGTCGAGCACCTTGCGCACCTGCTCGAGCGAGGTCTGGGCCAGCGGCGCGTAGGCGGGGTTGATGCCGGCGTTGTTGACCAGCAACCGCACCGTGCCGAAGTGCTCGCCGGCGCGGCGCACGGCCTCCTCGCGGTGCGCGGGGTCGGCGCTGTTGCCGGCCACCGCCAGCACCTCACCACCGCCGGCACCTAGCTCCGCCACAGCGGTCGCCAGCGTCGCGGCGTCACGCCCGGTGATGCAGACACGGGCGCCGCGATCGAGGAGGGCGGCGGCGATCGCCTTGCCGATGCCACGGCTGGCACCGGTGACGATCGCCGCCGACCCCTCGAGCGAGGCGAGCGGCGGTTCCTGGGTTACTTGACGCCCCACAACTTTTCGTACTCAGCGACGAAGTCGATCGGCGCTTCGTAGGACTTGCCCTTGGGCGGCAGGTTGTGGTCGATGTCGCAGGCCTGGGAACCGATGCCGCTGTTGCCCTGGTCGGGATCCTGGCCGGCGAAGACACGGGCCAGGCCCATGATCGCCCCGTAGCCCTCCCAGGCAGTCGGGATACCGCTGCAGGCGTCCATCCCGGCGTGGTTGTAGATCAGGTCGATCCCCGGCACCGAGCCCTCGCCGCCCATGCTCTCGATCTGGTCGAGGCGGCCGGAGGCGCGCAGGGCCGCGGCCCCGCCACCGCCCGTGAGGACCGCGTCGTAGGCGCCGATGAACGAGTTGGCTTCGGGGTACTTGTTCAGCGCCTGTTCGATCTTCTGCTGCAGCGGCGGCCCGAATTCGGTGCCGACGAATTCGATCGTGTCGACGATTTCGCAGGTATCGCACTTGGCGAACTCGTCGGTGATCCCGGGGTCGTAGGTGACCGCGGTCGTGTAGAGGTCGGACTGGACGGTGACGATCGTCTTCGCCTGGCCTTTGGTCTTGGCGATCACCCACTTCGCCTGGGTGCCGCCGAAGCCGTGGGAGACCCAGGTCACGAAATCCTCGTCGCCGGCGTACTTGACGACGTGGTTCTCGAGGCTCGGTTCGCAGTCTTTGGACTCGATCCCGACCACGGCCACACCGGCATCGACGGCCCGCTGGATCCCGGCCTTGACCGGAGCGCAGTCGACGTAGAGAAGGACGAGCCCGTCCGCCTTGTCGGCCATCGCCTGTTCGATCCCGGAAAGCTGCCGGCTCGATTCGAACTTGCCGTCGAAGAGGGTGACGTCCCAGTTCAGCGTCTTGCCCGCTTCTTCCATCGCCGCCGAGGCGTTCTGGGCGGTCTCGATTTCCTGGCCGGTGGAGATGATCCAGATGTTCTTGCCAGGCGGCGGCTTGACCGGCCCCCCGCTCGGCGCTTCGTAGGTCCCCTTATAGAGAGCGTCCAGCTGCTGCTGGTATTTGGCGACGTCCCCGCTGCTCGCCTTTTCGTCGGTGCCGCCCTTGTCACTGCTGCCGCACGCAGCCAGCACCAGGGCGGTGAGGATCGTCAGACCGACAAGGCCGGCGAGACGTTTGACCTTCGCTGCTCTCATTGCACGCTCCACTCTGCTTGGGCCCAGTCCCGGGCGTTGGTTGATGGCGGACGAAGCTGTGGCACTCAGACCTCCTGGCGGCGGCCGAGCCGCACGGCGAGGCCGACCCCGATGATCAGGGCGGCGCCGTTGACGTAGTTGCTGACGTACTCGGGCGAGCCGGCGAGGTTGAGGCCGTTGTTGAGGATGGCGAGGAAGAAGATCGCGACCAGGGTGCCGGCGACGTTGTAGCGGCCGGGCTTGATCGCGGCGGCGCTGAGGAAGGCCGCGGCCAGGGCCGGCAGGGTGAAGGTCTCCCCCACCTTGGGATCGGCGCTGCCCGCCCGCGCCACCTGCAGCAGCCCGGCCGAGCCGCAGAGGGCGCCGGAGATGACGAAGGTCAACCCCAGCGTCAGCTTGGTGCGGATGCCGACCAGCCGCGCCGCCTCGCGGTTGGAACCGAAGGCGTAGAGGTAGCGCCCGTAGGGAGTGTGGCCCAGCAGGTAGTAGACCGCGAGCGCGATGACCGCCAGCACGTAGGCGATCTTCGGCACCCCGAACCAGTTGCTGGAACCGAATTCGCTGAAGCTGAGGGGGATGTTGCCGGTCACCGCGATGCCGCCGGTCTTCTGGTTGACGACGCCGGCGAGGATGATCGACATCCCGAGCGTGGCGATCACGGCGTTGACGCCGACGCGGGTGATCAGCAGAGCGTTGACGGCGCCGACGAGGATGCCGAGGCCGATCCCCAAGCCCAGGGCCAGCGGGACCGAGGTGCCGGCGGCGAGTGCCGTCGCGACATAGACCGAGGAGAGGCCGGCGATCGCCCCGACCGAGAGGTCGAACTCGTAACAGACGAGCGGCACCAGGGCGCCGAGGGCGACGATCGCGATCACCGAGTTACTGGCGACCAGGGTCCGCAAGTTGGCGGCCGAGGTGAAGGTCTCGCTGGTTTCCGGCCAGAGGCTGAAGAAAGCGGCGGCGGCGATCAGCAGCCCGAGGAAGGCGTAGGCCTCGAGGTAGTGGCGCAGCGGCCGGCGACGGTGGGTCATGCCTTCGCCTCCGCGTTGGCGAGGCGGGCGATCCGCTCCGCGTCGAGTTCATCGCCGCTGACCTCGGCGACCGCCGCGCCCTTGCGCAGAACGATCACCCGGTCGCAGATCAGGGCCAGCTCCTCGAAGTCCGAGGAGGCAACGAGGGCCGCGGCGCCGCCGCCGACGGCGCGGTGAACGAGCTCGTAGATCTCCGAGCGGGCGCCGACGTCGACGCCCTGGGTCGGCTCGTCGAGCATCAGCACGCGCGGCCGGGTCGCGGCGAGCTTGGCGACGACGACCTTCTGCTGGTTGCCGCCGGAGAGCGAGCGCAGCGGCGCCCCATCGGACTCGGCGGTGATCAGGAAGGAGTCGAACAGCCCGAGCGCGTCGCGCTGCTCGCGGCGGCGGTTGATGACGCCGCGGTGCCAGTAGTCGGG
>Ga0164241_10007062_pt1 | contig 10137 bp, 4 predicted proteins | sample OricomyardsoilBY_FD_108780 | JGI IMG/M metagenome (GOLD analysis project Ga0164241, IMG submission 108780) | Backyard soil microbial communities from Emeryville, California, USA - Original compost - Back yard soil (BY) | ecosystem: Environmental > Terrestrial > Soil > Unclassified | place: USA... | reverse complement strand
GAATCGTTCACGCCCTTGTCTAAGAAGCTCATTTGCGGCCAAGATTTTGTGAAAAATTTCCTCAAAATGCTCATGTATTTCTATATACACTCCGCTTTTTCCTCAATTTTTCACCCAATCTTGTCTCGCATCTGAGCTTATTGCTGTTTTATAAAATACCCGTGAACGGTTACGAAGCATGTTTTTTATGCCAAGGATCTTTCTAAGAATTTGCTGCGATGCTTGCTTTTTTATAGGGGCGCATACACGGGTGCGCTCATACAAATCCTTCCCGCTTCTTTTTAAACAGCAAGTAGCCCAGGCTACTCTACTTGCTAAGCTGATACCAAAAATGTTCTCAAGAACGTGAGCGCTTGTATTGAATAAACCTTGCAGAATGATTCGGATCATTCGCCACAGATTCATTGGATGCCGATTTAAAAAATCCATGCTTATTTAATTTCGGCAAACCATCAACAAAAACTAACAGCGCAGTGGGATGATTTTTTAATATTTCACAAACAGCGGGTGGTGTTACTTTAAAACCATCAATCTTGATACTTTCTATCTGATGATTTCTTAATAAACTTTCGGCGATTTTCAAGAGAATTGCATCGGGGCAGTTCAGCGAAAGAGAACGGACAAATTCAAATGCTCTCATATTTTGCGCAGCGCTTAATCCTAAAGTGAGCTCTCCCAATTGACATCGGCCTTCCCAATTTTCTTCATCAATTTTGCAATTATTTAATTTTAATGAAAATGCTTGCGGCAAAGAATAGAGTGCGATGAAAATATTAGACAGTTTTTGGGGACCCAGTTCTCGGAAGTTGGTACCGGAAAAGTCGAACAGCGTGTCACTAGAAACTTTAATTTCTGCCAGCGTTTGATCGAAATTATTAGAGTTTATCACGCGTCGAAACATTCCTCACCCCATCTTAAGTAAAACGTTTCTTGGCTATTCTATTAACTCCCGTCAGCCTACATCACCTCTGGGATTCTGCCATCCTGAGGCATGTTTTTTATGTCCGGAACTGCATCATTTCACCTCAAAAGCTGACACATCACCCACGTCCTTGGAGGATATTACCTATTCCTCAGGCTAACTTAATTATTATACTACATAAATTATATACAATTTGGTCTACTTTGCTTTTGTCATGCTAACTTATTGTTTTTAAAGAAAAAAAACCATTCCGCTCATGAAAATGTCGCCACTTTGCTGATAATGCATACAGCCGATTCTTCGCAACCAGGAAGAACTAAAAGCACACGAAACGATTTTTTGAACTATTATCAATCTGCGTTAAAGAAGACGATGACGAACTTGATGAAAATAAGCTATATGAAAATAAATGCGAGGCTGAAGCAAGCGCCTTTTCTTGTGTTATCTCACAGGCATCCACTATCAATTTTTTTATTTGAGAAGACAAGTCATCGACTGCTTTCGTTACGGTTTCTTTTGTTGTTTTTATTAATGCTTCATCGGATTTGTTATTTGCATTTTTTAGAATAGTTTTATAATCATTCTCAATATTTTCTATTATTTGCCGCTCTAATTTCATTTGCTGATACTGCGAGGCTAAGACATTCACACGACAGCATAATTTTTCAAATTGTTTGTGCTTCTCATCTTGCTCTTTGGTTATCTTTGCAGTGTGATCAATGGTTCTTATCATAAGTGGCTGCAGCTTTTCAGCCAGCAATTTTTTAATACTGTCATCATCCGGTAATTCTTCATCTCCCGCCACTTGCTTGATAAATTTCGATATTCGCTTATTAATTCTTTTATTCAATCTGACGATAGAAAAATTTAACTCACTCAAATCACTAGAAAAATAATCAGTCATCAATGTGTTATTTGTTTTTAAATTCCAGAGCGGTTTGAGTTCGTTCAAACAATAATTGATGTGATTGTCTCCTTGCGACTCATATATCGCAGATAAATTTTTCATCCAGTTTTTCGATGAAATGGGATTGTTAGAAATGAATTTTTTGCCACGCGCTTGCGCTTTAAATGTTAAAATTTTTCCCTGATGTTCATCGAGCTCCGCTGTCATGCGAATAAAAAATTTATAGCGCGGATAATAAAAATTTTCTGCTTTTTCCAAGAGCAGCCGCATACGATGATATTCATCGTAGAGTTCGTTAAATTTTTTCATCTGCACAGGATTTAGGATGATAAGATCAGCAGATGACGAGAGCGTAGATAGAGTTCCACGAGACGATTGCATAAATTTTACCTCTTTTTTGCTTCGGCAAAAATGACACGGCTTAAATTTAAAATCAATAGCAATGACAAAATTTTTTATACTAATTAAAAATGTCTTCCCAGCCAAGGCATATGCATCAAACTAAAACTCCTCTTTTTAAAAAGAGAGAAATTCTACGGCCCTATTACGACATTTCATAGTGCATTAATTAATATCAAGGTCTAGTTGCAATAATCGTAATAGGATATCTCTTTAAAATACATATTAATGCACATACTGATTGAGATTAAACAATAACCAATATATAATATTAAGCCTTAATTATGCACTACTCTACGGGCTTTCTGAATACTAATGCAGCGAAATAACCTAGAAACAAAAAAAGAAGATGGCGATCAGCCAACTCCCCTCACCCATGACGAAATAACAGCCATCATTTCTGATATATAAATTTCCTGATATTTTACAAAGTCTCACTCAAAAATGCAGCAATGACATCCTGGCGAAAGTATTATTTTCTCAATTTAAAGAAAAAAATCTTTCAGAGATTGAAGGAGTGCTGAAGCTTGCCACATCTGAAAAAGTTTCTCTAACGGTCAAGGAAAAACTAGAATCATATCTTTTAGATTGCATAGAAAGAATAGATTCTTCAGCGATCGATCTTTTTCTAGTAAAAAATTCAAATGATAATTTTACTTATCTAACAAGTTTAATGGAGTTCAGTGAAAGTAGGAGTTTTATTAAGCTTATTCAAAAAGCAAGTCCTTTGGCACTCCGGATGGCTTTATTAAAAAGCATTCAAAAAAGCACTGAATTATTTTCTTTTTCATTCGCTTTATTATCAAAAACAAGTCGTGATGTATTGATGGAGAAACTAGATTCTGACACAAAGAAATATGTGCTAGAAAGTTTGCAGTCTATTCCGCAACAATTAAAACATCTTCTGCCCATTCAGCAAGAGCTTGCACAGAATAAAATAGCATTATCTCCTGCTAACAATGCGAGTCAAGGTGAAAAAAATTTAACAGAACTTTTAGCAGAAATAAAAAATAACAATGAAGAAAATTCTGCGATTGCTGAATTACTTGTTAATGATGAGTTAAAAAAACAATGTGAATTGATTCATCAGAAATATAAAAATCCCTCTAGTTTGCACGCCGATCAAAAATCAATTTCAGAATGGAATGCAGAAGACTGTCAAACGTGGACAAAGAAAATAAAGCGAGACCCTAACAAAGCAAGTGATCCTCAGTTTCTTCCGGAAATAATTGCAGTCATTATGCAGGCTGTTAAAATTCATTCTGGCTATATACCGCGCAATACACAAATTTTATCATTGTTACTTTTTTTAAATACAAAAAATACAGGGCGCCTCGCGCAAATTGCAACAGGTGAAGGCAAATCGATTATTGTTGCCATGTTAGCGATGATGAAAGTATTGCAAGGTCATAAAGTTGATGTCGTGACCAGTTCAGCTGTTCTTGCAATTCGCGATAGCGAGTCCAAAAAAACGTTATTTGATTTATTTGATATAACGGTTGCGCATAATGAAGATGATAAAACCACAGATCCAAAAGCTTGCTATAAAGCTGATATAGTTTATGGCACGGCTTTAAGTTTTCAAGGCGATTTACTGCGCGATGAATATTATGTACATGGCACACGCAACCAACGTTTATATGATGTTGTCATTTGTGATGAAGTCGATAGCATGCTCGTCGATAATTTTTCTCATCATTGTCAATTGTTGATGCCAAAATCTGGAATGGAACATCTTCAATTATTACTTACCGCTATTTGGCAAGAATTAGCGCGTATCGAGCAAGAAACACGTGATGAAATAACGCAAACCGCTATTTTAAAAGAGTATGTAAAAAAACTGATTACCGATGCTGCTTCTCCGATTTATATTCCAGCGCATTTAAAAGAATTTGCACTCTACCAAGCAGATTTTTGGATTAAAAGCGCGATTAATGCACGATATCATTTTGTAGAGGGCATTGATTACATTATTGCTGAAAACGAAAATGGTGATGATGTTGTTGCGCCAGTTGATTATGCAAATACCGGGGTTGTGCAAAATAACAGTGTTTGGACTAATGGAACGCATCAATTTTTACATATAAGACATCAGTTAAAACTGAAACCGGAAAGTTTGTCGCCATGTTTCATTTCAAATTTAGCTTTTTTTAATCGTTACGGAAAAAATATCTACGGGTTAACAGGAACATTAGGCACAAGTGCCACACAAGAACTATTACAATATACCTATCCTGTTGATCTTGTTTTTGTTCCAACGTTTAAAGGAAAACAATTTATTGAAATACCTGGAACAGTTGCTGAAAGCGAAGATTCTTGGTTAAAAGCGGTTGCTCAATCTGTTCAAATGAAAATTAATAACAAACAAGCCGTCTTAATTATTTGCGAAACAATTCGCGCTGTGCGTCAAGTGGATGCTGTGTTACAAACAACACTTGATCCCAAAGCATCTTGTATCAAACATTACACCAGAACCGATAACGATGAAAAAAACGTGGTTGCGCAAGTTGTGGATGCAGGACATGTCATTATTGCAACCAATCTTGCTGGTCGAGGAACGGATATTCAAACATCGAGTACAGTTGAAAAAAATGGTGGATTGCACGTCTGCTTGACGTTTTTACCACGTAACAAGCGTGTTGAAGATCAAGCATTAGGCCGAACGGCAAGGAGTGGAAATCAAGGAACGGGACAACTCATTATTAACGAAAAAAATGATGTTGTTCACACAATGAAACATTGTAAAACAAAACGTGATGAAAAAGAAATTTTCCGTTTGCAAGAAATAAAAAATATTGAAATTGCAAAAATTAAATTACGGGATAATTTGTTTTCTCGTTTTTGTCTGTTGATGAAACAATTGCGCGCGCTCGATAATAATGAAAATAAATTATCTGAAATTGAAGATCGTTGGGTTTTCTGGTTAAAAAAATGGAGTGACCGATTAACGAATGAAGATGTTGTCGATTCCTCTATAATTTTGGCTGACTTCGAACAGTTTAAGCAAGCGATGGAAAAAACCTATGCGCAAAATGATTTTGCCAATCCGTGTCATTTAATTTGCAATGCTAACGAATCGGAAGATCAAGAAAAAGCTATTGCGGATTATACCAAAGCTATTCAGCTTGATTCTTCTATTATATCCGTTCAAGCCTATTATAATCGTGCATTTTCGCACCTCAAAAAGAAAAATCAAGAAAATGCTTTAAATGATTTGGCAGTGGCTAAATTAATGCTTGAAGAACAACTCATTCCGCAATTACAAGCGATGCAAGTCATCGTGAGCTTAAGTCCCGATCAAGCTTCATCACAATCTGCATTTAATAAACAAATTCAAAATAAAATTGATCTTTATCGAAGACAAATTAAACACATCGATCAGGTAATTCAAGCAATACAAAATGCAAATCCTGATAATGAATTAATTGTAGAAGGCGACTTTGAACAGTTACATGAAATTTATAAGGAATTGCATATTCCAGCTCACGATATGGTTGAAATGTATCAATCCGGATTACGGCAATTCTTTGCGATTAAAGAAGTTTCAAAAAAAGGCGACAGTTTGTGGGGTGCATTGGGCGTTGCTATTCTTGGCGTGATTCAAATTATAGTCGGGGTGGTTGTTAGTCTTGCAGGGGGTGCCTACATTGGACAAGTACTTATTTCAGAAGGCATCGGCGATATTTTATATGCAGTGCGCTCTGTTATTGATGGTCATTTTAGTTGGAAGGATTATCAAGCCACCAAAACAACCAGTATTGCAATTTCAATTATTACAGCAGGCATTGATGTTATTAAAGCAAATCAATATGGAGTAACAAAAAAAGCAATCGATCCAAAAGCATTTATTGAAGCAGCTAAACAAAAAGTGACTCAAGTAGTTGTAGCAGCAGGTGTCAAAGAGGCAGTTAATTTAGGCGTGAATCACTTATCGCATCAGGCGCTTAAGAATTTTAAATCTGATATTCATGATCATATCAAAAAAACATTTTTACGTTATTTTAATCAAGACGATGCGCGCATTGCCATCGACAAATTAATATTTTCTGATTGTACTAATCAGAATTTGCATTATACCAATGAATTAAAACAACTTGTGTTGAGTAGTCTTTATTCCAGTCAACGAACCAAGGATATTTCTGAAAATATTTTAAGAGGCGTCATTGCTAATCAATCGAAAGATCTTTCAACCATTTTAAAATTAGCAGATATCGGCTGCGCGCTGGATGATATTGCTCAATTTACTAAAAACGTTTGTGAAGATTTAAGTTACGCAGTTAAATTGCTAGGTCACTCTTTACCGCTTGCTGCGCAGAATCAAAGTGCAACAAGAAATATTCTTTATGATGCAATCATCGATATGATTACGAATGCATTCATGTCAGTGTTACATGGACAAGTTATCCGCCCTATTACAAATTCTGTTGTTTCTCGTACCGTGGATTCACTGGCTGATAAAATGCAGCGTGTGGGCTATGCGGCGCAATTTGTTGAAGATAAGGAAGATAAGAAAGACGATAAAAAATCAATTTCTTTTTCAAATAATGTGGAACTCATTACGTCTGAGAAAGAGCCTTTTTCTCGCAGAAGTGTATTAATAGTGGATAGTCAGCGGCGATCAATGGATGCTTGGCCTTTCTTATTTAGTTCACCTTTAAACATTGCAAGCACTCAAGAGCAAGAAGAACTTTCCAAAAAACAACTAAATTTTTCATTCACTATGAAAACTTCATCGTCTACTTATTCTGCAAGATACATTAAAGATAAAAATGGCAAGACAAAATGGATGCAAACCTCTCGTGATATTAATAAAAATATACATTCACGCAAGAAAGATCTCTCTATTAAAAAAAATACAGGGATTCGGTCATCACCTTTTAAGTCAAGTCGGGAAGCAGGGAAAAATAAAGTGGGAAAATTTGATTTTCCTAAAATAAATATGTCGCTTGGTCCCGAAACACTATTCTATCAGGCGCAAGGAAAATTTCTAGGCGTTGATTATGAAGCACGCTCGGGAGCATATGCTCATGGGAAACTAGGTAAAGACGGTGTGGAATATTCAGGAGCTATTTATATGCAAGCACATGCGTATAAAGAACTATTCCGCACTGATAATCTATTGCTTGAGGGAAGATTGGGCTCTGAAGTTTATGCGGAAAATTCGATTCTAGCGCGTATAGACAGTAAAATAAAATTACGCGCTAATTTCATACTACTGGAAGGTAAATTAAATCTTCAGTTATCCAATCTTTCGATAGGTGATCTAAAATGTAAAGTAAACGTAGGAGGCGCTGTTGGATTTCTTGAAACCGGTATTGATCTTGGCATAGGTTTTGAATCCATGAAAAATGGTAAGAGAGTGCCCATCTTTGATGTAAAACGACCAGCGTGGTTTCGATTTAAATTTAATTCAAAAGGAGAATGCTATAATACTCTCTTTCCTTCTCACGAAGTCACGGAACCAGAGTTAATAAAAAATGTTTATCGAGAAATTAATCAACGCATGAAAAAACGTTTCATAAGAAAATAGTTTAGCTCAAGACATCATGAGATATGAAATTTAATAAGAAATAAGATATTTTATTTTCTAAATGATTTTGAATGACTTGATTTAGAGTTTGGTAGCATGATTATGTCCCTGAAGACTTTTATCAGGTGAATCAGCTCCTGTCACAAAGGCATTTAAACCAGGACGCTGTAATTTTTTATCGACCGCCATCGTATTGTAAAAATCGACGATCGCTATTTTGTAATAGCTCAGGCGGGATATCTTTTTATGCCTCAACGTTCATATGCAAAATGATGTTATCTTTGCCTTCACGGGAATGACGAAATATAGAATTCTGAGCCAAGAGCTTGTCATCGTGAGCATTTTGAAGCAATTTTTCGTGCAAGATTGGCCGCAGATGGATGTTATTGACAGGATCTCCCTACTGATGAGGAGATCTTTCAATAATAATGAGATGGTTATCCACTTGCTAATTACCTACTTATCAATAAATATGATAAAAATCAAATAGTTAATTGAGATTCCTCAGTGGGCGCACCTATGGGTGCGTCCCTACAAATCCGCACTATTATTCTTGGTAATAACTCATCAATATGTTTAAAAGGACCATAAGGCAAATAGGTCCACGATTCACCACGGTTATCGAGAGATAAATTTTCAAATAATGTATTCGCATGTTTATCGATATCAATCGATTCTAAGACACAATAATTTCCTTGTATCATGGTTATGTTGGTTTTTTTTAATTGACATAATAATTTAAGGCCTGAGCATTGAAGCGGCATAAAGGTGATTTTTTCAGTTACCATTTATTAAGTGACTTTAACAATAGACCGTTGCTTAATAACAAAAAACATTTTAATAAATCCTAAGAAAGCAAAACTGTCGATCAGCTAAATTAGCGACAATGCACCGTTTAATGAAATGAAAAAAAGGGTGGAATTCATATATTAATCAAAATATTAAGATGATAAGGAAGAATTGCCTCTGTCACTTAATGCTAGCCAAGGACTATACTTGTATAATATTAAGCATATACGAATTAAATGATAAGAGGAGCGTTTATAAATGGCTGATCCGCGAATTTTCTCCTCACAAGAAAAAACCGGGGGGCAGCAAGATCAAGAAAATAAATCACGGATCTTAGAGGCTCTTTGGGAAAAATTAAAAAAATTACAGATAGATGCGATTGATAAAGAAATAAAACCACTGATCGATTTTATTATCGATTGTCATCCGCAGAAAAAAATTGCAACGCAAGAAGTAAAAAATATTTTTCTTGCAGCAATTAATGATGAAATGGATCTTAATGAGTTCAAAAAATATTTTGAATGGTTAGCACCTAACGATTCCAAGCTAAAATTGCCATCAAAAACATTAAATCAAACGCTTGAAGAAGCCAGAATTCCAGGCGTATCGATTGCTACCGTTTCAAATAAGGGTGTAATTGCCACACAAATAGCAGGTGTAACAAACATAAGTGCGCCGCAGGCAGTAACCGTAGCAACTATTTTTGAAGCAGCCTCATTATCTAAACCTGTTTTTTCTTATATTATTTTAAAGATGATTAAACGCGGTGAATTGAGTAGAGCAGGAGAATCTCCCGAGAGTGGTTTGGATCGGCCTTTACACGAAATGGCTGAATTTGGGCCGCCTCATCTTCGTAACAACCCCTATTATAAACTATTAACACCCCGCTTAATATTATCGCATCAAGCGGGACTTCCAAATTGGTTCCAGCCTGGCAAACCAGAAGACTATCTCGCTATGCCTGGCAAGAGATTTGATTATTCAGGTGTAGCATTTTGTTTTTTAAAAGACGTTATTGAAAATAAATCAGGAAAATCATTTGAAAATTTTGCGAAAGAAATTTTTACCCATTTAGAAATGCATAATAGTAGTTTTCTAGCGCCCGAGGATGGAGCTCTAAAAAATAAAAATTATGCTATTGGTCACCATGCCAATGGAAATATTGATGAAGTAGAACATTTTCCCAGAAAATTGGGCGTAAATCCTGCTGCCTCATTATTTACTACTGCTGAAGACCATTCTAAATTTTTATATGCCTGCATGAGAGATCCATTTGTCAAACAACATATGTTTCAAGTACAAGTTGAGCTAAATGGTAAAGACCATAAAGCCATTGATGCAAAAGTATCTTCCGCAACTCTGGAGCAGATGAAGTGGGGGATGGGAATAGGTTTGCAAATAGCTAAAGATGGTAAAAAAATTGCTTTTCATTGGGGAGATAATAATACTTGCAGAGCATTTTTCGCTATTAATTTGGATACTAGTGAAGCGGCGGTATGTTTTACTAATAGCGCAAATGGTCCCCGCATTTTCCCGCGTGTTTCTGAGCTGGCAAGTGTAGATTTGAGCGCGGCATTTCACTGGTTATCT
>Ga0164241_10007061_pt1 | contig 10137 bp, 8 predicted proteins | sample OricomyardsoilBY_FD_108780 | JGI IMG/M metagenome (GOLD analysis project Ga0164241, IMG submission 108780) | Backyard soil microbial communities from Emeryville, California, USA - Original compost - Back yard soil (BY) | ecosystem: Environmental > Terrestrial > Soil > Unclassified | place: USA... | reverse complement strand
GCTCAGGTAGCCGGCGAGAGGGGTGTTGCCCTTCTGCACCGCCCAGGAGCCGTACTCGACCGTGAGCGGTCGCTTGAACGGCGCCAGCTTGAGCTTGTTGCCCGGGTTCGACTTGTTGAACTGCGCGACCAGGTAGTTCTCGACGACGATCGCGTCCGCGCGACCGGTCGCGACCTCGAGGAACGCCGCGTTCTGGTCGGGGAACGACTTCGACGACGCGTTCGGGAACTGGCTCTGGACCCGCTGCTCCGCGGTCGACCCCTGGAGCGACGTGATCGTCTTGTCCGAGCTGTTCCACGCGGCGATCGTCGCAGGCGTCGTGTCGTCCGGACGCACGGCGAGGACCTGCGCGTACGGGACGTACGGCCGGCTGAAGCTGATCGCCTTCTTCCGCTCCGGGGTCGCGGTGAGCCCGACGGAGACCATGTCGAACTTCTTCGAGACGAGACCCGGGATGAGGCCGTTGAAGTCCAGGTTCTGGATCTTCAGCTTGACCTTCATCTGCTTCGCGAGCGCCTTCAGCATCATCACGTCGTAGCCCGCGGGGTTGCCGTTCTTGTCCAGGTACATCTGGGGCGGGTACTGGAGGTTCATGCCCACGACGAGCGTTCCGGGGCTGTTCAACCGGAGCGGGTTCGCCGCGTTGTTGCCCGCGGTGGCGCCACCGACCGCGACGGACACGGCCGCGAGGACGGCGGCGAGTGCCGCGAGACCAGCCCACCTACTGCGTCTGCGTACCACGTCTGCTTCCTCCTCCTTTGGATCACACCGACTGCACTTCCCTCACGTCCTGCTCGACGCGGACTCGAGCCGCAGCATCACCGCCTCGAGGCGCTTGCGACGACGACGCGAGACTGCCCGTGCCACGCGGCCCGACGGCGGGGTCGCGAGGAGCTTCTCGATCGTCCGGAACAGGAGGTCGATCCCGAACGCGGCCACGACGTAGAGCGCGGCGGCGGCGGTGTACAGCACGAACGGCTGGAAGGTCGTCGAGTTGAGGTTCTGCGTCACCCGCACGACCTCCAGCAGCCCGATCACGGTGAAGGTCGACGTGTCCTTCACCATCCCGATGAACATGCTGCCGATGTTGGGGATCGCGATCTTCGTCGCCTGCGGCAGGATCACGCGCCCGAAGACGCGGACGGGATGGATACCGAGCGCGAGCCCCGCCTCCCGCTGCCCGCGCGGGATCGCGCCGAGCGCCGAGCGGTAGATCTCCGCGATGAACGCGCTGTACAGCAGGGTGAGCGCGATCACGCCGGCCTGGAAGACCGTGAAGCTGATCCCGATCAGCAGCGAGACCCCGAAGTAGACCCAGATCACGCTCACGAGCGCGGGGACGCCGCGGAAGACGTTGATGTAGATCACGGCGATCCACGAGAGCGGCGGCCTGCCCATCCGCGCGAGCGCGAGGAGCAGCCCGATCGCGGTGGAGATCACGAGCGCGACGGCGGCGACCTCGAGGGCGGTGAGGAGCCCGCGGAGGAGCTCGCTCCGGTGCTCCCAGACGAGCGACCAGTCGTAGTTCGCGACGAGGTTCACGGGCGCACCTACAGCACCGCCGCAATGAACTGCTTCGTCCGGGGGTTCTCGCACCGGTCGAGGAACCCGCGCCGGCCGGATTCGGCGATGAGCCCCTCGTCCATGAACACCATGTAGTCGCCGATCTCGCGGGCGAAGTTCAGCTCGTGCGTGACGATCACCATCGTCATGCCCGACTCGGCGAGGAGGCGCATCGCGCCGAGCACCTCGCCGACGAGCTCGGGGTCGAGGGCGGAGGTCGGCTCGTCGAAGAGCATCACCTTCGGGTCGAGGCTCAGCGCACGCGCGATCGCGACGCGCTGCTGCTGTCCCCCCGACAGCTCGGCGGGGAAGTGCGCAGCCCAGCGCAGGAGACCCATCTGCTGGAGCGCGCGCGCCGCGCGCTCCTCGGCCTCGTTGCGACCCATGCGCTTCGTCGTCCGGAGGGCGAGCGCGACGTTGCCGAGGGCGGTGAGGTGCGGGAAGAGGTTGAACTGCTGGAACACCATCCCCACCTGCCGCCGGAGCTCGATCGCGCTGCCCCGGGGGCCGCCCCGCGTCAAGCCCGGCCCGTACTCGACGCCGAAGATGCGCACCGAGCCCTCGTTGGGCTCCTCCAGCAGGTTGATCGTCCGCAGGAGCGTCGACTTGCCCGATCCGGACGGGCCGAAGATGACGACGTGCTCGCCCTGGTGGACGCTCAGGTCGACGCCGTGCAGCACCTCGTTCTTCCCGAACGACTTGCGGATCCCCTCGAGCCGGACGACGACGTCCGGGCGGGCCGGCGGGTGCTCCACTGCCGGCGAAGCCGTTGGGAGAGGCTCGTTCATCGTCGGGAGCGGCGTACGCATAGTGGCCGAGTGTCCGGATAGTGGACGAGTGCGATACCGGTGTCAAGAACGCTCGGGAGCGCGGCGAGGCCTGTCGGATCGACAATTCCGCGTGCGATGACGCGGCTGGTCTGAGGGATCGGGCTCTCGCGCTCGAGCGTCACAACGACCGTGTCCTGTGATCGATGCGCACCGCTCCGAGACGGCGCGTAAGTGCGCTTCGGACGGTAACGCATCGCCTCGCCCTTCGGCAATCGGGGCCGCGATGCGCGGCGGTCAGCGGTCGATGCCGTCCAGGCAGAGGTACTTGAGCTCGAGGAACTCGTCGATGCCGTGACGCGAGCCCTCGCGGCCGATCCCGGACTGCTTGACGCCGCCGAACGGCGCGCCTTCGTAGGAGAACACGCCTGTGTTGACGCCGACGATGCCGAACTCGAGCGCCTCGCCGACACGCCAGACGCGGCCGACGTCACGGGTGAACAGGTACGCGGCGAGCCCGAACTCGGTCGCATTCGCCAGCTCGACCGCCTCGGCCTCGTCGCCGAAGCGAAAGACGGGCGCCAGGGGGCCGAAGGTCTCCTCGCGCGCGACGCGCATCCCGGCAGTGGCGCCCGTGATCACGGTCGGCTCGAAGAACGTCCCGCCGAGCTCGTGGCGCGCTCCGCCCGCGGCGACCGCGGCGCCCTGCGCGAGAGCGTCGGCGATGTGCTCCTCGACCTTCGCGACCGCGTCGTCGTCGATCAGCGGCCCCTGCTCGACGCCGTCCTCGAAGCCGTTGCCGACGCTGAGCGCGCGCACCGCCTCGGAGAGGCGCTCGACGAAGGCGTCGTGGATCCCGTCCTGGACGAGCAGGCGGTTCGCGCAGACGCAGGTCTGGCCGGTGTTGCGGAACTTCGAGGCGATCGCGCCGTCGACGGCCGCGTCGAGGTCGGCGTCGTCGAAGACGAGGAGCGGCGCGTTGCCGCCGAGCTCGAGCGAGACCTTCTTGATCGTCCCCGCGCATTTCGCCATCAGCTCGCGGCCGACCTCGGTCGAGCCGGTGAAGGTCAGCTTCCGTACGGTCGGGTTCGTCGCCAGCTCGTCGCCGACCACGGACGACGACCCGGGGACGACCGCGAACACGCCCGGCGGCACGCCTGCGCGCTGTGCGAGCTCTGCGAGCGCCAGCGCGGAGAACGGCGTCGCGCTCGCGGGCTTGAGCACCATGGTGCACCCGGCGGCGAGCGCCGGCCCGGCCTTGCGCGTGATCATCGCCATCGGGAAGTTCCACGGCGTGATCGCGGCGCACACGCCGATCGGCTGCTTCAGGACGAGCATCCGGCGGCCCGCCGTGTTCGCGGGGATCGTCTCGCCGTAGACCCGCTTCGCCTCCTCGGCGTACCAGTCGACGAAGGCGGCGCCGTAGAGGATCTCGCCCTTCGCCTCGGCGAGCGGCTTGCCCTGCTCTGCGGTGAGGATCACCGCGAGGTCGTCCGCCGACTCGACCATCAGGTCGAACCACCGGCGCAGGATCGCGGAGCGCTCCTTTGCCGACAGCGCCGACCAGGCCGGGAGAGCGGACGCGGCGGCGTCGATCGCGCGACGGACGTCGTCGCGCGTCGCGCTGGCGACGGAGCCGAGTGGGAGGCCGTCGGCGGGGTCGACCACCTCGAGCCGCGCTCCATCGGCACTCGCCACCCACGCGCCCTCGACGAAGAGGTCGCCCCGGAAGAGCTCGGAGTCGCGGAGGCGGGACCTCACGCGGTCGGCGGCGGGCGCGACGGAGACCGTCATTCCATCACTGTACGCAGGACGGCCGCCCGGCCGTAATGCGAACGTCACTCGACACGCAGGAGGTGCTCGCCCAGCGCCTCTTCGTGCACCTCGATGCCCAGCCCGGGGCCGGTCGGCACCCGGGCAGACCCGTTCTCGGGCTCGGGCGTCCCGCTCGCGATGCGCTCCGCGGCCATCTCGCCCGGGAGGTAGCCGCCGAGCAGGAGCCGAGGAGGGGTCGATGCGGCGAAATGCGCCGTCGAGGCCGAGACCAGGTCGCCGCCGCCGGTGTCCTCGACGGTGATCGCCAGGCCGAACGACGCGGCGAGATCGCGCGCGCGCCGCGTGGGTGTGATCCCGCCGAGGCGCGAGAGCTTCAGCCGGACCGCGTCGACCGCTCCGGCCGCGCGGGCCTCCACGATGTCGCCGAGCTCCAGCAGGCCTTCGTCGAGGACGAACGGACACCGGGTGGTGCTGCGGAGCAGCGCGCACTCCTCGAGCGACGCGCACGGCTGCTCGATCATCAGATCGAGGTGCTCCACGGCCGCGATCACGCGCGCCGCCTCCGCCTGCGTCCACCAGGCGTTCGCGTCCGCGATGACGAGCTCGGCGTCGCCGAGCACCTCCAGGCACGCCTCGATCCGCTCGACGTCCTCGCGCACGCCGGTCCCCACCTTGAGCTGAACGCGGCGGTACCCGGCCTCGAGCGCCGCCGCGCACCGGTCCCGCATCTCGCCGGGCGCGGCGATGCCGATTCCCGTGTAGAGCGGGAACACCTCCGTGTGGATCCCGCCGAGGAGGTCGGCGACGGGGAGTCCGGTCGCCCGGCCGAGCAGATCCCAGCAGGCCATGTCGAGCGCGGCTTTCGCGTACCGGTAGCCCTTCGTCGCCGCGTCCAGCCGGGCGTAGGCGACGTCCGTGCGACGCGGGTCTGCGCCGAGCAGCGCGGGCGCGAGAAGGCCGAGCACGGCCTGCGTCGTCGGCGCGTACCCGTCGGAGTACGTCGGGGTGACGACGCACTGCTCGCCCCAGCCGACGAGCCCGTCGTCCGTCTCGAGCCGGACGACCGTGCCGTCCTGCTCGGTCGAGACCCGGCCGCCCGACATGACGAACGGCCCGGCCGCGTGGTGGTAGCGAACCGCGTAGACATCGATCCGCCTGATCTCCATCTCGCCCTCGTTCAGCGCACGTAGGTCGCGCCGTTGACGTCGATCGTCGCGCCGCTCAGGTGACGGCACTTCCCGCTCGCGAGGAACGCGATCACCTCGCCGATCTCCTCCGCGGGCACCATCTCACCCATCGCCAGGAACGCGTTCACGGCCTCTATCCCGCCGCGCGACGTCGCCGAGATCTCCGACATCCGCGTCCGCACGATCCCCGGCGCGACGACGTACGCCAGGACGCCCTCGGCGGCGTAGGCGCGGGCGACCGTTTGCGTGACGGCCTTCACCGCCGCCTTCGAGGCGGCGTACGCCGGGAGCGACGGGATCGCCGACCCCTGTTGCGCCGACCAGCTCGAGAGCGTGATCACGATCCCGCCGCCGTGCTCGCGGAAGTGGTTCACCGCCTCGCGGATCAGGCTGACCGGCTCGAGCACGTTCACGCGGAGCGTCGCATCCCACCCGGCGTCCCACTCCTCGTCCGTGCCGTCGAACGGCGTCTCGGGCGCGATCGCGGCGTTCGCGACCACGACGTCGACCCGCCCGCGCCAGGCGACGGCGTCGCGCCACAGCGCCCTCGCCGCGCCCGGCTCGGCCAGGTCCGCCTGGAGGAGCAGCCTGCGCTCTTCGGGCAGTTCGGCGACCGCCTCCTCCGCGCCGGCGCGATGCGAGCCGTAGTGCGCGATCACGCCCGCGCCGTCCGCCGCGATGGCTCGCGCAGCCTCTGCACCGATCCCGCGTGACGCGCCCGTGACGAGGACCGTTCGCCTCATGCCGCGATCCGTGCGTGGTCGGCGGCCGGGTCGCCGTCCCAGTCGAGGTCGACGATCACCTCGTCGACGCCTGCGGCCTCGAGCTCCGGGAGCCGGCGCGCGACCTCGTCGCTCCTGCCTGCGGAGTCGACGATCCGCAGCACGACACGGAGGCGGGACGGGTCGCGACCTGCGTCCGCCGCGGCGAGGGTGATCGCCGCGTGCGCGGCCTCGAGCTCGTGCGTGTCGATCGCGTCGAGCGACTGCTGCCCGAGCCAGCCGTCTCCCAGGGCGCCGGCCCGCCGCAGCGCGAGCTCCGAGTGGCCGCCGACGTAGACGGGTAGCGGGCCGACCGGGGTCGGCGCGAAGACGATGTCGTCCTGGTACGTGCCGGTCCAGCACTCGCGGAGGATGCGGATGCCGTCGACGAGGCGCCTGCCGCGCGCGTCGAAGGGGACGCCGAGCGCCTCGAACTCCTCGCGCAGCCACCCGGCGCCGAGCCCGAGCGCCAGCCGGCCGCCGCTGAGCACGTCGAGCGAGGCCGCCTGCTTGGCGAAGACGACGGGGTTCCGCAGCGGGAGCACGAGCACCGCGGTGCCGATCGTCGCGCGCTCCGTCGCGCTCGCGATCAGCGCCATCGCCACGACCGCGTCGAAGTACGGCGTCGCCGTCGACCACGTGGCCCTGCCGTCGGAGGCGAACGGATACCGCGACTCGATCTCCGCCGGCAGCACGACGTGGTCGGCGACCCAGAGCGACTGGAAGCCCGCCTGCTCCAGGACCCGCGCCATCTCGGGGATTCCGATCGTGCCGGGCAGCGGCCCGCTGTTCGGAACCTTCGCGCCGATGCGGACGCTCACCGGGTCGCCCGTCCCGCAAGGCGAGAGGAGCCGTCATGACGGAGTGTGCGGACACCGTTCATCGGTGCGTATTCTGCACATTTTGGTTGACCGGTCCCCCGCGGGCACCTATCGTTCGGCCACCGTGGGCCTCGCGCCGCACACCGTGGTCGAGCGCCCCCGCAGAGCCGAGATCGTGCCGCTCGCCGAGGCAATCGAGCGGACGATCTCCGACGGCTGCACCGTCGCGCTCGAGGGCTTCACGCACCTGATCCCCTTCGCCGCCGGTCACGAGATCCTCCGGCAGGGTCGCACCGATCTGACGCTCGTCCGCATGACACCGGACATCCTCTACGACCAGCTGATCGGGATGGGCCGTGTGCGGCGGCTGGTGTTCTCCTGGGGCGGGAACCCCGGCGTTGGCAGCCTCTACCGCTTCCGGGACGCGGTCGAGAACGGCTGGCCGCGGCCGCTCGAGCTCGAGGAGCACAGCCATGCAGGGATGGCGAACCGCTATGCGGCGGGTGCATCGGGCCTCCCGTTCGCCGCGATGCGCGGCTACGCGGGCAGCGACCTCGTCCAGCACACGGAGACGATCCGCCAGATCACGTGCCCCTTCACGGGCGAGGTGCTCACCGCGGTGTCCGCGCTTCGGCCGGACGTGACGGTGATCCATGCGCAACAGGCCGACCGCGAGGGCAACGTGCAGCTCTGGGGGATCACGGGAATCCAGAAGGAGGCGGTGCTCGCTGCGCGAGCGGCCGTCGTCACGGTCGAGGAGCTGGTCGACGTGCTCGAGCCGAAGCCGGGCGCGGTCGTCCTGCCCGCGTGGACGCTCGACGCCGTCTCCGTCGCATCGGGCGGAGCGCATCCGTCGTACGCGCACGGGTACACCGAGCGCGACAACGACTTCTACGTCTCGTGGGGCGCGATCAGCCGGGACCGCGACACGTTCCTTGCCTGGATGGAGGCGCATGTCCTCGCAGGTTGAGGCGCAGCGGGCGGCGGTGGCCTGGACGCCGGCGGAGATGATGACCGTCGCCGCCGCACGGGCACTGCCCGACGGCGCGACCTGCCTCGTCGGGATCGGGCTGCCCGGGACGGCGGCGAACGTCGCCCGCCGGCTCCATGCGCCGCGGCTCGTGCTCGTCTACGAGTCGGGCACGATCGGCTCCGAGCCGGCGACGCTCCCGCTCTCGATCGGGGACGGGATCCTCGCCCAGACGGCCGACACCGTGGTCGGTGTCCCGGAGATCTTCAACTACTGGCTGCAGCCGGGTCGGATCGACATCGGCTTCCTCGGGGCCGCGCAGCTCGACCGCTACGCGAACATCAACACGACCGTCGTCGGCGACTACGACCATCCGATCGTGCGACTGCCCGGCGCCGGAGGCGCACCCGAGATCGCGTCGTCCTGCCGCGAGGTGATCATCGTCCTCCGCCATGGCCGGGACAAGCTGGTCGAGACCGTCGACTTCGTGACCTCGATCGGCTACGGACGCGGGCCTGGCGACCGCGAGCGCCTCGGGCTCACCGGCGGAGGACCGACGAGGGTGATCACCGACCTCGGTCTCCTCGCTCCCGACCCGCGGACGTTCGAGCTCGTGCTGACCCACGTGCATCCGGGCGTGACGTTCGAGCAGGTGCGGGCGGCGACGGGATGGGAGCTGCGCGCGGCGGACACGCTCGCGACGACGCCGCCGCCGACTGCCGAGGAGCTCGGGGCCGTGCGCGAGCTCGAGCGCACGAGAGCGGGGACGGCGTGAGCCCGCGCGCCGCCGTACCGGTCGAGACGGCCGATCGCGAGGCCGACTTCGTCCAGTCGCTCCAACGTGGACTCGCGGTGATCCGCGCGTTCGACGGCGAGCGCAGGACGCTGACGCTCGGTGAGGTCGCGACCGCCACCGGCCTCGCGCGCGCGGCCGCGAGGAGGTTCCTCCTCACGCTCGTCGACCTGGGCTACGTCCGGGTCGATGCGCGGCTGTTCGAGCTGAGCCCGCGCGTGCTCGAGCTCGGGCGCGCCTACCTCTCGAGCCTCCGGCTACCGACGCTCGCCCAGCCCCACCTCGAGGCGCTCGTCGACGACGTGGGGGAGTCCGCGACGATCGCGGTGCTCGACGAGGCGGACATCGTCTACGTCGCACACGTCCCGGCGCGGAGGATCATGTCGATCAAGATCGGAGTCGGGACGCGCGACCCGGCGTTCGCGACGTCGCTCGGCCGCGTCCTGCTCGCTGCGCACGACGCCGAATGGCTCAACGGGTATCTCGGCGCGGCGCCGCTCTCCCCGCTCACCGATCACACCGTGTCCGGAGCGCGCCCGCTCCGCGCCGAGCTCGCGAAGGTGCGGCGCCAGGGGTACGCGCTCGTCGACCAGGAGCTCGAGGACGGACTGCGGGCGGTCGCCGTGCCGATCCACGACGCCGAGGGGGTCGTCGCCGCCCTCAACCTCGCCGTTCATGCAGAACGCTGGACGATCGAGGCGATTCGCGCAGAGCTCCTGCCGCGCCTCCGGGAGGCGGCGAGCGCGATCGAGGCAACCCTCGCCGCGGCCGAGCCGGCCGCTCCCGCCGCCGAGTCGAAGAAGGCCCCGAACGGCGACGTCGCGCGCGACGCGGACTTCGTCCAGTCCCTCGAGCGTGGCCTCTCCGTGATCCGGGCGTTCGACGGGGCTCCGACCGCACTGACCCTGAGCGACGTGGCGAAGGCGACGGGCCTGCCGCGCGCGGCGGCGCGGCGCTTCCTGCTCACGCTCGTCGAGCTCGGCTACATGGACGTCGACGGGCGACGGTTCCGCCTGCGTCCGAAGGTGCTCGACCTCGGCCGGACGTACCTCTCGCGGCTGACCCTGCCCGAGCTGGCGCTGCCGCACATGCGTGCGTTCGTGAAGGAGGTCCACGAGTCGTCGACGGTCGCGGTGCTCGACGGCTTCGAGATCGTCTACGTCGCGCACGTCTCGGCCCGGCGGATCCTGTCCGTCTCCGTCGACGTCGGGACGCGCGATCCGGCTTTCGCCACCGCCCTCGGCCGGGCGCTCCTCGCGGGGCAGGGCGAGGACTGGCTCGCAGCGCACGGAGGCACATTCCGGCTCCGGCGCTACACGGAGCACACGATCACGAAGCGTGGGTCGTTCCGGGAGGAGCTCGCGCGCATCGGAGAGCAGGGCTACGCGCTCGTCGACCAGGAGCTCGAGGACGGGCTGCGCGCGCTCGCGGTCCCGATCCACGATGCGGAGGATCGTGTGATCGCCTCCGTCAACGTCGCCGTCCACACGAGCCGCTGG
>Ga0164241_10007060_pt1 | contig 10138 bp, 9 predicted proteins | sample OricomyardsoilBY_FD_108780 | JGI IMG/M metagenome (GOLD analysis project Ga0164241, IMG submission 108780) | Backyard soil microbial communities from Emeryville, California, USA - Original compost - Back yard soil (BY) | ecosystem: Environmental > Terrestrial > Soil > Unclassified | place: USA... | reverse complement strand
TTTTCGCTCCAGTTCATGACGTGATTTCTCCTGCAATGCGAACTCTGTTCAGGATCCAGCCGAAGACAAACGCCTCGTCCTTCTCCCGCCGCTCAGCGAGTTCGATGTAGTAAGCGGCTTGCAGACCATTGAGCGCACGCAACATCCACAGTTCGCCGGACCGCGTGCGCACGTTCAGAAAGGCACTCAGTGACGCGACCGACAATCGGCCCATAAGCCCGTCGACCGTGACGTCTGGATAGTCGTGGGCCTGCCGGTTTGCGACGTTCAGGCAGCGTTGAAGGAATCGCACAGCCGTTCCCTGGCCTGCGTTGAATCCGGTGTCGAACAGTTCCTTCGCAATCGGTACCGACAAGCGAGCAACATCATCGAGGCGCATCGAATCCCAGTACTGCGCCTTCGCAATCTCGCGGGCGGTCTCGGGCGGCAGATCGCTCATATGCCCGCGGTAGCCATGAGCGCGCGCGACCTGTTCGGTGATGCCGTGATTGGTGGGACCGCCACTGTCACGTGGATCGTTGACGTAGCCGCCCTCTGCCCGGCCGGTATCCAGCCAGGCTGACAGGAATGCGTCCATGGAGACCTCTACAGTTCGTCGCAGCGGATCTGCAATCGATCGCCGGTCTGTTGGCGGTAGGTGAGCTGCAGCTTCTCGATCTCGCGATTGATGCGCTCACGCTCGGCCGCGTCGAATTCCTTGCAACGCTTGCCGGTCAGCAATCGGATCTGGCTGCCGGTCGAGCTGATAAGTTGATCGGTGATCTGATCTGACAGCCGTTGCAGGATCACTTTCGTTTCGGCCTGCTGCTTCGACTGCTCGGCCTGCACTTCCTTGATGGTGGCGATCTCAGTTCGCAACGGCTCGACGGCCTTCTCGACCTTCTGCTGCACATCACTCGCCAGCGCGAAGCCGTATTTGGTCAGCGACCAGAACAAGAACAACCCCACAGCTCCGAGTGAGATCGCGACATTGGTTTGCCAGCGGTGCTGCTTTTTTGGATCAGCGTCGAGAGGTGGACGAAGGAAATCGATGACGTCTTTGATCATGAGGATATCCCGGAGCCACGTGATGGATGCGAGATGGCTGTCATGCCACCCGCCTGAACCAGTCGCAGTACAGGTTAAAGGACGAATCATTGACATGGATTCCGGCATAGTCGGGCACGTTGCCAGCGCCAAAAAATGTCGATAGGTTCTCTGTGTGAAATGCAGTGAACGATCCCAGTAGGCCCGTCAGGCTATAGCTGAAAATAACTTGGGGCGTCGGCGAAGACTCGTAGGCAGCCTGAAAATAAATCCAGCCTCGGTAGATAGAAGGATCGCCGAATACATCAGAGGACGATGCGGTGCCGAAGGTGCTTGCAGTCCAATTTGAACGCTCCAGTTTCAGTCCTGAAGTGTAGATAAGTTGAATAGTTTTCCATCGAGTCGTGGCCGAGTGATAGAGGTGAATCCCTCCCTGCTTGAAATTGGAGATGATCCCTTGCTGAGAGATTTTCGCCTGTATCACATAGGAAGAAAGAGAGCCTGGTATGGGCTGCCGATACACGGTAGGTACCGTGTGTGAAACCGGAACAAGAATTCGCAATGATCCTTGCTGCACAGAGTCAGTCGGTATGGGCGACGTGCCATAGACGGTTCGTGTCCATCCACTGGCTCCGGATCGCCGAGCACCTGTCGTGTCGATGGCGCTACCGAACTCGAATTCATCATCCATCGCAGTAGGTGTCGATGGATGCGAATCAGCCGTGATGACTCCGCCTCCAACACTAGAAGCAGCGACCCATTTGACGCCTAAAGCCTCTGCTGAATCCGCTTGTAGAATGGTGCCATCCGCATCGACTGGAAGTCTCTGCAATGAAGTTCCATTGTGTACCAGCAGATCGCCTTTCGTCGTGAGCGGACTGTAGAAGTCCGCATCAATCGCCGTCCACTCGGGGACTTGCTCATTGAAGACAAAGAACGAGTCCGCACCGACGACCGCTTGCCACCCATGATGCGGAATCAAGAATATCCAGCCATGTTGGCTATAAGCGGCCACGTGCAGTTCATGTCCTGCAAACAGTCCGGTCGCAGGTGACTCGACGATGTGTCTGTCTCCGAGTATCGGCGTTGCTGGAGGCTCCGTTGCGAACGATATCGCCGCGAGCTGCACTACCGCATCCAGTCTACGCATCGACGCCGTAAGGTCGGCGCCACTTGGCACGCCAGACGATCCGAACTCATTCAGTTCGAGATTGGGAGTCTTGCTCATAGAGCGACCCAGTCCGGGCTAGATCCGGACTGATAGACAAACAAGTCCGCTTCATCTTCGATCCACGCGCGCCATCCAGAACGCGGCGTGATGAAATGCCAGTCAGACCCGATCATCAATGCCAGCTTGTCATCCTGATTGTCCCAATCACCGGAGCCTGGGGACGCCACGTAGTAAGCATCGCCATCATCGGCATCCGATGGCGGCGAATTCAGATCACGATCGCGTATGACCAGCTGCGCCATGATCTCCAGAATCCGCCACGCGGTATTCGAGGTGACATGCGGTTGCTCCTGGTCCTGTTCCCATTCAGTGATCGAAAACAGCGGTGTGGTGCTCATGACGTAAACGTCGCCTCTTTCGGGTAACTGCGGCCGACAGCGACCGAGATCTGATAGACACGAATCGTGAGTGAGGTCTGCGCAGAGCCGAAGTCCGTGATCTGTTGGTTCTGCGTATAGGTGGCGGATTTCTGCAGCGTTGAAATAGTCCTGATCACATCATCATTCCTCATGATGTCGATCTCGTAATCCTCGACTTCCTCTGACATTGGAATATTGATGTCCGTCGCCAATCTATCGCGGCGCCACCAGCTGAACGTCCAGTCGCCATCATTGAGTTCGCCTTCGATATGCACGGGCGAGAATGGCCGCAACGCCGCGCCACGCCCGGTGAACAGAATGGTGGAATCGCTGACCGGTGGACGCCCTGTGGCAATTGCGCGGTATGCCAATTCACTGTTGATCGATGCTGGATCGAGTGGCACCCGTGCAATCGTGCCAAGGGAAAGCATGACGAACTGATCACCAATAACAGAAGAGCCCATGATCCATTCCGTGCCGCGGCGTCCTCGAAGCAAACCGCGCAGACGATAGATATTCGTCGCGATCTCCTCGGCCTCGAGGAACTGAACGATTTCCCAACGACCATCGACGCCGATCGCGGCCGCATTGGCGCCGTTCAATACATCGATCTCATCGCGCGATTCCAACTCGCCATACTGAAGTTCGACAGTGATCTCATTGTCCCAATCGAAGATGGTCGTCGGGCCGGTCGGCAGCGCATTGATCAGCGTGCCCATTGGGGTTGCGTTGGATGTGGCGGCAACAGTGGTGAAGTTGGTTCCGTCTATGCTGCGGGACAATGTCGCGCCCCTGAACGCACCATTGGCGATAAGCGGTCTGGCCGCAAAATAGAATCCGGCGCGATCATCGTTCGCGACTTCAAGGGGCGGCAGGTCCAGCAAGACCGCAAATATCGGGCCGTAATAAACAATGCCGGTCGGCGTGACGTTGCGTTCGGAACCGCTTGCCGTCGACACATACTGACCGTCGTCATCTTTGATCAGGTTCAGGACGCGCAGATTTGGCAACACGTCATCTATTGACCCGATGCGGCAGCGCTCAACACGATCATCCACCGGTAGCAATATGCAGTCTGCCGGCTCCAGCGCGCGCTTCGAGACGTCTACCTGACTGGTGTAGAGGTACCGAGACGTCCATAGCTCGCGACTTGCTACTTCCGCAATCTGTGCGGCCATGTCCGTATCGATAGCGACCGGAACCTCCATGTCGACGACAGATTGCGCTTTCGTATCGATACGCGGCGGCGAACCTTCCTCGCCCGGATCGAGATCTCGCAATGGATTCTGGTAATGAACGCGCACTTGGCGCGGCAGTTCGAATTCAAGCTTCTTCTGCGAGACAGTCTCTGGCACTCGACCCTGATCCGCGAAGTGTGCGCCGAGATCGTCAACCACAAGTGTTGCCACTGGCGACTTGCCGCGCGTCGGGAATTTCAACTGGGTGACTGACTCGATGCAGTCGAAATATCCAACAGGGCGCAATGAATCAACGGCCGCACGGGCCGGCATTGGTCGAGAAACCTGAAATCCGATGACTGAAATACTCTCGAGATCCGACACGTCGACCTGAAGCGAAACGCGAACACCGGCTCTTGCGCAGATCTTCTCGACGATATCCGACAGCGGTACAGGACCAACATCGATGATGTTGGTATCGAACGCGATCACATAGCCATAGCTCTGCGTCTTCGGATAGTCGACGCCGTAGGTAAGCCCCTCGGCCATCTCCCCGCGCGCTACAGATTTCGCATATTCGGATTCCCAGAACGCCTGATCGTTGTATTGATAGTGGCCGACCGGACGGATGGGATCTCGCGGATAACTTGTGACAAGCGTGCTGTTGGTGACGTACTTGGACATTGCCTTGTACGTCGTGGAGTCGTCATATACCCATCCTGTGTTTGGAACGATCTCGCCATTCTCATCTACACAGTACTCCGGCAAATCAGGCAGAACATACTGACAAGGATCTGGCGGCGCCGAGGGTGAGCGCTCCACGCTGATCGGTGCATCAGACAGCCGCCAGTAAGCAAGATTGCCACCACACAATCCAGTCTGTTGGCCCGGCGGCTTGCCGATGAAATTTATGCACTCGTCGCTGTCGGTCAGCTGGAAGGTTCCGTGCGCCGTGCCATGGGTCTCATGCTTCCACCATGGCTCCTCACAGGGGGTCCAGTCATCGCAGATATCCGTCAGTTCATTGATCAGAATCTGCCCGGGGTTTGGCCAGCGTGCATACCACAGGCACAGTCGGCGCTGTTCATTCGTCGCCGTTTCCACATCCGCGTCGTATGGCATCAACACCGTATCGTTCATGGTGGTGTACCAACCACGCAGTTCGCTATCCAGACCGTAGAAGCCATCGTCCGGACCCAGTGCGAATAGTGCATCAGCCGAATTTGAATAGGGCTGACTCGAAGAAGAGACATCGAGCCCGTAGCTGTAATGGTTACCCTCCGAGCGCGGATCAATCGAATCTATTGACCATGGATACAGTCGCTCATTTGCGTATCTGTTCAGATCAATGTTCTGACTGGTACCTGATGTATAAACCTCGAAGGACCAGCTTCCCGGAATTCTGTTTCCATCCTCGGGCCGCAACTGAACGTCATCAAAGACCACATAAGAATAGCCGCGGTAACCGGGCACATTGCCCACGCCCTTGAAGCTCTCGATGACCGGATCCGGCATCTGGTCTTCTGAGCCAGGGTAAAACGTCATCTTCGAGGACCAGTCAGAATTCACGGCCTGGCGGCTCGTCAAATACGACTCCATCTCCGGTCCGATGTCATCTACATCCAGATCCGGCGGCGGCGAATGATCGAGAATCAATTTCCCGTTAGCCCAGATGCGTCGCACACCCTCGAATACTTCGCCGTTCAGCGCATCAGGCGGCTCGGCCAGCAAGATCGCGAATGAACGATAGTAGGTGTAAGTGGTTTGAGCCTGCTCAGGAGCACCCTTGCCGCCAGCGGTGCTGGTATTGGCAACCTCACGAATTGGACTGGCCCAGATGACGATACCGCCGACGCGCTGCGTTCCGCCCACTACCCATGGGATGGGTGCGCCGACGATGGAAGTCGTCTGCTGGCCATCGCCGAGACGCGGACCTTGCACGCCCGGCAACTGCGTGGGGAATAGTGCAGTGCCAGCCAGATAGCCGAGCTGAAATCCATAGACAGCACCGGTCGGACCGCCGATGAAGAATCCAATGACTGCACCAACGACGCTGAGTACCGCCTGACCGGCATTACTCATAGCGCACCCCGGGCACCAGCCAGATGCTATCCGTGCGCGTCACCCACTGCGCTCGATATCCGTGTTCGACGACACAGCATCGCGTTTTTGCTTCTGCATGGATCATCGTTCCATCGAAGGTGATGATCCCGAAGTGCCGCGGATAGTCCTCACCGGGAAAGCGGAACAGAGCCACTGAGGCTGGGATCGCGGCAGAAGCCGGCTGATAGTGTCTCGCGACAAGGGTGTAAAGCTGCTGATCTGCCTTGCGGCCATAGCGGCGCACCTTTGGGCAACCCGCTGCGGCGAATATATCCAGTCCGCAATTACGCGCCGCCAGATCAATGAGGCCGATGCAGTCGACGCCGAGTGCCGTCCTGCCCTGATGCAGCCACGGCGTGCCGACAAGCATCCGTGCCTGACGCACGAACTCCTGAGCGCTCGTCACGGTGCCCTCATGATTTCGTCCATGCCAGGATTGAAGATCCCCGGTCCGCGGAAGTTCACGAAGTTGCCCAGTTCCTTGCACCGCTCAGGCCTGCGATTGCATCCTTCTGTCAGTTCGAACGTATCGCCGGGCTGCACGTCGTTTGGAAACTCCTCATACATCAGGAGCGAACCGAGTACATCACCCACCGAGTCATCTTTGACCTGGCCCCTGTACCCATTGTTGTCGCCGGCGGTCCATGTCAGCTTGCCGAGATTGAACACGCCAGACACCTGATTGCTCGATAGCGAATCCAGTGTCGTAACGAACTCACGATTGTTCGTGACGGAAATGACGCTGCCGGTGACTGTGATCGTCGACAGATCCAGCTTGCAGCGCGCATCGCCGAAGTCCTCGACATCGCAGGTCTCTCCGCACGTGCGACCTACGACCTGCTGCAGAATCTGCAACAGTCCGCGTACTTCTGTTTTGTACCGCCCCTCGCTGTCCCAATCGACTTGACCGAAAAACCCGTAGCGGATGACATCCTGAAAGTCATCGGGGTTTTGCCAGTTCACGAAAAACACAGTGATCTGCGCGCCGTCATAGAGACCGGCCTTTACATCGGCCACCGATACGTCCACGAACACATTCGGCTCAGACGCATTACCCTTATCGAGCGCGCCGCTGACGTCCATGTTGTCAACCGACATATCGCCCGATGACTTGATCGTAGAGGCCGTGATGCCGGTCTTCGCGGAATAGACGCCAGTCAGATCAAGCGACGAATCGACGCCGATGTTCGTGACGGTGATGGGAATGTTGCGATCGTGATCAGTGCCCAATACCAGATCGCCATTTGTCTTCTTGATGCGCCAACACACGGCCAGCGTCGTGACTGGCTGAGCGATGTGCGCTGCGTAAGCGGTGGAATGGTTTCTCATGAGAAATCCACCAGCGTCGGCTCCTCCAATCGCAGCTCGCGCAGTGCGAATCCCGTGCGCTGAAACTTCTTGTTGATGATCATGAATTCCGGCGTGCTTTCGAACATCACCGGCACGTGGAACTGACCGCCCCACGTCGGAACGCCCGCCGGCAATGCGGATGAGTCGAAGGTAACGAGGCCTGTTTCGTAATCGACGGTGTAGTCATCGCCTTCTGTGAGGCTCGATCCGTTGTCGGCAATCAGGATGGTGCCGTCGATCGGCTTCTGGATGAGCCGATATTGTTGGTAGGCAAAGCTCTCATCGACGTATAGCTTCATCATCTGCCAGACGTTTGAGGTTTCAGTTTCAATGAGCGGCTGATCGAGTGAGGAGATGGCATCGCCAGGCGAATCGGTCGAGCGGTAGTCGGTGTAATCCTTGAAGCGGAACTGACCAGACTGACCACCGATGGCATGCCAGAAGCGCATGACCAGCACCATGTCATCCTCATTGCGGCCGTCGATGGGCACCGCCGCGAACGTATGCAGCGGGTAATACCAGTTGCGATTGACGGTGCGAATGCCCGATGAGCGCTCGACGATCGTGGCTGAATAGTCTGCGAGCTTGCTGAATCCGAAGGATGGGCACAGCGGAAACACTGGCCAGGCCATTATCCGTTTCTCCGCTGCGCGCTCATCAATGCCTGGGACATGCGCGCGAGCAATTGCTGTTGGGTTTCCATCGAGATCCTGCCGTTCGGCGCCTCGACGCTGATGTTGTTCGTGACCGACATACCACCCATGCTGCCGCTCATCTTCGACAATGGGATGACCTTGCCGCCGACGTTGGGCTTGAAGAACTCGGGCTCGCGCTCGTTGACGCGATAGATCATGCCGCCATCGACAGGGCCGCCGGTCGCACGTGCACCACCAAATATGGAGGCAATCGCGGCAATCCATCCGCCAGTGCTACCGCCGCCACCTCCACCAGAGGCGCTTGCAGAGGCGACCGCGCTGGTGACCCAATCGAGCAACCGCTTTGTGAAATCTGTGGCGACAATGTCCGCAAGCGCATTCAGCGCGGCATCGCGGAATCCTTCCCATCCTTCCTTTGCGCCACCGGTAATTGCACCGCGGATGCCGGTGCGGATGGAATCGAATGACGCATCCTTGAATTGCTCTTCGAAGGCACTGCCGGCGGCAATTTCCTTCAGTTGCGCATCGAGATCAGAGAACATTCCCGCAATGTTCTCTTCGAGCGCCTGTTGATTCTGTTCGGTGAATTCTGCGATGGCATCGGCCGCGCCTTCCGATGCGTCCTGCATCAGTTCGAGTTGACGGGTCAGACCGATGAGTTGCTGCTTGTACGGCTCTGCGGCTTTGCCGGCTTCTTTGAACGTCTGCGCCAGGTCGCCGTTCGCGATGCGATAGCTGATGACCGCGGTCTCGCCCTGTTCGAACGTGTCGACCTGCTGCTGCAAGCCGAGCGTCATTTCGGTGATTTTCGCGAGCGCGCTTTCGGCGGCCTTCGCGATTGCCTCGGCCGCTTTCTCCGCGGACCCGTCATCGAACTTGAGCGACTCCTTCAGCTTGGTGACGCTGACGGTGACTTCCTCGACCTTCTCCTTCGGCTCGCCCCATATCGAATTCAGCGTTTCAATATTGCTCTTGGCCGATGAGCCAATATCGGCAAAGCCTTCCTTGAGGACGCTCGCGGTCTGGCTGACGTTCTTGATGTTGCGCGCCATGCCGAGCAGCAAGGCCTGCGGGCTGGAGAAGTCCACCGACTTAAAATCAAGTGTCGAGATTGCGGCAACGACCAACCCAATCGATTTGCCGACGGCCTCGAAAACCGTCTTGATGACAATGCCAGCCGATGCGAGCAACTTCAGGCCGGTGACAATCTCGTCCACCGTGTTGTTCAGTGCGTTGCCGTCCTTCGCCGCATCGACGAACCGATCGGTGATGGCGGTCAGCGCCGGCAGTACCTTCTGAGCAATTTGATTGCCGACGCCCGTGAATCCGGCGCGCAGCTTGTCGAGGTTGTCGTTGAATTTTGCTGCGGCATCGGCTGCGTCATCACGGATCGTGGCGCCGAATTTGTCGGCTTCCTCTCGCAGTTCCTTGATGCCGGCACTGCCCTGGTTGAGGAATGGGATCAGTGAAACGCCGGACTTGCCGAAGATCTCTTGAGCGACGGCCGCCTTGCCCGCGCCGTCCTCGTATTTAGAGAAGGCATCGGCGACATCGCTCAGCAACTGATCAGTGTTCTTGAGACTGCCGTCCGCATTTTTAACGGAGACGCCGATCGCACTGAATGCATCCGCCGCTGCACCAGAGCCGCGAGCGGCCGTCGCAGCATTCTTCGCCAGAACATTCAGGCCTTTGACCAACTCATCGAGATCCGACCCAGACAGCTTGGCGGCATACCCAAGCTGCGACAGCGTTTCCGTGGACAGGCCCAACTGCTCGCGCAGGTCCACCAGATGATCCATGGAATCGATCGATGACTTGACCATCGCCGCCAGCCCGACGGCCACCGCAGCGCCGGCAGCAGCAATGGCACGCGCCGCCGTGGAAATCTGACGATCAATATCCTTCGCGAACTTCTCTGCCTGCTTCGACGCGCGTTTTGTATCGGTCTCGAATGTTCCGGTGCGCATCACCAGATCGACGACCAGGCTACCGATGCTCATGGCGAGTGGTTTATTTCCTTCCGATCAGTTCGTTGAGGATGTCTTCAGGTGAAGGTTCTGCGTCCGACGTTGCCGGCCGATATTGCAAGTAGTCGGCGATCGTGCTGGTGGCGTTGCTGCTGATGGCGTGGTCGATCTTCCAGGCAAGCAGCGCAAAGCCGTGGTCATACATACGAACCGGGCCGCATCTGCCGTAGCGCTGGAAGAAGTCGAGCCACCGTCCGAACTCGGCAGC
>Ga0164241_10007059_pt1 | contig 10138 bp, 10 predicted proteins | sample OricomyardsoilBY_FD_108780 | JGI IMG/M metagenome (GOLD analysis project Ga0164241, IMG submission 108780) | Backyard soil microbial communities from Emeryville, California, USA - Original compost - Back yard soil (BY) | ecosystem: Environmental > Terrestrial > Soil > Unclassified | place: USA... | reverse complement strand
GCCAGTAGATCGACGGCGCCTTGACGCCCAGCCGCTGCTGCAGCCGGCGGACCGTGACCCCGGGGAGCCCCTCGGCGCGCAGCAGCTCGAGCGCTGCGTCGATCACGTCGCGGCTGGTGAGTGCGGGCACGTCCCCACCGTAGGACGCTTTCCCCGTCCGCGCTGCTATATGTAGCAGTGTTACATTCGTGCCATGGACGACGAGCTGATCACCCAGATGAAGCGGTACTTCGAGGCCGGGCTGCGCATGGACGTGGCCGAGATGGCGCGGATCTACGCGCTCGAGTACGTCGGCGTCAGGGTCGACCTGGACGGGCGGTCCCTGGAGATCCCGCGCGAGGCCCTGCTCGGCCGGCTCCGGCAGATCGCGGCGGCGGGGCACGCGATGCCGCCCGTCGACGACGTGGAGTACCTCGCGGCCGTCCGGTACGGCGACCACGGGTCCGTGGCGCTGCGCCGCGTCAAGGAGGGCAAGCCGCTGCTCTACGAGTTCGTGTGGCGGCTGGCCGACGGCGAGTGGCACATGGTGCACGAGTTCACCGTCGAGACGGACCTCTCCGCCCTGATCGCCAGCGTCCGCTAGCGCGCGGAGCCGGGGCCGTCAGACGGGCGACAGCCCCAGCGACCGGCCGGCCAGCCCGCGCGGGCGCGCCGCGAGCGACCGGGCGACGCCGCGGAGCGCCGCCGCGGCCGGCGAGTCCGGCGCTGCGACGACCACCGGCACGCCCGCGTCGCCGCCCTCGCGGAGCCGCACGTCGAGCGGGACCCGGCCCAGCACGGGCACGTCGTGGCCCAGCGCCTGCGCCAGCCCGGCGGCGACCGCGTCCCCGCCGCCCGAGCCGAACAGCTCCAGCCGCGTGCCGTCCGGCTGGTCCAGCCACGCCATGTTCTCGACGACGCCGACGACGTCCTGCTCCGTCTGTGCCGCCACGAGCCCCGCGCGCTCCGCGACCTCCGCGGCGGCGAGCTGCGGCGTCGTCACGACGACGATCTGCGAGCCGGGCAGGAGCTGCGCCACCGAGATCGCGACGTCGCCGGTGCCGGGCGGCAGGTCGAGGAGCAGGACGTCGAGGTCGCCCCAGAACACGTCGGACAGGAACTGCTCCACCGCGCGGTGGAGCATCGGACCGCGCCACACGACCGCCTTGCCGGGCGGCGTGAACATCCCGATCGAGACGACCTTGACCTCGTGCGCGATCGGGGGGAGGAGCATGTCGTCGACGCGCGTCGGCTTCGTGGTCACGCCCAGCATCCGCGGGATCGAGAAGCCGTGGATGTCGGCGTCGAGCACCCCGACCCGCAGGCCGTCCGCTGCCATCGCCGCGGCCAGGTTGGCGGTGACCGACGACTTGCCGACGCCGCCCTTGCCCGACGCCACGGCGAACACCTTCGTCAGCGAGTCCGGCTGGGCGAACGGGATCCGCGCCGTGCCGTCGCCACCGCGCAGCTGGGCACGGAGCGCCTGGCGCTGCCCGGCGTCCATCGCGCCCAGCTCGACGCTCACGTCACCGACCCCGTCGACCGTCAGCGCCGCCGCCGTGACGTCGCGCACGAGCGTGCTCCGCATCGGGCAGGCCGGAGTCGTCAGGTCCACGCCGACGACGGCGCGCGCCCCGCCGTCGGGCGCGGCACCCGGGTGCACCTCGACCGAGCGGACCATGCCGAGGTCGACGATCGGGCGCCGGATCTCGGGGTCGATGACCGCGCGCAGGGCGGTGCGGACGGCGTCGAGGAGCGGGGGAGCGGAGTCGGGCACGCCTCCATCGTACGGAGCGGAGGGCTCCCGCTAGCCTGCTCGGATGGAGACGCTCGACACCATCGCGGCCCGGTTCGACGGCCGTGCCCCGCGCTACGACGAGAGCGCGCTGCACGTCGCGCTCGCCGCGGCGGCCGCCCGGCTCGCGGCCGAAGGACTTGCCGGCGACGACGGCCTACCTCGGGTGCTCGACGTCGCCACCGGCACCGGGCTCGTCCTGCGGGCGCTCGCGGAGCGCGGGGCGCTGCCGGAGTCCCCGACGCCGGGCGCCGTCGTCGGGCTCGACGCCTCGGCGGGCATGCTCGGGGTCGCCCGGACGCACCTCACCGGAGTGACCTGGGCGCAGGGAGACGCGCAGCGGCTCCCGTTCGACGACGGCGCGTTCGACCTGGTCACGTGCGTCACCGGGCTCCACCTCATGGCGGATCCGGCGGCAGCCCTCGCCGAGTGGCGGCGCGTCCTGGCCCACGGCGGCCGGGTCGTCGTCGCGACGTTCGCGAGCGACGCTCCTGCCGGCGTGCCGCGCGACGCCGACGACCCGCACGCCCGCGTCGGCACGCCCGAGCTCCTGGCCGGGCTCGCGGACGCGGCCGGTCTCCGGGTGCGCCGCAGCGAGCGCTGGGAGCACGTGGTGGACGGCGCCGACGAGGCGGACGACGTCTGCCTGCTCACCGAGCTCGTGCCGCGGGCCTGAGCCCGCCGGGCCCCGGCCGGAGCCGCGCCAGGGACCGAACCGCGCCGGGGAGGATCAGCCCGCGCCCTTCGCGGGTGCCTCGTCGTCGTCCGGCTCGTCGCGCGCCGACAGCTCCTCGAGGAGGTTGCGCAGCTCGCCACGGACGAAGTCGCGGGTCGCGGTCTCGCCGAGCGCGAGCCGCAGCGCGGCCATCTCCCGCGCCAGGTACTCGGTGTCCGCGAGGTTGCGCTCCGCGCGCTGCCGGTCCTGCTCGGAGCTCACGCGGTCACGGTCGGTCTGCCGGTTCTGCGCGAGCAGGATCAGCGGCGCCGCGTACGACGCCTGGAGCGAGAGGACGAGTGTCAGAGCGGTGAAGCCGTTGGCCGCCGAGTCGAAGTGCAGGTTCTCCGGGCCCCACACGTTCCACGCGAGCCAGACGATGCAGAACACCGTCAGGTACACGATGAACCGCGGTGTGCCCAGGAACCGCGCGATGCCCTCGCTGACGCGCCCGACGGCGTCGTCCTCGACCTCGATGCGGGGCAGGAGGCCGCGCCGCTGCTCCTTCGGCAGGTCCAGACGGCGCCGCTCAGCCACGACCCGCCCCCCGGACGGACGACCCGGGGGAGCCCGTGCGCGACGTCGCCGCGGCGTGCTGCAGGCTCGTGCCGTCCACGTCGTCCTCGTCGGTCTCGCGCCAGTCCTCGGGGAGCATGTGGTCGAGGACGTCGTCGACGCTGACCACCCCGACGAGGCGCTTCTCGGGGTCCACCACCGGGACCGCGAGCAGGTTGTACGTCGCGAGCAGGCGGGTCACGCGGGCGAGCGACGCGTCCGGGCTCACGGGCTCGATGTCGGTGTCGAGGATCGACCCGATGGACTGGTGCGGCGGCTCGCGGAGCATCGCCTGGAAGTGCACGACGCCCAGGAACCGTCCGGTCGGCGTCTCGACCGGTGACCGCGCCACGAAGACCATCGACGCGAGCGCGGGCGCGAGGTCCTTGCGGCGCACGTGCGCGAGCGCCAGGGCGATCGGGGTCTCGGGGCCGAGGATCACGGGCTCGGTCGTCATGAGGCCGCCGGCCGTGTCGTCCTCGTACGCGAGGAGGCGCCGGACGTCCTTCGCCTCGTCGGGCTCCATGAGTCCGAGGAGCTCGGCCTGCTGGTCGTCGGGGAGCTCGCCGAGGAGGTCCGCGGCGTCGTCGGGCTGCATGGCCTCGAGGACGTCGGCTGCGCGGTCCGTCTCGAGGCCCTGGAGGATCGCGACCTGGTCGTCCTCGGGCAGCTCCTCGAGGACGTCCGCGAGCCGCTCGTTGTCGAGCGCGGTCGCGACCTCGAGGCGCCGGGTGTCGCCCATGTCGTGCAGGACGTCCGCGAGGTCCGCGGCCTTGAGCTCGTCGTAGGCCGCCAGCAGGAGGGTGGCCGCCTGGGCGGTGCCGCTCCCGGCGAGCCCTGTGACGGCGCCGACGTCGACCACCTGGGTCTCCCCGCGCCGGCGGATCCCGATCGGCCCCTTGTGGGTGGCGGCCCGCCGGACGAACAGCTTGTCGACCTCCCAGTCCCCGCTGCGCCTCTGCGCGATCGACAGGTCCTCGACGGTCGCGTCGCCCGAGCCGTCGGCGAGGTGGACGCGCCGGTCGAGGAGCTCGCCGATCGCGAGGGTCTCGTGGGGGCGCTGCTCGAACCGGCGCATGTTGACGAGGCCCGTCGAGATGACCTGCCCGGGGTCGACGCTCGTGACGCGCGTGAGGGGGAGGAACACGCGGCGTCGGCCCGGCACCTCGACCACGAGGCCGACGGCGCGCGGCGCGCCCTGAGGGCGCAGGAGGATGACGATGTCGCGGACCCGGCCCACCTGGTCGCCGACCGGATCGAACACGGCGGTGCCGGCGAGCCGCGCGACGTAGACCCTGCTGGCGGCGCTCACGCCCCCAGCCTAGGGGCGCGCCGTCCTCCGGGCTGGCCGGGCGACGCGACCCGCTGTGGGCATCCGTTCTGCTGTCCCGGGCCGGGAAGAACCAGCAGAACGGATGCCCACAGCGGTAACCTTGGCGCGGTTCGCAGCGACGGGAACCGTCGAGCCCTCGGCTCCCCCCCGTACCCTGCCCACCTCCGGACGGTCCACCGTGCCCCCTGTCGCTCCCGACGTCCCTGCCGCGCGCCCGGGCGCCCCCCGTGCCTCCGCTCCCGTGGTCCTCGCGCTCGACGTCGGCGGCACCAGCGTGAAGGGCGCCGTCGTGGACGCCGCGGGCGACGTCGTCGCGCGTCGCTCTGCACCCACCGGGGGCGGCCCGACCGATCCCGACGGCGCGACCACCGCCGTGCTCGCCGTCGTCCGCGAGCTGTGGGCCGCGGTGCCGGGCGCGCAGCACGTGGTTGCGATCGGCGTCGTCACGCCGGGGGTCGTCGACGAGGACGGGGGCGTCGTCAGGTCGGCGGAGAACCTGGGCTGGCGCGAGCTCCCCCTACGGGCGCTCGTCGAGGACGCCGTGGGGGTCCCCGTCGGATTCGGTCACGACGCGCGGGCCGCCGGGCTGGCCGAGTGGCGGCTCGGCGCGGGCCGGGGCGCGGGCGACCACGCCTTCCTGTCCGTCGGCACGGGGATCGCGGCGGCGCTGGTGCTCGGCGACCGCGTCTACGCGGGCGGAGGCTGGGCCGGCGAGATCGGGCACGGCGGCGCCACCACCGGGGACCTGTGCGCGTGCGGCGGCCGCGGGTGCGTCGAGACCTACGCGTCGGCCGCCGGGATCGCCCGGCAGTACACCGCGCGCACCGGCGTCGAGGTCGACGGCGCTCGCGGGGTCCTGGTGCGCGCCCAGGCGGGCGACGCCGTCGCGGGACAGGTGTGGCAGCGTGCCGTGGACGGGCTCGCCGACCTGGTCGCAGGCCTGGTCCGCACCCTCGGGCTGCGCACCGTGGTGGTCGGCGGCGGACTGGTGCTGGCGGGGGACGCTCTGCTCGGTCCCCTCGACGCGGCGGTCCGCGCGCGGCTCACCGTGCATCCCGCACCCGAGCTCCGGGCCGCACGCCTGGGCGCCGAGGCAGGGACGTTCGGGGCCGCGCTGCTCGCCTGGAACGCGTCCGGGCAGACCGTGCCTCCCGGCCTGGACGTGCGTGGGCGACCGTCCGGCCGGAGAATCGCCCCCGACGCCGGGGCCGGATCTCGGCACTGACGGCCGATCTGGGACAGACTGGGTGGCATGTCCATGCCGCGCGCGAACGCCGTGCCCCGCGTCCCGACCCCGCCGACCGGCGTCGAGATCGCCCGCTACCCCACCTACCTCGAGGCGCAGAAGGCCGTCGACTTCCTGTCCGACAAGCACTTCGCCGTCGAGAACGTCACGATCGTGGGCGAAGGCCTGCAGGCCGTCGAGCGCATCACCGGGCGGCTGACCTACTCGCGCGTCGCCGTCGCGGGGCTCGCGTCGGGGGCGTGGTTCGGCCTGTTCGTGGGCCTGCTGCTGTCGTTGTTCGGGGGCGGGAACGCCGCGGCGACCATCGTGGCGGCCATCGGGATCGGCGCCGCGTTCGGCGTGCTCTTCGGGCTCATCTCCTACGCCCTCACCGGCAACCAGCGGGACTTCACGTCCCAGTCGCAGATCGTCGCCACGTCGTACGCGATCCTGTGCGTGGCGGACCGCGCGGGCGAGGCGCGCCAGGTCCTCGGGGAGCTCGGGCTCGGGCAGCCGGACGCTGCGCGTCCCGTCGGCCCGGCGGCGCCCCGTCCCGTGCAGCCGCCCACGGCGCCCGGCGCGTCGGGCTGGACGGTGCCGCCTGCGGCCGCCCCCGGTGCCGCCGCCCAGCAGCCGCAGCAGGGGCCGCCCGCCGCACCCACGGCGCCCACGGTCTCGCCGCGGTTCCAGACGCCGAGCGGTGAGCCCCGGTACGGGCGCCGGCTCGAGGACGTCGCCCCGCCGTCGGCCCCGTCGGCCCCGGCGACCCCGCCGCGGGCACAGCAGCCTGGCGCGCCGGCTCAGCAGGCCGCGCCGTCCGAGCAGGCCGCGCCGTCTGAGCAGGCCGCGCCGTCCGAGCAGCCCGCGCCCGCAACGCCCTCGTCCGCGCAGCAGACGCCCGCGACGCCGACAGCCCCGGAGACGCCCGACGGCGCGACCCCAGGAGGCCAGCCGCCGACGCACGCCCGGCCCGAGCCCGAGGTGGGCTCGGAGCGCGAGGAGGGGACGTCGTCGGGCCCGGACGACCCCGCGAAGTAGACCGCGCGGACGTCTGCTTCGCGAGGGGGCGGGTCAGCGGAGGCCGGCCATCCACGCCTCGACGTCGTCGGGGCGGCGGGGGAGCGCGGCGGACAGGTTCTCGTTGCCGTCCGCGGTGACCAGGACGTCGTCCTCGATGCGCACCCCGATGCCGCGGTACTCCTCGGGGACCGCGAGGTCGTCGGCCTTGAAGTACAGGCCCGGCTCGATCGTGAAGACCATGCCCGGCTCGAGCACGCCGTCGAGGTAGAGCTCGCGGCGGGCCTGGGCGCAGTCGTGCACGTCGAGGCCGAGGTGGTGGCTGGTCCCGTGGACCATCCAGCGCCGGTGGTACTGACCCTCGGGCGCGAGCGACTCCGCAGCCGTCACGCCGTCGGGCAGGAGGCCCCACTCCTCGAGGCGCGCGGCGATGACCTCCATCGCGGCCGCGTGCACGTCGCGGAACTTCGCGCCCGGGACGGCGACGGCGAACGCGGCGTCCGCGGCGTCGAGCACGGCCTGGTAGACGCGGCGCTGGACGTCGGTGAACGTCCCGTCGACGGGCAGCGTGCGGGTGACGTCCGCGGTGTACAGGGACTCGACCTCGACGCCGGCGTCGAGCAGCAGCAGGTCGCCCTCGCGGACGACGCCGTCGTTGGTGATCCAGTGCAGCGTCGTGGCGTGCTCGCCCGACGCCGCGATGGTCTCGTAGCCGACCGCGTTGCCGGCGAGGCGCGCGTGCGCGTCGAACGTCGTCTCGACGACGCGTTCGCCGCGCGGGTGCGCGGCCGCCGCGGACAGCTCGCGCACGACGTCCTCGAACCCGTCGATCGTCGCGTCGACGGCGTCGCGCATCTGCTGGACCTCGTGCTCGTCCTTGACCAGGCGCAGCTCGGAGACGGCCTCGACGAGCGCGTCGTCCGTGCGCTGCTCGGAACGCCGGCCCGCCTGCGCGGCGCCCTCCGCGACCCCCTCCGACGTGCGGACCTCGCCCACCAGGTCCTCGACGGCCTCGTCGGCGCCCGTCACGACGAGCACCTGCACGCCGCCGGCGTCCGCGTCCCCGCCGACGTCCTTCGCGAGGGCGTCCCCGAGCCCGTCGACGTGCTCGGCACGGATGCCCGTGAGCTCCTCGACGTCCTCCAGGCTGGGGCGCGCGCCGACCCAGAACTCGCCGTAGCGGGAGTCGGCGTAGAACTCCTCGGTGTCGCGGCCGGCGAGCGGGCGCACGTAGAGCACGGCCTCGTGCCCGCCGGGCTCGCCTGCGGAGTCCGCCACGGGGTGCAGGACGAGCACCGAGTCCGGCTCGAGCTCGGTCCCCGTCCCGGTGAGGTGCGCGAACGCCGAGTGCGCCCGGAACCGGTAGTCGGTGTCGTTCGAGCGGGTCCTGAGGCCGCCGGCGGGGATCACGAGGCGCGCGCCCGGGAACCGGGCGGACAGGCGGGCCCGGCGGACGGCCGCGTAGTCGGCAGCGGTGCTGCGGGTCGTGCCGGTGCCCCCGCGGGGGCCCCAGCCGCTCGTGATGAAGGACCGGAAGGCGTCCGACTGCGGCCGCTGCGACCGGTTCTCGCCCCGCGACTCGACGGCCTGGTCGTCGGCCGGTGCGCCGGTCTCGGAGGTCGGGGGGTTCTCGGAAGCGGTGCTCGTCGTCATGCGACCAGTCTCGCACCGCGTCCCGCCGCGCCCGTCAGGCGCGGGCGCCGCCGAACGCCGCGAGCGCGTCGAGCACGGCCTCGTTGAACGCCGCAGGGGCTTCGAGGCTGACGTCGTGCCCCGCGCCCGGGACCACGACGAGGCGAGTGCCCGGCACGGCACGCACGTGCCGGCGCTCGTGCATGCGGAGCTGGTCGCGCGAGCCGTTGACGAGCCACACCGGCACGCCGCCGCCCCGCAGGTTCTGGACCGACGAGCGCTGCGCGAGGTGCGAGAGCGCGTCGGCGACCAGGTCCCAGCCCGGTGTGAAGGCGGCCGGGGCGACGGGCCCCGTCGGGAACCGACGGCGCACCGACGTCCCGCTGCGGGCGAGGAGCTCGCGCATCGTGCGGCCGGCGGCGAGCGAGCCCCGCAGCGCCCCCGTGAAGGTCCTCAGCGGGAGTCCGCGGGTGTCCGTGCTGCACGACGCCGCGACCACGCCCGCGAGCCGCGTGCCCGGCCGGTCGCGGTGGTCCGCCGCGTACGCGAGCGAGGTGTACCCGCCGAGCGACAGCCCGACGAGCGCCAGTGGGGTCGCCGGGTTGCCGCCGCCCAGGTCGTGGGCCGCCTCGTCGATGGCCTCGTACGCCGCCGCGAGGCTGAACCGCTCGTCGCGGCGCACGCCGTGACCGGGCAGGTCGATCGCGGCGGCCCGGTACCCGGCGTCGCGCACCGCCTCGAGCTGCGCGTCCCAGATCGCGCCGGACGTCCGCATCCCGTGGACGAAGACGACCGACGGGAGGGGCGCGGCGTCGTCGCCACGGCGGTGGGTGGTGCTCGGGTCCAACTCGGGCCTCGCGATCTCGGGGGTACGTCCATGGTGGCACCGGAACCTGGGTGCGGACGCGGGTCGGTGGGGAAGGAGCGCGGAGCGCTCGGGGACGTCCTGTGCGCGTCGCCCCGATCCCGGTTCAGTACCCTGGGGCGGTGCTCATCGACCTCCACACGCACTCGACGGCGTCCGACGGTACGGACGCCCCGGGACAGGTGGTGGCCGACGCCGCGGCGGCCGGGCTCGACGTCCTGGCCCTGACGGACCACGACACCGCCGCAGGGTGGCCCGACGCGACGGCGGCGGCGCTCGCGAACGGCATCGGTCTCGTGCGGGGCGCGGAGCTCTCCGCGCAGGCGGTCTTCGAGGCCGAGGGCCGGGAGCGGTACGTCTCGGTGCACGTCCTCAGCTACCTCCACGACCCGACGTACGCGCCTCTCGTCGAGGCGTGCGAGCGGGTCCGTGCCGCACGGCTCGACCGGGCCCGCCGGATGGTCGACCTGCTCGCGCACGACTACCCGGTCGACTGGGACGAGATCGCCGCGCACACCCAGCCGGGCGCGTCCGTCGGCCGTCCGCACCTCGCGGACGCGCTCGTCCGGCTCGGGGTCGTCCCGGACCGGTCCGCGGCCTTCGAGTCCGTCCTGCACGCGGGCAGCCCGTACTACGTGCCGCACTACGCACCCCGCGCCGTCGACACGGTGCGCCGCGTCCGGGAGGCCGGCGGGGTACCCGTCTTCGCGCACCCGGCCGCGTCCGTCCGCGGGCGCACCGTCCCGGACAGCGTGATCGAGGAGCTCGCCGACGCGGGCCTCGCGGGCCTCGAGGCCCACCATCGTGACCACACCCCGGACCAGGTCGACCACCTGGTGCGGCTCGCCGCGAGCCTCGGTCTCTTCGTGACCGGGTCGAGCGACTACCACGGGGCCGGTAAACCCAACCGGCTCGGGGAGAACACCACGGCACCAGAAGTGCTGGAGAGGATCGAGGACATGGGGACGCTCGTCGTGATCGGGACGTGAGCCGCTGATGGACGCCGTGCTCGACCCACGCCT
>Ga0164241_10007058_pt1 | contig 10139 bp, 10 predicted proteins | sample OricomyardsoilBY_FD_108780 | JGI IMG/M metagenome (GOLD analysis project Ga0164241, IMG submission 108780) | Backyard soil microbial communities from Emeryville, California, USA - Original compost - Back yard soil (BY) | ecosystem: Environmental > Terrestrial > Soil > Unclassified | place: USA... | reverse complement strand
TGCTCGGCGATCACCGCCTGCGCGGCGCGGGCCATGTAGCGCGCCCGGTCCTCGAGTCGCAACTGCGCCCACAGCTTCTGCACGGCGGCGGCGCTCTCGACCGCGGCGGCGATCGACTCGGGCGAGGCGGCGGGAACGCTCCCGAGCGCCTGGCCGTCGATCGGGCTCACGGCCTCGAGGGTCTCGGTGGCGATCGCCATCGGCGCCGATGATCGCACGAAGCTCAGGACCGGCCGCGGCCGTCGCGGATCCGCGCCAGCCGCTCGCGCATCGCCGTCTCGGTCTCGGCGGGCTCGTAGAACCGCACGCCCTCGAGGCCCTCCGGCATCAGCTCCTGCGCCGACAGGTGGCCCGGCTGGTCGTGCGGGTACTCGTAGCCCTCGCCGCGGCCGAGCTTGGTGGCGCCCGCGTAGGACGAGTCGCGCAGCCACGCGGGCGGCGTCTTCGCGCCGTGCCGGCGCACGTGCTCGCGCGCCGCGCCGAGCGCCTTGTACGAGGCGTTGGACTTCGGCGCCAGCGCGAGGTAGACCGCGCACTGCGCCAGCGCGTGCGCCGCCTCCGGGAGCCCGACGTGCTCGACCGCCTGTGACGCCGCGACCGCGACCATGATCGCCCGCGGGTCAGCGTTGCCGACGTCCTCGGAGGCGAGGATCACCATCCGCCGGGCGATGAAGCGCGCGTCCTCGCCGCCCTCGAGCATCACCGCGAGGTAGTAGAGCGACGCGTCCGGGTCCGAGCCGCGGGTCGCCTTGATCCACGCCGAGATGAGGTCGTAGTGGTGGTCGCCGCCCTTGTCGTAGTGGACCGCGCGGCGCTGGAGCGCGTCCTCGGCGGCCTCGAGCCCGACGGTCCCGCCGACGCCCGCGGTCTCCGCGGCGAGCTCGAGTGCCGCCAGCGCGGTCCGTGCGTCGCCGCCGGCGCGGTCGGCCAGGAACGCGAGCGCCTCGTCGTCGACCGCCGCCGGCACCTCCTCGCGCTCGATCGCGCGGCGCAGCAGGATCTCGACGTGCTCGGCGCTCAGCGGCTGCAGCTCGATGACCTGCGAGCGCGAGAGCAGCGCGCTGTTGACCTCGAAGTACGGGTTCTCGGTCGTCGCCCCGATGAGCGTGACGAGCCCCTCCTCGACGGCGGGCAGGAGCCGGTCCTGCTGGGCCTTGTTGAAGCGGTGGATCTCGTCGAGGAAGAAGACCGTCGAGCGGCCGACCTTGCGCCGCTCGCGGGCGCGCTCGAGCAGCGCCTTGACCTCCGCGGTCCCGGCCTGGACCGCGCTCAGCTCCTCGAACGCCGCGTCGGCCGCGGTCGCCACGATCCGCGCGAGCGTCGTCTTGCCCGCGCCGGGCGGGCCGTAGAGGACCATCGAGAACGGCCGGCCGCCCTCGATCGCGCGGCGCAGCGCGGTGCCCTCGCCGAGCACGTGCTCCTGCCCGACCACCTCGTCGACGGTCCGCGGCCGCATGCGGGCGGGGAGCGGAGCGTCGGGCGCGAACGCCTCGGCCGGTCGCGAGTCATCGACGGGGAACAGTTGATCGGACATCTTCAGGGAGTATCCCCGGCCCATGGGCCTCGCGATCTTCGCCGTGTGGTGCTTCGTCGTCGCGTTCGCCGGCGGGCTGGTCGGGCTGGTGCTCGGGAACATCCGCCTGCCCGCGACGCTGCTGCTCGCCACGAGCGCCGCCGCGGGCACCGGCGCGAACCTCGTCGTGAGCGCCGTGGCCGCCGCCACCGCCTCGATCGCGCACATCCGCGCGCGCCGCGTGAACTGGCGGCTGTTCGCGTGGATGGCGCCGCCGTCGGTCGTCTTCGGCCTGATCGGCGGCTACGTCAGCGGCGAGATGCCGCGCGGGCTGCTCCTCGGCTTCATCTCCGTGGTGCTGTTCGTCAGCGGCTTCCAGCTCCTCGGCTGGCAGCCGCTCCCGGACCACCACGGCACGAAGCTCGACGTCCGCGCCGCGGTCGCCTCGGGCGCGATCGTCGGCTTCCTCGGCGGCGTGGTCGGCCTGATCCTCGGCTCGCTGCGGATGCCGGCGCTGCTGCGGCTCGTCGGCGAGACCCCGGCGCGCGCGGCGGGCACGAACGTCGCCGTCGGGTTCCTGGTCGGCGTCGCGGGCGCGGTCGGCCACCTCCCGAGCGCGCCGCCGGACTGGACGGTCGCGGGCGTCGGTGCGGCCGCGTCGATCCCGGGCGCGCTCCTCGGCTCACGGCTGACCGGGCGGCTCTCGGAGGCGCAGCTGATCCGCGCGATCGCGATCGTGCTGCTGATCACCGCCACGGCCACGGCGGTGGAGGCCGTGGTCTAGCCTCCAGCCATGGCCGATGCCGCGGGGCTGCTGCAGGAGCTCATCCGTTTCGACACGGTGAACCCGCCCGGGGACGAGCGGGCGGCGCAGGAGCACCTGGCCGGGCTGCTCACCGGCGCGGGGCTGGAGGTCGAGCTGGTCGGGAGCACGCCGGCGCGCCCGAACCTCGTCGCGCGGCTGCGCGGCACCGGTGGCGGGCCGACGCTCTGCCTGCTCTCGCACATGGACACCGTGCTCGCACGCCCGAGCGAGTGGGAGCACGACCCGTGGTCGGGCGACCTCGCGGACGGCTGCATCTGGGGCCGCGGCGCGCTCGACATGAAGTCGCAGACGGCCGCGGAGGCCGCCGCCGCGGTGCGGCTGGCGCAGCAGGGCTGGCGCGGCAAGGGCGACCTGCTCGTGGTCTGCGTCGTCGACGAGGAGGTCGGCGGCGCCGAGGGCGCGCAGTGGATCTGCCGCGAGCACCCTGACCTCGTGCGCTGCGACTACCTGCTCAACGAGGGCGCCGGCGCGGTGATCCCGTTCGGCGACGAGCGCGTCTACGGCGTGTGCGTCGCCGAGAAGGGCGTGTTCCGCTTCAAGGTCATCACCGACGGCGTCGCCGGCCACGCGTCGATGCCGAAGATGGGCGACAACGCGCTGCTGAAGCTCGCGCCCTTCATCCAGCGGATGGGCGAGGTCACGCCCGGCTACGACGTCACCGAGGCGCCACGGGCGATGCTCGAGGGCCTCGGGCTGAGCTTCGAGGAGCTGCGCGAGCGCGACCCGCTGCTGGCGATCATCGTCGAGCCGATGCTCGGCGTGACGTTCGCGCCGACCCGCGTGTCGGCGAGCGACAAGATCAACGTGATCCCCTCCTACGCGGAGGTGAAGGTCGACTGCCGCGTGCCGCCGGGGCTCGGCCGCGAGGACGCCGAGAAGCGGATCCGCGAGGTCCTCGGCGCCGACGGCTACCGGATCGAGTTCATGGAGGAGGTCGTCGGCAACATGTCGCCGATCGACAGCCGCCTGATGGACGTGATCTCCGACTGGGTCGCGACTGAGGACCCCGGCGCCCGCACCGTCCCGACGATCCTCCCGGGCTTCACCGACTCGCGCACGTGGCGCGCCGCCTTCCCGGACCTCGTCGCGTACGGGTTCTTCCCGCAGAAGCACATGTCGCTCTACGAGTCCGCGCCGCTCGTGCACTCCGCCAACGAGCGGATCGACGTGCGCGACGTCGAGCTCGCGACCCGCTTCTTCGAGCACGCGGCCAGGGAGATCTGCGATGCCTGAAGCCGAATGTGCGTGAGCGCCTGTCGTCCGCGGTCTTCCGGCTGCCGATCCAGCGGCTGCGCGAGGGCTACTACTCCGACCAGTACTTCAACCTGACGAAGGAGCTGCTCGAGCACGAGGATCGCCATCCGCACGTGACGATGCAGGTCTTCCAGAAGGAGGACTCGCTCCTCGGCGGCATCGACGAGGCGATCGCGATCCTGCGCGAGTGCTCGGGGCGGCGGGACGGCGACGGCGGCTGGGTCTCCGGCTGGAACGCGCTGACCGTGCACGCGCTGCACGAGGGCGACCGGATCGCGCCCGGCGAGCCGGTGCTGCACGTCGCGGGCGACTACGCGCTCTTCGCGCACCTGGAGACCGTGTACCTCGGCTGCCTGGCGCGCCGCTCGCTGGTGATGCGCAACGTGCACGCGGTCGTCGAGGCGGCGCGCGGCAAGCCGGTGTGGTTCTTCCCGGCGCGCCACGACCACTGGCTGGTGCAGACCGGCGACGGCTGGGCGGCGCACGTCGCGGGCGCGATCGGCGTGTCGACCGACGCGCAGGCGTCGTGGTGGGGCGGGCGCGGGATGGGGACGGTGCCGCACGGGCTGATCGCGGCCTACGGCGGCGACACGGTCGCCGCGGCGCGGGCGTTCGCGCGCCGCTACGCGGCGGAGATGCAGGTCACCGTGCTCGTCGACTTCGTCAACGACAGCGTCGGCACGGCGCTCGCGGTCGCCGACGCGCTCGGGGACGACCTCTGGGGCGTGCGCCTCGACACGAGCGAGCGGCTCGTCGACCGCGCGGTGGAGGACCTGGGCGAGCACGGCGTCACGCCCGAGCTCGTGCGCCGCGTCCGCGCCGCGCTCGACGACGCCGGCCACGAGCGCGTGCGGATCGCGGTCTCCGGCGGCTTCACGGTCGAGAAGATCGCCGCGTTCGAGGCCGCGGGCGTGCCGGTCGACGCATACGGCGTCGGCTCGTCGCTGCTGCGCGGCGCCGACGACTTCACCGCCGACGTCGTGCTGCTCGACGGCGCGCAGGTCGCGAAGGCCGGGCGGGCGTACGTCGCGTCCGAGCGCCTCGAGCGCGTGGTCTGAGGGGCCACACCGCGCCTCTCCTCGCGCGGCGGGGTGCTGCCCGCGCGGCGCCCCGCGCGGCGGGGTGCTGCCCGCGCGGCGGGGTGCCGCCCGCGCGGCGCCCCGCGGGCCGCCGCCCCTACAGCGCGGCTTCGAGCGCGGCGAGGATCGTGCCGGCGGCGTCGCGGATCCCGCCGCCGTCGTCGTAGCTCGGGTCCCACGCGGTGATCGCGGCGCCGGTGATCGTCGCGCGCGCCGCGACCCGCTCGATCACGCCGAGCACGTCGGCGACCTGCAGCCCGCCCGCCCGGGCGAACTGGTTCGCGCGGCCGACCGAGGTGTCGAGGACGTCGAGGTCGACGTGCAGGTACACGCGCTCGGCGGGCGGCTCGACGGCGGCGGCGGTCGCGCTGCGCACGCCGCGGACGTCGATGCGCCGCTGCTCGAGCGGATCGACGTCGCGGACGCCGACGAGCACCACGCGGTCGGGCGCGACGGCGCGGAAGCCGGGGATCGCCGCGCGCAGGTGGTCGTAGCCCTCGCCGGTCGCGAACGAGAGCGCCATCCCGTCGAGGAACCCGGACGCCGTGGTGTCGGGCGTGTTGAAGTCGGCGTGCGTGTCGAGCCACACGATCCCGTCGGCGTGGCCGACCTGCGCGGTGCACGTGCTGCAGTTGCCGGCCACGACGATCGGCGTCGCGCCGCCCGCGCGGGCCTCGCTCACGAGCCCGGCCAGCGCGGCGTTGAGCGCGAACACCCGGCCGGCCTCGACGACGTCGTCGCCCGGCTCGCCCAGCCACGTCACGTCGTCGCGCTCGCCGAGCAGCTCGAGCGGCCCCCGCCCGAGCCCGACGCCGCGGACGCCCGTCGCGTACGGAGCCCCGATGATCCGTGCAGCCATGCTCCGACCCTAACGATGCGGCTAACCTCCGGCCCGTGTTCGCCCGGATCGACCATCTCGGCGTGGCCGTCGAGGACATCGACGCCGCGATCGCCCTCTACGAGGACGAGCTCGGCTTCACGCTCGTGCACCGCGAGACGGTGGAGAGCCAGGGCGTGGAGGCCGTCCTGTTCGACGTCGGCGAGAACCACGTCGAGCTCGTGATGCCGCTCGGCCCCGACACGCCGGTTGGGAAGTTCATCGCCAAGAAGGGCCCCGGCATCCACCACGTCGCCTACCAGACGGCCGACATCGACGCCGAGCTCGAGCGCCTCAAGGCGAAGGGCGTCCGGCTCATCGACGAGCGGGCGCGGACCGGCATCCGCAACTCGCGCGTCGCCTTCCTGCACCCGGCCGCCACCGGTGGCGTGCTGACCGAGATCACCGAGCCCGCGGAGGGGCATTAGCCATGGAGAAGGTCACGATCGGGTTCTTCGGCGGCGGTCTCTCGCTGCGGATGAGCTCAGAGCAGCTGGACAAGCTGCTCAAGCAGCTGCCCGACGGCGGCTGGGCCGACGTCGAGACCGACGAGGGCACGACCCGACTCAACCTGGCGGTCGTGGTGTACGTGCGCACCGAGCGCGCCGAGCACCGCGTCGGGTTCGGCGTCTGAGCGTCGAGCGCTTCTCGAAGCTGGGCGAGCACGGTGCGATCTGGATCGCGATCGGGCTCGCCGGCGCGGCGGCCGACGCCCCGCGCCGCGATCAGTGGCTCGGCGCCTCCAAGCGCGTGCTCCTGTCCTACGCCGTCAACCAGACCCTGAAGGTCGTCGTCCGCCGGCAGCGCCCCGCCGACGCCCGCGCCAAGACCATGAGCAACCTCTCGTTTCCCTCCGCCCACACCACGACCGCGTTCTGCGGCGCGCGGATGTACGCGCGGCTCGGGCTCCCGCTCTACCCGCTGGCCGTCGGGCTCGCCGCCTCGCGCCTGTACCTGCGCGTCCACCATCCGAGCGACGTCGTGGCCGGCGCCGCGCTGGGGACGGTGATGGGCCGGTGAAGGTCGGGATCGTCGGGATGCCCAACGCGGGCAAGTCGTCGCTGTTCAACGCGCTGACCAAGGCCGGCGCCGAGGCCGCCAACTACCCGTTCACGACGATCGAGCCGAACGTCGCCGTCGTGCCGGTCGTCGACAAGCGCCTCGACGAGGTCGCCAAGACCGTCGACGCGTCGGAGATCGTCTACGACACGATCAGCTTCCACGACATCGCCGGGCTCGTCGCGGGCGCGAGCAAGGGCGAGGGCCTCGGGAACAAGTTCCTCGCGAACATCCGCGAGACCGACGCGATCGTGCACGTCGTCCGCGCGCACCGCGACCCGAACGTGATCCACTCCGAGGGCAGCGTCGACCCGCTGCGCGACGTCGAGACGATCGAGACCGAGCTGATCTTCGCCGACCTCGAGCAGGCCGAGCGCCGGCACGCGAAGGTCGTCCGCGACGCCCGCGGCGGCGACCGCACCGCGATCGCCGAGGAGGCCTGGCTCGGCCAGGTGATCGAGGCGCTGCTGGCCGGCAGGCCGGCGCGCACCGTCCCAGTCCCGGAGGACGCGCCCGGCGTCGTCCGCGCGCTCTCGCCGCTGACCTCGAAGCCGGTCCTGTTCGTCGCCAACGTCGACGAGGGCTCCGACGAGGTCCCGCCCGAGCTCGCCGCGCACGCCGCCGCCCAGGGCGCCGGGATCGTCGCGGTCTCCTCGCGGCTGGAGGCCGAGCTGAGCGAGCTCGACGACGAGGAGGCGGCGAGCATGCGCGAGGAGCTCGGGGTCTCGGAGTCCGGCCTGTCGCGCGTCGTCAGCGGCGCGTTCGAGCTGCTCGAGCTGGACTCGTTCTTCACCGCCGGCGGCAAGGTCCGCGCGCAGTCCTGGCACCTGCGCCGCGGGCTCACCGTCTGGCACGCCGCCGGGGAGATCCACACGGACATCCAGAAGGGCTTCGTCCGCGCCGACGTCATCGGCTGGAAGGAGCTCGTCGAGGCCGGCGGCTACGCCCCGGCGCGCGACAAGGGCACGCTCCGCACCGAGGGGCGCGACTACGTGATGGCCGACGGCGACGTGATCACCGTCAAGTTCACGCCCTAGCCGGGCTACGCCGCGCGGCGGCGGGTCGGCAGCGGCACGACCTCGGCCTCCGGCGGGCGCGTGAGGCGCCAGAGGTCGCGGGTCGCCCACAGCAGGAACGCGAGCAGCGCGACGAGCACCAGCGGGACGCCGATCACGACGAGCCACGTGCGCACGCCCATCGGCCGCTCGAGGCCGCGGGTGAGCGACGGGTGCAGCGGCGTGCGGGCGAACGCGTGCTCGGCGACGTTCCACGCGGGCTTGCGCTTCCCGGAGTAGGTGATCAGCGCCTTGTTGTGGATCGCGTCGCGCGGGACGCCCTTGCGCTGCGCGCCGCCGTCCCAGTCGGGCTTGACCGCGAACTCGCGCAGCGTCCAGTAGATCGCGCCGCTCATGAACGGCAGCTCGTCGATCACGCCGAGCGTGTCGCCGACGAACCGCTGCTGGAACGCGTAGGTCTCCTTCACGTCGGCGGGGCCGGCGTGGGTCGACTCGGCGCCGAACTCGGTGACGATCATCGCCGAGGCCGGGTACAGGCGCCGCATCCGCAGCAGGTACGGCCTCAGCTCGGAGAGGCTGCCGGTCGGGTGCGCCTTCTTGCCCGGGTACCAGCCGAAGTACGAGTTGACGCCGAGCAGGTCGAACTTGGAGTACGTGACCTGGCGGTCGTAGCCGGGGTAGCTGAGCATGTCGACGGCGACCGGGACGCTCGGGTCGAGGTCGCGGGTCAGCGTGCGCGCCGCGTCGAGGAACCGGCGCGTGCCGTCCACGTGGTCCGGGATCACCGACAGCTCGTTGGCGACCGAGTCGGCGATCACCGACGCGTGGTTGCGGGCCGCGAGCACCGTGTAGCGGACGGTCGAGAGCGCGCGCAGGCGCTGGTCCTCGGTCTCCAGCAGGCGGTCGCGGTGGTAGATCGGCGACTGGCTCCAGACCATGATCCCGGCGGCGTCGAGCGCGTCGAGCAGGCGGTCGTCGAGCAGGTAGTGCGCGCGCGTGACGTTGGCGTGGACGGCCTTCAGGTCGGCGACGATCCCGCGCACGTCGGCGTCGGTCAGCGCCGGCCCGCGGCCCGGGACGTCCTCCTGGATCGACGCGCCGCGGACGTCGATCAGCTTCCCGTTGAGGTACAGGCGCCCGGCGCGCACGTCGACCGTGCGCAGCCCGAGCAGGCGGTCGTCGCGCTGCTCCACGCGGCCGCCGGCGCTGGTGGTGATCCGGGTGCGGTAGCGCTGCGGCCGCTCCGGCGACCACAGCTCGGGCCGGGCGACGCGGAAGTCGAAGCGCACGCGGCGCGTGTCGCCGGGGCCGACCGCCGGGCTGTCGCGCACGACCCGCGTGACCCGTCCGCTCGGCGCGGTGAGGGCGATCGCGATCCGGACGGGCCGCCGCCGCGCGGACCGGTTCGTGACCCAGCCGTCGAACGCCATCCGCCCGTCGCCGCGGTAGAGCAGCCCGGGGTAGGCGAGCGTCACCCGGCCGCGCGGGATCAGCTTCACCGCGCGCGTGATCCCGCCCCAGTTCCACCAGCCCTCGCGCGGCTCCTTGGCCTTGCGGTTGTCGACGCGCACGAGCAGCGTGTTCGGCGCGCCCGGCTTCAGCCCGGCGGCGGGCAGCTCGAACGGGACGTAGGGGTCGGTGTGCCGGCCGATCGGGCGGCCGTTGAGCCACGCCGTGGCGACGCGCCGGACGCTGCCGAAGCGGATCGCCCACGTCGTGTCCGCGGGCGTCCGCGGCCCGGTGAAGGTGATCCGGTACCAGCCGACCATGCCGCCGAACTCGCTCTTGCGCGGCGTCCCGTCGAACACGCCCGGGACCGTCGTCGGCCGCCACGCGCCGGGCCGCTCGCCCATCGACAGCTCCCAGCCGCTCGTCAGCGGGACGGCGGCGGGCGGCCCGCTCGGGGAGGCCGCGTGCGCGCCCGCGGGCAGCCACGCGAGGCCGGCGAGCAGCGCGGCGAGGGTGGCTCGGCGCACCCGCCCCGCGCCCCTACAGCTGCGTCAGGCGGTCGGCGAGCCGCTTCATCCCGCGCGCGAGGGCGGCCTCCGCGGCGGTGGCGCCGTCGATCGCCTTGTCCTCCGGCAGGTCGACCGGGATGTAGACGAGCGTCGCGACCTCCTTGAAGGTGCGCAGCTCCTCGGCCTGCTCGCGCATCGCGGTCGCCGCCCGCGGCTTCAGCTCGTCGGCCTTCGCGATCAGCGTCTCGAGGTCGCCGTACTCGCGCAGCAGCGCCGCGGCGCCCTTCTCGCCGATGCCCTTCGCGCCCGGCAGCCCGTCGGACGGGTCGCCGCGCAGCGCGATGAAGTCCGGGACCTGGGAGGGCTCGACGCCGTAGCGCTCGCGGACGACGTCGGCGTCGATCACCGTCGGCCCGTCGGCGCCGCCCGGGAAGAGCACGCGCACGCGGTCGCCGACGCACTGGAACATGTCGCGGTCGCCGGTGAACAGCAGCGCCTCGCCGCCCGCCTCGACCTCGGCGCGCGCGTAGGAGCCGAGCAGGTCGTCGGCCTCGAGG
>Ga0164241_10007057_pt1 | contig 10139 bp, 10 predicted proteins | sample OricomyardsoilBY_FD_108780 | JGI IMG/M metagenome (GOLD analysis project Ga0164241, IMG submission 108780) | Backyard soil microbial communities from Emeryville, California, USA - Original compost - Back yard soil (BY) | ecosystem: Environmental > Terrestrial > Soil > Unclassified | place: USA... | reverse complement strand
CTGATGCCGGCGGTCTACGACCTGGCGAACCGGGGGCTGCTGCCGCCCGGTTTCGCCCTGGTCGGGTTCGCCCGTCGCGACTACACCAACCAGGACTTCGCGCAGATCGTGCACGACTCGGTCAAGGAGCACGCCCGGACCCCGTTCCGCGAGGAGGTCTGGCAGCAGTTGGCCGAGGGCTTCCGGTTCGTACCGGGCGACCTGACCGACGACGCCGCGTTCGAGCGGCTGCGGGAGACCGTCGACGAGCTCGACATCAACCGCGGCACCGGCGGCAACCACGCGTTCTACCTGTCCATCCCGCCGGGCCTGTTCCCGGAGGTCGTGCGGCAGTTGTCCGAACACGGCCTGACCAAGGAGACCCCGGGCTCGTGGCGGCGGGTGGTGATCGAGAAGCCGTTCGGCCACGACCTGCAGAGCGCCCGTGAGCTGAACCAGGTGGTCGAGTCGGTGTTCCCGCCCGAGGCGGTCTTCCGGATCGACCACTACCTGGGCAAGGAGACCGTTCAGAACATGCTGGCGCTGCGGTTCGCCAACTCCATGTTCGAACCGGTCTGGAACAGCAACTACGTCGACCACGTCCAGATCACGATGGCCGAGGACATCGGCATCGGCGGCCGGGCCGGGTACTACGACGGCATCGGCGCGGCCCGCGACGTGATCCAGAACCACCTGCTCCAACTGCTCGCGCTGGTCGCGATGGAGGAGCCGGTGAGCTTCGACGCGTGGTCGCTGCGGCAGGAGAAGAAGAAGGTGCTGGCGGCCGTGAAGCTGCCCGAGCGCCTGGACCTGCACACCGCCCGCGGCCAGTACGGCGACGGCTGGGCCGGTGGCGTCAAGGTCAAGGGTTACCTGCAGGAGGACGCCATCCCGAAGAGCTCGGCCACCGAGACCTTCGCGGCGCTGCGGGTCGACGTGGACACCCGCCGCTGGGCCGGCGTCCCGTTCTACCTGCGCACCGGCAAGCGGCTCGGCCGCCGGGTCACCGAGGTCGCGGTGATGTTCAAGCGGGCGCCGCACCTGCCGTTCACCAAGACCGAGACCGAGGAGCTGGGCCAGAACGCGCTGGTCCTGCGGATCCAGCCGGACGAGGGCATCACCATGCGCTTCGGCGCCAAGGTGCCCGGCACGGCGATGGAGATCCGCGACGTGAACATGGACTTCCAGTACGGCGGTTCGTTCACCGAGTCCTCGCCCGAGGCGTACGAGCGGCTCATCCTGGACGTCCTGCTCGGCGATCCGCCGCTGTTCCCGCAGCACACCGAGGTGGAGCTGGGCTGGAAGATCCTCGACCCGGTGATCAACTACTGGGCCAAGCACGGCAAGCCGGAGCAGTACGCGCCCGGCGCCTGGGGCCCGGACTCCGCGCACGAGATGCTCGCCCGCGACGGACGCACCTGGAGGCGGCCATGATCATCGACCTGACCGACACCACGTCCAGCGAGATCGCGTCGGCACTGCTGAAGGCCCGCCGCAACGCGGGCTCGCCGGCCATGGGCATGGTCGGCACGATCGTGGTGGTCGTCGACGAGGCGTCCCACCACGACGCGATGAAGGCCGCGAACGAGGCCGGTCGCGAGCACCCGTCCCGTGTCCTGGTCGCGATCCTGCGGCCCGGCCGCGGCCCGTCCGGCCTGGACGCGGAGGTGCGGGTGGGCGAGGGCATCCCCGGTGAGGCGGTGCTGCTGCGGCTGCACGGCGAGCTGGCCAAGGTGCCCGAGTCCGTGGTCACGCCCCTGCTGCTGCCCGACTCCCCCGTCATCGTGTGGTGGCCGGGTGGCGGGCCGAAGGTTCCGGCGGAGGACCCGCTGGGTCACCTCGGTCGGCGCCGGGTCACCGACGCGGCCGCGACGCGGCGCGCCTCGGTCGACTTCTCGGCACGCGCCGAGGGGTACAAGCCGGGTGACACCGACTTCGCGTGGGCGCGGCTGACGCCGTGGCGCGCGCTGATGGCGGCCGCCCTGGATCAGTACCCCACCAAGGTGACGGGCGCCGAGGTCGTGTCCGCGAAGGGCAACCCGAGTGCTGATCTGATGGCCGCCTGGCTGCAGTGCCGGCTCGGCGTCCCGGTCGAGCAGAAGAACTCGCGTGGCCCGGGTGTGACCGCCGTCCGCATGTTCACGCCGTCGGGGCCGATCGCCCTGACCCGGCCCGACGGCGCGGTCGCGACGTTCAGCATCCCCGGGCAGCCGGACCGGCCGGTCGCGTTGAAGCGCCGTACGACGTCCGAACTGCTGAGCGAGGAACTACGCCGGCTCGACCCGGACGACGTCTACGCGAAGACGCTGGCGTGCATGGTCAAGCGGGAGAACATGCCCGCCGACGCCAAGAAGGTCAGCGCGGCCGACCGGAAGACCGCCGTCGAGCGGGCGTCGACCGCCGCGAAGAAGGCCGCGGTGACGACGACCCCTGTCCAGGAGACGGCCGCGAAGAAGTCCTTCGCGAAGAAGGCGACAGCGAAGAAGGCGGCCAAGAAGGCCGGTGCGACGAAGGCCGCCGCCACGAAGATCGGCGCCACGAAGGCACCGGTGAAAAACGCCGCGGCGAAGAAGAGCGCGGGCAAGCGGGTGGCGGGGCGTTCATGAGCGCCCCGTCGGTCCTCGTGAACACCGACGCCGAGGCGCTCGCCCACGCCGTGGCGGCGCGCTTCATCACCAGCATCGTCGATGCCCAGAGCAACGGCAGGGTCGCTCAGGTCGTGCTGACGGGCGGTCGGGTCGCGGCGGTCGTCTACAAGGCGGTGGCCGAGTCCCCCGCCCGGACGGCGATCGACTGGCGGCGGGTCGAGTTCTGGTGGGGCGACGAGCGATTCCTGCCCGACGGCGACCCGGAGCGCAACGAGACGCAGAATCGCGACGCGCTGCTGTCCCGCGTGGACGTGGACCCGGCCCGGGTCCACCCCGTCCCGGCCGACACCGGTCAGGGCGCCGAGGCCGCGGCTGCTGCCTATGCGGCGGAGCTCGAGGCCGCCATGGCTTCCGGCGATCAGGACGGCGTACCGACGTTCGACGTACTCATGCTCGGCGTGGGTCCGGACGGGCACGTGGCGTCGCTCTTTCCGGGGTATCCGCAGCTGGACGTGGCCGATGTCGCGGCGGTCGCGGTGCACGACTCTCCCAAGCCACCGCCGACTCGCGTCTCGCTGACGCTCCCGGCGCTCGGCCGGGCACGCGAGGTGTGGTTCGTGGTGTCGGGTGAGGACAAGTCAGAGGCAGTCGGCAAGGCGCTGAACGGCGGGGATGTGCCCGCGGCACGCCCGCACGGCCTCGATCGCACCCTCTGGTTGCTCGACGAGGCGGCTGCGCCGCAAAACTGCACCAAGCCGGAGTGAAAGACTCGGAGTCATGACCTTCCGCGAACTGCATGCCGACCGCTTCGTGATGCCGAACGCCTGGGACGCCGGGAGCGCGGTTCTCCTGACCGAGGCGGGTTTCCCGGCCATCGCAACGACGAGTGCCGGGATCGCGTTCTCGCTGGCGAAGGGCGACCACACGCTGCCCGACGGTGCGCCGGCGGTGTCGCGGGACGCCATGTTCGCGCGGATCCAGGAGATCACCGCGGCGAGCGCCGTACCGGTGAACGGGGACCTCGAGGACGGGTACGGCGCCGAGCCGGCGAAGGTCGCGGAGACGATCGCGCTGGCCCGGTCCGTGGGACTGGCCGGCGGCAACATCGAGGACTTCGACGGGCGGGAGCTGTACGACGTCGCGCTCGCCGTCGAGCGGATCGTCGCGGCCCGCGAGGCGGCCGGGGCGGACTTCGTCCTGACCGCGCGCACGGACGGGCAGTTGCTGCGTACGCCGACGTCGTTGAGCGACTCGATCGACCGCGCCAACCGCTTCCGCGCGGCCGGGGCCGACTGCCTCTATGTACCGGGGGTGAACGACCTCGAGACGATCAGCACCCTCGTCCGCGAGATCGAGGGCCCGCTCAACGTCGTGATCGGCCTGGGAACGTCGACGCTGACCGTCGCCGACCTCCAATCCGCCGGAGTCACCCGGATCAGCCTCGGTGGCAGCATCGCCCGCGCCGCCCTCGGCTTCATCCGCCGCAGCGCCCAGGAGCTGGCGACGAAGGGCACGATCTCCTTCGCCGCCGACCAGATCCCCCAGGCGGAGCTGAACCAGCTCTTCAGCGCTGTTCCCCCGGCCTGACCGCACCGAAAGCTGCAGCGACTGGTGGAAACATCCCCCGGACGTCGCCGCCTGCTACCCAGATCCCGACGGCCAGCGCGGCGGTTGCCTCTAGCAACCTCGCGCGGTTGAGACCGCCGGCCCTGACGGGGACACAGCCCACCGCCTGGACAAGGTCGGCCACCTGTGCAAGTGCGCTCGGGCTGTCGCCGCAGAGCGGCACACCGAGGTCTTCTGGTGCGTTCCGCCAGACTGCGTCGGCGGCCAGGTTGAACGCCTTGACCACATGGGCGTGTGGGACGGCCCGGGCAATCGTCTCCGCCATGGCCGGCTCGGCGAGGGTGAAGTCCTGATGATCGATCGCATTCGTACAGTCGATCAGCGTCCGGCCGCGCGGGATGTCCAGCGCGCTCACTGTCTCGACCGCCACCTCGGCGGGAACCGCGAGCAGCAGCACGTCGCCGTACGTCGTTGCCTCCTGCAAGGTTCCTGCGGTGGCGCCGATCCGCCTCGCCGTCGCGCCCGCCCGCTCCACGTCGCGCCCGCCGAGCATCACGTCGTACCCGGCCTTGACCCATCGACCGGCGAGCGCCTCGGCCATCAATCCGTTGCCCAGTGTTCCTATCTGCATGCGGCCGACCGTAGCCGGATCGAAACGCACCTCCAGGTGTGCAACGGGCGAGGCAGAATGGGGTGGTGACATTCTTCGCCGACTGCCAGGCCCGCGTCGCCGCCGACCTGATCAGCGGCCGCTGGCCGATGGTCGTGCTGTACGCGCTGTCGCACGGGCCCGCGCGCCCCGGCGAGCTCCGGCAGCAGATCGGCGGCATCAGCCAGAAGGTGCTGACCGAGACGCTGCGCCGTCTGGAGCACAACGGCCTCGTCCAGCGACACCGCTACGCCGAGGCCCCACCCCGCGTCGAGTACTCGCTGACCAAGCCCGGTGAGGACCTGCTCGTCCCCATCCGTGCGCTCGGCGACTGGGCGGCGGAGTACGCCGATTCCGTCCCGTCTGGAAACAATCCGTAAAGCGGTCCGGGCACAGTACTGGAGTCAGGTCGATCCAGCCAGGAGGTCCCGCTCATGTTCACGCTCACCCAGCTCGTCGACGCGCCGCCCGCCGAGGTCGCGCGGGCGTTCACCGAACCCGAGCCGTTCGCCGCGTGGTTCCTCGCGGACGGTTTCACCACCCCGGCCGACCGGGTCACGATCGACGCCCGGCCCGGTGGGCTGATCTCGGCCGTCTTCGTCGGCGACGGCGACGTCGAGGTGCCGTTCAGCCTCCGGTTCGGCCCGGTCGACCTGCCGCAGAGCGTCGTCCTGTACGTCGACCCGCCGGAGGAGGTCACCATCCGGCTGACCGACCACGGCGAGGGACAGACCCGGCTCGAGTACCTGAGCTCCGGCCTGCCCGCCGATCACGAGCCCGCGATCCGGACGGGTGTGGCGCACATGCTCGGCTGCCTGGCGGCGTACTTCAGCTGACCGCTCCCGGATAGAGGCCTGGACGCGCCGGCTCGGGAGGTGAGTAGTCCGGAACCTCGCCGTCGGTCGCTCCCAGTAGGCGACGGGTCAGGGCATCTCGGGAGGACAAGAGCTCGGCAACCGCCGCCCGCAGGTGGTCGGCGTCAGGCGCAGCGCCCGCCTCCGCAGCCAGCAGGACCGTGCGCCGGACGAGTTCCTTCATGAACGAGGCCGTGGTCCCCTCGGTCTGGGCGACGACCTCGTCGATCACGTCCGTGGTGAGCGCCAGATTCGGCCCGTACAGGCTCAGCAGACGAGCCCGCCCCTCGCCGTCAGGCAGCGGCACCTCGACAGCCAGGTCCACCCGGCCGGGCCGCTGCATCAGCGCCGGCTCCAGCAGGTCGGCGCGGTTGGTCGTCAGCAGGAACGCGACGTCCGCGTCCTCGGCCAGACCGTCCATCTCGTTGAGCACCTGGAACAGCAGTGGGTTCTCCATGCCGTGCGAGTAGTCGCGAGCCTCCGCCACCAGGTCGCAGTCCTCGAGTACGACGAGCGCCGGCTGCAGCAACCGCGCCAGCGAACAAGCCTGTGAGATGAACCCGATGCTCGTCCCCGCCAGCAGGACGACGGTGAGCTCGGGCAGCCGCGACAGCAGATACCGCACCGTGTGCGTCTTCCCCGTCCCGGGCGGTCCGTAGAGCAGCACCCCGCGACGCAGGTGCTGACCGGCCGTCAGCAGCGTCTCCCGGTGCGCCGCGATGCCGACCACCTCGCGCTCGACCCGCTCCAGCACACCGTCCGGCAGGACGACGTCCGCTCGCGAGACACCCGGTCGCGGGTGCAGCCGGAACGGTCCGACCCCTTGCCCGAACTCGTGTCCCTCGAAGGACACCACCTTGCCGCGGAACACGTTGTGCCCGCGGACCAACTCCGGCAATGCCCCGAGGAACCGGTCGCCCGCGTCCTTCCCGACCGCGAGCACCTCCAGGTCGACGCTCATCCGCCCGTACTGCGGGTTCGCCCCGCGCAACAGAGCGACGTACCGGTCCTCGCCCCGGACGCCGAGGTAGAACCCGAACGCGACGCAGTCCATCTCCTCGTCGACGTCGATCTGCAGCCGCTGGTAGTCGACCGCGCCGATCCCGAACCGGTCGTACTCGGCCAGCTCGAGCAGTTCGCCGAGCGAGTGGTGCCCGCGGTTCGACCCGGCCAGGCCGAGCAGTTCGAAGGTGTCGAACCACGCCTCGACCGCCCGCTGCACGTTCGGCAGGTCGTACGACGGGAAGCTGGTCGCGACCACGGGTACCTGCTCGGGGTCGACGCCGAGATGAGCACGCAACCGGTCCCGCAGGTTCTCCCGGCCAGTGCCCCGCCCGGGCTGCTGCATCCGCTCCAGGAACCGCTTGAACAGCACCGCGAACTCGTCCACCTCGGCCTCGTCCGGCATCGCGCCGTACCCCCTCGCTCGCTCATTCCCCGGCCCGATCCGGAGGGCCCTCCGCAACGCGGATAGGATCACCACCATGACAGATTCCGAGTCCATCGACCGTCCGTACGCCGCCTTCCCGGCACGGATCGGCCTCCAGGTCCAGCCCCAGCACGCGCAGTACGCCGACATCCGGCGGACCGTCGCAGCGGCCGAGGAGATCGGCGTCGACGTTGCGTTCAACTGGGACCACTTCTACCCGCTGTCCGGTGAGCCGGAGGGTCTGCACTTCGAGTGCTGGACCATGCTGGCCGCCTGGGCCGAGGCGACCGAACGGATCGAGTTCGGCGCCCTGGTCACCTGCAACTCCTACCGCAACCCCGACCTGCTGGCCGACATGGCCCGCACGGTCGACCACATCAGCGACGGCCGGCTGATCTTCGGCATCGGCTCGGGCTGGTTCGAGAAGGACTACGACGAGTACGGCTACGAGTTCGGCACGGCCGGCGGCCGGCTGGACGCGCTCGGCGAGGCGCTGCCGCGGATCGAGCAGCGCTGGACGAAGCTGAACCCGCTGCCGACCCGGGACATCCCGGTGCTGATCGGCGGCGGCGGCGAGAAGAAGACGCTGAAGCTGGTCGCCAAGCACGCGAACATCTGGCACGGCTTCGGCGACGCCGAGACGCTGGCGCACAAGCACGCCGTGCTGGACGAGCACTGCAAGACGATCGGCCGCGACCCGGGCGAGATCGAGCGCTCGGCCGGTGTCGGCAACAAGTCGCCCGAGGAGATCGGCAAGTCGCTCCTCGACGTCGGCACCCGGCTGTTCACCGTGTCGTCGTCCGGCCCGGACTACGACCTGGGCCTGCTGCGCGAGTGGGTCGCGTGGCGCGACGAGGTGAACGCGAAGTAGGACGGGTTCGCCAGGTGGTCGTTCCCGCGACCACCTGGCACCACCCGGGCCTCGGCTCCAGCTAGGATTTCCGGCATGTCTACGTTGCCTGCGAACGGTTCGGTGCGGCCCATCACCCGGTGGGGCGAGGACGTCATGCACCGGCTCAACCAGCCCGTCACCGATTTCGGCGACGACCTGCAGACACTGGTCGCCGACATGGTCGCGACCATGAACGCGGCCGAGGGCGTCGGCCTGGCCGCGAACCAGGTCGGCGTGGACCTGCAACTGTTCGTCTTCGACTGCCCGGACAAGGACGGCAACCGGGTCCAGGGAGTCGTCTGCAACCCGGTGCTCGAGGTCCCCGAGGGCAAGGACCGCCAGCTGGACGAGGGCGACGAGGGCTGCCTGTCTCTTCCCGGCGCCTTCACCAAGTGCGCCCGCCCGGACTTCGCCCGGGTCACGGGCGTCGACCAGCACGGCGAGCCGGTCAGCTTCGAGGGCACCGGCCTGCTGGCCCGCTGCCTGCAGCACGAGACCGACCACACCCAGGGCACTGTCTTCGGTGACCGGCTGTCCCGCAAGTACCGCAAGCGCCTGTTCGCCGAGGCCGAGGAGTTCGCCCCCGACTACCCGTCGGACTGGCCGGTCTCCCCGATGATCGACCACGACGAGGACCACGCGGAGACCCCCGCCACCTGAGGCCTACCAGCGGGCGGTCGGGAGGTCCGCGAGGATCGCGTCGACGGTTTGCTCCGCTGTCTGACCGGTGGTGTCGAGCCACAGACCCCGGCGCGGGATCTCCTTCAGGTCGGCCTGGAGCGCCCGTACGCCGTCCGCCAGCGTGCCGCCCGGCCCCTGCCAGTCGCGGTAGGAGTTGTTGCCTCCTCGCCCGATCTCGCGCTCGACGATCGAGTCCACCGACGGGATCAGGACGACCAGGTACGTCTCGACACCTTGCAACCTGGCGAACCATTTCTCCACGTCTGCACCAAGCACGATGTCGCTGCACACGAAGTCGAATCCGGCATCCGCATAGTGCTGAGCCACCAGCGCGCTCGCGTCGTACCGCAGCTGCAGCTGCCGCAGTGCCTCCGTGGACGGATCGGGCGTCATCACCTCTGCGCCCGCGACGACGCCGGTGTAGAAGACGTCGCCGTCCAGCGTGGCGGCCGGCGGTCCGAGCCGCGTGGCCAGCAGCGGTGCGATCGTCGACTTCCCCGCAGCCTGCATCCCAGTGACGAGTACTACCTTCGGCCTTCGGTCCATGCCTCCGCCGTGAGCGAGTAGATGGTGGCTTCGAACGGTACGCCGTCCTCCTCGAGGTCGGCCCTGTGGTCGAAGACCATGCCGAGCCGGCGCATGACGGCGATGCTACGGGCATTCGGCGTATCGGTCACCGCAATAACGCGGTACCAGGCGTTCCGTCGTACGCATGGCTCCCCCTACGACATGGGTCGCGTGGCGTAGAAGGCGACCGCTGCCGAGCTTGCCACATTGAGGGAGTCGACACCGCCGGCCATCGGGATGCGCACCGTGAGGTCTGCCTTGTCGAGTACGTGCGGCTTGAGGCCGTGCCCCTCGGTGCCGAAGATCAAGGCCAGCCGCTCGTCCCGCCGCGCGGCCAGTTCGTCCAGCGTGATCGAGTCGTCGGTCAACGCGAGCGCCGCCGCCACGAACCCGCGGTCCTGCAGCAGCCCGAGGTCACCCGGCCACGACTCCAGCCGCGTCCACGGCACCTGGAACACGGTGCCCATCGAGACCTTGATCGAGCGCCGGTACAGCGGATCTGCGCACGTCGGCGTGACCAGCACCAACTCGACGCCCATCGCCGCGGCCGCCCGGAAACCGGCGCCCACGTTCGTGTGGTCCACGATGTCGTCGAAGATCGCGATCCGCCGGGTCCGGTCGGTCAGGAGGTCGTCGAGCGGCACCCGGGGCCGGCGACGGTACGACGCCAATGCGCCGCGGTGCACGTGGAAGCCGGTGACCTGCTCGGCCAGTTCCTCCGACACCACGTACACCGGCACGTCCGGCCACTGGGCGAGTACATCGGCCAGCGAGTCCAGCCAGCGCGGAGCGAGCAGGAACGACCGCGGCTCGTACCCGGCGTCCGCGGCCCGGCGGATCACCTTGTCGCCCTCGGCAATGAACAGCCCGTGTTCCTCCTCCAGCAGGCGGCGCAGCGACACCTCCCGCAGCCGGACGTAGTCAGCCAGCCGCG
>Ga0164241_10007056_pt1 | contig 10140 bp, 10 predicted proteins | sample OricomyardsoilBY_FD_108780 | JGI IMG/M metagenome (GOLD analysis project Ga0164241, IMG submission 108780) | Backyard soil microbial communities from Emeryville, California, USA - Original compost - Back yard soil (BY) | ecosystem: Environmental > Terrestrial > Soil > Unclassified | place: USA... | reverse complement strand
CAGATGATTCATGAACATTGACTTACCTGAACCTGAACCTCCGAATACTGCCTTATTGCGATTGGTGATAACCCCGCTGCGCATCGGTGCATCTGAGAAGTCGCACCAAACTGGCATCCCCGACAACCGGTCTACCAACCTGAGCCTGAAGTTGCTCTCCACGCTTCGGCAGCTTGATTCAAGATTGAGAAAACAGGTGGCTTGTTCTGCGAACGTATCAAACGTGTCATTGGCCGGAAAATCTCCGGCGTTGCCGGGCAGCCCGGACCAGAACAACTGGGGTGCCCCATCCGATTCCTGTTTAGGTGTTGCATCCATCTGGGCAAGTGCTGAAGATACTTGGGTCTTCAGTTCCTTGAGTTCGTTCCGGTCATCGGTCCAGATCATTACATTGAAGTGGGCCTTTACCGGCAACCGCTGCGAAGTGATCAATTCATTGAGGTAATCATTGGTTGCATCCCGGCTAATGGAATTCTCTCTCGAATAGGCGGAGAGCGACTGCAGACGAAGGCGCTTGCTTTCCAGTTTTTTGATCGTCTTTTGTGTATCTTCTATAAAAATGAATTGGTTATAAATATGGTTGCAGTTCAAGAGTTGACCCAGGGAAGTCGCAAACCCTACGGAGAACTTCGTTTTGTCTGTCGAATATTTGTCATAATTAATTCGGGAGCCGCATAAAGCCGGTACGTCTTCGACATCCGACAACGAATAGATTTCACTGTACTGATCACCAATCTTGATGCCATCACGAAGATGAATGTCCCTGACGAGCGGTTTATCACTATCTGCCAGGAAGCAATACTGCTCCAACAGTCCGGATTTGTTTGCCGTTCCTGTAAGGGATTCGTTATTCAACCGGACGAGTTTAACGAAACCGCTGTCTGAAAGAATCCGTTGGAATTGTCCTGCACTGTCGAAGAAGTCCTGCATTTTCTCGGGCTTCAAAGTTTCTTCCGGTACAATAGTTTTGCGGAGCAGGTTTGAATAGAGCGAATTTGAATCCTTCCGGTTAGATGACTTTCTCGTCAACATAATATAGCATCTGTGCTCCAGGTAGGGGCGACCATGAAAAAAGCGCTCACTTGCTTGCGATAAAAAAGAGAGGTTCTTTTCTTCAGCCTGCTTTCGGTGAGTCCTTTTAGCAAACCAGTCTTGTTTGTGGAATACGGAATGAACTGGTAATACTTTGATAGCCCTCACCAGAACTTGGTGCAACGATTCATACTCCTGATCTGATAAACTGAAAATCTCTGGCAATTGAACCTCGAATGCGACGGTTATGTCACCTTGTCTTGAAATGATACAATTATCCTCAATTTTATAAATTGGAAAAATGTCGAATAGTGAAACAGGGTTTGCCATAACGTTATTTAATGAGGTGAATGAATTTTTTGCGAGATTTTGTGTAGATGTACGCGGGGATGCTTCGCTTGGCGAATTTCTTTAACAACCCAAATTGACCGTATGTATCACTCATCCGGTACACGATCAAGAACAACCCAACGCCAAGTGAGCCGATCACGGCAAGACAGGCAACTGTATTTACTCCCGATATATAGAGGACGGCAAACAAAAACATCAAGGCGATCAGCCCCACGGCGAGGTAGCCGATGTATTGTGCCTTCAGTCCTTTGAACTCAATGGCTTTGTTGATTCCCTTGTTGATCTTATATACACTGTTCATAGCATCGCTTTTAAGTTTCGCTTCCCTTGCTTTTTGTTTTGCGCCGCGCTTCTTGTTTTGACATTTTAGAAGTCCCAGATTCCGCCGTGTTTGATAAATTCTTTAAACGTATCTGTTCGGCGAGATCCAACACCATCGTATTCATGCCATCTCTGTCCATCTCAAAAAGCGACGGCAGCTTGATCAACACTATATCATCCCGGTTTGCCATTTCCTTATCGGTCCCGCGATAGACATTTTTGCTTTTACAATCGTAGAAAAGCGTGTTTTTTCCGTTGGAAGTTTCACTGAATTCATCAAACGAAATCGTGTTGTGCGGACTATCAATTTGCCGCAGTTCTTCCAAACGCACATCTACATAGAACTCTGTATCCGCGATTGTAACCACGGGCAGTTTCCTTGTGGCATTTGGCGTTGTTAGCTGGTCAAATGGGGGAAGCTTGATAAGCTGCACATCGCCACTGCGATAGAGGGTCTCAAAATCACCTCTATAGACATTTTTTGTTTTAGTATCAAAAAAGAGCGATACATAGACGGTCCTATCCTGAAGATCATGAAATGCGATGTGGTTGTCCTCATTGTCTACCTGTCTGAATTCATGCCTTTCAGCATCGACATAGAACTCAGTATCATGGATTTTCAGTTTCGGTAATTGCTGCGAGCGTTTCATGGCGAGAGCGTTAAATGCCGAAGAAGCTTTTCAACACAGTGGCTACCACAACCAGAAATACGCAAGAGCCAAACCAGCTTGCGGCCACGCGGGAGGTATCAGGATCTCCACCGTTCCACTTTTGATACACTTTCACCGCGCCAATAAGCCCCAGTACTGCGCCGATCGCATACATAAGGTTGGCGCCAGTATCGAAGTAGCTCCTCACACGCATTGTTGCTTCATTGATTCCCGCATTCCCATCCTGAGCCCAAGCCTGGATATAAGCGAGACTGTACGCACTAAGCGCCAGAGCAAACGCCTTCCATTTTCTGAATTCCAATTTTAATAGTTTGATTTTCATAGCTAAAGAAGTTTTAAGGTGTTACTTGGATATAGCCGGCCACCATGCGATTACCTCATTAAGGTGCAGATCAAACTCGCAGGTTTCTTTGCAGATCCCATGCAAATGCATGTTGATCGCGTCGAAGAATGGTGTATGCCGCAGCCCGGAGTATTTCTCTAACATGGCTTTAAACATTGGTTCCGCGTCCAGTCGGCTGGCATTATTCTCTGAAATGATCTGTGCGAGAGTTTTGAATTCGTTCAGGAAATCCGAAACGTTGCCCATCAGTGGAGCGGAGTCTTCATTGTTTCTTTTGTGAAGCAAGTCGTGTTGGGGGTCACGCGCGAACAGAATTTCATCTCCTGGTTCAAGATATTCGCCGCGATCATCCTGAGGATTTTTTGCTTTCCCCATCGTATCTCCTTTATCTTGACGGATCAGGTCATCAGCTTCCTGAGGCAATGGAGATGGTTTTGATGACGCGTTTACCCATCCAGTGATTTCTTGACGATAAAACACTAAGAAATAGGCGATGTAATAGCCTGAAATCAGAATGAGGATTGTCATTATAAAATCCTGCCATGAAATTACGTTCAACATATGCCGTCGTGTTTGTTACGAAAGCAAAAGTCGGTTCGTAGCCCGGCGAGTTATAACAACTAGATATCCAGTTGTTATAAATTATTTTTTAAGGACACTCAATCCAGATATAGATTGATAGCGCTTTATGTTTTTGAGACAAATACCGGTATGAATTGGCGAGAATCTTTGATAATTTGATTTCGGCAACAGCCCTTTTGTGCCCTTTTTCTAACCGGCATTCCGGGCGAGAGACACAATCGATTATACTACGCTATCCGATGAAAGCCTCCATATGAGGATTAAGAACGGAATTTTGGATGCCACCATAGGCATGAATAGCTGATATGAGTGCAACTACCGTTTAATCAGGCCTGTACTGGCCATATCAGGTTTACTATTGACGTTTATACTCCTTTGTAATAGGTAGTCATTGAGATCCTTGTGATTTACAAATAGGGATGAGTGGTCGTTGGCACTGCTGATCTCCCGAAGTACTGATTCTGTTGCTCTTTGTCCGGCACTATCGTTATTCAAATATAAGGAGACGGTCTTGTAATGGCGAAAGAGCGGCAGACTCCTGGAAACAAAACTCAGTGAGTTCAATATTAAGAAGTCTTGAGGTTTCGTATCTATTTTGAGAGATAGTAATGATAGAAAATCCATGAAGCCTTCTGTTACAGAAACCGAGTTGGAATTCTGATTGATAATTGTAATATCCTTGGGACTTGATGACCCTTTGAAAAATGAATTTCGAAGCTCATATCCTCCAGATTTATTTTTAAAGCCTATAGCATAGTATGTTTTGTCGCCTACTCTAAAAAGGACATCATTGCAATATGGTTCTGCTGTTTTAGGCTCAATTCCTCTTGACTGCAGGTAGCTGACAAGTTTTCTATTGAAACCTAGCGGGCGAATTTCCAAGATGACCAGGGCATTTTCCTTTTGCTTGGTTTGCGCAAGAGGAGTGAAGGATCGTTTGGAAAGCGCGTAGTGTTTACTTAGCGCGTCAATTACTGTACGCACGTCTGACGTTTTATACAATCTGAGCGCCAGGTCAAATAGTTTTCCGCCTTCACCTATACCATGATCATACCAACGGTTGAGCTTTATGTCAACTTTGAATGACGGCGTTGTTTCTTCCATTCTTATAGGAGAGATGTACCACAAAGTTGTTCCGCGATCCTTTGATGGAAGGATTCCTTCCCGCGACAGAAAATCTGAAATTGGAAATTCATTTAGCTGCCTGATGTTCATTGTCTTAAAGTATAAAGACTGAAGGTAGTTGTCGATTACAACTTGTCGTCTCGACTTCATAGACATTAGACATATTTGTGTTTGATCAATGTTACTGGCTTGATGTGTTACTTAATTTTGTTTGCAATTGGGGTCGTTTAGGTACAGTCAATTGATCGCCAACATGTGCATTTTATGTGCTTTCAAAAGATTAAATTCTGCTGCTAAGGTATTCCGGATGGACACAGGAGATGCAAAAGTGTTCCGGCATAAAATTTACGGTGCCTGACGGCTGTAGGTTAGTTCAAATTTATTCCGTTTCCTTTTGCACTCCTTCCATCCTCCATAGATGCCGCACCATAATTTAATTCTTACAATTATGGAAAGCACAAATGAAAAAGCCCTTTATGAAGTAGCGGAAATTCAATTGTCATACAAGCCACAGATTAAGGCTTCTTTGAGGCCAAGGATTACATCTTCAAAGGATGCCGAAGGAATTTTGAGACGGCGCTGGAATGATGACACACTTGACCTAAGCGAGTCCTTTATGATTATGCTCTTAAATAGGGCCAACAAAGTGTTAGGAATTTATGAAGTATCTTCCGGAGGGATCGCTGGTACTATTGCCGATCCCAAACTGATATTTGGATGTGCTTTAAAAGCCGCCGCATCGGGGATCATTCTTGCCCACAATCATCCTTCTGGAAATCTTTGTCCAAGTCAGGCCGATATTGAGCTTACTAAGAAGCTGAAAGAAGGCGGCAAGTTCTTGGAAATTCAGGTACTTGATCATATTATTCTCACCAGTGAGTACTACTATTCATTCGCGGACGAAGGCCTGATATAGGCCGCTAGACCGTTAAGGTACCTCGCCTGAAGTTCTGCGTTATATCGCGATCACAATTGTGTTGCTTCTATTTTCTTGGACATTCCCAATGCATTTTGATGTTGCTGTGGTTTCACAGGCTCAATGTGCTATTCGGCAATTGAACATGAACTCTGGTTCGTGACTTGAGCCGACTTGGCAATGATGGACGCTATCGGCGCGCCTCAAGCAAATCCAAAATCTTGTTAAACTCGACGTTTGCGTCCTTATGGAAAATGACAGCGTTCTCATTTTCAATTGCGCCGCGTACTCCTCCGGTAAATTCCTTCGCCCCTGCATAGCCGAAATGCATGAAGCCTTTAGTAAGCCAGGTTCCGGGCTTGAATTGGATTGAAGTAATATCTTTAATCGGAATCGACTTTTCGGTTGCGCCTGTATTGGAATGGACTTTAACTAACACAATTCTGTCGTTGTAGATCCGTAGTGAGCATCTGATTCCGTTGGCTTCAAATATCATCATAGCAAAGAGTTTGTGGCGAATAGATAGCCTTTGGTTTGGAATTGTTAAATGCTTAAATACACCTTTGTAAAGGATGCAAGCCTGTCGCTGTTTTTTGCAAGCAGGTACTCACACCGTTAACCGTATTCAGGTGGAAACCAAACACCCCTTAATGTATAATTTTTCATGTTAGGGATGACGTGTCGAGGGTCCAATCCACCTATATCTACATCTTCTTCCATAGTTACTATTTCAGGAATTTTAAGTCCCTTAAAAACTCTTAATCCAAGTATGTACAAAGCATCTTTCTCGTTATAGGCAGTTATTCCACATCCAAAAAGTAAGTTTGGTGGCAGCTCGCTAACAGTATTCGATTTAAACTTAAACCAATAGCGCGTCAATAATATCCTCATTGCTTTACCTTTTCCTTATACATTAAAAGCTTAACAAGTATGTTGATCCATGGCGCTGCAGGTGACGCACATACATAGAATTTGAGCCAGGCAAAAAACCTTTGACTGTTATATAGATTCGGTTTAGTTGAAGAGCACGCAGTATTCTCGACAGGAAAATATCAGAAGTTCTCATACGCATGATGGTAAATGTGGAAGGATACCAATGGATGGACTCCAAATGATATCACAGGAATATCTTGGTTAGAAGTACACAGCGCAGGACATTCGAGCCTGGCCAAAAACATGAAAATAGAAAGTAATTACCGGGTCGCGAAGGAAACCTGGCCGCCAGAGAATGGCAACGCATATACGCCTAGCCTATCGTTTAACGATCAGACGCATAAGTAGCGTTTTAGGGCGATATTCAATCCATGACTAACATCTGCTTGATACCATATTCTTGCAATAGAATACAATAGTCAAAAATCTTTTTTTCAAATTACAAAACATAGGGTTCGCAGTCAACAAGATCGGCAAAAACATTTGAAAATGATAAATCAATTAATGAATGACCCGCTTCTTCAGTAACACTTAAATTGGTTTAACTTTTTTGAATATTTGCCAGAAGAAACGTAATCAAACTCGCTTGGTTATAAGCTCACTTCTTACAGCCGTCCCTCAGGTCGAACGCGGCTACTGGCTGATCTTACCCGGTATGAATTGGTTCGGTCACAAGCGGAAATAGATAGCACTTTCGAGTCTATTGGTTCTTATTTTGAAAATACCTTTGATTTAGACCTCGGATCTCAGACATCTTTTGGGTTTAAACACGCATTTCGTCTCCTCAAAAATATTTTTCCTGGAGATATAATTGTGTCTGGCGATGCAGGTGTGTTATGAAAATGGTCGAGTGCTTGGCAACCTTTAATTGATACTTCTGTTCCGGCGTAATTCACTACGTAAGTTTATCCACGGCAACACGATAGGTAGGATCTTCAATGATATTTACGTCAATGATACTTTCAGCATTTTTTAGTAATTGCCGACAGTCAGTACTTAAATGTTTAAGATGTAATTTCTTCCCTGCCTTCTGATAACGTTCAGTTATCTTGTTCAGGGCTTCTATGCCCGACATGTCTGTAACACGGCTTTCGGCAAAGTCAATAATCACTTCTTCGGGATCATTTAATACATCAAACTTTTCATTGAAGGCCGCTACTGATCCAAAGAATAACGGGCCGAATAGCTCGTAATGCTTCACTCCTTTTTCGTCAACGTATCTTCTCGCACGAATGCGCTTGGCATTTTCCCATGCAAATACCAGCGCTGCGATTATAACACCGATGAGTACTGCCAATGCAAGATTATGCAAGAAGACCGTTACTAGTGCCACAACTACGATCACGAGCACGTCCGACTTAGGCATCTTGCCAAAAGTTCTAAGGCTTGCCCATTCAAATGTACCGATGGCCACCATGATCATCAACCCAGTTAAGGCAGCCATAGGCAATTGCTCAATTAGGGACGCTCCGAAAATTATGAAAATGAGCAACATAACAGAGGCAACAATACCAGATAACCGGGCTCTTGCACCGGCCGAGATATTGATCAGACTTTGACCAATCATGGCACAACCGCCCATACCTGAGAAAAATCCCGTTACTATATTCGCTGCGCCTTGTGCAACACACTCTTTGTTACCCCTTCCTCTTGTTTCCGTAATCTCGTCAATCAGATTAAGCGTTAATAGACTTTCAATCAGTCCGACGCCAGCAACGATAAGTGCATAAGGAAAGATAATTTGTAGGCTCTCCAGATTGAGAGGAATAGAAGGAATATGAAAGGGCGGGAATCCACCCTGTATGGAAGCAATGTCACCTACTGTTTTTGTATTAATACCAAACCCAATGACAATACCAGATACAACCAGAATAGCTGTTAGTGATGCCGGGATGGCTTTTGTCACTCGTGGTAAGCCCCAAATGATCAGCATAGTCAAGGCGACAAGACCAACCATAACAAGCAAGGTGTTTCCAGTCATCCAGTGCAAAAAGCCAGATGCATCTTTTACTTTGAACTGGTCCAGTTGAGCGAGGAAAATCACCAGTGCTAAACCATTCACAAAACCAAACATAACCGGATGCGGAACAAGTCGAATGAATTTACCCAAGCGAAACAATCCGGCCAGAATTTGTATACCGCCAGCTAACACAACAGTTGCGAAAATATATTCTACGCCGTGGCTCTTGGCCAACGCGACAATAACCACTGCTATAGCGCCGGTGGCACCGGAAATCATTCCAGGTCTTCCACCAAGGACAGTGGTAATCAAGCCAATTGAAAAAGCTGCATATAAACCCGTGAGCGGAGAGAGACCAGCAATTAACGCAAAGGCGATGGCCTCAGGAACGAGCGCCAGGGCTACAGTGAGACCAGATAGAATTTCGTTTTTGTAATTGACTTTTTGGGATAGATCAAATAATTGAAAATACTGTCGCATGGGGAGAAAAGGCTAAGAAATGATCAATAATATGAAATAGTAGAAGGGAAGGGTATACTTCCTCTATGCCTGGAATGGCTGAATAGGAGATTGGTAATCAAGGTGGAGTCACAGCCCGTTTGGATCTGCATTCTTCATGAGGCGCAAATTAAGAAAGAATCAGCGAGAGTAACCTCACTGATTCTGAATGATAACTTGTATTGCTGCTTCCCACTATCGCAAAAGAATTGAAGCACCAAGTTCAATGGCGACTCTGTTTTGCATTACATGTTTTTACTCTCGCTACTTTTGACAGTAAATCAATAAGCCGCTCGACTGCTGTCATATCAATTCGATAATAATCATATTGAATACGTGGGTAGGTTCCGTTCAGATTTTTTGCCACGGCAAATCTTCGACATCTTTCCATGCACTATCCCTACGAGACTTTGTATATGGATTATCATGCACGCTCGTAACCGTCACCTCAGGAAAAAAGTCCTTGCCAGTGTCATTGAGCATGAAAATTGCATTAAAACCATGCCTGTGGGAACCTATTAGACGATATCCCTTTTTGTTGAGCAGCTTTGTCGCCGCCAATAGCGACATTCCCATGAATTCAGCATGCAAGTCATCCTTCCTATTGAAGTCTGCCTTATATGGAATGGTCAGGGATAGTTCACTCGGAATTATGTTATGCGTTTCGCAAATAATCACACGAGGTTTTACCACGTCTATCGCTTCCATAATGTAATAGTCATTTCCATCCATATCCAGGCTGAGCAAGTCAATGTTGCCTTTAAAGCCACTCTCAGCTATTAGATCATTGACATTTTCTTTTGTGATCCAAGCATGCTTAAAAATGGGTGGGTGGTACAATGTGGTTTCGTGTGTCGCATAGAATTCTACTGCTTTGTTTACCTGCTCTATGTTACCGTCAAAGAGCAGCCCTTCCCAGCCATGGTTTATAATAAGATTTGCAGCCATACATTCGATTCCATCGCCAGCACAAATTTCGACAACGCGTTTATTGGTGGTCCCGATTATTGAAAAGATATATAACAGTATTCCGTCCTCTTCGAATTCCGAATAGGCTTTGAATCCCACATCTTTTAGGGATGGCATTTCATGAGGCTCTATTAGTTTTTTCATCAAAATATATTGATTCCTCAGCATCACCTGAGTTATCTGAGTGTTTTGTCTCTTTCGAACGAACAAACTAAGACGCTTAAAAGAATCTTTCGCTTTGTCTTGAAACTGTTTTAACATATGTGGGTAAGTTAATTATGTAGTCGTGTCGCTGATAAACAAGGCCTTTTGCCTTACTTGCATTGTCCAGTCGCAGAAGCCAATGCAATCTGAACTGAAATTTCATACAGGGTGCGCAACACTTTTGCAAGTGAGAATACTTAGCTACCAAACCGATGCCACCTTGAACGTTAAGCTT
>Ga0164241_10007055_pt1 | contig 10141 bp, 8 predicted proteins | sample OricomyardsoilBY_FD_108780 | JGI IMG/M metagenome (GOLD analysis project Ga0164241, IMG submission 108780) | Backyard soil microbial communities from Emeryville, California, USA - Original compost - Back yard soil (BY) | ecosystem: Environmental > Terrestrial > Soil > Unclassified | place: USA... | reverse complement strand
TGTCGCCCAGCACCAGCGCCACACGATCCTCGCCGATGTGGTCCTCCCCGATCAGGAACGCCTGGGCCAGCCCGTCGGGCGCCGGCTGGACGGCGTAGGAGATGTCGACGCCGTACGCCGAGCCGTCACCGAGAAGCCGTCGGAACGCCTCTTGCTCGTGCGGGGTGGTGATCACGAGAACCTCGCGGATCCCCGCGAGCATCAAGGTCGACAGCGGGTAGTAGATCATCGGCTTGTCGTACACCGGCACCAGCTGCTTGCTCACCGCGAGCGTGATCGGGTGCAGCCGCGAGCCGGTGCCGCCCGCCAAGATGATCCCGCGCATGTCCCGCATCCTAAGGACACGGCGCCCGGGTCCGGCTCCTAAGATGCCGCCTATGCCTGGATTGGAGAGCGTGCTCGTCACCGGGGGGGCCGGCTTCATCGGCGCCAACTTCGTGCGTCACCTCGTCGAGCACACCGAGGCCCGGGTCACCGTCCTCGACAAGCTCACCTACGCCGCCAGCCCCGAGGCCCTGACCGACCTGCCTGCCGACCGCGTCGCCCTGGTGACGGGCGACATCGCCGACGTCGCCACCGTCGAATCGCTCGTCCCGGCGCACGACGCGGTCGTCCACCTCGCGGCGGAGTCCCACAACGACAACTCGCTCGACGATCCCGAGCCGTTCATCCGCACCAACGTGGTGGGCACCTACGTGCTGCTCGAGGCGGTCCGCAAGGCCGGCGCGCGGTTCCACCACGTCTCGACCGACGAGGTGTACGGCGACCTGGCGCTCGACGACCCGAAGCGTTTCACCGAGGACACGCCGTACCGGCCGAGCAGCCCGTACTCCGCCGCCAAGGCCGGGTCCGACCACCTCGTGCGCGCCTGGGTGCGCAGCTTCGGTGTGCGCGCGACGATCTCGAACTGCTCCAACAACTACGGGCCGTGGCAGCACGTCGAGAAGTTCATTCCGCGCCAGATCACCGAGGTGCTCGAGGGACGCCGACCGCGTGTGTACGGCGACGGCCGGCAGGTGCGCGACTGGATCCACGTCGAAGACCACAGCTCGGCTCTGCTGACCATCCTCGAGCGCGGCAGGATCGGGGAGACATACCTGGTCGGCGCCGACGGCGAGCGCACCAACCTCGAGGTGGTGCGGACGCTGCTGCGCCTGCTGGGTCGCCCCGAGGATGACCTGGAGATGGTCGCCGACCGGGCCGGCCACGACCAGCGGTATGCGATCGAGTCGGGGAAGCTGCGGCTCGAGCTCGGCTGGCGCCCGCGGTACGACGACCTCGATGCGGGACTGGCCCAGACCATCGAGTGGTACCGGACGCACCGCGGCTGGTGGGGGCCGCACAAGGCCGCCACCGAGGCGACGTACGCCGCGAAGGGCATGTAGTGGCCTCGACAGGCTCGACCGACGGGGTCCGGGTCGAGGAGACGCCGATCCCGGGCCTGCTCGTCCTTCGTCTGGATCTCCATCGCGACGAGCGCGGTTGGTTCGAGGAGCTGTGGCAGCGCGAGCGGATGGTCCCCCTGGGCCTCCCGGACTTCACGCCGGTGCAGGCCAACGTCGCATGGAACGACGTGCGGGGCACGACCCGCGGCCTGCATGCCGAACCCTGGGACAAGCTGGTGACGATCTCCGCTGGACGCGCGTACGGCGCCTGGGTCGACCTCCGCGACGGCGCGACCTTCGGCACGGCGTTCGGGATGGACCTCGAGCCCGGAGTCGCGGTCTTCGTGCCGCGTGGCGTCGGGAACGGCTACCAGACCACGGAGGATGCCACGGCATGCTCCTACCTGGTCACCGACCACTGGCGACCGGACCTCACCTATCTGGCCGTCGACCACGCCGACCCCGCGCTCGAGATCGCCTGGCCGATCCCGCCCGAGCAGCGAGTGCTCTCCGACCGCGACCGGGAGGCGCCGTCACTCGCGGATGTCGTCCCTCTGGCGATCCGTACCCCGCTCGTGCTCGGGGCGGACGGACAACTCGGCCGCGCCCTGGTGGCGGCTTTCCCCGACGCCCGTGGGCTCTCCCAGAGTGAACTCGACCTGAGTGACACCACCGCGCTCGAGGCGTGGCCGTGGCGCGAGCACGACGTCGTCCTGAACGCCGCGGCGTACACCGCCGTCGACGCCGCCGAGACGCCCGAGGGACGCCGGACGGCCTGGTCGGTCAACGCCCGGGCGCCGTCCGCACTGGCGGCCCTCGCCGCACGCCACGGCTTCACACTCGTGCACTTCTCGACCGACTACGTCTACGACGGTCAGTTCGCCGAGCACGACGAGGACGAACCACTCGCCCCACTCGGGGTGTACGGCCAGACCAAGGCGGCCGGCGACGTGGCGGTGGCCACGGCGCCGCGGCACTATCTCGTCCGCACCTCGTGGCTGGTCGGCGACGGTGCGAACTTCGTGCGCACGATGGCCCGTCTCGCCGACGAGGGAGCCTCGCCGGCCGTCGTGGACGACCAGCTGGGTCGGTTGACCTTCGCCGACGAGGTCGCCCGGGCGACGCGTCACCTGATCCAGAGCGGAGCCCCTTACGGCACCTACCACGTGAGCAACGCGGGTCCGCCGATGTCGTGGGCGGAGGTCGCCGTCGAGGTGTTCCGGCTGCGTGGCCGCAGCCCGGACGACGTCGAGCCGGTCACGAGCGAGGAGTACGCCGGACGACGCGACGTCGCGCCGCGTCCAGCGAGCAGTGTGCTCTCGCTCCGGAAGCTGGCTGCCACCGGCTACGAGCCTGCCGACGCGACGCACGCGCTGCGCGCCTACGTGGACGCGATGTCGGCTCCGCGGCCGTAGTCGTCCTCCAGCCGGACGATGTCGTCCTCGCCGGTGTAGTCGCCGCGTTGCACCTCGATCACGACCAGCTCGACCTGTTGGCGGTTGGCGATCCGGTGCGGCACACCGATCGCGACCTCGCAGGAACCGCCGGTCTGGACCTCGAACGTCTCACCGTCGAGCATCACCGTGGCCGTGCCCTGCACTACTGCCCAGTGCTCGGCACGGTGCTCGTGGGTCTGGTAGGACAACCGCTGCCCCGGCCGCACCTCGATCCGCTTGACCTTGTACCCGGGTCCCTCGTCGAGCACGTGCCACGATCCCCACGGTCGAACCGCGCTGGACTCCGGCATGCTTCCCCCCTCAGTCGCCTAGCTGAAAGAGATTGTCCTCCATCGCCGGCGACCAGGGAGCGAATTGCTGATGCGACTCGGCGTACGTCGAGAGCATCTCGAGGACGGCGACCACGTCTTCGCGCCGGCCCTCGGTGGGCAGATTCGGCACCAGGTCCAGTGCTACCGGGTCGACCGGGACGTGCGAGATCAAGGGGTGCCACGGGCGCACGTCGCGCGGCTCCACGTCACCGAACAGGTCCTCGTGCATCTTCTCGCCCTGGCGCAGGCCCGTGAACTCGATGTCGATCGGGCCTGGATGCTGGCTGATCAAGTGTTCGGCGACCTCGAGGATCTTGACCGGGTGGCCCATGTCGAGCACGAGGGCCTCGCCGGGGCGGCCGATCGCCCCGGCCTGCACGACCAGCTGGCACGCCTCCTCGATGGTCATGAAGTAGCGGGTCACCGTGGGGTCGGTCACGGTCACCGGACCGCCTCGCGCGATTTGCCGGGCGAACGTGGCCAGCACCGATCCACGGCTGCCCAGGACGTTCCCGAACCGCACCGACAGGTACGAGCGAGCCTCGCGCCGGGCGTAGGCCGAGGTGAGGCGCTCGGCGACCCGCTTGGAGTGTCCGAGCACGCTGCAGGGGTTGGCGGCCTTGTCCGTCGAGATGTTGACCAGCCGCTCCACACCGGCGTGATCGGCGGCCTTGAGGACGTTGTCGGAACCGATCACGTTGGTCTTCACGGCCTCCGCGGGGTACTGCTCGAGCATCGGCAGGTGCTTCAGGGCGGCCGCGTGGAAGACGACGTCGGGTCGGCGGCTCATGAACACCCGACGCAGGGCCGCCTCGTCGCGGATGTCGCAGAGCACGACGTCGCGGCCGTCGAGCAGTGCCCGGCCGGTCAGCGAGAGCTGGACCGCATGCAGGGCCGACTCGTCGCGGTCGAGCATGATCAGCTCCGACGGACCGAACCTGGCGATCTGTCGGCACAGCTCCGACCCGATCGAACCACCTGCGCCGGTCACGAGCACGCTCCGGCCGGTGAGGTAGCCGGCGATGGAGGCCACGTCGGTGTCCACCTGCCTGCGCCCGAGCACGTCGGCCAGGTTGATGTCTCGGATGTCGCGGATCCCCACGTGGCCGCGGAGGAGCTCCGAGGTCGAGGGCAGCACCTTCACCTCGGCGCCGGCGGCACGTCCGGACTGGGCGATCCTGGCCACCGTCTCGGACGATGCGCTGGGGATGGCGACCACCACGGTCTCCGCCTCCGTGCGCTCGACGAGCTCGGGGATCGAGGAGGTCGCGCCGAGCACGGGTACGCCCCTGATCCGGAGGTGTCGTTTCGTGCGATCGTCGTCGACCAGGGCCACGGGCTCCCACTCGCGACGCGGGTCGCGCATCATCGAGATGATCAGCTCACGACCGGCTTCACCGGCACCCACCACAAGTGCCCTCGCCGGCACGTCCACCGGATCAGCGACGGGTTGGCCACGTTCGATGAGACTGCGCCACACCAGGCGTCCGAAGGTCGCCAGCGCCAGGAAGCACATGGTCGCGCCGATCGGCACCGAGCGCGCGATGACGATCTCGTTGGCGTTGAACCCGGAGACGATGACGCCCGCGACCACCGCGATGCACCCGATCTCCAAGATGTCGTCGACACTGCCCGTGGTCGCTCTGCCCTTCGCGATGCGGACCAGGGCGACGAGCACCAGATAGGTCAGGGACAGCGTCATCGCCAGCGCCACGACGGCGCGCCACGGCGTAGCGCCTGGCGCGTACCGAAGCACGGCGGCCAAGCCGGTGGCCGCGAGCCACGAGGACAGGTCATAGGCGACGGCGATCATGATCCGGAACCGCCGGAGTCGCTGGGTGCTCATTACCCGAGAGGCTCCTTCTTCAGTAAGGGCTGGTGACATGTTCCCTGGGCCGCCTCACGCGGCACGGCCTCAGCTTTCGTCCGACGCCCTCACGCCGGCAAAGGTTCAGTGATAGACCCGAATGGGCGACGTGGTCACGGTCAGTCGCTTTCGCGCGTGGGTCCGGGTCACCTCCCCTGTCATCGTCGCCACGTGCCGTGACCCCTTCGGTGCCCGGATCACCGCCCTGCCCTTGGTGGTCCAGTACACCCAGCTCGAGCGCCCGCTCCGAACGAGCTCGCACGAGTAGAGGTGCTTCCTCTTGTTCACCGCGCAGGACCGCGCCTTCTGTCCGGCCAACCACGTCGCAACGACCTCGTAGGCCCTGCCTGCCTTCGTCGGTGTGCCCGTGGAGGTCGTCAGGGCCACGTCCATGGTGTCGTAGCTGCCCCATCCGAGCCAGTAGACCCGCTTGACCTTCGCTGCCGCATTGAGCAGATAGGTCCGCACGACGTACGAGGCCTGCTTCTTCGCCGAGGAATGCTGGGAGATCGTCTGGCCACCACCCTTCACGCCGTAGTTGATCTCGACGTTCCACAGCGGAGCGCTGACGCGGTGGGAACGCAGGATCGAGTGAGCCTTCCGAAGCAGCACCATCGAGTCCTCGGGGCTGTCGGCCTCCTTGGGGTAGAGGTCGATCCCCACCGCGTCGATGAACCGGCCCACGCGCTTTCCGTCGACCTTGGCGGCGAAGAACTCGTCCATGAAGGTCCGCTGGTAGAGCATCCGCAGCACCATGGCCGGGGACACCACCACCGCATCCGGCGCCGTCGCATGGATGATCTTGGCAGCGGCGATCACGCGGCTGGCGAGCTGCTTCGGGGAGCCGATCCAGTTCGACTTGATGTTCGGCTCGGGCCAGATCTGGTAGTCGATCTGCGCCCCGTACTGCGTCACCACGGCCCGCACGTAGTCCTGCCACGCGGCCATCCGTGGCGGCGCCGCGGAGCTCGCGCCGGCCCAGGACGGCGTCAGGCCCAGCACGAGCAGGGGCTTCGCGCCCTGGGCGCGGGCGTTCTCGACCAGTGTGTCGAGTCGGGTGAAGTCGGGCGCTGCGTCACCGGCGGGTTGAAGGTCTGGCCAGTAGACCCGGTTGGCGGTCAGGTTGACAGCGCCGACCGTGTCGGCCAGGTCCGTGGGGAACGCCGTGGCCAGGGTGGGGACGTGCACGCCGAAGAACCGGCTGTTCACGGCGCCGGACCTGGCCTGGCTGCTCACCGTCGCCGGGCCACTCGAGGGGGGAGCGCTCGCCGAGGCAGGGCTACTGCACGCCTGGACGGTCAGCGCCAGGACCAGGGCTGCTGCCCACGGAACGACCGGCGCAAGCCATGATCGACTACGACGGCGGATGGGGGGCACGCCGCACTCACCTTCCGAGAACGCTTCGCTGGACCGGTGCACCGTACCTGATGGCCTGTCCAACCGAGGCACCCTCGGGGTCCGCATCGAAGAAACCGGCCCCCAGGAGCAGGTGCGTCCCAGGGGCCGGTCGTCGGGGGGCGGGCGTCATGCCCTCCGGATCACTCGGAGTCGCCGACCTTCGAGGCGGCGTCCGTCGTGGCCTTGGCCGTGCGGGCGGCCGTCTTCTTGGCCGACGTGGCAGTGGCCTTGGCGCTGCTCGTGGCCGGGCTCTTGCGCGCGGTCTTCTTGGCGGTCGAGGCCGACTTCTCGGCGGCCTTGGTGGCCTGCGTCCGCGTGGTCTTCGCCTTCGCGGTCGTGGTCTCCGCGGCCGCGGTGGCCTCGCGCGTCGCCGGTTGACGCCGGATCCGACCGACCAGCGTCTCGCCTCGGCGGACCAGCTCGTCGTAGGCCTCCACGGCACCCGCGAACTGGTCGTCGACCAGCTTCTGGAGCCGGGCCGGGAGGTCCCGAGCGTCTGTCTGGAGCTCCGCGAGGCGCTGCTCGACGGCCTTGCGACGGGCCTGAGCGTCCTTGCCGAAGGTGTCGACCCGCTCGGTCAGCGCGCGGGTGGCCTGCTCACGCAGCGCCTGCGGCTGGTAGTCGAGGTCGGCCACTGTCTTCGAGACGTCCTGCTGGACCGCGTGGGCGCGCTTCTGCACGTCCGCGACGGCGCCGCGCACGGCCTCGATGGCACGGTCGGTGGCCCCGACGCCGGCGTAAACGGGACGCGCGACGACCTCGGGCAGCTGGGTGGGGATGTCGAACCTGGCCTTGGCCATGGTGCTTCTCTCCTTCTGGTTGCGGGCTTTGGGCTGAGGTGTTGCTCCCGGCAGGTGCCGGGTGGATCAGGAGGCGTTGCTCTCGGCGTTGAGGGCCAGGAACGAGGCGTAGACGTCGAGGAGGGTCTGCTTCTGGCGCTCGGTCAGCACCGGGTCACCGAGCACGGCGAGCTCCACGGAGCCACCGATCCCGGGGTCAGGACTGACGATGCCGGCCCGGATGTACAGCTGTTCGGCGGAGATGCGCAGCGCCTTGGCCAGCTGCTGGAGCACCTCGGCCGACGGACGACGTAGGCCTCGCTCGATCTGGCTCAGGTAGGGGTTGGAGACGCCGGCCTGCTCAGCGAGCTGACGCACGGACAGCCGGGACGAGACCCGCTGCTCTCGCAGGTACTCACCGAGACTCTCGACGGTCTTGCCGACCTTGCTCCTGGCCACGCCTCCATAGTGCTAGCCGTTGCTAGCACTTTGCAAATCCCGACGCGGTGAGAGCCGTCACATCGGGCCGAGAACCGCCCATTCACCGCGTCATTCTCGTCTGCTGGCGTGCTTGCTGCATCTAGCGCTTGATGCCGGGCATGTGTGGTCAGGGCAGGATGGCGCGGATCTCGCCGACCGGCAGTCCGCCACCGAGGACCTCGACGAGACCGGTACGCCGGACCGCGTCGGCATCGACGCCGGGCTCCTCCAGAACCCCGGCCCGTCGCAACGCTGCGGCCATCAGCACCGGCCGCACCCGCGCAGCGCCGTCGTCGGTCTTGAGAGCGAACGCCCGGCCGTCCGACAGGGCCACGGCATAGCACCCTTCGGCGCCTGCCTTCCCGATCGCACCCGGGATCGCGGAGAGGAGCGTCAGCTCGTCGCGCGTGCTTCCCGAGACGTACGCCGGGTGTGCCCGGATCGCTTCGGCGACCCGCCTGGCACCGGCGTCATCGCCGCCTGACGCGTCGACGCCGAGAGCGAGCCGGCGGAATGCCGTGGCCAGACCCACGAGTGACGACGAGAAGAGCGGCGCTCCGCAGCCATCGACGGCGGTGACGGCGATCGGCTCCCCGGTGAGATCGGCGAAGGTGGCCGCGATCGCCCGTTGCAGAGGGTGATCGGGGTCGCGGTAGGCGTTGATCGGCCAGTCGTTCGCCACGCAGGCGGCCAGCATCGCCGCGTGCTTGCCGGAGCAGTTCATGAGCACGGGCTCGCGCTTGCCACCGTCGCGGATGATCGCCTCTCGAGCCTCGTCGTCGAGCGGGTAGTCGGGCGGGGTCTGCAGGTCGCTCTCGACCAAGCCCGCCGACGCGAGGATCCGGCGTACCCCCTCGATGTGGAATCCCTCGCCCGAGTGGGACGCACAGGCCAGGGCGAGGAGCTGGGGGGGCAGATCCAGGCCGAGCCGCACCATGCCCAACGCCTGGAGCGGCTTGTTGCACGAGCGCGGCAGGATCGGCACGTCGACGTCACCGACCGACCACGCCACCGTGCCCTCGGCGGCCAGCGCGACAACCGATCCGTAGTGGTGACCCTCGACGAAGCCGTTGCGGACGATCTCTGCGACCGGGACCGCGTTCATCGGCCGGGCCGAACCCGTGGCGGAGATGGCACGCGGCCACAGTACTGACGGCCTCGTGGCAGGGAGCCGCGGGCCGCGAGGTCCTGCTCAGCCGAGCTCGGACATCAGCTCCTCGAAGGCCCGGAGATAGGCATCGACGTCCGCGTCCGTCGCGGCGACCGAGCAGGTGGGACCGGCCCCCACGATCGCGTCCCACACGCCGCGGTTGGCGAGGTAGACCCGCATCAACCGGCGCAGCGGGACGTCGAGCACCTCGATCGCGTCGGCAGTGGTCCGGGGCATCGCCGGGCTGAACGACAGTCCGCTGCGCGGCCAGAACCGATGCGTCGTCCAATCCACACCCGCCGCCGCAACGACGGTCGCCAGTCCGTCGGCGAGCCGCGTGCCGAGCCGTTGGCTGTGCGCGTACGCCGCGTCGCTGAGCACCTCGCTCATCGTCGCCCGCGCCGCGGCCATCGAGACCGGGTTGCCGAACAGCGTGCCGCCCACCGCCACCTGCGGTTTGTCCTCGTCGCGCCCCCTCGGCCGCTGGAGGACCTCCGCGACCTCCTCGGTCATCCCGTAGGCGCCGAGTGGGATCCCGGCGGCGATCGACTTGCCCACCGTCACGAAGTCGCACTCGAGGCCCCACCGCCGCGTCAGCCCACCGGGCGCCACGACCTGGGTGTGGGTCTCGTCGTAGGCCAGCAACGTGCCGGTCGACCTGGTCAGCTCACGCAGGCCCGCATGGAAGCCGTCGTCGGGCAGCAGCAGCCCCACGTTGTTGGTCAGCGCCGGCTCGGTGATGACCACGGCCACGTCGCGCGCCGCCAGTGACCTCTCCAGCGCATCGAGGTCGTTGAACGAGACCACCCGGGTGCGTGCCGTGACGTCTGCCGGGAGGCCCGCCTCCTCCGGCACGAGCCGACCGTTCACGAGCTCGACCAGGACGTCGTCGAAGTGCCCGTGGTACTTGCCGTCGAAGAAGAGGACCTGCTCGCGGCCCGTCGACGAGCGCGCGATCCGGATCACCTCCGTGTTGGCGCTGGTCGCGGCCAGCGTGAACTGCCAGAGCGGCAGCCCGTACCGACGCGCGAGCTCGCCGGCCACCCAGATCGAGTCCTCGGTCGGCAGGAGGTACTGGGATCCGACGGCCACCTGGCGGCTGACCGCCTCGACCACCGCCGCGGAGCCGTAGCCGGTGAACATGGACATGTCGGCGATGTTGAAGTCGGCGTACTCGTGCCCGTCGACGTCGCGCAGCCGCGACCCCTCCGCGCTCTCGACGAACAGCGGCAGGTGGTCGTACGACGTGCGCAGCCAGCTCATGGGTACGCCGTTCGGCATCACCTTCTGCCCGGCCGTCCACATCGCCAGGCT
>Ga0164241_10007054_pt1 | contig 10143 bp, 6 predicted proteins | sample OricomyardsoilBY_FD_108780 | JGI IMG/M metagenome (GOLD analysis project Ga0164241, IMG submission 108780) | Backyard soil microbial communities from Emeryville, California, USA - Original compost - Back yard soil (BY) | ecosystem: Environmental > Terrestrial > Soil > Unclassified | place: USA... | reverse complement strand
CCGGAGACAAGATTGGTGTCACCTCGTCATCCATCATTTTCTCGACGAGCGTGCGAATATCGGAGTCCTCCATGGTCTCGTGCACGAGTTGATACCCGAGGAGCATCCCGATATAACAGAGGGCCTGATGACTGGCGTTGAGCAGACGCAATTTCATCTTCTCGTAAGGCAGCACGTCACCTGTCATTTGCGCGCCCACCAACTCCCATTTTGGACGGCCTTGGACGAAATGATCCTCAATGACCCATTGTTTGAAAGACTCGGTCATCACGGGCCATCCGTCATCGATTCCAAACTTCTCCCTTACGAGCGCGCGGTGCTCATCGGTTGTGGCCGGTGTAATGCGATCCACCATGCTGTTGGGAAACAGGCATTTCTCCTCAAGCCAGTTCCTGAGCGCAGGATCTCTCAACTCGGCAAAGGCCATCACCATCTTCTTGGCGACCTCGCCGTTGCTCTGGATATTGTCACAGGACATTACCGTGAACGGCGCGAGTCCGCGCAGACGTCTGCGATCCAGAGCCTCCAGAAGATATCCGAACGAGCACGAGGGCTCATGCGGGTGAGCAAGATCGTGCTGAAGGTCCGGATGCTTGGCATCCAATTCCCCGGTCGACTGGTCGATATAGTAGCCCCCCTCGGTAATTGTCAGGGATACGATGCGGGTGTTGGCGGAGGCCATCTGCTCGAGCACCTTCTGAGGATCATCCGGAGCAAACGCAAAATTGACGATCGAACCGATAATACGCGCCGTATCTCCGGCCAGGCTTCGCTCGACAAGGGTATAAAGGCAATCCTGCGACCGCATAACGTCGCGAATGCGCGCATCATGCTGCAGCAATCCCACCCCGCAGAAGCCCCACGAGGAATCCTCGCCCTGATTGAGCAGATCGTCGGTATAGAGTGCTTGATGGGCCCGATGGAAGCCGCCAACTCCCACGTGCATGATTGACTGGCCGACTTTCTGCCTGTCATAGCGCGGGACTTGAATCTTCGGATCGAGAGTACTTAGGGTCGCTGTGTTGAGTTTGGCGGTCATTATTCGAGAGGATTGGCGTTGGGCGCTGAGTGCTCTCCACCGCGTTGGATCTGAAACGCAGTCAATCTATGACTGGCATCAGGAGGGCATGCGGGGAGTATGCATCGATGACGGGGGATAATCAATTGAAAGCGTTATGGATCACAGCTGTCAAATCCTTTGTGCCGACTGAACGCAGGTCCCGGAACGATGCGCGGGGCCGATCTTGCTCTTCGTCAAGAAGCCGGATGCGTCACTCGAGCAAAGGAAAGCCGCCGCGTGGATGGACCGATCCTCGCGGCGGCTTGTTGCTCCGATGTGAAGAGATTCGCGGCTCGTCCGCCCTCCTTGCGCTCGCCCTCGGTCACCGGCTTCGAGGACTACGGACGAGTAGGCGATCCATGGATTCCATGGCAGGTCGCCTGCCGGGACGCGAATCGCGTCAGGCGGAAGGGACTCAGAAGACTACGCCATATTGGAAGCCGAGGATTGTGGCATTGGCGACGGCACCAGTTCCGTTGGGCTGGATGATGTATTGCACAAACGGTTGGAAGAACGCCCAATCATTGATTTGGATGCGGTAGTCCCACTCGAGGACGATCGAGTAGTTTGGCTGGTTGACCCTGCCGGTGTTCTGAAGGTTTTGGATATTCGCGAAACTATATTGGCCGTAGCCGATCGCGAACATCAACTGGTCCTTGTCACGGGTGGGAAAGAGGCCTTTGTAGTTCAGCCCGACATGAAAATAGAACGGAAGAATGTTGTTATACTTCGGAGCGAAGGTAAACAGGCTGAAGAGATTGAGCCCTTGATCCTTCAGCTTGGGCTTGGAAGTTGTCACTGGCACCGGCTCTTTGAAGCTCTTTCCGGAAGCGACCGATTTGCCATCGCTCGGGCCCTTCGCCATCGGAGCGGGCTCTTCGGCGGACGGTTCGCGATAGAGCATTTGGTCAAGCTGCCAATAGAATCCGTACTGGTTATCGTGGTAGGTTCCATTGAAGGAATTCCGCTGATTGCCGAAGTAGTAGCCGCCGAAGGCGTATTTGCCCGGGAGTTGGGATGGTCCCCATTTCGGAGTGAAACCCGTTTCGCCCATGAACATGAGACCGTTTAGGCTTGTGTCTTCAGCGAAGCCTTCGAAGGCCAGGCCGTGGTTGCTGCTCGATGTCGCGTTCGGATAAGCCATGAACAGTCCCGCCTTGGCGTAATACCATTTTAACGGCTTTATCTTGAGGGTGCCGCCCCATGTCGTGAAGCTCGATGAAAACGGGATATTGGCGCCGATGCCCTTCGAGCTCTCAAAGGCGTTGTTCACAAAAAGTTTTGAGAGAGGTTGATCGACAAATTCCTTCTGCGGCTGGAGCCAACCGCCGCGTAGCGTGACGAATTCCTTAATGCCGAGAAGCTCTGGAGTCTCGTATTCGAGACCAAAGGTTACCAGCCGCCACTGAGTGCCGGACTGCCAATGCGAGGGCTGAAAGTTGCCCGAGGCTTGAACGAAGCTGTTCGGATTCGAGTTCGCGCGCGAATCACGCCAACGGACTCCCGCGAATCCGGTCAGGCCTTCAAGAGCTTCCGTCTTGAGAAGCTTGGCAAAGTCGAGTTCGCCCGCGAAGGCAACTTCTTGATCGTAGAAGCCGCGCGATCCTCGCTGGCTATCGACCACACCATAGAATGCCCCTCCATATTTGCCGCTGAACTTCAGGCCGTTATCCTCCAGCGTATCACGAAGGCCGAACCAGTTTCCCGTCATGTATTTTCCGCTCCACCATTCTGAGAACAAGGATTCGGATGAGGATTCAGACGACGATTCGGTCACCGCAACAACCGGTGCCCCTGCGAGGAGGTTACCTGCTGTCGCGATTGCGGCTAGTGCGGCGGCGACGATTCCGGCCGCTCGGCGTAACAATGGATGTTGTTTCATAGTTGAGGCAGCAGGGAGACTGCGCTGGCGGGTCGCGTTCCTCAAAGGCGCGAATTGTGACTTTCTCGTCACAATTCTCCGCCGTCGCGCAAATGAAAAAAGCCCGCCTGATGGCGGGCTTCTTTGTTGGTTCAGACGTTTGCTTTTTCCTTAGGCAGGAACACCCGCGGCCTTGGCATCCCGCTCCTTCATGGCGGCCTTGCGGCTGAGTTTGACGCGGCCCTTGTCATCGACGCCGATGCATTTCACCCAGATCGAATCACCGACTTTCACAACATCTTCTGTTCTGTTGACACGGAAGTCCGCAAGCTCCGAGATGTGGCAAAGGCCATCCTTTCCGGGGAAGACCTCAACGAAAGCACCAAACTCCTTGGTGGAGACGACAGTGCCTTGGTACACTTCTCCGACCGTAATCTCTCTTGTCATGCCGAGGATGATCTCCTTGGCGCGCTTGAGGCTTTCGCCGCTGCTGGAATAGATATGCACGGAGCCGTCGTCTTCGATGTTGATCTCTGCGCCGGTCTCGGCCACGATGCCTTTTATCGTCTTGCCACCCGGTCCAATAATGAGGCCGATCTTGTCGGGCTTGATTCGGATGGTCTCAATACGCGGTGCGTACGGGCTTAGTTCGGCGCGGGGCGCATCAAGCGCGGCCTTCATGACCTTCAAGACCTCAAAGCGCGCATCGCGCGTGCGGTAGATTGTCTCCTCCATGAGCTTAAGGGGAATACCCGGAAGCTTTAGGTCAAGTTGGAAGCCGGTGACACCTGCTTCTGTGCCGCAAAGCTTAAAGTCCATGTCGCCAAAATAGTCCTCGCTGCCGATGATGTCCGTCAGCAGCGTGTACCTCGAAATCGTGTCTCCACTGAATTCGGTGACGAGTCCGCAACTGATTCCCGCCACAGGTTTGCTGATGGGAACCCCCGCGTCCATGAGAGCAAGAACGCCCGCGCATACACTCGCCATCGAGGTGGAACCGTTTGACTCCATGATCTCGCTGCTAATGCGGATGGCGTATGGAAAATCAGACACATCGGGAATGACTGGCGCGATACTGCGCTCGGCGAGCGCCCCGTGACCAATCTCGCGGCGGCCGGGGCTGCCTGTGCGACCGGTTTCACCGACGCTGAATGGCGGGAAGTTATAATGCAGGATGAATCGCTTGCTGGTTTCGCCGCCGGTATAGCCATCGAGCTCCTGCGCTTCGTCGGCGGGGGCAAGGGTAGCTAAACAGATGGCCTGCGTTTCTCCACGCTGGAAGAGGGCACTGCCGTGACTTCTGGGAAGCAGGCCCGTCTCCGCGCTGAGCGGACGAATCTGCTCATAGCTGCGTCCGTCGCAACGGACCTTCTTGTCGAGAATGCTGACGCGAAACGCTTTCTTCTGAAGATAATCAAACGCCTGGCTGATCTCGAACTTCGTGGCTTCGGGAAATGTTTCAAGGATGGCGGTGCTCACTTCCTCCTTGAGTGCCTCGACGGCCTTTTGACGGGCAACCTTGCTCGGAGTGTACAGCGCCGCTTCGATGCGGTCCCCAGCCACGCGATAAGCAACTTCAAGAAGTTCATCGGGAACGACAAAGAGCGCCGCCTGGCGCTTTGGCTTGCCGGCCGCAACAGTCAATTCCTTTTGAGCGCGGATGAGATGACCAACCTGGTCGTGCGCGAAAGCCAGCGCTGCGATAAAGTCGGCCTCGGGCAGCTCTTTGGCCTCGCCTTCAATCATTATCACCTCGTGCTCCGTTCCCACATAGACGAGATCCAGGTCGCTCATGACTCGCTGGCTATGCACCGGATTCACCACAAACTGACCGTCGATGCGGCCGACCCGAACCGCCGCAACAGGGCCGGCGAAGGGAATGTCGGAAACGCAAAGCGCCGCACTCGCGCCGTTCATGAAGAGGATGTCCGGATCGTGTTCGCCGTCAGCACTGAGGAGAACGCCGATGATCTGTGTGTCGTACAGGTAGCCCTTCGGGAACAACGGGCGAAGCGGGCGATCGGTCATCCGGCAAGTCACAGTCTCCTTCTCGGAAGGACGGCCTTCCCTCTTGAAATAGCCGCCGGGAAATTTTCCGACAGCCGCCGCTTTCTCGCGGTAATCCACAGTGAGCGGAAAGAAATCCTGACCCTCCTTTACCGTGGTGGCAGATACAGCGGAAACGAGAACTATCGTCTCGCCTGAACGAATTGTGACTGCACCATCGGCGAGTCGCGCGAGCTTGCCTGTTTCAATGGTGATTGGGGACTGGCCAATGGTGGCCGTAACGGAGTGAGACATAATATATGTAAGAGATTCGCTCCGCGACACAGCGGGTCGGGAACGGTTTCAATGAAAAACCCCGTCCTTCAAGGCGGGGCTTCAAGAATGCGGTTCTATTTGCGCAAGCCAAGCTTCTCGACGACCGTTTGATAACGATCGGAAGCCGTATCCTTCAAGTAATCCAGCAAGCTGCGGCGCTGAGCCACAAGCTTCAGGAGTCCCCGGCGCGACGCATGGTCCTTGACATGACCCTTGAGATGCTCGGTGAGTTCGTTGATGCGTTTGGTGAGCAACGCTATCTGAACGTCCGCGCTGCCAGTGTCCTTCTCGTGAAGTCGAAGAGTATCGACCTCGATTGCTTCTGCTTTTGACATTTTTCTTCTTTGACCTTTATAAACCCCCTAGAATTGCATCTTCCCCCGCCTTTGGCAAGAAAAGTTTTGCTGCGATCGGTCCGAGGCCTTCAGGCAGAAGAAACTGAAAAACAGTCCGTTAGGGAGGAAGTCCAGTGAGTGCTTGGGGCACGGTGGTGCCGGATCGGAGCCCATGCGGATGGTGGAGTTTGAAAATTGTGGCCGCTGCCTTGGGGGGCGGATAGGGTGCACAGCATGCTTGAAGAACTTGGCGGACCTTATCTTCCTGCTGTGGGACCCGTCGCGGCACTTTCGGAGGGAGACCGAAGTGTTCTCAGTTCGTATGGCGATTTTCATTTGGCGAATCATGGAGAGGTATTGATTTCGCAGGGAGAATCTCACGGAAGGCTGTTCTTTGTTATCAGCGGCGTGCTTCATGCTGTTCGTCGTGACGCGGATCGCGAAGTGTTGCTGGGCGCGATTCGGCAGGGCGAGTGGGTGGGAGAAGTGGATCTCTTTGATCCGGTGAGTGCAATGTGTTCGGTAATCGTGATTGAGCAGGCTCAGTATTGGGCGATCAATCGGACGGACCTCGAAGAGTACATCAACAACTACCCTCAGGCCGGCATTCAAGTCGTTGTCAGTCTGGCTTCGCTTTTGAGCAGGCGCCTGAGGTCTGTGACGAGGCGGCTTATGGAGGAGGCCGAACTCGCTGTTGTTCGCGCCTCGTTCCTGGTGGAGTCCTGACCGCCGGCGCTAGTCTTCGTGATATTCCTGCAAGCTTTTTACCCCGTAGCCGGCGCTTTTCAGGGCGCGAATAGCGGCACTACTCGCCTGCGCACCGCGCAGGGTGGTCATCATGGCGACGCGGGCGGCGACAGCAGCGCTGCGAATAATGACCTCGTCTCTGCGGGGTTGTTGCCCGCTGGGCGTGTTGATGATGAAATGCATCTCGCCGTTTTTGATGAGATCCAGAATGTTTGGACGGCCCTCTTGCAACTTGTAGAGAAGCCTGACCGGGATACCTGCATCCCCAAGGACCCTTGCCGTGCCGCCGGTGGCGTAAATGGTGAATCCGAGGTTTGAAAAATCCATGGCGATGGGCACCACCGCAGCCTTGTCGGAGTCTTTGACGCTGATGAAAGCATTGCCTCCGGTTGGAAGCGCTGGCTGTGCGGACATTTGCGCCTTCGCGTAGGCGATACCCAGATCCGCGTCAATGCCCATCACTTCGCCTGTGGATCGCATTTCCGGTCCAAGGGTAACGTCCACGCCAGGGAACTTGATAAAAGGAAAGACGGCTTCCTTGACCGAATAGTGTGTCGGCAGAATCTCCTTGGTGAAATTGAGTTCCTTGAGGGTTTGCCCGGCCATGACTTTTGCGGCGATCTTTGCGAGAGGCTTTCCGATCGCTTTGCTGACAAAGGGCACGGTGCGCGACGCCCGTGGATTGGCTTCGAGCACATAGACCTCTTCATCCTTCACCGCGAACTGAACGTTCATGAGTCCGCGCACCCCGAGCTCGCGGGCCATGGAAATGGTGGCGCGCTTGATGGCTTCAAGTGTTCCTGCGGATAGTGAGAACGTGGGCAGCACGCATGCGCTGTCACCGGAGTGGATGCCGGCCTGTTCGATGTGCTCCATCACGCCGCCGATCACACATGTTTCGCCGTCGGCGATGCAGTCGACGTCGACCTCGGTGGCATCTTCAAGGAAACGATCCACCAAGATTGGGCGCTCGGGGCTCGCCTCCACAGCCGTGCGAATGTAACGTCGCAAATCCTTGTCCTCGTGCACGATCTCCATGGCCCGACCTCCGAGTACGAAAGATGGACGAACCAGCACCGGATATCCGATCTTTTGTGCGACTGCTACAGCTTCGTGCTCGTTGGTCGCGGTACCTCCCTGTGTTTGCTTGAGACCAAGCTTGTCGAGCATGACCGCGAAGTGCCTGCGGTCTTCAGCCATCTCGATGCTGGCCGGTTGCGTGCCAATTATGGTGCAACCATTTGCAGCGAGGGCAGCGGCAAGATTGAGAGGAGTCTGGCCGCCGAACTGGACAATGACGGCGTCAGCGCGTTCACGCTCGTAGATGTTCAGGACGTCTTCGAGTGTTAAGGGCTCGAAGTAGAGTTTGTCGCTCGTGTCATAATCAGTCGACACGGTTTCGGGATTCGAGTTGACCATGATGGTCTGCCACCCCAGCTCTCTCAGGGCGAATGCGGCGTGCACGCAACAGTAATCGAACTCGATGCCCTGGCCGATGCGGTTCGGTCCTCCGCCCAGGATCATGACCTTCTTTTTCGCGCTTGGTCGGGTCTCGTCTTCGTCCCCGTAGGTTGAATAATAGTATGGCGTGTAGGCCTCGAACTCCGCGGCGCAGGTATCGACGAGCCGGTAGGTTGGCAGGAGATTTGCGGCCTTGCGGGCTGCGCGCACCTCCGCTTCGGAGCTATGGGTGAGCGTCGCGATCTGTCGGTCGGAAAATCCCAGCTTTTTCTCCTTTCGGAGATTGCGCCGACCATTCGTTGCGATGCACAACTCCTCCTCGAAGATCTGTCGTATGTTTTCCAGGAACCACGGGTCGATCGACGAAAGGTCATGAATGCGTTGCACGGAGAGGCCAGCTTGAAACGCATGGCGTATGAAAAACACACGCTCGTGGCCTGGAATTCGAAGCTTCTGTTCGATCAATTTAAAGTTTGGCGAGCCGTCCTCGAGAACCGGTGGGAAATCCTTGCCGTCCGCGCCAAGGCCAAACCGCCCGGTTTCGAGTGACCTGAGAGCCTTCTGCAATGCCTCCTTGAAAGTGCGTCCGATAGCCATCGCCTCCCCGACGCTTTTCATTTGCGTTGTCAATGTCGGGTCGGCCTGGGGAAATTTTTCGAAAGTGAATCGCGGAACTTTTACGACGCAATAATCGATGGATGGTTCAAAGCATGCCGGCGTCTCGCGAGTGATATCGTTTTTGAGTTCGTCCAGCGTGTAGCCGACCGCAAGTTTCGCAGCGATCTTGGCGATCGGAAAGCCGGTGGCTTTGGAAGCAAGGGCCGAGCTTCGTGAGACACGAGGGTTCATCTCGATAACGACCATCCTGCCGGTCTTTGGATGCACGGCGAACTGGATGTTCGAGCCGCCTGTCTCGACGCCGATGGCGCGAATAACGGCGAAGCTCGCGTCGCGCATGGCTTGATACTCCTTGTCCGTCAGTGTCTGAACCGGGGCGACCGTTATCGAATCGCCAGTGTGGACACCCATCGGGTCGAAGTTCTCGATCGAGCAAATGACGACGCAGTTGTCGGCGCGGTCGCGCATGACCTCCATTTCAAACTCCTTCCAACCCAGAAGGGATTCTTCGATGAGGACCTCACAGACGGGCGAGAGATCGAGTCCGCGGCGGACGATTTCTTCAAGCTCCTCGCGATTATAGGCGATTCCTCCGCCTGCTCCGCCCAACGTGAACGCCGGCCGGATGATCATTGGAAACGCGCCAATGGTCTCGACCACGTTGCGCGCCTCTTCAAGTGTGTGCGCGACATCCGAACGAGCGCAGTCGAGACCGATATCGAGCATGATCTCTTTGAAGATCTGGCGGTCCTCGCCGCGCCGGATTGCCTCGGCATTGGCCCCGATAAGTCGGGCTCCATGGCGTTCTAGGGCGCCGCTCTGGACCAGTGCCATCGCCGCGTTCAGGGCCGTCTGTCCGCCAAGGGTCGGAAGCACGGCGTGTGGCTTCTCACGAGCGAGGATCTTTTCGATAGCTTCGGGCGTAATTGGCTCGATGTAGGTGCGGTTGGCGAATTCCGGATCCGTCATGATCGTGGCCGGATTCGAGTTGACAAGGACGACCTCGTAGCCTTCCTCGGCGAGGGCCTTGCAGGCCTGCACGCCGGAATAGTCGAACTCGCAGCCCTGGCCAATGACGATTGGGCCCGACCCGATCAGCAGGATCTTGTGAAGCGATGTATCTTTGGGCATGTACAGACGGCGACCGTTTATGGAATATCAGCGCTGCTCGCATAGGCAAACCCCGCGGTTTGAACAAACAAAAAAGGTCGCAACCTCTTTAAATTGCGCCTTGATTTTGATGCCACGCGGACAAAGCATCCTCGGATGATCGAGCTTGAGGTGTATGCTGCCGGCGTGCGCAATCCGGAAAAAATGATGGCGCTCGCACTTGAATTGGAGGTGCTTTCCGGCCTGCGTTACAAAGTGGACACCAATCATGACATCGTATATATGGAGTTCACGGAAGGGGTTCCGGCTCTTTCCACACTAAAATCCGTCTTTATCAAAACTGGGCTTGAAGCGAAATTCGTTGGCCAATTGCCGCCAGAGATTAATTCAAAGAAGAGCACACAGCGGATCGAGAATGCTGCCGCATAGCGAGCGAGGGGTTCTTCTCTTCGTCGACAACGTTGAATGGCCCTGCTGAGTCTTTTCAGAAGTGGGCTTTTCGGTTTTTTCACGTACCTTGGCCAAGTGGCCTTGCTGGCGTGGGAGACGTTCCGTTCGATCTTCGCGGGCCGCATCCGCTTCAAGCTGACGCTTTTTCAGATTGCTGAGATAGGCTACGGCTCTCAGCT
>Ga0164241_10007053_pt1 | contig 10143 bp, 10 predicted proteins | sample OricomyardsoilBY_FD_108780 | JGI IMG/M metagenome (GOLD analysis project Ga0164241, IMG submission 108780) | Backyard soil microbial communities from Emeryville, California, USA - Original compost - Back yard soil (BY) | ecosystem: Environmental > Terrestrial > Soil > Unclassified | place: USA... | reverse complement strand
GCGCGCGGGCGTGGTCGGGTTTGGAGTCCGGTGGTTGTCACCGTCAGTGTGACCAGCATCGGAAATTTGGACAACGGCCCTCCCGCCGAAGTGTCCGGCAAGACCAGTGCGGGAGGGCCGTGCACGGTCGCGGCCCAGGTCGGGATCGCCCTGAAGCAGCGCGGCTGGACCGGAACGATCCGCCCCTGCGGCCCCAAATGTCCGATTCCACCGCTTCAAGACAAGCGATGAAGTCCTCATAAGAGGAATGACGAAACGCCCGATTGAGCCACGCGAGCGCGGTTGCAACGTCCGCGGAACAACCGAGCCCGCAGCACGCCCCCAAGTTCCGCAACCAACCCGCGCATCAACTCGAAGACACCGGCACCACCCAGCCGCGGAACAACCGAGCCCGCAGCGCGCCCCCAAGTTCCGCAACCAACCCGGCGACCCGGCCCGAACGACCCCCACGCCCGACTCGCGGAACATCCAGGCGCGCAGCGCGCCCTCAAGTTCCGCAACCCCACCGCCCAACGCCCCAACGACGCCCGCGCGCCCCACCCGCGGAACATCCGAGCCCTCCGCGCGCCCCCAAGTTCCGCAACCAACCCGTGAACCAGGCCCGAACAACCCCGACTGACGGCTTGCGGAACAACCGGGCGCAGCATGCCCCAAGGTTCCCAATCAGCCCGTGGTTCCGGCGGAACGAGACGCGGCGGCACGTGGACCAGCACCAGCCCGCCCGGGCAGCGCAACGTCAGGCGGGCAGAGAGACGGTGGCGCGGGCTTTGCCCAGCACGGTCTGACCGTTGAACTTCGCGGTGATGTCCACCCTGGCAGTACGTGCGTCGGGGTCCAGCGCCCCGATGACGGCGGTGACCTCGACGGTGGCGCCCTGGTCGTCGTCCGGCACGACGACGGGTCGGGTGAAGCGCACCTCCATCTGCGTGACCTGGCCCGGGTCGCCGACCCATTCGGTGACGATCCGGCCGGCGGAGGCCATGGTGAACATGCCGTGCGCGATCACGTCGGGCAGGCCGACCTCGCGGGCGACCCGGCCGTTCCAGTGGATGGCGTTGAAGTCACCGGCAGCGCCGGCGTACTTGACCAGCTGCTTGCGGGTGACCGTGTACGTCAGTGGCGCCAGCGCGTCACCGACGGCGACGGCGGCGAAGACGGGGGTCGTCATGCGGTCCCCCGGGCCACGAGCGTGCCGTAGGCGGTGCACACGGGCTTGCCATCAGGATCGGTGACCTCGGTGCGCAGCGAGATCAGGTCGTTGCCGGCGGCCTGACGCACTTTGTCCACGTAGGGGGTGGACGTCAGCACATCTCCGGCCACGATCGGCCGGTGATGCACGAACCGCTGGTCACCGTGCACGACCACGTCGAAGTCGAGGCCGAGCTCGGGGTTGAACAGCAGTTCGTCCTGGGCCTTCATGATCACCGCGATCACGAACGTCGGCGGCGCGACGACATCGCGATAGCCGGCCGCCCGGGCGGCCTCGCGGTCGATGTACAGCGGGTTCTCGTCACCGATCGCCCGGGCGAATTCGCGAATGTTCTCGACGCCGACGCAGTACGTCTCGTGATACGGAAACGCCTTGCCGACGAATGCCTCGTTGAGGGCCATCTAGCAGGTGGGCGCTCAGCGGGTTTCCTTGTGCTTGCGGTGCACTCCGCAGTTGGGGCAGAACTTCTTGATCTCCAGCCGATCCGGGTCGTTACGCCGGTTCTTGCGGGTGATGTAGTTCCGGTGCTTGCACTCCTCGCACGCCAAGGTGATCTTGGGGCGAACGTCGGTGGCGGCCACGGCAGGTGTCTCTTTCCTTGTTGCTGGTGCCTAGTTGAACACGGGGCCATCCGGCGGAACCGCCCGCGGGATCCGGGCTTCCCCGACCCCCACGGCGGCGGTCCGCGCCGGGCACGTAGCGGTGGCCGGACTTGAACCGGCGACACAGCGATTATGAGCCGCTTGCTCTGCCAGCTGAGCTACACCGCCGCTGCGGGTTCGGAACCCGCGGTTCTGAACGACACGAGTGATCGGTTTGTTCCGACCGCCCGACGTCAGTTGTCCGAGCCCCTTTACGGAATCGAACCGTAGACCTTCTCCTTACCATGGAGACGCTCTGCCGACTGAGCTAAAGGGGCGGGCACTGCGCACTGCATCGGCTCGCGGACCGTGTTCATACGGATGCCGTGAGCCCGGACAACTCTACCCCACGGTGGGGGATGCTCGGACCACGCGACCCAGGGGCTCAACTCATCATGCGCAGCACGTGGGTGGTGGACGCCGGGTCGTAGATGCTCACGGTCCGCGACTGCAGCCAGGCCTCGAACCGGTCCAGCGGCATCGGCCGGGAGATCAGGAAACCCTGTGCCTCGTCGCACTCCATCTCACGCAGCGCATCCCGAGCGGCCTCCTCCTCCACCCCCTCGGCCACCACTCGCAGACCGAGCGAATGCCCCAGGTCGACGATGGCCCGGACGATCGCCAGGTCGGACAGGTCGGTGCCCATGCCCTGCACGAACGACCGGTCGATCTTGATCTCGTCGATCGGCAGTCGCCGCAGGTAGGCCAGGGACGAATACCCGGTGCCGAAGTCGTCGACGGAAAGCCGGATACCCATCGCATGCAGCCGGCGCAGCACCGGCAGCGAGTGCTCCGGGTCGGTCATCACGTTCGATTCGGTGATCTCGAACGTCAGCAACTGGGCCGGGACCTGATGACGGCGCAGCGCCGCGGCGACGGTGGCCGGGAAGTCCTCGGCCAGAAGGTTGTGCACCGACAGGTTGACCGAGGCGGCGATGTGCACACCGGCGCTGCGCCACTGCCACAGCTGGGCCAGCACGCTGTCGAGCACGTGTTCGAGCAGGATGTCGATGGAACCGGTCGCCTCGATCGCCTCGACGAATTCAGCCGGCGATACCAGCCCGAACTCCGGGTGCATCCACCGCACCAGCGCCTCGACCCCGACCAGTTCGCGGTGCGCCAGGTCGACCTTCGGCTGGTAGTGCACGATGATCCGGCCCTGCTCGACAGCCTGCCGGAACTGGGTGACGAGCTGGAAACGGCGCCGGTAGACCTCGCCCATGCTCGGCCGGTAGATCTGGACCGATTCCTGCTTGACCTTTGCCGCCAGCATCGCCATCTCGGCCCGCTGCAGCAGCGTGCTCGCATCCAGGCCGCTCTCGGTGCCGAAGCCGGCCGAAGCGACCGACCCGGCCGGCACGAACGCGATGCCGACCGCGCCCTGCGGATCCACCTCGATGCCGTCGATCGAATACCCGGCGCCGACCTCGCGCAGGACCTCGGCGCCCAGGGTCAACAGCTCGCCTTCGGGCAGCGACTCGGTCAACACGGCGAACCGATCGGCCTCGATCCTGGCGACCGGCCGGGACGGACCGACGATCGTGACCAGACGTTCGCCGGCCATTCGCAGCAGCAGTTCGCCCCGGTCGTGCCCGAGCGCATTGTTGACCTGCGAGAGCACGTCCAACTCGACGAGCAGGATCGCGCCACCCCGGCCATCGGCCATCAGCTCCTGGCCGGCAACGGTCAGGCCGACCCGGTTGCGCAGCCCGGTGATGGCGTCGTGGTACGCCTCGTGCCGGAGCGACTCGAGCAACCGCAGGTTGTCCAGGGCCGTCGCCACATGCCCGCCGAGCGTCTCCAACACCCGTAGGTCCTCGTCCCGGAAGCGATCCCACCGGCTGAGCCGATCGTGCAGCTCCAGGTACCCGCGATCACGGTCGCCGGAACGCAGCGGTACCACCAGTACGTCCCAGGCCTGCCGATCGGCCAGCGCCGCAAGAACCCCGGTGTCCATGGTCCGGTCCGTGGACACTCTGACCCGGCCCTTGCTGCGGGCCTCCACCAGCAGGGGGTCGTTGTCCCGGACCGGGCGCTCCTCGCGAGTGCCCTCGGGCCCGACGGCCATGGCCGCCAGCTCCCCGTCACCCTCGTCCAGGCGGAGTACCGCCACCTCGGCGTTGAACTGGTCCCGGACCTGCTCCAGCACGGCGCGCCAGCCCTCGATCACCGTCCCGACCCGACCGACCTCGCGGACGAAGCTGTACATCCGGGTCAGGTCCGCGTGCTGGCGCAGGAACACGAAGTAGGTCCGGTACAGCACCGCCAGCACACCGGCCAGGGCAACGCAGAGCCACGGACCGAACGGACCAGCCATCCACACCGTGTAGCCGACGAGGGCGAAAGTGACGATGGCCAGTGCCGAGACCATCGACCGGACGATAACCTTGCCCAGCGGTTCGGCCGGCCCGAGAAGCCGGTACGTCAGGCCGACGGCGACCGCCGACAACAGCGCTCCCGACAGCACACCGAGGGCGACGGCCAGGTACTGCAGGCCAACGGCGCCCGCCGTCGGGGCCGACCCGGTGATCGCCAGCATGACGAAGGCGGCCGCGCCCGTCTCGGTCGCGATGAAGGACAGATTGACGGCGATGTTGCGCCAGCTGTCCCGGCGGAACATGAAAACCAACGCACCGGCCGCGACGTGGGTGACACCGATCGTCCAGGCGGGCAGGAGCAGCAGTCCGAGGACCATCGGCAATTCGGATCCGCTGACCAGCAGGGTCTCCCGACGCACCTCGATGTGCAGGGGAAACAATTCCCCGGCCAGGAACGCCACCAGCAGGACCAGCATGCCCGGCAGCAGGTAGTCGGGGTCGACCGTGCCCGCGGACATCTGCGCCACCAACACCCAGATCGCGGCCGCCACGACGAACATCAGGCCCGCAACCACCGGAAACACCTGGCCCGCGGAGTACGTCCGGCGCGGCGACTCGGAAGGGTGAAGGTTGTCCGTCATTGCGACACTCCCCTTCCCATGGCTGGACGCGATCGGGTGATGTAGTGACGAACTCCCTGCTGAAAGTGCGACGACCTATCACGGATAGTAGGCCGGTCGACCTCGAATTATGGCAGATTGTGCGGACCAACCGTGCCCCCGTATGAACCTGTTCACCCGATCGGCCTAACAAATATCGGCGGAATCAACAAGGCGGGATCGGTTCGGTGACACACGGTGAGGTTCGGCAGGTCGGCCCGACACCAAGCGGGCCCGCTCCGCGGAGCGAACCCGCCGTTCCGTCGGGTGGCAGGTGAGGGATTCGAACCCCCGTAGGCAATGCCGGCTGATTTACAGTCAGCTCCCTTTGGCCGCTCGGGCAACCTGCCGGGTGCGCCCGGCGAGCCGGGCCCGGCACAGCGTACCGGTCCGTCGCGCCGGAACCGAATCGAGAACCGGCGCCGGTCGGCGCGATCGGCTCCGCTCGCTCGCCGACCCCGCGCGGGGGTGTTGGATGGTGGGCCTGGTCCGATTCGGACGCGCAGGAGCACCACCGTCATCCTCCAGTCAGTAAGGAGTCAGTCGTGGCAGACGCCTCGTTCGACATCGTCAGCAAGGTCGACCATCAGGAGGCCGACAACGCCCTGAACCAGGCGGCCAAGGAACTGTCGCAGCGGTTCGACTTCCGCGGGACCGACACCACCATCGTCTGGGCCGGGGAGGAGGGCGTGACGATCACGTCCAGTACCGAGGAGCGGTGCAAGGCCGCGATCGAGGTGTTCAAGGAGAAGATGGTCAAGCGGGGCATCTCGCTGCGGGCCCTGGACATCGGCGAACCCACGGCCTCCGGCAAGACCTACAAGGTGACCGGCAAGATCGTCCAGGGGATCGCCTCGGACAAGGCCAAGGCGATCGCCAAGCGAATCAAGGACGAGGGGCCCAAGGGCGTGCAGGCCCAGATCCAGGGCGACCAGCTGCGCGTGTCCGGCAAGAAGCGGGACGACCTGCAGGCCGTCATCTCCCTGTTGAAGAACGCCGACCTGGACATCGCCCTGCAATTCACCAACTACCGGTAGGGCGCCCGCGGAGGTTCGGTCACCAGACGACACTCCATCCGTCCGATGCGATGTCAGCGACGGGCGGCGTCGGCCAGCAGGTCGGCCGAGTCCGCCGGCGAGAGCGCCGACTCGGTGAGCAGCCGGTGGTCCCGGGCGTAGCGGTCGACTTCCTGCTCCCCGTCGACGAACGAGATCCGGGTCTTGTTCTCCAGGTAGACCAGGTCCGGGGCGCCGGTGGCGGCGGACTCGAGAATGGAGAACGAGCCGGCACTCACCGGCGGAATCCCGGCCGCGAACGGCAGCACCCGGATCTCGACGGACGGTCGACGGCCCGCCTGCATCAGGTGGGCCAGCTGGGCCCGCCGGATCTCGTCCGGATCCGGCAAGCCCTGGCCCGCCGGACCCGCCACCCTGGCCGACCGGCGCAGCACGGCCTCGTCCAGCACGACCGACATCGCCAGCGGCCGACTGCCGGCGGCGTCGGTCCCACGATCCAGGACGGCCTGCCGTCGCAGGCAGACCTGCACCCGCCGCTGAACCTCGCTCGTCGACGGCCGCTGCCAGGTCGATCGGACGACCTGCCGGATGTAGTCGGGCGTCATCAGCAGCGGATGCGGGATCAGCGCGCAGTAGGTGCGCAGCGCGGTCGAACCCCCCTCGAGCCGCAACAGCGTGGCATACCCGGTGGACAGCGAGTCGGCGTATGCCTCCCACCAACCGTGGGCCCGGCCGTCCGGGGCCAACCGGCGCAGCTGACCGGCAATCTCCGGCGGCACGTCGTACAGCTCGAACAAGCGGTCAAGATCGTTGCGACTGATGCCGATCCGGCCGTTCTCGATCCGGGAAACCTTCGACGTCGACCACCCGGTCGCCGCGGCCACCTGCCGGCCGTTGAGCTCCGCGGCGATCCGAGCCCGGCGCAGTTCGGCGGCGAGCCGGCGTTCCCGAACGGACGGCGGATCGGAGGCCACGGCTTTACCTTTCCTTGACTGAGGCGTGCAATATTGCAAGCCTACTTCCCCGGCCGAATGCATTTCTGCGACTCTCCGGTGAGGACCCGCCGGGTCCGGCAGGACGCGCTCGAACGGTTCGGAGGTCACGATGCTGGTACTCGGCCTGGTGGGTGGGTTCGCCCTCGTCGGCGCTCTACTGCTTTTCATCCTGCGACCCGCAAGCGGTGGACGGCACGAAGTTCCGAGCCGGTCCCGCCGCGGCCGCGGCTGGTTTGGCGGTGACGGCGGCGGTTGGTTCGGCGGTGACGGCGGCGGCGGCTGGTTCAGCGGCGGTGACGGCGGCGGCGGCTTCGGCGGCGGTGACGGCGGCGGCGGGGGCTGCTGACGCGCGTCTCGAGGTCGGGCGCCCAGGTCCGCAGGGTTCGTCCGCGGCACTCGATTCGTCGGTCGGCGGTGATCGGACCTACCGTGAGCCACGGCGACGGATCGGGGGTGTCGGATGCAGCAGGAGCCAGGGACGCCGTCGACCACGGCGTCGACGGTGGCGTCGGTGAATCCGATCCCGCCCCGGGGGATGATCTACGGGCTGATCGCCTACGGCCTGTGGGGCATGTTCCCGCTGTACTTTCCCCTGCTGGAGCCGGCCGGCCCGATCGAGATCCTGGCCCACCGGATGGTCTGGTCGCTGATCGTCTCCTCGATCATCCTGACCGTCGTCCGCGGCTGGCGTGCCATCGCCACCATGCCGCCCCGGGTCTGGGGCCTGGTCGTTGCCGCGTCGTGCCTCATCGGGGTCAACTGGGTCATCTACATCTGGGCGGTCAACAACGGCCGGGTCGTCGAGGCCGCGCTGGGCTACTTCATCAACCCGCTGGTCAGCGTGCTGCTCGGGGTGATCATCTTCCGCGAGCGGCTCCGCGCCGGCCAATGGACCGCGGTCGGCCTGGGTGTCGTCGCCGTCCTGGTCTTGGCCGTCGCCGGCGGGTCGTTCCCGTGGGTCGCGTTGTCCCTGGCCGCGTCGTTCGGGTTCTACGGGCTGGTGAAGAAGGTCATTCCACTGACGCCGACGGCGTCGCTGACCGCCGAGGGGCTGGTGCAATTCGTCCCCGCGGTCGCGTATCTGGCCGTGATCACCGCCGCCGGCAGCTCGACCTTCACCTCGTTCGGGGTCGGGCACGTCCTGCTCCTGGCGTCGAGCGGTCTGGTCACCTGCGTGCCGCTGCTCGCTTTCGCCGCGGCCGCCCAGGCGTTGCCGCTGTCCGTGCTGGGTCTGCTGCAATACCTGACCCCGGTGATCCAGTTCCTGCTCGGCGTGGTCTGGTTCGGCGAGCCGATGCCCGCCTACCGCTGGATCGGGTTCGCCATGGTCTGGTCGGCCCTCGTCGTGTTCACCGCCGACGCCATGCGCCAGGCCCGCCGATCGTCGATCGCCCGTCAAGCTGGTTGAGGCCGCGACCAATCCACCGGCCGGTCGCGGCCGAATCCCCGTCGAACAGTGTCCGATAGCGGGGAGACAGCTGATGATGCGACGATTGCTGGCCGCCACGGGTGTCGCGGCCTGCGTGGCGGGAGTGGCGCTGGCCGGCCCGGGCGTAGCCAACGCCGCCGACAGTTGGTCCTACCAGGCCGCGCTGAACCCGATCACCGCGAACAGGGTGACCGGCACCGGCGCGTCGTGGATCACCGTCACCGGCACCTCGGCCGAGGTGAAGATCCAGGTCAACGGGCTGCTCGACGGCGTGCCGCACGCCCAGCACATCCACATCGGCGCCCAGGGCACGTGCCCGGCGCAGGCGCAGCAGCACTACGGGCTGTCGTCGATCACCGTCGCCGACGGAGCACCGTTCTATGGGGGCATCGGCACGTCGCTGACCGTCGACGGCCCCACGGCTGCCGATCACGGCCTGGACGTCATGCACTTCCCGCAGACCGGCTCCTACACGTACTCGCGGACCATCGAGCTGGATCCCAAGGTGGTCTCCAGCCTGGAGCAGGGCACCGCCGTGCTGGTCGTGCACGGCATCGACTACAACGGGAATGGCACCTACGACGACGTTCTCGGCGCCAGCGAACTCGACCCGGGCCTGCCCGCCGAGGCCACCGACCCGGCCCTGTGCGGGACCTTCGAGCCCATGCAGATGGCCTCCGTGCCCGCCGGGGCCGCGGACACCGGCGGCGGATCGACAGCGGTGTCCGGATCGAGTGCAGTGTCCGGATCGAGTGCGGCGGCGAGCGGGATCGTCGTCGCCGTCGGCGGGGCGTTGATCGTCGGCGCTGCAGTGACCGTCGGTCGGCGGCGACGGGTCGCGCGGGACTGAGCCAGCCCATCCCCGGCCGGGCCTGGTGGCACGCCGCCGCCCGACCCGGTCGGGCCCGCCGCCAGTCCGGGGCGCGACCGGAGGATCCAGCAGTGAGCGAGGCATGCCGAGCGAATCATCAGCACAGTGCCGGTGCCTCCGGGGCGACCGAGCTCGCGAGGTGCCCCGGAAATGCGGCGGCAGTGAGCACCTTCCAGCGCCCGCTCCACCTGAGCCGTGCCGCCTGGCTGATAGTCTGCGGCGCAGTGCTTCTCATCCCGGCTTCAGGTGGGAACGACGGGGTCTGGCCACCGGGCTCGACCGCCTCGGCACCCCCGACCGTGGCGGCCTCACCCGCCCGGGCAACGCCACCGTCTTTCCCAACCACACCGTCTTTCCCAACCTCACCGTCTGCCCTTACTTCATCACCCGTCGCAACGCCGCCCGCCGGGCCGACCTCCCCGGCCCCGCCGACGTCCCCGACGCTGCCGGCCTCCGCGCCCGTCACCCTGTCGGTGCCGGTCATCGGGGTGGACAGCGCCCTGGTCGACCTGGGCCGCAATCCGGACGGCACTGTCGAGGTGCCATCGCTGGACGATCCCGACGCGAAGCCGGGATGGTTCCGCGGCTCCCCCACACCCGGCACGCTCGGGCCGGCGATCATCCTGGGGCACGTCGACTCCCGCCGGTTCGGGCCGGGAGTGTTCTTCCACCTGAAGGACCTGCGGGCCGGGGACGCCATCGATGTCACCCGCGCGGACGGATCGGTCGCGCACTTCACCGTCGACGACGTGCGGGAGGTGCCCAAGAGCGACTTCCCGACGTTGCAGGTGTACGGCAACCTGGACCACGCCGGGCTCCGACTCATCACCTGCGGCGGCGAATTCGATCCCGACGCGGCGAGCTACGAGTCGAACATCATCGTCTTCGCCTCGCTGACCGGCTGACGGGGCCGGCCGCCGGCCGGCCGACTCAGCCGGCTGACTCAGCCGGCCGACTCAGCCGGCTGACCCGAATGCGGTGGACGGCCAGCCGAATCCCGGGTC
>Ga0164241_10007052_pt1 | contig 10144 bp, 10 predicted proteins | sample OricomyardsoilBY_FD_108780 | JGI IMG/M metagenome (GOLD analysis project Ga0164241, IMG submission 108780) | Backyard soil microbial communities from Emeryville, California, USA - Original compost - Back yard soil (BY) | ecosystem: Environmental > Terrestrial > Soil > Unclassified | place: USA... | reverse complement strand
GGGTTTTTCAAAATGTAAAATATATCAATTAAAGAAAGAGACATCCTGAGCTCGTCGAAAGGGTGTCACCCTGAGCCTGTGTCACCCTGAGCTTGTCGAAGGGTGTCGAAGGGTGTCGAAGGGTGTCGAAGGATGTCGAAGGATGTCGAAGGATGTCAGCCTGAGCTTGTCGAAGGCGGGTTACGGGGATGCTCGGTATAATTCTTTGCCAACCTTTTTATTTCTTCCCAATCTTCTTTAAATAATGCCTCTTTCTTTTTTCTTGACCAACCTTTGATTTGCTTCTCCCAGGCAATTGCCTGCTTTATATCTGTGAGATGGGTGCTATACCTCAACTTTAACGGCCTTCTTTTAAAAGTATAACAATTAGTATTGAATCCCGTTTCATGTTCCCACACCCTTCTTTCCAGGTTATTGGTAACTCCTGTATAGTAGCTGCCATCACTACATTCTAAGATGTAAACATAATAGTGGTGCCCATTTTTCATAAAGAGTTTTTACAAATTTAAGTGATCTGATGTCACCCCGAGCCCTTGTCATCCTGAGCCTTTGTCACCCTGAGCTTGTCGAAGGGTGACAAAGGAGAGCGCACTCATCCTAAACCCGCCTTCGACAGGCTCAGGCTGACATTCAACATGAGAAAAAGATTGACTTTCGAAGGCTGTCACCCCGAGCCTTTGCCATCCTGAGCCTTTGTCACCCTGAGCCCGTCGAAGGGTGATGAAGGAGAACGCACTCTCATCCTAAACCCGCCTTCGACAGGCTCAGGCTGACATTCAACATGAGAAAAAGTTCGACTTTCGAAGGGTGTCACCCCGAGCCTTTGCCATCCTGAGCCCTTGTCACCCTGAGCCCGTCGAAGGGTGTCGAAGGGTGTCATCCTGAGCCTGTCGAAGGATCACCCTGTATTGCTCTCTTATCTCCTCCAGATCCACCGCCTTTTCTGCATAATCAAATGCGCCCCTGCTCCATCTTTCCATTTCATCAAAATTCATCGCAGTGAAAGAATTAATTGCATCGACTAATTCTTCCGCATTATCCACTGCTACATTGATTCCTGCCATGGCATCACGAAGTTTATTCCATGGAGTGCCGTTACTGGTGATAACGGGACGGCCGGCAGATAGCGCTTCATAAATAGCATGGCCAAAGTTTTCGCTCATGCTCGGGAGAATAAAAACATGCGTTTTTGACAAGGCTTCCTTTATTTTTTCCGGCGCTATTTCGTGGTGGTAAATTACTTTAATGTTTTCCGGAAGGCTGCCGGCCTGCGCTTCGCATTTGTCCCAATATTCAGCATCTTTTACCGGCCCGTAAATATCATATTGAATATTGGCCCTTACTTTTTCCAAAGCCTTCAACACCAACAAAATATTTTTTATCGGGCTGATCAGCGCGATGGTCAATAGCTTCAGCGTGCCGGGCTCTTTTGACAAGGCTGGCAGCAAACCAACTTTTTTAGGGAAATTGCTAGCGATAAAAATTTTTCTGCCTTCACCAAAATGCTGTTTGATGCAATTGGCTTCTTCTTCATCGGTAACGTGAAAGCTTACTTCGTGATGGTATTTCAATAATTTAAAGAGTTGCAGGTAGGCCTTCTTTTTCCATTTTTTTTGCGACAGCGCTCCCGGGAGCAGCATTCCTCTTGTTGAAAGTATTTTCACCGGTCCTTTACAAAATACCATCGGCATCATATTATAATGCCATGAAAATACACCAACCATAAAAAGGATATCCGGTTTTTTTGCAGATACCTGTTTTAATAAGGTGTCACTTAGTTTTTCATGTACCGCGTACCATACCTGTGTATGATCATTAAAACGAACCCATTGGTTCACTTCAACATGACCCATTGCTGCACCATTTAAATCAGTATCGCCACAAAAGATGAAATATTCCACGTCCTCGTTAAATTCCTTCACCAGGTTGGCGATGGACTGAATGGGGCCTCCCGCGCGAAACGCAGGAAGAAACCAGGGAATGGTAATGAAGATTTTTTTAGGAAACACGGATTGCATGGATTAACATTATTTTTGGCCACAAATAAAAACAAAAAATAAAATCATTAGTATTTATTTGTCTGCTGCCAGGAAAGGTCGATTTGCTGTTTTCAATGATTTTAACCGTTTCTAAAAAGGCTGCGTTGCAACCTCAATTAAAAAGTCTTTGATTTCTTTTTGTGTCGGTGGATTATCGATCATAAAATCAACTTCTTCTGCAAAATCAATATCCTTATGAAATGACAGTTGATTTCTGAATAATTTTTCACTTATCTGATCCGGAAAATAGTATTTAGCCCTTTCAATAATTTGAGCCATCGTGTAGTATTCTTTTAAAATAAAGTACAAATCAACATAGTCTTTCCATTTTGATCTCCTTCCTAACGCAAAGGCCTTCATGGCTGCCAGGTCAAGTAGCGCAGGCAGAGAAATTACATCTTCAAATATTTTTGGGTGCTCTATCGGGTATGGATAATGAAAAAACGTACATTTTACTTCGTTAATAAGATAATGCTGCTGGTCAACATCAAAGTAAATTGGCTTCACCTGTAAATTTAATTTTTGAATCTCGCTGCTTATTTTCCTTTTATTAAAAGGCAAATAAGTGAAGAGATCAAAATCTATGGATCGCCTGTGGCCGATTTGTAACGCAATAGCTGTGCCACCAACCAGGTAATAATCTCTTTTAAATTTTTTCAGAAACGGTAACAACTCCTTCTGCCTATCTGAAAGTATTTCCTTTCGCATGCCTTTTAAAATATAATCTAAAATAATTAGAAACCAATTCGTGATAATTATTTTTTCTGCGGCTACTTGTTGAAATCTGTTTATTAAAAATACGCGCTACCTCTTCAGTACCCATAATCTCAAGCAAGCGGCGTATGGCTTTTTCATCACCATAATTAAGAATCGTTTCAACCAACTGTTCTTTACTTATATTTTCTTTTTTATTTTCAGGTGTATACCAAAACAGGTCCTTATAATCATTAATTAATTCTTTTAAAGCGCTTGTATTCATGCCAATGAGAAGATTTTTTTAAAGACCTTTAAAGTTACTGATTTTTTTTGGCCGCCAATTACCCGGCTTGTACGAATGTTATGTTGCCACAGACCTGCCTTTACCGGCCGGTGACACGAATGAAATAAACACCGCGAATAATTTTTTGTTTCTTTTTGTTCAGGCAAAAAAGAAAAGAAACAGACCTGCTATTGAATTGTATTTAGAGATTATAAGCGCTCCTTCTTTTGGTTTACTACTCTCCCTTTCATTTCTTATGCGCTATCGCTACAGCCTTGCCATCTTCCAGGTATTTTACAAGCCACGGAAAAAAGAATAAACGAAGCATAAAAAAAGTTAACAGATCCGAGAACAGCCTTCCCGTAAGATAAGTACTGTCCATTTCAAGGGCGTTGAATTCCATAAATAACGCGCCGACTACCGCATAATTAAAAATAAAATTGGCGGATGAGTGCCTTATAAAGTAATAGTAGGTGTTGGCATAGAGTAACCCCAAAAAGAATAAAGGAATGAACATGCCGAAATATCCAAAATCCACATAACTATCGGCAAAATACCCAAGGCTAAAAGATACGCCGGACTTGATACCAAGGTACCGGATGCCGGTATATTTTGTCGCCTTTACAGAAGCCTCATACTTCGGCTTATCGGGATTAAAATACCGCGGCGTAAGGGCAAACGTAATCGATTCCCACCAGTTAGCGCCATCCTGGTAGGGCACCACCGATGGAACATGCTCCATGGACTTGGCAAGATGCCAGGTATATTGTAACCGGTCGAAGAAAGCAATCGCTGCCGAGGTATCCTTTTCTTGCTCAGATAATTCAACCAACTTATCAAAGGCTGCAGACTGGGATACTTGTACCGTCTGGGTCCTGCTGCCACCGTTTAAAAAACTACGGTATTCGCCTTTAATGGATGTCCAGGCGATGCCCAAAACAGCAGCAAATATCACACCTGCCAGTGCCAGCGATAATTGCTTTAGAGAGACCTTTACCAAAAAAGTAAGAAGAAGGCAGCCAAGGAAAAAAAACACTGTTTTGAAATCAGAGAAAAAGCTAAAGAATCCTAAGGCAAATTCTATCCCGATAAAAATTACAAACTCTCTCACCATTTTTCTTTTTATGATTACCTGGTATCCAAAAAGCAAAAAGAAAAACCATTTTACGTTCACGAGACTTAAAATAATCTGTGACAGGCCGCTAAAGGCAAAGGCCACCGCACCTAATGCATTGAATGAAAAAAAAGCGATTACATAAGCAATAAAGGTTTTCTGGATCGATAGTTTATCAGCATGCTTTTTTAAAATGGAAAAATTCACGGGGGGTATTTTATCATTAAAATAAATGACCGGCGCCAGCAATACCATGAGGCCGACGTAGGCAAGCAATACAGCCCTACCTGAATAAGGAGATTTAAAGTTAATATCCTGTCCCATATAATTGGCCATCCACACCCATGCGGAAATCTGTATAAAATGATACAGGAAAATAATAGTAAATACGGAAGGCTTATAAGGTACCTGTAGCCTGCTGATCATATAGCCAAAAACCAATGCGCCTACTGTCAGGTAGATGGCATTGATAAAAAATAACTGGCTGAAGACCAATAGCAGCAACAATCCCTGGGCGCCACTATCAAAGTATATTTTTTTTTGTTTCAAATTAATAAAGATTCAATGGCCTGACAATCCCTTTCATAGTTCCAATTTGCTATTATGTCAATGGATGCCTGACCCATCTTTTGCAAGTCTGCCTCCGGCTGCAAAAATTTCTGCATCTTATTATTCAAATCCTTTGAATCCCCCGAATGAAACACATATCCGTTTGTTCCTTCCTTCACCAAATCAATGGCGGCACCACAAATGTCGCTTACCAAAACAGGCTTTCCGGATGCCATGGCTTCATTAATACTGAGTCCCCATGTTTCTCCCGGTCCCCTTGAAGGCAATACGAACACATCCGCCATACTATAAACGACCGGCATCATTCGTTGATTCTGAAAATCCATGAAATGTATATTTTCAAAAGCAGCGGCACTTGATTCGAGCTCTTGCTTTAGCACACCATTCCCCACAATTAATAAATGCGAATCTAAATGCCCAATCTCTTTGAACACCTCAATCAAATGACGGCAATTCTTTTTGGGCTCTAACTTCCCGGCGAATAAAAACACTTTGTGTTCTTTCCGGATGCATAACTTATCTCTTAATTTATTTGCAGCAAGGATATTATTTTTATTCGGCATAAATCGCTCATTTTCCACTGCGTGCGGCGCAAAAATTAATTTACTTTCAGTGAATCCAAGTGACTCAAAATACTTTTTATTGTTAGTCCCTACATACAAAACCTTATCAACATAGCGATAAACCCATTTTAAAAAAAACATTCGAAGTGATTTCTTCCATGCACTCACGCTATCTATCAAATTAGAATCTCCTCTAAAATAAACGGGTATTTTGCCATGAAAATATCGAAGCGTTTTTAAATGGCTTTTAAAGTTCCAGCCATAAACCAGCACCGCATCTGCCTTCCAATTTTTAACCGAATCGATCAGGGACGGATTATCAATTCCCCTGAAATGATGTGAACCGGGAACTGCTGCTATGTTGCTCATAAATTTATAATCATATCCCTCCAATAAAGGAATATCCCATTGGATATTTTTTCCGAAACCCGGATCAAATTTTTCCTTCGTTACCTGCTCTCCCCATGTATAAAAAACTTTAATGCCGATCTTCCCTCTTGAAGACAAAAGTTTAAATAAGGGTGCATTGTATTGGATAGGATGAGTAGTAATTATGGCAAGTCGTTTCAATAATCAATTATTTTATACACTCAAAGGCTAATGCTTCAATGAATCTTCCATCATCTTCTACTTCCCGAAAAGAAAGTTCACCTGAATCGTTGAATTTACAACGTCTAATATTCTTAAACCCACTTTCAATAAGCCTTTCTCTTAATGTCATTTCATCCCACATCCATAAATGATGTGAATTACCAAAGCTCGCCAGTAAAATATTTTTTATACCCCGCGTTCTTACCTCCTGTCCTAACATCGTTTGTCTGATAAAATAATCTCCCGAGTCAACTGTGCCTCTGTCAAACTTCAAAATATAATTTCTAGCATAAATCTCTAAATCGGGCACAATACATCGGAAAATTCCACCGACCTTCAACATCTTATATGTATTGCTCAAAGCTTTTATACAATCATTATACGAAAGATGCTCCAGAATATGAGAACAATATATGTTATCACATGAATTTTCTTCAAATGGCAGACCTTTTACAATATCGCCATACTTCACATTTTCAGGGAAAATAACATTCAATTTCCTTTTAAACAGCAATTTTGTAATTGGGTTCTTTTGCAATCTTAACGTAGGCGACGCATCAAAATTTTTCCAGTTGTCAGGAGCAGACAAACCACAACCGTATTGAACATTTATCTTGTCCATTATTTATCAAATTTAATTTTCAGAAAAAAAGACCGGGTTACCAAATTTTTCTGATCCAAACTATTTTATAAAACTCAAATAATCGCAGATATATTCCGAAAAAAGGAGCATAATTTCCGGAAGAAAATTAGTTGAGACCACATATTTGATCGGGTAAGGTGTTATTGTTTGAGCCTCTTGTTTCACTTCTCCAACACATTCAAATTTGTTTTCAATTTAAACAATCGCACCTTTATAAAACACCAAGTCAACAATAAAATATTATCATATCCTGCAATCATTTTAAAATAAGCGCGAAAATTATTCAAATCTTTTTTTGCCAATGCTTTTACCATTAGCGTATAATAATAAACGAGCTTGCTTTTCCTCATCACTTTGTGTCCTTTCTTTCTTTGTTCCTCTGTAACATAACTATCTAAATAGCGATATACTACAAGGTCTTCTTTCACATGATTGGTATAATATCTTTCATCCCTGCTCAGTTGTTTATCATGATCCCTTAATTGAATAATCTTTTCGGGAATAAATCCTGTATCATGATCTTTTGCCAATCGCACCCACATATCAAAATCTGCCGATATTTTCATTTGCTCATTAAACATTCCTACTTTATCCATTGCTTTTTTGTTGATACATACATTAGCAATATTGCCCGCAATAGAGCCGGTGAAGTAGGCAATCTTTGCATGTAAAGCGGTAGAAATAATCGAAGGCGTGTTGTCCACTATTTTATTCTCTTTTATATGGCCATTTTCATCGATGATATCCCTGCCACTATATATAAAGCCAACACCAGGATGTAATTGGTAAAAAGCCACAAAACTACCAAGGCAACCGGGATACATCCGATCATCCTGTGCCCATAGTTTTAATAACGGTGATTTACTTTGACCAACCAGGTAATTCAGATTGTAAAACAATCCCCTGTTCTTTTCATTTCTGAAAAGCGAAATTCTTGAATCGGAAATACTTTGCAGATAGTTAAAACTATCATCAACAGAGCAATCATCAATGATGAGTATTTCAAAATCAGTGAACTGTTGGTTCAATACACTTTGCAATGATTGCTGCAGGTATGCGCCACCGTTATATACCGGCAACAGTACCGATATGAGTGGCGTTTTTCCGGCAGCATAGGAAGATATAGAAACAGGTTCATCCATTATTTTTGCATCGCCTCATCCAGTAGCGTTGCCAGTTGCCCGGTCACATTTTTAGCTGAGTATTGTTCAAATATTTTTAAATCAACCTGGGCGGGAATAAAGACCGAAAAAAATTGGAGGAATTTTTCAAAAAATGAAACAAAGTTTCTTTCAATTAAATCGACTTCCTTCTCTCCGTCAAAATCTAAAACCATTCCCGCCTTTGAACTCCTGATCACATCTACTGCAGTACTTTCTTTATGCAATATAGCCAACAGGGGCTTTTTGCTCAACACACCCTGGTAAGTTTTACTGGGTGTATAATGGGATTCGGTACTTCCCAAAATAAATATAGCGTCAGCAATATCTAAATGAATCAACACATCTAAGTAGGATATTCTTTTGGGATACTCATATACAATCGTTTGCCAGAGACCATACTTTTGCGCCAATGGTTTTATAGTATAGCTTCCAGGTTCATTGGCCCTGCTTCCCGTGCCGATGAAATGAAATTCCACATTCAGAAATGGTTGCCTGTTTGCGGCGATGGCCGCAAACACAGCCTCCAATGGTTGATACGCTTTTGGCAACATAGCGCCCGCATACACCAATTGTATTTTATCCGCCTTGTGTTTAAACAAATAAGATTCAATGTTCAGTCCTTGTAAAGCATCATGGTCCATCGCTTCGCCGCCATACGGCATCGCACCGTAAACAGCTTGTTCTTTCAAATGAGGGTTTCGTTCCAAAACGGGTTTGTAATATCCTTCTGCAACGCCGGTGATTAAGGAAGCTTTTTTAATCGCAATTGGCTCCAGGAATTTTGCGAATTGCGTACTAAACCAATGGCGTGAGAACATTTTATCACTGCCCGGAAAATGATGCACCCACGGATCAATATAATCAATGCCATATTTTATACCGGTGCTATGATGTAAAGCTCTCCCAAGTAACGCGCAATAAAAGGAAGGAATAGGAATGTATAAAAAATCAAAACCTTCCTCCTTAATTAATTGTTTGGCCCTTTTAAACAATTGAAAAAAAGCGCGTAAGCCGATGTCACCAATCAGTCTTGGTTTCGCAAGACCAAATGCATTCGCTTTTTCTATTCGCAAATTGACAGGGAGTAATTTTTCTAAATTCCAATCAGGACTTTCCTCGTAGAATTTTTCATGTACGGTTAATATCGTTGGCTGCCAGCCAAATGCTAAGAGATGTTGTGCAAACAATCTTGGACGATGAACACTTGCCAGGTTGGAAGGTGGAAAATGCGGATGTACGATGAGAACCTTTTTCAACTTTACAATTCGTTTTTAACAGCGCGTGTATCAAGGCAAAAGAAAAATAAAAACAAAGTCAATTAAAACTACAAACCAGTAATTCAAAATTCAACCACAGCATTACTACATTCATGACTTAAATGCCTAATTCTAAAAATAATAAATTATTTCTTCACAACGATTAAGGGAATATTTCCAATTCTTGCTGCAACAGATGAAAAAGAACTGCCGTAGGAACCATAAATTTTCGTAGTAGCAGCAAGACAATACATATCTACCATGGCGCCTACAATACCTTCCTGACTGTTTCTCGTAAAATGTTTTTTAGCAACTATAATGTTGGACGGAAATAAAGTTAATAATTCCTTTTCTACAATTGGAGCATCTGTTGCCAGGAAATAATGCGTTTGTTTATCTTCAATTAAATCCGCTTCTATTTTTTCGACAAACAAATTCAATGGGCTTTCTTTAATAGATTGATCATTATCGGTGCGGCGGATATGAATACCAATAATTTGTTTGGGAAACTTACGCACTTCTAAGTCAATTAATTCCTGGATAGTTTTTACAGGAACCAAATATGTAAGATAGGTGTAGTTTGGTGAAAATTCGTTACATGCCCTAATGTAATAATTACTAACCTGAGGTGGTAATAAAGTCATATTAATATAGTCTGACTTAGTACTCCAAACATACCTGGGAAAATCAGTATCGAATAGGGCAAAATCAATTTTAAAAAATTTGTAAAAAATTACTCGTAATAATTTTTTATTCTTAATCCAATTTATAAATCGGAATTTAATTGAAGCTCTTTTTATAATAACATTTGGTATTTCTTTAAAAAGATCATCAAAAGTGCAGTTAAGACCTGCATCTTTTTCCCAAATAATTATCAGTTGCTGATTGTTCAATTTAGCAAACGAGAGACCGGAAACAATCACTCTTATTCTGTTTGCTAAACCTGAATGAGGCTGAAGGAAAATCAAGTTAAATCAGTTTTTTAGTAAGAAATGCAATAGATAGTTAAATATCAAATAATTTAGATCACTGCAATCCGAACTTTTTTCAAAAAGGCTAATTTGGCTCAATGAAAGTATTGATTTTACTACACTTGCCGATAGGCTTATCAGAACAAAAGTCCCTCATTAAAAATTAAAAGATTTCTGACTATTTGGCTTATGAGGCTTCCCTCTCGCTTTTACGGCTCCTTCTTTTATTTGGTTGCATACATAATCAAGGCTGTG
>Ga0164241_10007051_pt1 | contig 10146 bp, 8 predicted proteins | sample OricomyardsoilBY_FD_108780 | JGI IMG/M metagenome (GOLD analysis project Ga0164241, IMG submission 108780) | Backyard soil microbial communities from Emeryville, California, USA - Original compost - Back yard soil (BY) | ecosystem: Environmental > Terrestrial > Soil > Unclassified | place: USA... | reverse complement strand
GGTGGTATCCCAGAGCTGCTCGGGATTCATCTCGCCCAGGCCCTTGTAGCGCTGCATGCTCTGGCCCTTGCGCGCCTGTTCGAACAGCCAGTTGATGGCCTCCTTGAACGAGCCCACCTCGCGGCGCTGCGAGCCGCTGACCACATAGGCGCCCTCGCCGATCATGCCGCTCAGGGTCTGGCCCAGCTCGGCGATGCGGCCATATTCGGCCGACGAGAAGAACTCGCGCGGCAGCGACTTTTCGGAGTGCGAGCCATGCTCGTAGCGATGCATCACGAAGCGGGCGGGACGCCCGGCTTCCGTGTCGCCGGCCGCGGGCGTGCCCACCTGCACATCGATGCGGTACTTGCTGACGGCATCGTTCAGCGCGTTCAGCGAGCGCTCCAGCGTCTTCGCCCAGTCGCTCAAGGTGTCGGCGTTGCCGAAGGCCTCGGTCGTCAGCGGTGCCACGTAGATGAGCTGCTCGAGCAGCCGCGCGTCGTAACGGCGACTCCAGCGCTTGATGATGGCCTGCACTTCCATGTACTGCCGGGCCAGCATCTCCAGGCCCGAACCGGCAAGCGGCGGCGCGCCTTCGTTGACGAACAGCGCGGCTTCATCCACCGCGTTGTTCAGCAGGATGGCATTGAGCTCGTTGTCATCCTTCACGTACATCTCGTTCTTGCCGCGCTTCACCTTGTAGAGCGGCGGCTGCGCGATGTAGACGTGCCCGCGCTCGATCAGCAGCGGAATCTGCCGGTAGAAGAAGGTGAGCAGCAGTGTGCGGATGTGCGAGCCGTCCACGTCGGCATCGGTCATGATGATGATGCGGTGGTAGCGCAGCTTGTCGATGTTGAATTCATCGCGGCCGATGCCGCAGCCCAGCGCGGTGATCAGCGTGCCCACCTCGGCCGAGCTGATCATCTTGTCGAAGCGGGCTTTTTCCACATTCAGGATCTTGCCGCGCAGCGGCAGGATGGCCTGGGTGCGGCGATCCCTGCCCTGCTTGGCCGAGCCACCGGCCGAGTCGCCCTCGACGATGAAGATCTCGGACAGCGCCGGGTCTTTCTCCTGGCAATCGGCGAGTTTGCCGGGCAGGCCCGCGATATCGAGCGCGCCCTTGCGACGCGTCATCTCGCGCGCCTTGCGCGCGGCCTCGCGCGCGCGCGCCGCGTCGAGGATCTTGCCGACGATGGACTTGGCTTCGGCGGGATGCTCGAGCAGGAATTCACCCAGCTTCGCCGCCACCGTGGTTTCGACCACGCCCTTCACTTCGGAGGAGACGAGCTTGTCCTTCGTCTGCGACGAAAACTTCGGATCCGGCAGCTTGACCGACAATATTGCCGTCAGTCCCTCGCGCGAATCATCGCCGGTGGTGGCGATCTTTTCCTTCTTCGCTTCCTTGTCGATGTAATCGTTCAGCGTGCGCGTCAGCGCCGCGCGGAAACCCGACAGGTGCGTGCCGCCATCCCGCTGCGGAATGTTGTTGGTGTAGCACAGCATGGTTTCCTGGTAGGAATCGTTCCACTGCAGTGCCACTTCCACGCCGATCAGGCCTTCCTGCACAGTGAAATGAAACACCGCGGGATGGATGGGCGTACGCGCGCGGTTCAGGTACTGCACGAAGGCCTGCAGTCCACCCTCGTGCTGGAAAGTGTCGCGCTTGTCCTCGCGCTCATCGACCAGTTCGATGCATACGCCGGAATTCAGGAACGACAGCTCGCGCAGGCGCTTCGCCAGCACCTCGTAGTCGAACATGATGTTGGTGAAGATGGTGGGCGATGGCTTGAAGCGCACCGTGGTGCCGCGTTCGGTGGTGACGCCCACTTCGGCCAGCGGCGCCTGGGGATCGCCGAGCTTGTACTGCTGGCGGTAGGTCTTGCCGTCGCGATGGATGGTCAGTTCGAGCAGATCCGACAGCGCATTGACGACGGACACGCCGACGCCATGCAGGCCGCCGGAGACTTTGTAGGAGCTGTCATCGAACTTGCCGCCGGCATGCAGCACGGTCATGATGACTTCGGCCGCCGAGCGCCCTTCTTCGGCGTGGATGTCCACCGGAATGCCGCGGCCGTTGTCGCGCACGGTGATGGATTCGTCGGCGTGGATCAGCACCTGGATGCGCGAGCAATGCCCTGCCAGGGCCTCGTCGATGGCGTTATCCACCACCTCGAACACCATGTGGTGCAGACCCGTGCCGTCATCGGTGTCGCCGATGTACATGCCCGGGCGTTTCCGCACCGCGTCAAGCCCCTTCAATACCTTGATATTACTGGAGTTATACGCTTCTTCAGCAGACATGCATTAGCCCTTGGACCGCTCATTATTATTATAGCCTCTGAACGGCACAGGGTCACTGCCACCTCAGCGGCCATGGCACATGGCGCACTGGGCGCCCGCCGCGGTCCGCAGAGCCTTGATGTCGGCCATGGCTACGCCGCCCTGGTCAAGGGCCAGAAGTCGCTTGTTCGCGGTAATGGTGGCGGCTGATCCGGCTCCCGCGACCGACCGATAATCCGCGCGCGCCTGGGCCGGCTGGCCGGTCTCGAAAAACAGGTCACCGCGCAGGATGCGCACATAGTCGGCGGCCGCACCCCACTCCGCGCCTTCGATCAGGAAATCCAGATCGGCGAACTCGCTCGCGTGGTTGCGCAGGCTGTCGGGCAGGCTCAGGCCGAGAAAGGCGCGGGTAAGACGCACCATGGTGGAATCGGGCGCCAGTTGCGCGGCGCGATTCATGTCCGCCACGCCCTGGGTCGCCAGCGCGGGCTGGTTGAGCATCGAGGTCATCAGCGCCTGCACGCCTCCCAGCTGCGCCAGCGCCAGCGGATGATCCGGGTTGATCTGCAGGGCGCGCTTCAGTGCGGCCGGACCCTTCTGCATGGCTGGCATCGCGTCGGCCGGATTGCCGCCCGCCAGCATGGCTCGCGCGCCCTGCAACAGGTAGGCACGGCCCATGGCATACCAGAGATCCGCATTCTCCGGCTCGGCCCGGGTGGCAGCTTCCAGCATGGCGACGTAGTCCGGCACCACAGCCATGTCGCCCGCCCGGAACTCTCGCTGGTACTGCGCGGCGCGCCCGAGGATGTCCTCAGCCTTGGGTGTCGCGCCGCCGGCAAGCACGGCGGCTGAATGCATCGCCGCGATGACGGTGGCGAGCGCGATGAAAATCCACGTCGCGATCTTTGTGGCCATACGCACAAGGGTTTCAGCAAGGCAACGGCAGTCCATGACATTCCTCCGGCAGCGCGCGATGAGCGCGGGTTCATGCCTGAGTCGTCGCCGACGGGGCGACTGGATGCGCCGATGGCGGCGTCAGCGGCGGCGCAGCCAGCGTGCGGCCTGCACCAGGCCGCGGAACGAGCACAGCGCGGCGACGATCAGTGCGACGAGGAATGTGGTGATCAATGCGGCTTGAAGCAATTCAGGCGTGGGCAGGCGGGAAATCCCGGCAAACAGCACCATCGGCACCACAGCGGCCAGCGCCGCCAGCACCAGCATCCTGCGCGCGCGCTGACGGTAGCGTTGCCTTTCACCCCGCTCCAGCACGCGGATGCGAAACACCGGATCGCGTTCGGGAATCGCTTGGTCGCGCAACAACCGGCCCAGTTTCTGATCCAGATCCTCGCTCATTGCTCATCTCCCAGCACGTCGCGCAGTTTTTCACGGCCGCGCGCCACATGCGATTTCACCGTACCCAGCGGCATCCGCATCACCTCGGCCGCTTCGCCATGCGAGAGCCCGTAAGCCAGGCACAGTGTGATGGCTGCGCGCTGTTCGCGGCTCAGCGATGCCAGTGCCTGCTCCATCGCGCGCTGCATGTCGCTCGAGAACTCCTCGCGGTCGTCTGCATCCTCGTACCAGATCTGATCGCGGCGACGGCGGCGAAACCAGACGCGTTGCATGTCCTGCGCCTTGCGCCATGCGATGCCGAACAACCAGGTGCGCACCGAAGATCCGCCGCGAAACGCGCGCGCCTGGGTCCACAAGGCCAGAAAGGTTTCCTGCGCCACATCGTCCGCATCGTTGCCGCCGATCGCGCGCCGCAGAAACACGCGCACCGCCTGCTGGTGACGATCGACCAGCAGATTGAACGCGTGCCGCGATCCGTCGCGGACCGCGGCCAGCAGCGCTGCGTCATCCGCATCCATTGGCTACTTGCGATGAAGTAGCGCTGCAATCAGGAATCCGGCGGCACCGATGCCGAAGAATGCCAGTGCCGCGGTGGCGGCGACGGGAGCCCAGCTCGCCGCGGCGCGGCCGTCGAGCCACGCCCGCACACCCCAGGACAGACAGGCCATGAACAGGAGGCTGAGGAAGGTCATCATCATGCCGCCTGCGCCATCGCGCTTCGGATTGGCCTGCGCGAAAATCTGCGCGGCAAGCTGATCCATCATCGCGGGCGGCGGTTCGGCGCCCTTCTCCGCATACAGCTTCAGGATGTCGAGCGCCTTCATGTGTTTCTCGTGGCCGGAACGGCCGCCGAGATAGGCCATGCGGAAAGCCAGGATCACGAAGCCAATCCAGAACAGGTACCAGAAGATCTCGGGGAGCTTGCCGTTCATCACTGTCTCGCTTCAGGCGTGGATGTATTGAGTCGTCGCTGGTCGGCTGATCGGATGCAGGGCAAACAGAAAATATTTCGTTAATCGAAATACTCAGCGCATGGCGGTGACCACACCACGTTCCACGTGGAACGCCCGCTCCGGCATGCCGAAGATCGTCAGGTCAGCGTGCAGCGAGGTAACCACCAATTGGCAGCGAAGCTCCCTCACGAGATCCACCAGCGACGCCAATCGATGCGCGTCGAGTTCGGCTGCGGGGTCGTCCAGCAATAGCGTGGGAGGCTGGGTCTGCTGACTTCGCAGCCTTTGCAGCAGGGCCAGTACCATCGCGGCGGCAACCAGTTTCTGCTGACCGCGGGACAACACTTCCTTGGCCGCCCTGCCTTGGAGCTTCAGCTGCACATCCGCCCGCTGAGGTCCCAACCCCGTGCTACCCCGGGCTCGATCGCGCTCCAGTCCGTCAGTGAGCACATCAGTCAGGGATCGATCGGCCGCCCACCCCCGGTAATAGCCCATCTCCACCTGCAGCCCGGAAAGACGCTCAACCGCCACGCGCCAGAACGGCTGTACGGATTCCAGCCACGCCGCGCGCAAGGTCGCCACCCGCTCCCCGTGCTGCACGAGTTCGATATCCCAAGGCTGTGGGTCCATCCCCTGCCGAAGTGCTGCATTGCGCTGCTTCAGCGTTCGGCTGAACCTCAGCCACGCCTCCAGGAAGCCGGGTTCCACGTGGAACACACCCCAGTCCAGCCAGCGACGGCGCTCTCCCGGTGCGCCCTCCACCAGCCGATGCACCTCGGGGTCGATGACCTCGGCAAAGAAAGCGCCGGGCAGTTCGGCCAGGCTGCGCACGTCCGTGCCGTCCAGCCGCGCAACATAGGACTCGTCCCGGCGATACTCGAAACCAATTCGATGGGCAGGATCGACCGTGGCGCCGAAAAGCTGTAGATGATCCGCCCCGCGCGCGATGAGTTGCTCGGTGTGCCGGGTTCGAAAGGATCTGCCCCGCCCCAGCAAAAACGCCGATTCCAGGATGGAGGTCTTGCCCGAACCATTGGCGCCAAAGATCAGGTTCAATCCCGGCGCGAACTCCAGCGCAGCCGTGGCGATGCTGCGCAGCGCGGTGATCTGCAGCGATGCAAGACTCACCGCCCTGCCCGCCGGCCCGGCCTTACAGCCGCATGGGCATCACGACGTAGCGCGATTGCGTGGTGCCAGGTGAACGGATCAGGCAGCTGCTGTTGGCATCGGTAAGCCCGATCTCCACAGTCTCGGTATCGACGGCCGTCAGCGCATCCAGCAGATAGGTGACGTTGAAGCCAATCTCCAGTTCCTCCCCCTGGTAGTCGATTTCCACCTCGTCCTGCGCCTCTTCCTGCTCGGGGTTATGCGCCTGCAGCTTCAGCGAGTTGTTCGCCAGCCCGACACGCACGCCGCGATACTTCTCGTTCGAAAGAATGGCCGTACGCTGCAACGCAGCACGCAGCGAATCACGATCAATGACCACCGTCTTGCCCGGGCTGGCCGGAATCACGCGGCCATAATCAGGAAACTTGCCGTCAATCAGCTTCGAAGTGAAGCGAATGTCGCCGATCTGGAGTCGAATGTGGTTCGATCCGATGGTAATCTCCACGTCCCCGCTCGAGCCCAGTATGCGCTGCAACTCGAGAATTCCCTTACGCGGAACAATGACTTGCTGCGCCTGGACGTTCTTGCCGCCGGTGGTCAGCACCGCCTCGGCGATTGCCAGACGATGCCCGTCAGTCGCAACCGTTCGCAGCATTTTACCGTCCGTTTCCAGCAGGGTGCCATTCAGGTAATAGCGCACGTCCTGCTGTGCCATCGAAAAATGGGTCTTGGCAATGAGCCGGCCCAGCTCGGCCTGGGGCAGGGTGAGCGTCTGCTGCGCGTTCACCGACTCCACCACCGGAAACTCGCTCGCCGCCAGGGTGGAAAGCGTAAAGCGGCTGCGGCCGGCCGAGATCTTGGCGCGCTCGCCATCCAGGGTAATCGTCACCGACGATTTTTCCGGCAACGCCTTGGCGATCTCGAGCAGCTTGCGGCCGGGCAGGGTGATCTCGCCGGCCTGGCCCACACTGACCTCGCCACTGGCCACCAGCTCCACCTCGAGATCGGTGCCCGTGACCGCCAGGCGGCTGCCCTTGACCGACACCAGCACATTGGCCAGCACCGGCATGGTCTGTTTGCGCTCGACTACGCCAATGACCGCCTGCAGCGGGCCCATGATCTGCTCACGCGTCGCCGTGAATTTCATAGTTCTAAACCAAACTTGTATTTAAGACTGTTGTAGTAGTTACAGGTCTTGTGGATAGCGAGGATAAATCACACAGCCCTTGCCGGTCATGAATTTACGCGTGTTCCGGCACCCGACGAAACACCGAACCACCTGCATTTATGCTGTTAATGCCCTGTGGATGAATCCATCCACATGACCGTCCCCAGTTTGTTCCCAGGCTTGTCCACAGCCTGGTGCACAGGTTGTCAGCCAGTGAGCATCCGCAGCAGGTTCGAATAATCCTCGGCGGTGCGCGGCTCGCTCGCCTGCAGTTCCTTCACGCGCTTGCAGGCGTGCAGGACAGTCGTGTGATCGCGCCCTCCAAAAGCTTCGCCAATCTCCGGCAGGCTGTGCGCGGTGAGCTCTTTGGCCAGCGCCATCGCCACCTGCCGCGGACGCGCCACCGAGCGGCTGCGTCGCTCCGACAGCAGATCGCTCATGCGCACCTTGAAGTAATCCGCCACGGTCTTCTGGATGTTCTCGATGGTGACCAGCCGTGCCTGCAGATTGAGCAGATCCCGCAGCGCTTCCTTCGCGAAATCCAGCGTGATCGGCTGTCCGGTGAAACGCGCGTTGGCGATGATCCGGCGCAGCGCGCCTTCCAGCTCACGCACATTCGAGCGGATGCGCTTGGCCACGAAAAACGCGACTTCCTCGGGCAGCTCCACGCCCGAGCCCTGCGCCTTGCTGATCAGAATCGCCACGCAGGTTTCCAGTTCCGGCGGCTCGATGGCCACCGATAGCCCCCAGCCGAAGCGCGACTTCAATCGTTCTTCCAGGCCTGGAATTTCCTTGGGATAACGATCGCTGGTCAGGATGATCTGCGCCTGGCCTTCGAACAGCGTGTTGAAGGTGTGGAAGAATTCTTCCTGCGAGGCCGTCTTGTTGGCGAAGAACTGGATGTCGTCGATCAGCAGCGCCGACAGCGACCGATAGTTGGTCTTGAATTCGTTCATGGTGTTGTGCCGCAGCGCCTGCACCATGTTGTCGACGAAGCGCTCGGAGTGCACATAGGCGATGCGCGCGGCTGGATCGCGCTGCTTGATCACATGCCCCACGGCCTGCATCAGATGCGTCTTGCCCAGGCCGGTGCCGCCGTAGATGAACAGCGGGTTGTAGGCCTTGCCCGGATTTTCGGCCACCTGCATGGCGGCGGCCTTGGCGAAATGATTGCTCTTGCCTTCGACGAACAGCTCGAAGGTGGATTCGGAATTCAGCTTCGAACCGATCTGCACCGTGGGCTCGGGGACAGGCCGGCGCGGCGCACCATTCACACGCGCGCCCTCACCATGGCCATGGCCGTTGAGCGCGTTGCCATTCACCGAAGGCAGCGAGCCGACCTCCACCTGCAGCGGCGCGCTGGCGCCACGCAGTTCGCCCAGCAGCACGCGGATGCGCGACGCGGCATGGCTGTGCACCCACTCGACGGCGAAGCGATTCGGCGCCAGCAGGCGCAGGCCCGTGCCATCCTCGACGGCCTGCAGCGGCCGCAACCAGGTATTCACCTGCTGCTCGGGAATTTCGTTCTCCAGCCGCGCGAGAATTTTTGTCCAGAGCTCGGGCATGCGGATGGAGGGTGAGGAGGCCAGTCGTCGGGGGGAGGGCGAGTCTACTCGCGTACAATCTCCGGCACCATGGGGATCAGCTTCACTGACGATCCGACCGCGCGCGGCTTTTTCGCGCCGCTGCGCTTTGAGGCGGATCTGCGCGACTGCGAAACAGAGGGTGAGATTCCCTCGACCCTGAAGGGAAGCTTCTACCGTTCGTGTCTGGATCGGCGCTATCCGCCGCGTTTCGCGGACGATACGCCCTACAACGCCGACGGCGCCGTGGATCTGTTCCGTTTCGCGGATGGCCACGTGGATTTCCGCACGCGTTATATCCGCACCGCGCGCTATGAAGCGGAGGCGGCCGCGCGACGCGCGTTGTTCGGGCGCTACCGCAACCGCCTGACCGCCGAGCCCGCGGTCCGCGATCTGAGCCTGAACACCGGCAATACCACGCCGATGATTCACCACGGACTGCTGTTCTCGATGAAGGAAGACAGCCCGCCGATGGCGCTCGATCCCAATACGCTCGAAACACTGGGCGAGTGGAATTTTCACGGGCAAATGCGCTCCAGAACCTTCACCGCGCATCCGAAGATCGATCCTGTCACGGGTGAGATGATCGCCTTCGCCTACGAGGCGCGCGGCGATGCCACGGACGATCTGGCCGTGTTCATCTTCGACCGGCACGGCAAGCTCAAGCGCGAGTGGTGGTTCAAGGCGCCGCTGGTTTCGATGATGCATGACATGGCCATCACTGATCGGCACATCATCCTGCCCACCACGGGCGTCACCACCAGTCGCGAACGGCTCGAGGCCGGGCTGATCCACTGGACCTACGACCGCTCGCTGCCCTGTCACGTGGCCATCATTCCGCGCGACGGCGAGGTGAAGGACATCCGCTGGTTCCGCGGCACGCCCGAGCAGAACATGCTGGCGCACACCACCAACGCGCGCAGTGAGGGCGATCGCGTGATCTTCGATGCGCCCGTGGCCAGCAACAATTTTCATCCCTTCTTTCCGAATGCCGATGGCTCGCCGTTCGATGTCAGCGGCGTGTCGCCCACGATTCGCCGCTGGACTTTCGATCTCGCCTCCAGGGACGACACCTGGCGCGAGGAAATCCTCTTCAACGGCCTGCGCGGCACCTCGATGGTGCGCATCGACGACCGCTACCTGACGCGGCCCTTCCGCTACAGCTACATGCTGACGGTGGATCCTTCGCTGCCCTTCGACCGCGCGCGCGGCGGCAACCTGTCGGTGCGCGTGGCCAATGCCATCTTGCGTTTCGACCACCATACGGGCGCCATCGAGCGGCTGTCGGCGGGCGATACCCATGGCCTGTCGGAACCGCAGTTCGTGCCGGCGCGGCCCGACGCGCCGGAGGGCGAGGGCTGGATCCTCACGGTGGCCAACAATTTCGCCGAGATGCGCTCGGAACTGGTGATCGCCGATGCCATGCGCCTGGGGGAAGGCCCCATCGCCCGGGTCAGGATGCCCTTCCGCCTGCACACCCAGGTGCATGGCTGGTGGGAGCCCGAAGGCGGTTACCTGGCTGGCGCCGGTTGACTTGGCACGGCTGGCTGCGTACCCTGCGCAACCCCATTTTTCCCACTGAAACAGCGCCATGGCCACTAAACGCACCTACCAGCCGAGCAAGATCAAGCGTGTCCGCACGCACGGCTTCCGTGCCCGCATGGCCACCGCCGACGGCCGCAAAGTGCTGGCCCGGCGCCGCGCCAAGGGCCGCAAGCGCCTG